>JAESFW010000058.1_pt1 | contig 304623 bp, 272 predicted proteins | sample 9269481 | NCBI WGS metagenome assembly JAESFW01 (sample SAMN14515350, study PRJNA621654) | algae metagenome | isolation source: Lyngbya sp. HA4199-MV5 and co-occurring heterotrophs from soil with... | place: USA: Ahupuaa O Kahana State Park, Hawaii | collected 2009-07-21 | reverse complement strand
AGGGAATCAGAATTTGTTAACCATTTGCTGGCAGCCTCCAAATCAGGCAACGACTGGATCCGTATCGCGTAAGGGGGCCACGAAAACCTTGGGCGGCGGAAAAGGGGAAGAATATGCGGGTTCTACTTATTGAAGACGACAGCGCAACGGCTCAGAGCATTGAGCTGATGCTCAAGTCCGAGAGTTTCAACGTCTACACCACCGACCTCGGTGAAGAAGGCGTCGACCTCGGCAAACTTTACGACTACGACATCATCCTTCTCGACCTCAACCTGCCGGACATGTCCGGTTATGAAGTCCTGAGAACGCTCCGCCTTTCCAAGGTGAAGACGCCGATCCTCATTCTTTCGGGCATGGCGGGAATCGAGGACAAGGTCCGCGGCCTCGGCTTCGGCGCCGACGACTACATGACCAAGCCGTTCCACAAGGATGAGCTGGTCGCTCGCATCCATGCGATCGTCCGTCGCTCCAAGGGTCACGCGCAGTCTGTCATCTCGACCGGCGAACTGATCGTCAATCTCGACGCCAAGACGGTGGAAGTCGGTGGACAGCGCGTCCACCTCACCGGCAAGGAATACCAGATGCTCGAGCTGCTCTCGCTGCGCAAGGGCACGACGCTCACCAAGGAAATGTTCCTCAACCACCTCTATGGTGGCATGGATGAGCCGGAACTGAAGATCATCGACGTCTTCATCTGCAAGCTGCGCAAGAAGCTGGCAAACGCTGCCGGCGGCGCCAATTACATCGAAACCGTCTGGGGCCGTGGCTACGTGCTGCGCGAGCCGGATGGCGCGGAATACGCCGAAACCGCCTGATTGCCTGATAGGCCTGCACCGCCCCGCATGATGCGGGCCTATGGTTCACGAAACCCGCCCTTCGAGGCGGGTTTTATTTTGTCTGATCCGCTGCGTGTTTCCTTCGAACGATCGATGAGCTCGGCACAAGGCGCTGCCGATTTTGCTCCCTCCCCGACGCGTTATCCGCCGCCCGTTCGACCCGTTGCACTCGCAATCTCCAGGCACAAAAAAGCCGCGGCGAACGCCACGGCCTGATGACATCCTGTGCGTAAGGTCGCAGCCGTTCAGGCCGCCATGGACTGGCTCGCGAAAACGCTGGTCAGGATCTTGCGGTCGAACGGCTTCAGCAGGAAATCGTCGGCGCCGGCCCGCTTTCCGGCCATCATCTTCTTCAGATCCGCCTCGACGACGCAGTAATAGATCCGGACGGATGGGCCATTCGGCAGCCGGCGAATATTACCGAGAAGGTCGAGCGCGCCGTCAAGGCCGGCGTCGACGATCAGGATGTTGGGCAGCTCGGCCTCGCAGCGCGCCAGCGCCTCCAGGCTGCTCGACGCTTCGTATACCAGGAAGCCCATGCCGGAAAGGATACGTTTTCCCACTTTCCTGACGACATCCGAGCCGTCGGCAATCATCAAGCGCCGCATGTCCAACTCCCTTCGCTACTTACCTATACGCGTATTCGTAGCCTTAAAACAACTCTATACAGATTTGGCAAAGATTTCGTTACGAAATTTGCTTAACGGGGTTTTCCCAGAGCAATCCAAACCCCTGAAAATATTAGGATTCCCGGAAAATAAACGCGATCGGGTGGCGACGGAAAACACGCGTCAACGCCCGGCGCGCAGGCACCGGGCGTTGACGATCAGGTCGGGAATTCGGGTCCAAAAGGCCGCCGGCTAAAACCTCAGGCTGTAACCCTTGTGGTGAAGATGATTTCTTCGCCGGTCGAGACAACGGTGATTTCCATGCCCGCCTCTTCGCCGAGAAGCACGGTGTAGTAGGGCTGGATGGAATGGGCGTCGACCGCCTCTTCCGGCGTGCCCGACAAGAGTTCCATGAGCCGTGGTGGCACGCGCATCATCCGGCCCTTGGCAACCAGCGTGAACACGGCATCGAACTCCGGGTTCTCCAGCGTCACGTCGATCGAACCACCACGCGGGATGGCGCCGTAGGCGATGAGGAAAAGGTTGAGCAGCAGCTTGACCCGGTTCTTGGCGATGATCGCCCGCGGGCCGTGCCAGTTGACCTCGGTCTTCTTTTCGGCAGCGGCAAAATCCTTGGCCGCCTTCTCCGCCTCGCCGGTGTCGATCGAGGCGCCAACCGAGCCCGATGCCCCGAAGGCAAGGCGGGCAAACTTCAGGCGAACCGACGCGTTGAGCGCGCTGGTGCGAATGAGGTCCATCGCATCGGCATCTGCACCACCCTCGTCGAGCAGCTCCAGGCCGTTGTTGATGGCACCGACCGGCGAGATGATGTCGTGGCAGACCCGGCTGCACAGAAGCGCGGCCAGATCGGGTCCCGTCAGTGTCAGGTTCGGATTCGTTGCCATCTTGGTTCCTTGAGTTGGGTTACGCCGGCGCGCCGCTCAGCGCGCGCCGTGTGACGCCGGTATCGCTTGGCGCCGGAAGACGCAAGTCATGCGTTGCCCGGCGCAGCCGTTCATCAGTGGACCATAATGACACCACATTTGGTAAACCGATTGTTAAGACCATCGGTTCAAATTGCATGGAATTGGTTCAGACCCAAACTGGCCGCACGGTGATCTGACCCGCGGCCATTGCAAACCCGCAAGCGAGCCATTTTCGCGCCTGACGGAGGATACGATGCATCAGATCATGAAGGCAGTTGCAGGCGCCGGCCGGGTCATCCTGGCAACGATGCTGCTGGTCGCCGGCGGCGTTTCGGCCGCGCACGCCCAATCCGCCAACAACAGCCAATATACCATGCAGGAGATCGTCGATGCCGGTCACGGCTTCTTCGGCGAGACCTCGGGCGGCCTCGCCAAGGTCGTCGAACGCGCCTTCGAGCGATACGGCCTGCCGAACGGCTACATCCTCGGACAGGAAGGCTCGGGCGCCTTCATCGCCGGCCTGACCTACGGCGAAGGGGAACTCAACACCAAGAATGCAGGCCAGCACAACGTCTTCTGGCAGGGTCCCTCGCTCGGCATCGACTGGGGCGGACAGGGCAGCCGCGCCATGATGCTGGTCTACAATCTGCCAAGCGTGCCGGCGCTCTACAAGCGCTTCGGCGGCGTCTCCGGCTCGGCCTATGTGGTTGCCGGCGTCGGCATGACGGTCCTGACCGACGAACACATCGTCGTCGTGCCGATCCGCACCGGCATTGGCGCGCGGCTCGGCGTGAACGTCGGGTACCTCAAGATGACCCAGACGCCCACCTGGAACCCCTTCTGAAGGTTCCGGCCGGTCTGCCCTCTGGCAAAATCCGGCGCCATGGACTTGCAGCGCACGAAACGTCATGTTTAGTGCAACGAAGCGGAAAAGGAACGCCTGCCAGCCCCCCGTGCGGCTCGGCAGGCGGTTCGGTTCCGGTCCAGTTTTGAAACGGCCAGCTCGTGATCCAATTCTCGCTCCTTTTTGCCCTGGGCTTTCTGACGGCGATCATCATCGGTCTGCTGGTTGCGCCGGCCATCCACCGTCGCATCGTGCGCTTCGCCGAAGACAGGCTGAAGGCGACCATGCCGCTGAGCCCGCAGGAGGTGCGCGCACAGAAGGATGCCGCACGCGCCGCCTTCGCCGCCGAGAACGCGCGTACGCAGCAGTCGCTGAAGCGCGAGCGCGACAAGGGCGTGGCGCTGATGCTCGCCAATGAAAAGAGCCTGCAGGAGGCCCGGCGGCTTTCCGGTGAAAACGCCGACCTGCATGCACAGCTTGCCGACATGAACGTCGAGGCGGCCGACATGCGCTCGGCCATCCGCCAGTTCGAGCAACGCCTGGAACGGATGAAGGCGACGCTCGACAGCGTCGAGCGGGACAATGCCGTAAAATCCGGCGAGCTCCAGAAGCGTGACGTTGCGCTTTCTCAAAATGCCACGGAGGTCGACAACCTCCGGGTCGACCTCGCCGCACGGGAAACCGAGGTCGAACACCTGAAAAGCCGGATTGCCACCTTGCGCGACGAGCGCGAAGCCTTGCGCGGCGACCTCAAGACCGAGACGACGCACGCCAAGGAAATGGAGCTTCGGCTTTCGCGTGACGAGACGCGCCTGCACCGGCTGGAAGACAAGCTTGCCCGCGAGATGGCTGCGAGCGCCGACCGCGAGACCGCGCTCGAACGCCGGGCGGGAGAGATCGAACGGCTGAAGGCGAAAGTCAAAGACGCCAATCAGGAAATGCGGGACGCCGCCAAGATCATGCGGTCCGCCGGGCTCGCCTTCCCGCTGAAAAAAGAACGCCGTCCGGCTGCCGAAGCCCCCGGCAACGGAAGCGCCAACCGGATCGACCAGGCGGCGCAAACGAACACGGAAGCCACATCCTTGAGCACCAGCGCCGATGACCTGCGCAATCGCGCAACCGCGCTTTCAGAGCGCCTGACCAATTCCAGGACCGCCGCCCATGACGAGGCGCTGCGCGACGAAGTGGTGGCGATTGCCGCCGGCATGGTGGCCCTGACGGCAACGAACGAAGGCGACGCCTCCCCCATCCTCAATCTCCTTGAAGGGGAAAGCGGTGACGGCCCGGCAAACAGGCAGAGCCTGGCGAAGCGGGCGAAGGACCTGCTTCCGCCGCAGTAAGTTCACTGGGAACACAGATCTGCCGCTCGACGCGGTCGCGCGAGGCGGGGCGTCAAGGCCCGGGCGCCGAAATCCAGGGATCGGCCGCGTCAGATCAGGCCGTTGATCAACGCCACCTGATGAAGCGCGATACCGGCTGCCGTCGACACATTGAGGCTGTCGAGCCCCGGTCGCTGGCGGATCCGTGCGGTGCGGATCGAGGCCAGCACCGACTGCGGCAACCCCTCTCCTTCCGTCCCCATGAGCAGCGCCGTGCGTGGAGCCGGCGGTATGGCACCGAGATCGCTCGTGCCGGCGGGGGAAAGGCCCCAGATCGCAAAGCCCTCCGCCTGGAGCCGCTCGATCAGCGCCGCGACAGAACCCTCGCGCGCGTAAGGCACCGTCAGCACCGAGCCGACGGAGACCCGGATTGCCTTGCGATACAGCGGATCGCAGCTCGTCTCGTCCATCAGCACCGCATCGACACCGAAGGCGGCGGCGTTGCGAAAGAGGGAACCCATGTTGTCGTGATTGGAGATGCCGCAGGCCGCAAGCACCAGGCTGTTGGCCGGAAGCGCCGCGAGCAGCTGATCACGGCCGGGCTCGCCGCTGCGGCGACCGAGCGCCAGCACGCCACGGTGCATGTTGAAGCCGGCGATCGCGTCGAACACCGCGGCGTTCGCCACATAGACCGGCACGTCAGGCGGAAAGTCCGCAAGGATATCGCGAACACCGTCCAGGCGGTTTTCGAGCAAGAGCATCGCCTCGGCGGCAAAGCCGCGGCCGGCCCTATGGGCGGCCGCAAGCATGCGCAGCACGACAGTGCCTTCGGCGATGAAGCGGCCCTGCCGTCCCGTCAGATCCCGCTCCTTGATCGAGATGAACCCGGCGATCCGGGGATCGGCCGGGTCATCGATGCGAAGGACAGGCGGCAACGCGCTCGGCATTGCGATCAGTTCGTCCTGACGGTGATGTCGGCGACGACGCGTCCGGTGGCGATGTCGAAGACGATGGCCCGCGGCTCTGCGCCGGGAAGGTTGCCATAGAAAAGGACCTGGCCGCCGGAAAGCGACACATTGGTCACCGTAAAGCCGGCCGGCAATGCCGCCACCGCGTTCACCGGCGCCTCGCTCGGCACGACGGCGCTCGCCGACTGCGTCGGGGCTTTATCGTCCGTGCGGGTCAGCTTGTAGACAATCGTGCCGAGGACAGCCATAAGCATGACCAACATCACGCCTGCCGAGACGAGCTGCAGCTTCACCATCTTGCGGCGGACATTTTCCATCGCCGGGTCTAGCGGCTTGTCTTCCTGGTCATCGGGCGCGGGCGCGGTCATGATTGGCCTTTTATCGGATTTGAAACGGAATGAACGACCCCTTTAAACAAGCAGCAGCCAATAGGAAAGTCCTGACAGCGGGCGAGGATGCCGCAGGACGGCTCGATTCCTTCCTGACGGACGCGCTTGCAGGCGAATTCTCCCGCAACCGGATCAAGAGCCTGATCGAGCAGGGCGCCGTCTCGATCAACGGCAAGCCGGTGACCGAGCCGAAGAAGAAGGTCCAGCCGGGCGATGTTTTCGAGATCGACCTGCCCGAACCGGAGGATCCGGAGCCGAAGGGCGAGGATATCCCGCTCGAGGTGCTCTACGAAGACGACCACCTCATCGTCCTCGTCAAGCCGGCCGGCCTGGTCGTCCACCCGGGCGCCGGCAACTGGACGGGAACGCTGGTCAATGCGCTGATCCACCATTGCGGCAACAGCCTTTCGGGGATCGGCGGCGTCAAGCGTCCCGGCATCGTCCACCGGCTCGACAAGGAAACCAGCGGCGTCATGGTGGTTGCCAAGAACGACGCGTCCCATCGCCACCTGTCGGACCAGTTCGCCGACCACGGCCGCACCGGTCCGCTGGAGCGCGCCTACCGGGCCGTTGTCTGGGGCCGGCCGCGGCAGCTGAAGGGAACGATCGACGCGCCGCTCGGGCGAGCCGGGGACCGCACGAAACGCGCGGTCAAGCGCGAGGACAGCGACGACGCCCGCGAGGCCATCACCCATTACGAGGTGGTCGAGCGTTATCTCGAAAAACCTGACGGCACCTGCCTGGCATCGACGGTCGAATGCCACCTCGAAACCGGCCGAACCCACCAGATCCGCGTGCACATGGCCCATATCGGCCATCCGCTGATCGGCGATCCGGAATACGGCGCGGCCTTCCGCACCAAGGCAAATCTGCTGCCGGATGCAGCCAAGGCGGTCGTCAACCAGTTCCATCGCCAGGCCCTGCACGCCTTCATGCTGCAGTTCGAGCATCCGGCGACCGGCGAGACCATGCACTTCGAAGCGCCGATGCCCGATGACATGGCAGTGCTGGTCGACGCATTGCGGGCCACGGCGTAACACCAGCTCTTGAATTTCGGGCGCGGAATTCCAATCTTGACTGCGCCTCTATTCGTGATCTGTATTGCCTCCGGCGTCACATGTTAGTGAAACCGGACTCCTTGAATCATGCTTTCGCCGTACTTATTTCATAGCCTCGTGGGGTCTTGACGAGGACCCACATGCCCGGCTTGCCGACCGGAGGCCGGAGACTATAAAGGGGGGTGCTTCATATGGCCCGAAACAATTTGCCGACCATTGCCGCTGGCGAAGGCGGCCTCAACCGATATCTCGACGAAATCCGCAAGTTCCCGATGCTGGAGCCGCAGGAAGAGTACATGCTCGCCAAGCGCTACCAGGAGCATGACGACCGCAGCGCCGCGCACAAGCTGGTCACCAGCCACCTTCGTCTCGTCGCCAAGATCGCGATGGGTTATCGCGGCTATGGCCTGCCGATCGGCGAAGTCGTGTCCGAAGGCAATGTTGGCCTGATGCAGGCCGTCAAGAAGTTCGAGCCCGATCGCGGCTTCCGCCTCGCCACCTATGCGATGTGGTGGATCAAGGCAGCCATCCAGGAATACATCCTGCGCTCGTGGTCGCTAGTCAAGATGGGCACGACCGCCAACCAGAAACGGCTGTTCTTCAACCTGCGTCGCCTCAAGGGCAAGATCCAGGCGCTCGACGAGGGTGACCTCAAGCCCGATCAGGTGAAGGAAATCGCCACCACGCTCAAGGTGAGTGAGGACGAAGTCATTTCGATGAACCGCCGCCTGTCGGGCGACGCCTCGCTCAATGCGCCGATCAAGGCGAGCGAAGGCGATTCCGGCCAGTGGCAGGATTGGCTCGTCGACGATCACGACAACCAGGAAGAAATCCTGATCGAACAGGATGAGCTGGAAAGCCGTCGGGCGCTGCTCGCCAACGCCATGAAGGTGCTCAACGACCGTGAACGTCGCATCTTCGAGGCGCGCCGCCTGACGGAAGATCCGCTGACGCTTGAAGATCTGTCGGCCGAGTTCGACATCAGCCGCGAGCGCGTGCGCCAGATCGAGGTGCGCGCCTTCGAAAAAGTTCAAGACGCAGTCCGCAAGGCAGCACTTGAGCGTGCCGGAGCGCTGCGCGTCGTCGAAGGCGCCTGATCTGCCCATGATGAGTTGCGCGGGGGCCTCCCCTCGCAGACGTTGACGACAGGACACAAAAAGAAAAACCCGGCGGAGCGATCCGCCGGGTTTTTCCGTTTCATCTGTGCTTGGCGATTTATTGACTGTTGCTCGCCGCCGACGTGCCCGAGGCCGTCCAGGCGCGCATCGCCTGGTTGAACGCATCCGTGCCGCTCTGACCCTTCTCGAGCGTCAGCAGCGCTCGACGCCCGTTGCGGTAGGTGAGCGGGATGTCGATCCAGCTGCGGCTGCGCAGCAACTCGGTGTTGTTGTTGATGGCGTCCGTCGCATCATTGAGGGCGATCATGTGGAAATCGTCCGTGATCTTGGCCGGCACCGCGACCAGGGCGTCACCGCGATCCTGCTCGGTTCGCTTCATCGACACGCGCTGAACGCTGTCGATGGCACCGCCCTCGAAATTCTGCGGCAGCGAGAAGACGAACTCGATGACGTGGCTTGCGGGCAAGGACGGATCAGCATTGCGCTTGATCGTCATAAGGGCGGTCAGACCGCGGTCGGGGACGGTGATCTGCGCCTGGATCGCCGGCTCGGGCTTGGCATCGCCACCGGGCGATTCTTCCTTCACCGACCATGCCACCGTGCCTGGAACAGCCGTCGGCGACGACTGGCCGAGACGCTCCTCATAGAGGAACATCTTCTCGCCATCGGCGATTGCGACCTCGGTCTGGGCAGACTGCCCAGCCGGAGATACCGTCGCCGGAGCACCCGCCTGGGCAGTCGTCCCGGTCTGGGCGGCCGCCGTGTCAACGGGCTTGCCCGCTTCGGTCTTCGGCGCAACGGACTTGCCTTCCTGTCCGGCGATTTCGCCGTTTACGATCGCCGGTCCGTCGTCGCTCTCGGTTCCATCCGCCAGAAGGCGTTGGGTGAACTTCGTCGAGCTGTTGTCGGGCACAGCGGTGTCGTCATGTGCTTCCGGAGCCGGCTTGGCCGTCTCGCCTTCCGTTTGGACGGGCGCCGGGCTTTGCTCGGCTGGAGTTCCGCCAATGTTGGAAACGGCAGAGGTGATCGATGCGATGGTCCCTGAAATCCAGGCATTGCCGGCCTCCCGGTTCTCCCAGTAAGCGAAACCGCCGCCGCCAAGTGCAGCGAGGAGGACAGCCCCAATCACAAGCCGCTTTACGCTGAAGCGCGAAGGCTTCGGCGTGGCGCGATACGAGGCCGGCCGTTGGGCCGTCGCCGCGCTTTCTCCAAGCCGCTCCGGCTCACGCGCGGCCGCGGATGCCCCGCCTGCCGCAGCACCTGCGGCGGCTGCAACACCCGCCTCCTCGAAACCGAGCAGATCGTCGATGTGATCCCACGCCGTGCCGGAGCGATCCTGCTGGCTCTGGGGCGCATTCGAAGCGGCCGCCTGAGCCGGCTTTTCGACCGGCCACGACCAATCGCCGATCTCCGGTTCGGCGGCCTTCTCCGCGCGCCGCTCTTCCAGGGGCGCAAACGGATCATTGTCGTCGAACGACCAGCTGCGCGGCGCATCGGCCTTGCGCGTGGTGTCCGGCAGTTGCTCTTGCGGCTCTTCGACCGGATGCATGCCCAAAAGCTCGGGCTGCGACGACGTTCCCGACGCGTCGAATGTCTGCTCGCCGGCTTCTGCCGGCGCTATCGCCGCCGGCGCAACGGTTTCCCACTCGGGCAGCTCCCATTCGGAGCGCGCCGGGGTGTGTTCGGGCTCGGCGGCAGGGGTCTCGTCAACGGACGGCGCTTCGACGTGTTGCTCTTCCGGCTCGGCGGCCAGAGGAAGAACGCTCGCCTCGTGCGTCTCGACCGGAATGGGCTCTACATAGTCAGGTTCAGGAACGGAATCGTGCGCCTGGGTCTCCGGCTGCGGCTCTTCCTCGAGCGCGGCCTCTGCCGTTTCCACCGGTACGACCACCGCTGGCGCGTCATCCTCGGTGGAATGATATTCGGCTGCGGCGGGGTATTCGACCACAGGTTCGTATCGGTCGACCTGCTCGTCTTCAACCGTCGGCTCATCCGCGACCGTTGCGACCGGAGCCTCGGCAACGGCTTCGACAGGCTCTTGCGGATAGTGCTGCGGCGGCTCGTAGGGCTCGACCGGGCTGGCGGTTTCGGCAACCGGAGCTTCAGCGGCTTCGACCGGTTCGCTTGCGGCAACCGGTTCGTCCTCAACCTCAGCCGGCGCCTCGGGTTCGGAAACCGGCGCCTCGGCCGGGTGCTCGACAACCGGCTCCTCGGCGGCGGTGGCTGCAGCCACCGCTTCCGCGGACGCCGGCTCGTCGAGCGCGGGCAAGGCCTCGGCATGCTCGCTATCGACCTCTGCGATCGCATTTTCGAGCTTCGCCAGCTGGCGATTGATCATGTCGTCCGACGGACGCGGATTCATGTTTTCGAGTTGGCGGCGCACGGCCGCGCGCGCCTTCTCGTAGACCCTATCCCGCATTTCAGGTGTGTTTTCCGACAGGCCGTCAACGGTCCTGCGAATAACTGCAACAAAATCCGCCATTAGTACTTTCTCATACGCCCAGGTATGTCTTTGCGATTACGACGCAATGTCATTTCGCCGACACTAGTCCTCAAAGGGGTCCGTCACAAGTATTGTGTCGTCCCGCTCGGGGCTGGTCGAAAGAAGAGCGACCGGCGCGCCGATCAGTTCTTCCACCTGGCGAACGTACTTGATCGCTTGCGCCGGAAGCTCCGCCCAGCTGCGTGCGCCGACCGTCGATTCCTTCCAGCCTTCGAGTGTAATATAGACTGGCTTGGCCGAAGCTTGCTGCGCCTGGCTTGCCGGCAAATGGTCGATCTGCTGTCCGTCCAGAGTATAACCGACGCAGATCTTCAGTTCGTCGAGACCATCGAGCACGTCGAGCTTGGTGAGCGCGATGCCGGTGATGCCGTTGGCGGCAACCGACTGGCGCACCAGCGCTGCATCGAACCAGCCGCAGCGGCGCTTGCGGCCCGTGACCGTGCCGAATTCATGACCCTTCTCGCCGAGGAACTGGCCGATTTCGTCGGTGAGTTCGGTCGGGAAAGGACCCTCGCCGACGCGTGTCGTATAGGCCTTGGTGATGCCGAGGATGTAGCCGAGCGAACCCGGACCCATGCCCGAGCCTGCGGCGGCCTGGCCGGCAACCGTGTTCGAGGACGTGACGAAGGGGTAGGTGCCGTGGTCGATGTCGAGCAGCGTGCCCTGGGCGCCTTCGAACAGGATGCGGGCGCCCTTGCGGCGCGCCTTGTCGAGCAGCACCCAGATGGTCTCCATGAACGGCAGAACCTTGGCCGCAACCGAGGACAGCTCCTGCATGATCGCGTCGTGGCTGATCTCGGTCTCGCCGAGACCACGGCGCAACGCATTGTGGTGGGTCAGCAGGCGGTCGACCTTGGCCGGCAACGTATCGAGGTCGGCGAGGTCCATGACGCGGATGGCGCGACGACCGACCTTGTCTTCGTAGGCCGGGCCGATGCCGCGGCGCGTCGTGCCGATCTTCGTGCCGCTGTTGGAGGCGGCGTCTTCGCGGATGCCGTCGAGCTCGCGGTGCAGCGACAGGATCAGCGTGGCGTTGTCGGCGATGCGAAGGTTGTCCGGGGTGATCGCGATGCCCTGCTTGCCGAGCTTGTCGATTTCGGCGATCAGCGCGTGCGGATCGATGACGACGCCGTTGCCGATGACGGCAAGCTTGCCGGGACGCACGACGCCGGAGGGGAGCAGCGACAGCTTGTAGCTGACGCCGTCGATCACCAGGGTATGGCCGGCATTGTGACCGCCCTGGAAGCGCACGACGATATCCGCGCGCTCGGAGAGCCAGTCCACAATCTTGCCTTTGCCTTCGTCACCCCATTGGGAGCCGACCACTACGACATTCGTCATAATTCTCTTCCTGTGCAGGCGCGCAAACGGAGCTGCGCTGTTCTCAAACCCGCGCATCTATACTGTGTTGTCTTCGGGAAAGCGACCCCGTTCTGCCCGGCCTTTGGCCCTTTTTGAATGACAAGGCCGGGATTTAGCGCCTATATCTTCGCCTTTCCCGTCGTCAGGGCAGCTGTCTGCCTCTCCCGCTACAGGTCCCAGCATCGTGAATTCCAAGGCCTATTTCTATCTCTGCATCACCGCGCTCTTCTGGGGTGGCAATTCGGTTGCCGGAAAAATGGCGGTCGGCCACGTCAGCCCGATGATGCTGACGACCTTGCGCTGGGTCTTTGCCCTCATCGTCATCCTGGTGCTGATGACACCGCAGATCCGCCGCGACTGGGACAAGATCCGTGCGCACTGGCTGCAGCTGCTTGCCTATGGCGCCATCGGCTTTACCACCTTCAACGCCCTGCTCTATTCTGCGCTGAAGTATACCAGCGCCATCAATGCCGTCATTCTTCAGGCCGGCATCCCGATGCTGATCTTCCTGTTCAATTTCGTGCTGTTCAAGACGAAGGCCTCGATCGCCCAGGTCATCGGCTTCACCGTCACCCTGGTCGGCGTGCTGGTGACCGCGGCCCATGGCGACATCACCAGCCTTCTGTCGCTCGAGTTCAATTTTGGCGATGCCCTGATGATCGGAGCGTGCATCGTCTATGCCGCCTACACCGTGGCGCTGCGCTATAAGCCGACCATGCATTGGCAGAGCTTCATTGCCGCACCCGCCTTCGGCGCGCTTTTGAGCGCGATACCGCTGCTGTTCTGGGAGATCGGCTCGGGCAAAGCCATCGTGCCCGACGGCACCGGCTGGATCATCGTGCTTTACGCCGCGATCTTCCCGTCCTTGATGTCACAGGTCCTTTACGTGCGCGGCGTCGAGATGATCGGCGCCAACCGCGCCGGCCTCTTCATCAACGCGATCCCCGTCTTCGGGACGCTGCTTTCGGTGATGCTGATCGGCGAGACCTTCCACCTCTTCCACCTCGTCGCCCTGCTGCTGGTGCTCGGCGGCATCGCGATTGCCGAAAAGGGGCGCCCCCGCTAAGATCTCGCGCCTACCGGGTACGCTTCAGGCGATGCAATCGCTAGAACTCGGGAGGCAGCTTAAGGCTTGATTAGCAGATGGCTGTTTCTGTCGCCGCCAGGATATTTTCCCTGGGGCTAAGGCAGTGAAAAACATTAGAATTTCGACACGTATCTATCTGTTGACGGCAATGGCGCTGATTTTCATGGCAGCGGCCATGGCCTACAAGACGCAAGTCGCCAATTCGGAAGTCAGCGCCGAGCGCCGGCAGATGCTGCGCAACGTCACCGAGGCGGCAATCTCGACGATCGCGAGCTTCGAGGAACAGGAACGGAGCGGCGCGCTTTCGCGCGAAGAAGCCCAGAGCCGCGCCATTGCGGCCATCATGGCGATGCGCTTCGGCCAGGACGGCTACTTCTTCATAAACGGTTTCGACGGCATGATGATTGCCCATCCGCTGGCCAAGAAGCTGATCGGAACTGACGTGCGGGGCCTCAAGGATACCAACGGCAAGGCCTTCAACGTCGAGCTCATTGCGCTGGCGCAAAACCCGGGCAACGGCATCGTCAACTATTACTGGGACAAGCCCGGCCATGACGAGCCGGTCGAGAAGTACTCCTACATCCAGGGCTTCAAACCCTGGGGTTGGGGTGTGGGCACCGGCGTCTATGCCGACGACCTCGCCGCGAAGTACAATGCCTCCCTGCTCATGACCGTTTTCATCACGTTGATTGCCGCGGTTGCGACGCTTGCCGCGGCCATGGCGATCGGCCGCTCGATCAGCCGCCCGATCAACCGGCTGAAGGACGTGATGCTCGAAGTCTCCAGCAACGACACATCCAGCGAGGTGCCGGACACCGACCGCCGCGACGAGATCGGCCAGATGGCCGACGCGCTTGTCGTGTTGCGCGCATCCGTCATCGAACGCAACGCGCTTGAAGTCCGCCAGCGCGAACAGCAGGTTGCGCTCGACCGGGAGCGCGGTGCAAACGAGGAGATGCAGCAGGCGACGGCGCGCACGCAAGCCCATGTCGTCAGCACCATCGGCGGCGCGCTCGAAAGGCTAGCCAGCGGCGACCTGACCATCGACGTCCCGGAACTCGGCGTCGACTACGAGAAACTGCGTCGGGACTTCAACACCGCCGTTGCCGCTCTTCGATCGACCGTGAGCGCCATCGCCCAATCGACCTCCGTCGTCACCGGCAACGCCAACGAAATCAGCAGGGCGGCAAACGACCTGTCGCAGCGCACGGAACAGCAGGCTGCCTCGCTTGAGGAAACGGCCGCCGCCCTCGACGAGATCACGTCTGCGGTTCAGAACTCGACCAACCGCGCCGATGAGGCAAGCCGCATGGTCGCCGAGGCCCGCAAGGGTGCGGCAACCTCCAGCGAGGTGGTTCGCGATGCGATCACCGCCATGGGCCGTATCGAAAGTTCGTCCTCGAAGATCGGCGAGATCATCGGCGTAATCGACGACATCGCCTTCCAGACGAACCTGCTCGCCTTGAACGCGGGGGTCGAGGCAGCGCGCGCCGGCGACGCCGGCAAGGGCTTTGCGGTCGTCGCCCAGGAGGTTCGCGAGCTGGCACAACGCTCGGCGACGGCGGCCAAGGAAATCAAGGGCCTCATCACCGCGTCAGGCACCGAAGTGTCGGCCGGCGTCCGCCTGGTTGAGGCGACGGGGGCGGCGCTCGGCGATATCGAGCAGCGGGTCAACGAAATCAACGACCGCATCGCCGCCATTGCGACGGCGGCGCGCGAGCAATCGGTCGGACTGCGCGAGATCAACACCGCCGTCAACCAGATGGACCAGATGACGCAGCAGAACGCCGCGATGGTCGAGCAGACCTCGGCGGCCAGCCAGGCGCTCGCCGGCGAAAGCAACGTTCTGGCCGACAGGCTCGCGCAGTTTACGGTCGAGGAACGCGGATGGCGCCCGGCGACGCAGCGCGCCGCCTAACATCTGCTGCAGACCAGACATGAAAATGGCGCCGAACCGGCGCCATTTTCACTCAGGCGAGATGCCGCTCCATGTAGAGGGCTTCCTCGCCATAGCTCGCAAGCTTTAGCGCCAGGACCTCGTCCATCTTCACCTCGAACCCCTGCCTTTCCCAGAAGCCGCGGGATCCGTTGACGGAAACCAGCGACATCGAGCCGAACCCTTCTGCCCGTGCCACATCCTCCAGCATCGGCACGATTCCGCCCCCCGCCCCGGAACCGCGCATCTCGGGCAACAACGCGAGATCATGGATGTACCATGTGTCGGCCGTGTGAGGGATTTCACCGAGCATGGTGTTCAGCGACGGCGGCGCGCGTCTCACCCATGGATGGCTGAGCACATAACCGCGCGCGTGCCCCCTGGCGTCCAGCATGAAGCAGCCCGCCGGGCTGAGCGCGATGCGGTCGGCAAGCACGCTGTCATCTTCAGGGAAGGCCTGGTGCACCACGAGCTGGATCTCCGACACCGAGGCGAGGTCCGGCAGGCTGGCTTCACGCCAGCGAAATGTCATGTCAGTCATCTTGCGTCACATACGGTCTAATACGGGAAAACGCACCGGCGGTCGGCCGATGCGTGCTCCATTGTCTGATGATTGGGTCGATAAAGCGGCAGATAACGCTGCCGCTCCTCATGCCGCCATCAATCGATGTTGAACACCAGCGGCTTTGCCTGGCGAATGGCCGGATTGGCCCTCAGCTTGTCAAGCACACCGTCGGACACGGCGCCGTCGACATAGAGCAGCGCGATCGCGTCTCCGGCTTCCTTTTCGCGGCCGAGCTGGAAGTTGGCGATGTTGACGCCGGCGTCGCCGAGCGTCATGCCGATGAAGCCGATCATGCCGGGAACGTCGGTGTTGGTGATGTAGACCATGTGGCTGCCGACATCCGCGTCAAGGTTGATGCCCTTGATCTGGATGAAGCGCGGCTTGCCGTCCGAAAACACCGTGCCGGCGACCGAACGCGTCTGGTTTTCGGTCTTCACCGTCAGCTTGATGTAACCGTCGAAGACACCGGTCTTGTCGCGCTTGACCTCGGACAGGATGATGCCCTTTTCCTTGATCATCACCGGTGCCGAAACCATGTTGACGTCGGCGACCTGCGGCCGGATCAGGCCGGCGAGCACGGCGCTCGTCAGCGCCTTGGTGTTCATGCCGGCGGTCGAGCCGTCATAGAGGATTTCGATTTCCTTGATCGCGCTTTCGGTCACCTGGCCGACGAAGGCGCCGAGAACGTCGGCAAGCCGGATGAACGGCTTCAGGATCGGCGCTTCCTCGGCGGTGATCGACGGCATGTTGATGGCGTTGGAAACGGCACCCTTGACCAGGTAGTCCGACATCTGTTCGGCCACCTGCAGCGCGACGTTTTCCTGCGCTTCCGTGGTCGACGCGCCGAGATGCGGCGTGCAGACGACGTTCGGCAGGCCGAAGAGAGGGCTTTCGGTGGCGGGCTCGACTTCGAAGACGTCGAAGCCGGCGCCGGCGACGTGGCCCGACTTGATCGCCTCGGCGAGCGCCTTCTCATCGACGAGACCGCCGCGGGCGCAGTTGACGATGCGCACGCCGGGCTTGGTCTTGGCGAGCGCCGCGGCGTTGAGGATGTTGCGGGTCTTGTCGGTCAAAGGCACATGCAGGGTGATGAAGTCCGCCTGGGCGAGCAGTTCGTCGAGCTCGACCTTGGTGACGCCCATTTCCTCGGCGCGCTCCTTCGACAGGAACGGGTCGTAGGCAAGCACGTGCATCTTCAGGCCGATGGCGCGCGAGCAGACGATCGAGCCGATGTTGCCGGCGCCGATGACACCGAGCGTCTTGCCGGTGATTTCGACACCCATGAAGCGGGACTTCTCCCATTTGCCGGCCTGGGTCGAGGTGTCGGCGGCCGGAAGCTGGCGAGCAACGGCAAAGAGCAGGGCGATGGCGTGTTCGGCCGTCGTGATCGAGTTGCCGAAGGGCGTGTTCATGACGATGATACCGCGGCGCGATGCGGCCGGGATATCGACATTGTCGACGCCGATGCCGGCGCGGCCGATGACCTTGAGGTTGGTCGCAGCGGCGATCAGCTTTTCGGTGGCCTTGGTGGCCGAGCGGATGGCGAGGCCGTCATAATTGCCGATGATTTCGGCAAGCTTGTCCTTGTCCTTGCCGAGCTTCGGCTGGAAATCGACTTCGACGCCGCGGTCGCGGAAGATCTGGACGGCGGTTTCCGACAGTTCGTCGGATACGAGAACGCGAGGTGCCATGGGAGGCCTCCTTAAAGATCAGGTCTGAATGGAAATGCGAATAGCCAGGCCTCGCTCCCATGGGGAGCGAAGCGGATAACTCAAATCAGTGGGAGATGCGGGCGAAGTTCATTGTCCTCACCCCTCGTCTGATCAGGCCGCGGCCTGGGTCAACGTTGCCTTCTGGGTCTCGAAGGCCCAGGTCAGCCAAGGCATCAGAGCCTTCATGTCCGCGGCCTCGATGGTGGCGCCGGCCCAGATGCGAAGACCCGAAGGCGCATCGCGGTAGTGGCCGATGTCGAAGGCAACGCCTTCCTTTTCGAGGAGGGAGACGACACCCTTGGCAAAGGCTGCCTGTCCGTCGGCGTCGAGTGCCAGCACGTCCTTGTCGACGATCTTCAGGCAGACCGAGGTGTTGGAACGGGTCTCGTCCTTCACCGCCAGGTTGGCGATCCAGTCATTGGCGGCGACAAAGTCGAAAATCGCCTGCGCATTGGCGTCGGCGCGGGCCATCAGGCCCTTGAGCCCACCGACCTTCTCGGCCCAGACGAGCGCATCGATGTAGTCCTCGACGCAGAGCATCGACGGCGTGTTGATGGTTTCGCCGGTGAAGATGCCTTCGATCAGCTTGCCGCCCGACGTCATGCGGAAGATCTTCGGCAGCGGCCAGGCCGGAACGTAGGTCAGGAGACGCTCGACCGCACGCGGCGACAGGATGATGACGCCATGTGCGCCCTCACCGCCCAGAACCTTCTGCCAGGAGAAGGTGACGACATCGAGCTTGGCGAAGTCGAGGTTCTGCGCAAACGCGGCAGAGGTCGCGTCGCAGATCGTCAAACCCTTGCGGTCGGCCGGAATGAAATCTGCATTTTCGACGCGCACGCCCGAGGTCGTGCCGTTCCAGGTAAAGACCACGTCGCGATCGAAATCGATCTTGGAAAGATCAGGGAGTTCGCCGTAGCCGGCTTCCAGCTTGCGCACGTCGGCGAGCTTCAGCTGCTTGACCACATCTGTCACCCAGCCGGCGCCAAAGCTTTCCCAGGCGACCATGTCGACGCCGCGCTGACCCAGCAGCGACCAGAGCGCCATTTCGACGGCGCCGGTATCGGAAGCGGGCACGATGCCGATGCGGTAGTCGGCCGGCACTTCAAGAATGTCACGGGTAAGATCGATGGCCTGCTTCAGCTTCGTCTTGCCGATCTTGGCGCGGTGCGAACGACCGAGCGGTGCGTCGGAGAGAGCGTCGAGCGTCCAACCGGGGCGCTTCGAGCAAGGGCCAGAAGAGAAATGGGTATTGTTCGGACGGAGGTCCGGCTGTGCAGGCTTTGCCATGTGCTATCCTTCCAGATAGATAGCCCTTCGTTGGGGAAGGGTGTCCCGCCGTCGTCGATATTGGGAGCGGGACCGGAAGTCAAGCGCTTTGTCGCAATCGGGAAGATTTGCGGCGCAGCAGGCAACATGTGCAAAGGCGGAACAACGCTCCCGACCGATTGTTGCCGAGGAGCGCTTTGTGCAGTCGCCGAGGCGTCAAGATGCGTCAGAAGGAGAAGCGCAGACCGGCGCGGATCTCATGACGGGAGAGGCCGTCGTCGAAGCCCTTGTCGCCGGTCGCGCCAGCGAGCGTTTCGGCACCGAAACCGAACATTTCACCATCGGCGACATGCGAATAGCGGTAGCCGACGTCGAGCTTCAGCTGGTCGCTGAGATCATAGGAAACACCCGCCATCAACGCGTAGGTGAAGCGCCAGCTGTCACGTCCCTCGTATGAGCGTGAGACCGGCGTGCCGGCACAGGCTCCGCCGCCGGCCAGGCACGTGGCTCTGTCGATCGCCGTGTCCCAGTTGAGACGAGTCGCGCCGAGACCGGCGCCGACATAGGGCGTGAAGCCGGCAAGCGTGCCGAAGTCGACATAGGCGTTCGCCATCAGGCCAAGGGCGGAATAGTCGGCTCCCGTCGAAAGGGCGCACGAGGTGCCGGCCCCCTGCCCTGCGCAGGGAGCGACTGACAATGACGAGCCGCTGAAGCGGCCCTCGAAATACTCGGCCGTCAGGTCGGCGCGAAACGTGTCGGTGAACTGGTAGCCGACACCGAGCGAGCCTGCGAACGGCTTGTCGAAACGGGCGTTGTCGAAGGGCACGCTGGCATAGCTGCCGGCGCTAAAGGTGCGGTAGTAGGGGTCGCCCTCCCCGCGCCAAGGCGCAAAGCCGATGTCGCCGCGCACGTATATGGCGCCAGTGCCCACGGCCTCTTTCTCGATGGTGATTTCCGGAGCGTTCAGAAGATCTTCGTCGGCTGCAAACGCGGAGCCGGACAGGAGCAGACCGGCACCAAAAGCGGCTCCGCAGAACCCGTTTCGCCAATCCATGTCCATGCCCTTTCGCCGATATCACAGGCGGGACGGCAAAGCCGTCACCGCGTCGTTCGGCGTTAACTATTGGCAGCGACTGGTTAACCCCCGGTTAACCATGCCCGTTAGCAATCGGGTAAAGGTTGCCGGCAACGAAAAAGGCCACCCGAAGGTGGCCTTGATCAACCAATTCCATGCGATCACTTGTAAACGATCGGCTCCGGCTCGTACGGCACTTCGCAGACGCTGCCGAAGGAGTAGCGCAGACCGGCGCGCGCTTCGTGGATGTAGAAGCCCTTGTCAAAGCCCGGACCGCCGCCGTTGGCGTAGCCGAACATGTCGCCGTCATCGACCTGGCGGAAGCGGTAGCCGACGTCGGCCTTGAGATTGCAGGTGAGGTCGATCGCCGTGCCGGCCATCAGCGCATAGGTGAAGCGCCACTTGCTCTCGCCGTCATGTTCCGTCGTCGGGTCGCACGCGCCGGGATTAGTGATACTGCAGGCGGTGTTGCGCAGTTTGTCCCACTTGACGTGCGTGGCGCCGATACCGGCACCGACATAAGGCGTGAAGGCGCCGTAAGTGCCGATGTCGACATAGGCGTTGGCCATCAGGCTCCAGGCGGAAACCGAGGACACATCACGCGACACACAGGGATCGGTATTGGTGCCGCAGCCACCGAAGGTCGAGCCGGTGAAGTCGCCGCCACCCCAGTAGTCGGCCGTGACGTCGGCCCGGAAGTAGTTGTTGAACTGGTAACCGACGCCGACGCCGGCAACCCAGGAATCGTCGATCTCGGCCGTCGCGAATTCCGCGATCGAGCCGCCCGGCCCGCCCTGGTAGAAATTCGCGCCGCGCAGGTTGTTCCAGGCATAACCGACGTCGCCGCGCAGGTACCAGCCGCTGGTCTGGATCACCTCGACCGGCTGCTCTGGCACTGGCTCCATAGGCGGTTGATAAACGTCCGCAGCAAAGGCTGCCGTGCCGCTGAGCATGATAGCAACAACGCCACTCAAAATTCTCTTCATGGCCCACTCCAATACATTCCGTTGCTTGGCTCACCATGAAACAGGTGCCCAAATCCCGTTATTGGTTATGGATAATGAGGAGCAAAGGTTAAGTTCCGATTAACTACAAACGTTTACCGAGATTGCTAACGAACGACCGTATTCTTCCGGTTGTCGCGCGGCGTTACTGTCCGCCCAAGAACTTCCTTAAGACAAAACTAAATAGTTTTTCGTGACAACGCGGTAGAGTTTCTCCCCGATCCAAACATCAGCGGCTGCGGCTCGGATCGACACCCCCCCGGGGCCTTGGGAAAATTGCCAAAATCAGGCGGTCTCGACCCGCGACCAGACAAAAAAGAGGCCGATGCAACGCACCGGCCCTGGAGGGAAGTCGGATTTTGGGAGATCAGGCGGCGTTGCGGACGCTGCCGATGACGTTGACCAGCTCGTCGACGATGCGTTCGACCTGGCCGCGATCGTCGCCCTCCGCCATCACGCGGATCAGCGGTTCGGTACCCGACGGACGGATCAGCAACCGGCCCGACTTGGCAAGTTCCGATTCCGCATCGGCGATCGCCTGGCGCACCGTCGCGTCCTCAAGCGGCCTTCCGGCCGAAACACGAACATTCTTCAAGACCTGCGGCACCGCTTCGAAACGATGGCACACCTCGCTGACGGTCTTGCCCTGACGCTTGATCACCGCAAGGATCTGCAGGGCCGCGACCAGACCGTCACCGGTCGTTCCGAAATCGGAGAGCACGATGTGGCCCGACTGTTCGCCGCCGACGTTCAATCCGTCCTGGCGCATCTGCTCGACGACATAGCGGTCGCCAACCTTCGTGCGGCGAAGATCGATGCCGCGCCCCTTGAGATAGCGTTCAAGACCAAGGTTGGACATGACGGTGGCGGCAATGGCGCCGCCGCGCAGCATGCCATCCTCGGCCCAGCTGTCGGCGATCACGGCCATCAGTTGGTCACCGTCGATGACAGTGCCGTTCTCGTCGACGATCAGCACACGATCGGCGTCACCGTCGAGCGCGATGCCGATATCGGCCCGCACCTCGTGCACCTTCTTCGAAAGGGCTGCCGGGTGGGTCGAGCCGCAATCGAGATTGATGTTGGTGCCATTCGGCTCGGTGCCGATGGTGACGACTTCAGCACCCAGTTCCCAAAGTGCTGTCGGTGCGACCTTGTAGGCGGCGCCATTGGCGCAGTCGATGGCAATCCTCAGACCCTGAAGGGTGACATCGCGCGGCAGGGTGCGCTTTGCGTGTTCCAGATAACGATAGATGTCGCCATCGACGCGCTTTGCCCGGCCGATTTCTTCCGACTTTGCCAACTGGCCCGAAAGATCCTGGTCGAGCAGAGCCTCGATCTTCTCTTCGATATCGTCGGAAAGCTTGTAGCCATCGGGGCCGAAAAGCTTGATGCCGTTGTCCTGGAAGGGATTGTGCGAGGCCGAGATCATGACGCCGATATCGGCCCGCAACGAACGGGTGAGCATGGCGACACCCGGCGTCGGGATCGGGCCGAGCAGGAAGACATCGAGACCGGCGGCGGTGAAGCCCGCGACCATGGCGTTTTCGAGCATGTAACCGGAAAGGCGCGTGTCCTTGCCGATCACCACGCGGTGGCGGTGGGCGCCATTGCGAAAGATCGTGCCGACGGCAATGCCGACCCGCATCGCCAGGTCCGGCGTCATCGGGAACATGTTGGACTGTCCGCGGATGCCGTCGGTGCCGAAATACTTGCGCTTCATAAGAGCTCCATCGTTCTGCCGGGTCAGCGCTGGCTTTGCCAGCTTCGCCTGTCTGCGGGGTGCGCGACTGGTTTTCATTGACCGGACCTCATTTCATATCGGCGGTTGCCGCAGGTTATGAACCTTGAGAGACATGCCCTGCGATCGCAAACACACACGTCTTCTTTGACACAAAAGCTCAGCAAACGGCAGCGAGCCTAGCATCAGAAATCATTACATCCCGTTACCAAACGCCAGACGCCGTTCCGCCAGCAAAAAACCGCCGCTCCACTCAAGGAACGGCGGCTTTCATCGATTGCCAAAGCCTGTCGCCTATTGCGGCTGCGGCTCGAATCCGCCTTCGGACTCTTCGCCCTTGCCGCCGGCCGTACCTTCCTTCTTGGTACCAGCCGAAGGCACGGCGGAGCCGCGATGCGGCGGCGTGTCGTCACCAAGGTCGCGCGCCGGCTTCTCGCCACGGATCAGCGCCTTGATTTCCTCGCCGGTCAGGGTCTCGTATTCGAGCAGGCCTTCGGCCAGCGCTACGAATTCGTGGTTCTTGTCGGTGAGGATCTTGCGCGCCGTCTCATAGGCTTCGTCGATCAGACGACGGATTTCGTTGTCGATCTTCTGGGCGGTCGCTTCGGAAACGTTCTTCTGCTGGGCAACGGAGTGGCCAAGGAAGACTTCCTGCTGGTTCTCGCCGTAGGAAACCTGTCCGAGCTGGTCGGAGAAGCCCCACTGCGTCACCATCGCACGGGCAAGCTTGGTTGCCTGCTCGATGTCGGACGATGCGCCAGAGGTGATGTTTTCCTTGCCGAAGGTCAGCTCTTCGGCAACGCGTCCGCCCATCATGATGGCAAGCCGCGAGACCATCCACTTGTAGCTCATCGAGTAGCGGTCGCCTTCCGGCAGCTGCATGACCATGCCGAGCGCGCGACCGCGCGGGATGATGGTCGCCTTGTGCAGCGGATCGGCCGAGGGAACGTTGAGCGCAAGGATCGCGTGACCGGCTTCGTGATAGGCAGTCAGCTTCTTCTCGGCCTCGGTCATGGCGGACGAGCGGCGCTCGGCACCCATCATGATCTTGTCCTTGGCATCCTCGAATTCGAGCATGGTGACAAGGCGCTTGTTGCGACGCGCCGCCATCAACGCGGCTTCGTTGACGAGGTTCATCAGGTCGGCACCGGAGAAGCCGGGCGTACCACGGGCAAGCACCTTGAGGTCGACATTCGGCGCCAGCGGCACGTTGCGCACGTGCACCTTGAGGATGCGTTCGCGGCCGTTGATGTCGGGGTTCGGCACCACCACCTGACGGTCGAAGCGGCCCGGACGCAAGAGCGCCGGATCGAGAACGTCGGGACGGTTGGTCGCGGCGATCAGGATAATGCCTTCATTGGCTTCAAAGCCGTCCATCTCGACCAGCAGCTGGTTGAGCGTCTGCTCGCGTTCGTCGTTACCGCCGCCAAGACCGGCGCCGCGATGGCGACCGACGGCGTCAATTTCGTCGATGAAGATGATGCAGGGCGCATTCTTCTTGGCCTGCTCGAACATGTCGCGCACACGGCTTGCGCCGACACCGACGAACATTTCGACGAAGTCGGAACCGGAAATGGTGAAGAACGGCACGTTGGCTTCACCGGCAACCGAGCGGGCAAGCAGCGTCTTGCCGGTGCCGGGAGGACCGACAAGCAGCACGCCGCGCGGAATACGACCGCCGAGGCGCTGGAACTTCTGCGGGTCGCGCAGGAATTCAACGATTTCTTCCAGGTCCTGCTTGGCTTCGTCGACGCCGGCAACATCGTCAAAGGTGACGCGGCCGTGGGCTTCCGTCAGAAGCTTGGCCTTGGATTTGCCAAAACCCATCGCCCCGCGCGAACCACCCTGCATCTGACGCATGAAGAACAGCCAGACGCCGAGGATCAGCAGCATCGGAAGAAGGGTGCCGATATAGCTGAGGAACCCGGACGAGCCGTCGGTTTCCGGGCGAACCGTGACCGTCACATCCTTGGCTTCGAGGCGCTCGGTCAGCGCCGTATCAACGGATGGCGCATAGGTCTGGAAGGTTGCGCCGCTTTCAGAATAGCTGCCGATCACCTTCGAGCCGGTGATCACGACTTCCTTGACGCGGCTCGCATCCACGTCCTTCAGGAATTGCGAGAACGGAATCTCGCGCGAGCCGGTGCGCTCCGTCGGCTGCTGGAACATGCTGAACAGCGCGATCAGCAAAAGCGCTATGATTGCCCAAAGGGCAAGATTACGAAAATTAGGGTTCATCGAACTCCCCGGAACCTGTCACGACCCACGCATTTCGCCGGTCGCTGTCTTGCTCCCTAACATAGGGTTCTGGCGACGCATTGCCAAGGCAAACCGCCGCCTACCGTTCCATTTCTGTCAATAGATCGTGAACCGGTGGTGGCAGATAGCGCTGGCGTCCGAACAATCCGGCGATCCCGTCCGCCATGATCCGGTCGAAAGCGGGCAAAAAGGTGTCGTAGGGCCCGATCCGCGGCTCGATTGTGACGGATGCGACAATTTCGCCGTTATCAGACCGGACGTGCGGCGCGGCGAGCGCGGTACGACCAGCAACGCCCGGTGGCAGACCTGCGGCAATAAGTCTCTCCTGTTGTGGCCCGCCTTTGCCTTCCGCCGTCACCGAAATGCGACCCCGCCCCCCATTGTGCACCACGAACCGACCGTCCCAGAGGCCCGCGTCACCTGCCGCCAATCTCAGTTCGGAGAGCCCCCTCGCCTCGCGATAGAGGTAGACCCCGGCTGATCGCTTGTCGAAAACGACACGTCCCGCGGTCAGCCGACCGGGTTCCGCCTGCCCGAGGAAGTCAAGGGTCCGCTCCACCGTCTCGGCCGAAGGCAGGTGCGAACGACCGCCAAGGACGGCCACCAGCGCAACCAGAGCACGCCGCCAGTCGACGTCGTGCCACGGCCCCGCCAACGGCAGTTCCGCGACCAATCCTGCGTGGACACGAACATGACGCTCGAGCACGCTCGCCACATTGGCCGACGAGCGGGTTCGAGACCGGGCATCCCAGCCGCCGACGTTCGCTGGCGGCGAACCGGCAAGTTCGGCGCGGGTCCGCACCCGCTCGAAACGAAGGTTGGCGTTGCTTGGGTCATCGAACCAGCCGACATTGCGCCCGGAGAGGTATGCACGCAGTAGGCCGCGGTCGAGCTCGAGGAAGGGGCGCAGCACCCAGATGCGTCGGTCATAAAGGGTTGCGGCGGCCATGCCCGCAGCGCCCGGCCCCTCGCCCCTGCGCATCCGCATCAGGATCGTTTCGTGCTGGTCGTCGGCCGTATGGCCGGTGACGATGCAGCCGGCGTCGAGCCGCTGCGCTGCTTGCGCCAGCAGCCCGTAGCGCGCCTCGCGCGCCGCCGCCTGGATCCCCGTCGACGGTTTCGGATCGTCCCACCGGACGGTCACGTGCACAACGCCAAGGCGACCGCAAAAGGCGGCGACGTCGCGCGCCTCGTCGGCCGATTCCGGCCTGAGTGCATGGTCGACGGTGCAGGCAGAAAGGGAGAATTCGCGTGGGCCGCTTGCCTCGATCGCCTCGTGGAGGGCGAGAAGCAATGCCTTCGAGTCGCTCCCGCCGGAGATGGCGACGAGGATGCGCGTGGGCCTGTCGAAGGATGAGAGAAATCGTCTTGCCGTTTCAACGACGGCGTTCGGCGCTTGAGCCTCAGCAGCCAAAGCGGCTCTGCTCGCTCGTCACCTTCGCCTTCACCGCGGGCGAGGCCTTGGGATAGCGCTTGTTGACCTCGCGCAGCGTCGCGCAGGCTGTTTCCTTGTTGTCGAGCGCGCCGAGCGACATGCCAAGCTTCAGCAGCATTTCGGGCGCCTTCGGCGATTTGCCGTGGGCCTGGTGCGCGTTCAGGAAAGTCTTCGCAGCTTCGCTGTACTTGCCCTGCGAATATTGCGCTTCGCCCAGCCAGAAGCTGGCGTCCGCGGCCTTGTCGCCTTTGGGGAACGCGGCCAGATAGTCGCCGAATTCCTGTTCCGCAGTGCTGTAGTCGCCCGAAAGCACGTGGCCGTAGGCCGACTGGTAGAGGTCGCCAGGATTGTCGAGCGATGCCGTCTGCTGGCTGCCCGGATTGCTGTTGAGGCCGCCATCGGCAGGTGCCTCGACGCCGGGAAGCGTGGCGTTGGCGCCAGGCTGTGCATCGGTCGTGGCGGCGACCGGGTTGCCGTTCTCGTCAAACACGATCTGGCCAAGCGTCGACGGCGCGGCCGCGCCATTGCCGCCCTGGCTTGCGCCCGGCGAGGCGCCGGAGGCGGCCATGTCGTTGCCGCCGGTTGCCGGCGCCATGGTCTGGCTATCCGTCACCCCCGGGGTGACGGACGCCTGATCGCTGGTTTTCGGCGTCTGAAGCGCGCCGCTCTTCTTCGGGGACGCCTTGCCGCTTTCCAGATCCTGGAAGCGGAATTCGTTGTCCTCCTGGAACTTCCGGATCTGTTCCTGCATCTGCAGGAGCTGGAAGCTCATTTCCTCGATACGCCCGTTGAGCGAGCGGATCTGTTCTTCAAGCTGGCCAATCCGTGCGGTCTCGGCCGACTGCACCTTCACGACGGGCAGCTTCTGCACGCCTGAATTGGCTTCAGTCGTTCGGGCCAGCAGCCCTGAAAGAGGCATGGCGTTCGCCGTCTGGCCAAGGCCCGAAAGGGCTGCAAGACCGATCAGTCCCGCCACGACAAATTTCTTCATTTCATTTGTCCTGTTCGAATACCGGTTGTCCCACCCGTGATCGGGGCCCGCAATACATCTCGCCGAGTCAACTGGGTGATTGCCGCACAGTTTTCCAATTGCCCTGAAAAAGCAACGGAGTTCGGCCAAAGTGTGGTAAAAAAGCAAAGGGCGGCCGAGAGCCGCCCTTATATTTTAGCAGTCTGTGATCCTGGGGGCACGGTGCGTTCCCCGCAGCACGTCATGCTACCCGACCGAGCATGGCTCGGTCGTCAGATTACATGCCAGCGCCACCCAGTACGGTGACTGCACGGCGGTTCTGCGACCAGCACGAGATGTCGTCGCAGACGGCCACCGGCTTTTCCTTGCCGTAGGAGATCGTCTTCATGCGATTCGACGGAACGCCCTGGCTGATGAGGTAGTCGCGGGTCGAGGCCGCACGGCGCGCACCGAGCGCAAGGTTGTATTCGCGCGTGCCGCGTTCGTCGGCATGGCCTTCGATCGTGATCGCGTAGTTCGGGTACTTGGCAAGCCACTGAGCCTGGCGAGCGAGCGTCTGCTGCGCGTCTGCACGGATCGAGGTGGAGTCGGTGTCAAAGAAGATGCGGTCGCCGACATTGACGGTGAAGTCCTGCTGCGAGCCAGGCGTTGCGGCACCGGCGCCACCGAGACCAAGTTCGCCAGCACTTCCCGGCAGGTTCTTCTTCGATGCACAGCCAGCCAGGGCAAGCGTCATGACCAGGGCGATCATGACCGGGTTGCGAGCGATGGTCTGCATGCGGCCTGCGGCCGGGGTGTCAATTCGGCTCATACGCCGGTCTCCTTGAGAAGTGTCTGAATTCACGGTTGCCAGACTGTAACCGGAAGCGGTTAATCGCTTTTCAACAGTTATGGTTAACAAATCGATAATTTAAGCTCGGCGCCTGCTAGACCAGCACTTTGCGGCGAGAAAGCGGCGTCGCTGCCACATTCCCCGCCGCAAATCGGATCAACTACTCGAGCAGCGGCGACCAGGCCGGGTCGGACGCAAAGCCCTGCGTCTGGATCAGCTGTTCGTTGTAGCCGGAGAGGTCGATCGAATAGAGCTGCGGTCCGCCGGAGCCTGCGCCCTGGCGGAAAAACATCAGCACACGGCCGTTCGGCGCCCAGGTCGGGCCCTCGTTGTGGAAGCCGGTGGTCAGGATGCGCTCACCCGAACCGTCGGTCTTCATCACGCCGATCGAGAACTTGCCGCCCGACTGCTTGGTAAAGGCGATGAGGTCGCCACGCGGAGACCAGACCGGCGTCGAATAGGAGCCGTCGCCGAAGGAGATGCGGCGCTGGCCGGAACCATCTGCACCCATGACGTAGATCTGCTGGCGGCCGCCGCGGTCGCTTTCAAAGGCGATCTGGCTGCCATCGGGCGAATAGGACGGCGCGGTGTCGATCGCCGCGGTGTTGGTGAGACGGGTCGTCGTGCGCGAGCGCAGGTCCATCGTGTAGATGTTGGCGTTGCCGTCCTGCTGCAGGCTCATGATCACGCGCTGGCCATCCGGCGAGAAGCGCGGCGAGAACGTCATGCCGGGGAAGTTGCCGACGACCTCGCGCTGTCCGGTTTCCAGCTGCAGCAGGTAAACCCGCGGCTGCTGGTTTTCGAACGACATGTAGGTGACTTCCTGGCGGTTCGGCGAGAAGCGCGGCGTCAGCACGATGTCGTTGGAGTTGGTGAGCGCGCGGGCGTTGAAGCCGTCCTGGTCCATGATCGCCAGCTGACGCTTGCGCGCCGTCTTCGGGCCGCTCTCGGCGACATAGACGATGCGCGTGTCGAAGTAGCCCTTCTCGCCGGTGATGCGCTCATAGATGGCATCGGCGATGATGTGGGCGACGCGACGCCAGTTTTCCGGCTGGGTGAAGAACTGCTGGCCGGTCATCTGCGTGCCACCGAACGTGTCCCACAGGCGGAATTCCGCCTTCAACCTGCCGTCACCTTCCTGGGTCACGCGGCCGGTGACCAGCGCTTGCGCGTTGATAACCTTCCAGTCCTCGAAGCGCGGCGTGGCGTCAGGGTTGCTGATCTTTTCGATGAAGGCGCCCTTGTTGATCGGCGCAAACAGGCCGGAGCGCTTGAGGTCGGCTGCGACCACGTCGGAGATCTTCTGGCCGAGTTCGCCCTGGAGGAAATCGGTGACAGCAATCGGCAGCGGTTCGACGTTGCCCTTGTTGATGTTGATTTCGACTTCAGCATTCGCCGGCGTCACCGCCGCCACGACGGCGACTAACATGCCCGCTGCCACCATCATGGCGCGGATAAGAGAGACCTTGATCATAGAGACAAGCCTTTCAGCTTCTTACGAAGGGTTTGCAGGGGTGGTTTGCTATCCGGCATGGGTTCCAATCCCGGCAGCTCTAGAGTGCGAATTCCGAGGGGTCGAAGTTCAGCACGAGGGTATTCCATCCTTTTTCGCCCTCATATTTGTCAGGCGGCAGGTTCTGTAGCGGGGCCGAGCGACGGATCGCACGCAAGGTGCTGCTCTCAACGGCGCGGCGGGTGCCTTCGGGGCCACCGGTGGCGGTCACTTCGGGCGTGCCGACGATATTGCCCGACGGGTCGAGCTGCACGCGGACCGTGACCCGGACCTCCTCGACGCCGGTCAGGCCCGGTGTCAGCGACCAGTTGCCCTGGATCTGGCCCTTGACGCCGTCGATCTCGTTGGCGCTGAGGCCGACGCCGATGGTCTTCTTGCCGCCGAGAGCCGCTTCCTGCGTCGAACGCTTGGCGCCGCCGGCAGACGGATCCTGCCGATTGAGCAGAGCCGCGATCTCGTCGGCGTTGAACTTGCTGTCCTCGGTGGAAGCCTGCTTCTTCTGTTCCTTCGGCGTCTGCTCGTCCTTGCGCTCAGGCGTCTTGGCGCTCTGGGCCGGCTTTTCGACCTTCGGCTTTGCGGCCGGCGTCGGCACCTTTTCGGGCAAGGCTTCGGCTTCCGGGTTTTCGGCAGGCTTTTCTTCGGCGGGCGCCGGATCCGGCTTCGTTTCCGGCTTCACTTCCTGCTTGGGTTCCGGCAGGGCTGCCACTTCGGTCGCGGGCTCGGAGGCGGGTTTCGTCTCCTCGACCTTCTTGATTTCCTGCTCGACCGGGTCGGGCGTCGGCTCGGGCTTGTCGTTCTTCTCGGGCGACGCCGTGGCTTCGCTCTTCGACGGCTTGGCGTTCGGCGTCGGCGGTGTCTTCAGGTCGGTGTCGTTGTCGCCGACATTTTCGGCCGGCTGGTTCGTCTCCGGACGCTTGGTCGGGACCGGCGACGAATGCTCCTTCTTCGGTGCCTTCTTGTCGCCCTGCTGGACCTGGGTCATTTCCGAATAGGGTACGATGTCGACAGGCAAGGCCTCGACGTCGGCGACCTGGAAGTCAGCCGGGCTGCCAAGCGACACCAGCGCCCAGGTCAAGACCATGGCGTGGAGGACAGCAGATGTAGCGAGACTGCCCTTCATCTTGGACGTCACTTTTCCTGTTCTTGCAGCGTGACGAGGCCGAGGTTCTTGAAACCGGCAGCCGAGATGCGGGCCATGACCTTCATGACCGTGCCATAGTCGGCATTGGTGTCGCCGCGCACGTAGATGCGTTCGTTGTAGCCGGTCGTTGCAATCGCCTCGAGCTTCGGCACGACTTCATCAATGGCAATCGGGGTTTCCTGCAGATAGATCTCGCCGGCCGGGTTGACCGAAACGGTGATCGGCTGCGTATCGGAATTGAGCGCCTTTGCCTGCGTTTCCGGCAGGTCGATCGGCACGCCGACCGTCATCATCGGTGCTGCCACCATGAAGATGATCAGGAGCACGAGCATGACGTCGACGAACGGCGTCACGTTGATCTCGCTCATCATGGCCTTCTTGCCGCCGCGGCGACGACGTCCGCCACCCGAACCCTTGGCTCCGCCAACCGACATACCCATCAGCGTGGTCTCCGTACTTTCTGGCGATTACTGCGCGGCCTGACGCGGGCTCTGCAGCTTCTCGTCGATCTGGCGCGACAGGATGGCGGAGAACTCGTCGGCGAACGCTTCCATGCGCGCCGAGAGCTTGCCGGCATCGGCCGAGAACTTGTTGTAGGCGATAACCGCCGGGATAGCGGCGAGAAGGCCGATCGCGGTGGCAAGCAGCGCTTCGGCGATACCGGGCGCAACGACCGCAAGGTTGGTCGACTTCGAGCCGGCGATCGCCTGGAACGAGGTCATGATACCGACGACGGTACCGAAGAGACCGATGAAGGGTGCTGCCGAGCCAATGGTCGCGAGCGAGCCGAGGCGCGCTTCGAGCGATTCCGATTCACGGGCGAGTGTCACGTCCATGGCGCGGTCGATACGCATCTGCAGGCCGATCGGCGAGCGCGCGCCGCGCTCGAAGCTCTTCTTCCATTCCCGCATGGCGGATACGAAGATCGCCCCCATCCCGGCGGTCTGCCGGTCGGCGAGCGTGCGGTAGAGTTCTTCCAGCGACTGGCCGGACCAGAACACCTGCTCGAAGCTGTCGAGCTGGCGGCGAACGCGGCCGTAGTTCAGCGTCTTGTCGACGACGATCGCCCAGGTCCAGACGGAGGCTGCGATCAGCCCCAGCATGACCAGCTTCACGACGAAGCCCGCTTGCATGAATAGCGACCAGAGGCTCACATCGTGCGTCGCCGCGGCCAATCCAACCTGTTCCATCGTCTTCAGTCCCCGAATCCAAACACCCGGCAAGAGCGGTTCATGCTCGTGACCGGGTAGCCCAAACGTCCTGTTTGCAAGAGTGCCCGGCACCGCCGCAGATCGCACGATCGCGACCTTAATTAGCTTTAGGTTGCCTTCTTGCCGTCAATTTTGGTCAAAGGATGACGTGCACCGCACAAATCCTGATGGGATGATTAAGACACCATTATGGTTAAGAGACCGTTACCAACCTGTGTCTTTGAAGCCTCACTTAAGCGGCGGAACCGGCGCTGGCCCGGCGCGTTCTCCGGTCGCGACCCGTCGAGTGACGGGACGTTGCGAAAAGGCGCCCGGCTCGCGATAGTCTGACCGTCGCGGCCTGGGCGCCGCCGGGTTCAGGGCGGGCCAAACGACGTTGACCGTGCAATCGAACAGCGGGTGACCACATGACCGGTACCGGAGATGCATCCATCAAACGCGGCAAGGGCAAACCGGCCGCACCGAAGCCGAAAACGTCGGCCGCAAAACCACATACCGCCACTTCCGACGAGACCGTTTGCGGCATCAGGATCAGCCATCCCGAGCGGATCCTGTTTCCGGAGCGAGGCATCAGCAAGGGAGATCTCGCCCACTATTACGCGGCGGTCGCCGATCGCATGCTTCCCCATGTCGCCGGCCGCCTGTTGTCGCTGGTGCGCGCGCCGCAGGGGTTAAAGGGGCCGCGCTTTTACCAGAAGCATGCGGGTGACGGCTTTCCCTCGGAGATCAAGGAAATCCCGGTCAAGGAAGGCTCCGGGGAAACCGAAAACTACATGTACGTCGAAGGGGCCGAAGGATTGGTCGCTGCGGTGCAGATGGGCTCGCTTGAATTCCACATCTGGGGCTCGCATGTAGAGACGCTGGAATCGCCAGACCGACTGGTTTTCGACCTCGACCCTGACGAAGGCCTCGACTTCGACATTGTCAAGCGGGCGGCCATGGCTCTGAGGGACACACTTGCGGACATTGGATTGAAGTCCATGCCGATGGTCACCGGCGGAAAGGGCGTACACGTCGTAGCGCCCCTGACGGCTGAGGCCAACTGGGCGCAAGCCAAGGACTTCACCAAGGCCTTTGCGCAAGGGTTCGCCGAGCGCGATCCGGACAAGTTCGTCGCCACCATGTCGAAGGAGAAGCGCAAGGGGCTGATCTTCATCGACTGGCTGAGAAACGAGCGCGGCGCCACCGCGATCGCTCCCTATTCGATCCGGGCGCGATCGGGCGCACCGGTCGCCACGCCGGTCAGCTGGAAGGAACTTGGCGACCTTGAGGCCGCCAACAGCTTCCATAGTCCCGACATCCTCGCCCGCATCGAAGGCGGGCACGACCCTTGGCAGGATCTTGCGAATTTAAAGCAGTCTCTCACCAAGGACATGCTGGACAAGATCGGGGTGAAGGCGGCGGATTAGGCTGCCGCCTCCCGTTGCAGATCCTCGATCCAGGCGCGGATGGACGTGCCGATCGCCTCGGGATGATCCTCCTGCAGGTAGTGCGCGGCTGCACCGAGTTTCACCAGACGGCAATGGGTCAACTCGCCGGAATAGGCTTCCGCTTCGGCTGGCGAGATCAATGCGCCGGGATCGCCCGAGAATAGGAGCTTCGGATAACGCGAGGCGCGAAGAGCCGCGTGGTCTGCCGTGCTGGTCGCGTAAAACTCGCTCGGCGCGCCTTCGATCGGCAGTTCGCGCGGCAGGCGCAGCACCGGGCGTCGCGACGACACGTCAGGAAACGGCGCGCGGTAGGCGTCCATTTCCGCGTCTGTCAGCCTGCGCAGGATCGCATTCGGCACGACCCGCTCGATGAAGACATTCTCTTCCAGGATCAGCCGCTCGCCGACACCCTCGGTGCGGAACGCCTTGAAGAGTTCACGGGCCTGCGGCTTCTGGTGGAAGGCCTCATAGGTATCGGCCGGCCGGATGTATTCCATGAAGGCGAGCCCCAGTACCTTTTCCGGGTGTAGGGCAGCAAAGTGAAAGGCAAGCGCTGTTCCCCAGTCCTGGGCCACCAGAAACAGCGGACCGGGCGCGACCTTTTCGATGAAGGCTTCGAGATAGCGGAACTGGTCGAGGAAGGAATAGTCGATATCGGGCTTCGCCGAATGGCCGTATCCGATCAGGTCTGGCGCGACGCAATGCCCGGTCGGCGCCACATGCGGGATGATGTTGCGCCAGATGTAGGACGATGTCGGATTGCCATGCAGGAAGAGGACGGTCGGCCCCGAACCCTGCTCGACATAGGCCATCGCCGATCCCAGGATATCGACGAACGATTTTCTGGCTGGGAATGTCGCGTCATGCATGCCTTCCTCCATCAAACACGGTTGAAAAAACGATCTTCCTGAACGTTGCAAGCGGCGCCGGGCTGCGATCGACCTTCATCCGCAGCATCGCGCCCTGCCAGGCGCTGAGCAGGAAATCGGCAAGCTCGGCAGCCGAGCCGAGCGGAGCGATCTCCCCCTTCTCCAGCCCCTCGGCGATGCAAGCCTCGAAAGGACCCCGCCAGGTCGCAAAGAGCTTCGACAGATGCGCACGCAGCCGTTCATTGTCGAAGGAGGCTTCGAGGCTGAGATTGCCGATCATGCAGCCGCGGCTGTAGTCGGCGTCGGCAAGCTTGCCCGCGATGAGGTCGATGTAGCGGCGGAGCCGGTCGACCGGGCAAACGCTTCTGTCGCCAAGCGCCTCTTCGACGAGGCCCGAGACATAGGCGAAGTAGCGATCGAGCACCTCGATGACGAAGTCTTCCTTCGAAGCGAAGTGATTGGTGAAGGACCCCGGCCTTGCGCCCGCAGCCTCGACGATGTCGCGTACGCCGGTGCCGGCGTAGCCTGTGTTCCATACGAGCTGATCGCCCGCTTTCAGAAGATTTTCGCGTATCGATTTTCTGGACATGGCGAAATAATACGTACGTCCGTATTATTGTCAATCCGGCAAAACGGCCGATCGGAAAGAACCATCCTGTTCCATAAAAAACGCCCCATGAAGGGGCGCTTCGACGGCATCATCCAATCGAACGGCGCGGCTAGCCGGCGCTTTCCTTGGCGTGGTGGAACTTGTAGGCGAGCGCCTCCGGCAGTCGCCGCGGCCGTCCCTGGCCGTTGATCACGGCGATGATCACCTTGGCGGCGATCAGCAGCTGTTCGCCGCGGCGGATCTCCTGCTGCAGCACCATCTTGGCGCCGCCTGCCTTTTCCGTGACCGTGGTGATCGTCAGGATATCGTCCATGCGCGCCGGCAGCTTGAAGTCGATCTCCATGCGATGCACGACGAAGACGAGACCTTCGCTGTCGCCCGCGATCGCGAGCGTCGCCTGCTCGACACCGAGCAGCCGCAGGAAGTCGGTGCGGGCGCGCTCCATGAAATGTAGGTAGCGGGCGTGGTAAACGACGCCGGAAAAGTCGGTGTCTTCGTAATAGACGCGCTGGATCAGCCGGTGGCCGCTTTCGGTCAGTTCGCCTGCGAGCGAAATCTGGGACATGCTTTTCTCCGGAAGTACATCCCGTTCCTGTGCAGGAACAAAAAGCCATTTGCAAGCATTGCAGCCTTGTCACAATCCTATCTTATCACGTGACGGACTTCCTTCCCTCGATCAGGAGAACGTGCATGAAGATTGCGATTCTCGGCGGCGACGGTTTCGTTGGCTGGCCCACGGCTCTTCATTTGTCCGATGCCGGTCACGACGTCCACATCCTCGACAATCTCTCGCGCCGCTGGATCGATACTGAGCTCGGCGTGCAATCGCTGACGCCGATGGACTCGATCCAGGAACGCACCCGCATCTGGCATGCCGAGACCGGTCGCCGCATCCACTTCAACCTGATCGATCTTGCCCGCGACTACGAACTGCTCAAGAACTGGCTGGCAGACCACCGACCGGATGCCATCGTGCATTTCGCCGAGCAGCGCGCCGCCCCCTATTCGATGAAGAGCGACCGCCACAAGAACTACACCGTCAACAACAACGTCAACGCCACGCACAATCTGCTGAATGCGCTGGTCGAACTTGGGCTCGACGCCCATCTGGTGCATCTCGGCACCATGGGTGTCTATGGTTATTCGACCATCGGTGCGGCGATCCCTGAAGGGTATCTGCCCGTCGGCATCGAGACGATGGACGGCCAAACCGTCAGCCAGGAGATCCTCTACCCCTCCAATCCCGGCTCGATCTACCATATGACCAAGTGCCTGGATCAGTTGCTCTTCCAGTTCTATGCCAAGAACGATGGCCTCCGGATCACCGACCTGCACCAGGGCATCGTCTGGGGCACCCATACCGAACAGACGCGCCGTCACCCACAGCTCATAAACCGTTTCGACTATGACGGCGACTACGGCACCGTGCTCAATCGCTTCCTGATCCAGGCAGCGATCGGCTATCCGCTGACCGTGCACGGCACCGGCGGCCAGACACGCGCCTTCATCCACATTCAGGATTCGGTGCGCTGCATCGAGCTGGCCTTGAAGAACCCGCCGGCGCGCGGCAGCCGCGTCGAGATCTTCAACCAGATGACCGAGACGCACCGGGTTCGCGACCTCGCCCAGATGATCGCAACCGTTTCGGGGGCCCAGATCGCCTGGCTGCCGAACCCGCGCAAGGAAGCGGCCGAAAACGAACTGGTCGTGCACAACGAGAAATTCCTGGGCCTCGGCCTCAACCCGACGCGGCTTGAGGACGGGCTGCTGTCGGAAATCGTCGATGTCGCGAAGAAATTCGCCTATCGTGTCGATCGAACGCGCGTGCCGGCCGTCTCCGCCTGGACCAAGGATATCGCGCCGCTGATCAACCACGACCCCGAGGGCAAGCGGCTGAAATCCGTTTCATGACATCGACCGACCACTCGGAGGGGCTCCGCCCCTCCTCGGCTCCCAGTGCCGATCATGCCTTCGTGACCCTCGTCACCAATGCCGACTATGCGCTTGGCGCCCGCGCTCTGGCGCGCTCGATACGATTGACGGACACTGCGGCCGAAATCGTCGTGCTGCATACGGGCGGCGTTTCTCCTGAAGCCTTGGCGCCGCTGGCCGAATTTGGCTGCCGCCTGATCGACACCGAACTTCTGCCGCTGTCCGATGCCTTCAACACCCGCCACGCTCGCCGCAACGTTCACGACAAGGCCCCCTTCACCAAGGGCCGCAAGCCGGATTTCCACTCGCCGCTCGACAATTTCTGCAAGCTCCGGCTTTGGCAGCTCAGCGAATATCGCCGCTGCGTCTTTATCGACGCCGACGCCATCGTGCTCAGGAACATCGACCGGCTGTTTTCCTATCCGGAATTTTCCGCCGCCCCCAATGTCTACGAAAGCCTCGCCGACTTTCACCGACTGAACTCCGGCGTCTTCGTCGCTGAGCCTTCACTCACGACGTTCGCGAAGATGCTCGCCCGCCTAGACGCCCTCGACGCCTTCTGGCCACGCACCGATCAGACCTTCCTGCAGCAGTTCTTCCCAGACTGGCACGGCCTGCCTGTCACGATGAACATGCTGCAATATGTCTGGTTCAATCTGCCGGAACTCTGGGACTGGCGCTCGATCGGCGTGCTTCACTATCAATACGAAAAGCCCTGGGAGAAGGATCATCCGCGCGCCAAAAGCCTGCAGCCGCTGATCGACCTCTGGTTCGCCTATCTTACCGGCGACAACATCCCCGACATCGCCTCGCTTGCCAATCCGGCGCGGCCATGACCCGCGTTCTGGTTTCGGGCGGCAGCGGTTTCGTCGGACGCTTCATCGTCGCGCACCTTAGGAGACACGGCTATGATGTCGTGATCGGCGGCCGCCGCCCTCCCGATCCCGGATGTTTCTCGACCGGTCTCCCCTTCGTGCCGCTGTTTCTCGAGCCGGACCGCGACCAGACAGCGGCGTTCGAAGGGATCGATGGCTTCGTCCACGCCGCATTCGAACATGTCGAGGGCAAATACCGCGGCGGCGAAGGCGACGATCCGCAAGGTTTCTGCCGCGCGAACGTCGATGGCTCGATCCGGCTGTTCGAGGCTGCCAGAGCGGCCGGCGTCAAACGCTGCGTGTTTTTGTCGAGCCGTGCCGTCTACGGCAGCAGGCTTGCCGGTGCCGTCGACGAGGTCTCGCCGCCCGAACCCGACACGCTTTACGGCGAGATCAAGGTTGCGGCCGAGGAGCGGCTCGGGGCACTTGCGCGTATCGATTTCGTCACGGCAAGCTTGCGCGTCACCGGTGTCTACGGAGACCCTGGCTCGGGACGACCGCACAAGTGGACCGCGCTTTTTTCCGACTATCTCGATGGAAGGCCGATCGCGCCCCGCCTCGGCACCGAGGTGCATGGTGACGATGTCGGCGCGGCCGTGCGCCTCATGCTCGAGGCGGACGCAACCGACGTGTCCGGCACAGCCTTCAACGTCTCCGACCTGTTGCTCGACAACAGGCAGATCCTGTCGGTCGTGCAGGAACTGACGGGATGCCCGCATCCCTTGCCGGAGGCGAGCCCAGCAGCAGACTATCTGGTCATGACGACCGATAGATTACGCGCACGTGGCTGGCAGCCGGGCGGTTTGGCGCGGCTGGTGGAAACGATCAGTGCGATGATGTCGGGCGGCAAGACCGCCTAGCCAAGATCGATAACGACAATTTCCGGCGGCACGCCGAAGCGGACCGGCGCGAGCGAGCATCCAAGGCCGCCCGACACGATCAGATTGCAGTCGTTCTCGGTCACGTGGCCATAGGCGTAGCGGTCACCGAAGCGCGATGGCACGACCGGCGCATAGCCGAGCAGCCGCACCTGACCGCCATGGGTATGGCCCGACAACGTCAGTGCGACCCGAGACGGAACACGGGGAAAAACGTCCGGCTCATGCGCCAGAAGAATGACCGGGTCGGCGTCGCTCACCTGGGCCAGCGTACCGTCGAGGTCGTCGAGGCCACTCATGCGCTTGCGCTGCCACTTCTTGCCCGGCACGAGAGCCAGCTGATCCTCGAGACCGGCGATCCAGAAGCCCTGGCCATCCTTTTCCAGTCGCACCGCTCGGTTGCTGTAGACGTTGATGCCGACGTCCTGAAGCGCCTTGTGCCCAAAGGTCGGGCCGCCGCCGTTCTTCTGTGCCGTCCGGTCCTCCCACCAGTCGTGGTTGCCCATGACGGCATGCACCCCGAGCGGGGCTTCAAGCGTCGCGAGCGCCTTCGACCATTCGCTGGAATGTACATAGCGCGTCACGAAGTTCATGCCGGCCACGTAGTCGCCGAGCAAAAGCGTGATGTCGCCGCCAAGCGAGTTCGCCTGACGGCAGATCGAGGCGATGCGGCTCGCCGGCATCCAGGGCTCGCAAGCGTGGATATCGGTCAGCACGACGGCGCGCAGTTTCAGTCCCGGCGTCCAGCCGGGCGGCGTCAGCTTGTAGCGGGTGACATTGAGCCGCGCGAGCGGTTCGACCGCAAAGGCATAACCGCCGAGGGCCGCCATGCTGGCGATCCCGCCGCCGATCAGTTTGAACAATCCGCGGCGGCTGATCATCTAGTCGTCGTCCTCTAAGGTCAAGCGGAACTGCGCCGCCTCGACTTCCTTGGGTGGGTTGAGGCCGATATGTTTCCAGGCATTGGCGGTCAAAATGCGGCCGCGCGGGGTGCGCTGGATGAAGCCCTGCTGGATGAGATAGGGCTCGATGATGTCCTCGATCGCGTCCCGCGGTTCGGAAAGCCCGGCGGCGATGGTTTCGATGCCGACCGGCCCGCCACCGAAATTCTGCGCGATCATGAAGAGATAGCGGCGGTCGAGCTGGTCGAGCCCCATATTGTCGACCAGCAGCCGCGTCAGCGCCTCATCGGCGATCTCCCGTGTCACGGCCTCGGCGCGCGCCACTTCGGCAAAATCGCGCACCCGGCGCAAGAGCCGGCCGGCAATGCGCGGCGTGCCGCGGGCGCGCCGCGCGATCTCGCGTGCGCCGTCGTCGGTCATGCCGAGACCCATCAGCCGTGCGCCGCGGCGAACGATCGATTCCAGCTCTTCGACCGTGTAGAAATTGAGCCGCACGGGAATGCCGAAACGGTCGCGGAGCGGCGTGGTCAGGAGGCCGAGACGGGTCGTGGCCGCCACCAGCGTGAACTTCGACAGATCGATCTTGACGGAGCGCGCCGCCGGACCTTCGCCGATGATCAGGTCGAGCTGGAAGTCTTCCATCGCCGGATAGAGGATTTCCTCGACCGCCGGATTGAGCCGGTGAATTTCGTCGATGAAGAGCACGTCGCGCTCTTCGAGATTGGTCAGCAGAGCGGCAAGGTCGCCGGCCTTGGCGATGACAGGACCGGATGTCGAGCGGAAATTGACGCCGAGTTCCTTGGCCATGATCTGCGCGAGCGTTGTCTTGCCGAGCCCGGGCGGGCCGACGAACAGCACGTGGTCGAGCGCCTCGCCACGGTTCTTCGCAGCCTCGATGAAGATCTTCAGGTTGGCGCGTGCTTCCGCCTGGCCGGTGAAATCGTCAAGCGTCTGCGGCCGCATGGTCGCGTCAGTGTCTTCACCGCGCTTTTCCGGCGCTATCAGGCGTGCCGCGTCAGTCATGCATTCGTTCCAATCAGTCGGTCGTCAGTCGCAGATATCCTACCTGCGGCCAGCCACGTTTCGTTCTGCCTTGCGCGCTCGGCCAAGGCAAGCGCTCATCGCGCCAGTTCCTTGAGACCAAGGCGAATGAGCTTGGCGCTATCGCCGCCCTCACCGCCATTCTTCAGCGCCGCGGCAACGGCATTGGCCGCCTGGTCGCGCGAATAGCCGAGATTGGTCAGCGCAGAAACCGCATCCGAAACCGGCGCGGACGCAACGCCTTCGCCGAGCTCCTGCTTGAGCCCGATCGAGGCCGACATCTCGCCGGCAAAGGCCGGTGCCTTGTTCTTCAGCTCCGTGACGATACGAACCGCCACCTTGGGCCCGACACCAGGCGCACGCGATACCGACGTCTTGTCCTGCAGCGCGATGGCGTTGGCGAGCTCGCCCGGCGTCAGCGTCGAGAGCACCGCAAGCGCCACCTTCGAGCCGACCCCCTGCACGCTCTGCAGAAGACGGAACCATTCCCGCTCCAGCGCCGAGAGGAACCCGAACAGCTTCAGCTGGTCCTCGCGCACATAGGTCTCGATGAACAGCACCGCCGCCTCGCCGGCCGAACCGAGCCTCGACAAGGTGCGCGCCGAGCAGAAGGCGACATAGCCGACGCCATGCACATCAAGCACGACGTGATCCTCGCCGATCTCGTCGATGGTACCCTTCAATTTGCCGATCATGTGGCGTCTCTCGCGGTGGGCTGTGATGATCGAAGACCATCGGGAACAATCTTGTTTAGCGCAACTACGCCATCAATGCGGCGAGCCGGCTCGTCACCGATTGGCGATTGTGGGCATGGCAGATCGCGATCGCCAGCGCGTCCGCCGCATCGTTGCCCTTGAACTCGACCTTCGGCATCAGAACCTTGATCATCATGTGGATCTGCTGCTTCTCGCCGTGGCCGACGCCGATCACCGCCTTCTTGACGGCGTTCGGCGCATATTCGGCGACCCGAAGACCCGCGCGCGCCGGCACCAGCATGGCGATGCCGCGCGCCTGGCCGAGCTTCAGCGTCGCAGTTGCATCCTTGTTGACGAAGGTCTGCTCGACTGCCGCCTCGTGCGGCTGATAGCTGTGCACGACATCGGCAAGGCCGTCATGCAGCTGGCAGAGCCTGGAGGCAAGATCCATGTCGCCATCGGAGGTCACAGTGCCGGAAGCGACGAAACGCAGCGAATTGCCGAGCGTCTCGATAATGCCCCAGCCGGTACGGCGGAGGCCCGGATCGATGCCGATGATGCGAATCGTGGTTTGCATGAATTTCACCCTATGATGTCAGTCCGGACGCTGCCAGCAAATAGTGAACAAAACAAAAACATACGCACAGCTGAGAGCAACGCTCAGGATTTCTTCGCCGCCACTCTTGGATTGAGGAAAATTGAGCTTACATAGCCTTCAATCAATTTCTCTCAATAAAGGGCCTTGCCATGGCGACCTTCTCCGTTCTCGATCTCTCTCCGATCACGGAAGGCGGCAGTGTCGCCCAATCGCTCGAAAACACCAGACGCCTGGCCCAGGCCGCCGAGGAAAACGGCTACAAGCGCTTCTGGCTCGCCGAGCACCACGGCATGAAGGGCATCGCCAGCGCTGCGACCTCGATCGTCATCTCCCACGTGGCGGCGGCGACCAGGACGATCCGCGTCGGCTCCGGCGGCATCATGCTGCCGAACCATTCGCCGCTGGTCATCGCCGAACAGTTCGGCACGCTGGCAGCGCTTTATCCCGGCCGCATCGATCTCGGCCTTGGCCGCGCACCCGGCACCGACATGCGCACTGCCCAGGCGCTTCGCCGCAACATGGAGGCGAGCGGCAACAATTTCCCGAACGACGTCGTCGAACTGCAGGCGCTGCTTGGCCCCGTCGCCGAGGACCAGAAGATCATCGCAGTTCCAGGCGCCGACACCAACGTGCCGATCTGGCTGCTCGGCTCCAGCCATTTCAGTGCCCATCTTGCCGGCATGCTCGGACTTCCCTTTGCCTTCGCGTCCCATTTCGCGCCGGACATGCTGCTTTCAGCGCTGGAGATCTACCGCGAGCGCTTCACCCCTTCCGAGACCCTTCAAAAGCCGCATGCCATGGTCGGCGTCATGGGCGTCGCCGCCGATACGGACGAAGAAGCGAACCACCTCTTCACATCGATGCAGCAGTCGTTCGTCGCCCTTCGCCGCAATGCGCGCGGCCAGTTTCCGCCGCCGGTCAAATCGATGGACGGGCTTTGGAGCTATGACGAAAAGATCTTCGTCGATCATTCGATGATGTATGCGGTGGTCGGCAGCCCGGAGACGATCAGGCGGAAGATCGCAGCGTTCCTCGAACAGACGAAGGCCGACGAACTGATCATTTCCATGCCGATCTTCGACATGGAGGCGCGGCTGCATTCGCTTCGGCTCTTCGCCGAAGCCCAGCGCGCGCTCGCCAAGGCAGCGTAGAGCATGTCGCGTAAAAGTGTGCGGCGGTTTTGCGATAACGACATGCGCCAAATCAATAGCTTAAAGCGCGGAAAGCGAATCTGAAAGATCGCGACGCGCTTTAAGGATCAGCGCGCGCCGAAGGCCGAGGCGATCTCGTCCATCTGGCCGAAGAACCGGTCTGGCCGAAGCCCCTGCAGGAACGCCGGATCGGCGTAGCCCCAGCTGACGGCGCCGGCGGCAACGCCGGCCTTTCGCGCCGCCTCGATGTCGCGCGCCTCATCGCCGATCGCCAGGACGCGCGAGGCGTCAACACCGGAATAGCGGATCGCCCTCTTGAAATGCTGCGCCTTGCCGAAGAGGGTGGCGCCGCATTCATAGAGATCGACGGTCGCTGCCACCGTGCCGAGCGCCGCACGGATGCCCTCCTCCGCGTTGGAACTGACGATCGCAATTCCAATGCCCGCCGATTTCAGCCGTCGCAACAGATCGGCCGCCCCTGGAAACAGGCAGACAGACGCGGCCTCGTCCACCATGGCACGGCGCATGAAGGTGGCGATCTGCGGCAGCTTCCACATGGGCACGCCGAGATGGGTGATGATCTCGCGATTGCCCATCGTCCTGAGCGACTGGAACTCCTCGACGGAAAGCTCGCGAAAGCCGTAACGTCGCGCGGCCGCATTGCATGCCGTCATGAAGCTTGCCGCCGTGTCGGCGAGCGTGCCGTCGAAATCGAAGATCGCGAACTGGTAGGTCATAGTGGTCCCGCCAAAAAACAAAACCCGCGCCCTTTCGGACGCGGGTTGCAAGATCGCATTTTCCGGGCCGTCCGATCAGGCCGACAGCTTCGCCAGGATCTCGTCCGAAACTTCGAAGTTCGAATAGACGTTCTGGACGTCGTCGTCGTCTTCGAGAATGTCGATGAGTTTCATCAGCGATTGCGCCTTTTCCTCATCGACCGGCACGGTGTTCTGCGCCTTCCAGATCGCCTTGACGGTTTCGGCTTCGCCGAGCGTGTCTTCGAGTGCCTTGGAAACGTCGCCGATCGCCTCGAAACCGCAGATGATCGTGTGGCCGTCCTCATCCGTGCTCACGTCGTCGGCACCCGCCTCGATCGCCGCTTCCATCACCGTGTCCGCGTCACCGACCGAGAGCTTGTAGGTGATTTCGCCGACGCGGTCGAAGGAGAAGGAAACCGAACCGGTTTCGCCGAGCGCGCCACCGGCCTTGGTGAAGGTCGAGCGGACGTTGGAGGCCGTGCGGTTGCGGTTGTCGGTCAGCGCCTCGACGATGACGGCGACGCCGCCCGGGCCGTAGCCCTCGTAGCGCACTTCTTCGTAGTTCTCCGCGTCACCGCCGGAAGCCTTCTTGATCGCCCGTTCGATGTTGTCCTTCGGCATCGACTGCGCCTTGGCGTTCTGGATCGCCAGGCGCAGGCGTGCGTTCATCGCCGGGTCCGGCATGCCGGACTTGGCGGCAACCGTGATTTCGCGCGCGAGCTTGGAAAACATTTTCGAGCGCACCGCATCCTGACGGCCCTTGCGGTGCATGATGTTCTTGAACTGTGAATGGCCAGCCATGGCACCCTCTGCATGCATGAATTTGAATGGAATGGGGCGCCTTATAGTTTTATTGCCGCTTTCCGTCCAGCGGGGGCGCGGCTTTTCAGTCCGCCGACACCTGCGCGCGGCTGAGCACGAAACCGTGCCCATCCTCGCGACGGCACGAAAGACCGGTGCGCTCCGAGACGCACGAGAACGGCCCCTGCGCCCAGCCTTGCCCATAATCGAGTACGGTCTCGGCCGCGCAGCAACTCGGATCGCCGACCGCGTGATCGAGCGTGGCAGCGCCCGCGCGGCCGAGCGTGGCGCGGACATAGCGCGGCGCGACGATATCGCAGGCAAGCTCCGGGCCGCCATCGGCAGGCTGGTACACCGCCGTGCCGCCGGCCGGCGTGTAGACGCAGCCGATATTGCCTGACGGCATCATGAACACCTCCTGCTCGCCCGCAGGCTCAACGGCCGTTTCGGGCAGGCTTTGCTGAGACTGTCCTTTTTGCTGAAACTGGCCTTCCGGAGATGGCATGCGCGGCGGCGGTGCGCCGCCTGCCTGCGCCAGGGTTGAAAGGGTAAGGAACATCGAAACGCCAGCCACAAGCAACTTCATCGGGCGATCCCAGGGCATTTCGCACAAAAGTCCGCAGCGGTTTTGCGACGTCATGCGACACTTTCAGATTCAGACGCCCTTCAGAATATAAATCAGCGGTTTGCTTGGCAAGGAACGCAGGGAGACTTTGATACTGGCGCTGTCGGCGAAGCGTTTGTCGTAGTTGTCGCCGAACATGTCGAGAAAGGCGTCGATCGGCGGACCGCGACGGTGCATCGGCAGGATCAGCGACGAGCGCAGCCGGCTGACGACCCGGCTCATGCTTTCCGCCCCCATGGTCAGGCCGCCGTCGACGGGCACCATCAAGACGTCGAGCCTGCCGATCTGGCGATAGTGGCTGTCGTCGAGTTCGTGGTGAAGATGACCGAGATGGCCGATGCAGAGATCCGCAACCTCGAAGATGAAGATCGAGTTGCCGTCATGCTCCATCCCGCCGGCGGCGCGAATATCGGTGGTCACGTTGCGGATGTAGGCGTCGCCGACCACGAGATCGTGCCTCGCCGGCATGCCGTTGTCGCTCCAGCCATGCAGGACGTTCCTGATCGCCGGATCTGGCGTCAGCGTGTAGTGGCTCGAATGCGCCTTGTTCATCGTCGCGACCGTCGGCGGCGCGGAAGGCGTAAACCAGCCATTATAGTCAGTCGCGATCGACACGCCGCCGGGCGTCTCGATCAGGAAGGTGGAGTGGCCGAGATAGCTGATCGTCACTTCTCCGACCGCAGTCTGCTTGTTGCTGGCGGCGGCCAGCGTGAAACTGGCGAAGGTCGCCTGCGGTATCGCCTCGGCAATTGCCTGGCACTGACTGGCATGAACAGGCTGTTGCTGCGCATGCGCGACCGACGGCCAGAATGCATGGATGAGCCAGATGGCGGCGAACGTGTAGACAAGGTAGCGGAGCATCAGCCTTCACCTCTCTCACTTTGACCACATGGCCCCGCGCCAAAGAAGCGCGCGCCAGGCGATTGTTGAACAGCGAATGGAAGCCTTTGCCTTCGCTCGGCCGAACCACGGCGTCACGGGCATGCAGAGAATTGTTCAAGCGCCTGGCCGCGTCCAGTTACAAACGGCGGACAGCACTCACGTTTGCGTCACCGCGCTCAATAGGCCAGCAAGGCGCATGCGCGCACAATGCAAACGCCCCGGCATGTCTGCCGGGGCGTTTGCATCATTTGGGGATCATGCGGCTATTCGGCCGGATGAGGCGCGGGTTCTGTCGCCCCTGCCGGCTTGCGCCGACGGAACGACCGGAGCGCCACGTAGAAGACCGGCGTCAGGAACAGGCCGAGGAAGGTGACGCCCAGCATGCCCGAGAACACGGCGGTTCCGAGCGACTGGCGCATTTCCGCACCCGGGCCGGTCGCGATCATCAGCGGCACGACGCCGAGAATGAAGGCGAAGGCCGTCATCAGGATCGGGCGCAGGCGCAACTGGCTCGCCTCCACCGCCGCCTCGATCGGCGTCTTGCCCTCGTCTTCGCCTTGCCGCGCGAACTCGACGATCAGGATCGCGTTCTTGGCCGCAAGGCCGATGAGAACGATCAACCCGATCTGCGTCAGCACGTTGTTGTCGAGGCCGCGGATCGACACGCCGACGAGTGCCGAGAGCACGCCGAGCGGCACGATCAGGATGATCGCCAGTGGCAGCACCCAGCTTTCATACTGCGCCGACAGCGCCAGAAACACGAAGACGACCGACAGGGCGAAGATGAACACGGCCGTGTTGCCGGTCTGGCGTTCCTGGAAGGCGAGTTCCGTCCACTCGAAGGTCGTGCCCTGCGGCAGGATCTGGGCGGCGAGCGCCTCCATCTTGTCGAGCGCCGTGCCGGTCGAGACGCCGACCGCCGGATTGCCCTGGATCGGCACCGATACGTACATGTTGTATCGCTGCACCAGCGTCGGGCCGGCCGTGTCGCGAATCTCCACAAGCGTGCCCATCGGAACCAGCGCCCCTGTCGCCGAACGCACCTTCAGGGCCAGGATGTTGTCCCGCTCGACGCGGTACTGCTGGTCGGCCTGCGCCCGCACCTGGTAGACGCGGCCGAAGGCGTTGAAGTCGTTGACGTAGGACGTGCCGAGGTTGATCGACAGCGCTTCGAAGATGTTGGGGATCGGCACGTTAAGTGTGCGCGCCTTGTCGCGGTCGATCGCCAGGAAGTACTGCGGGCTCGACGCCGAGAAGGTGGTGAAGACCCCCGTCAATCCCGGCGTCTGGTTGGCAGCGCCCATCATCTGGTAGGCGAGCCCAAGTGCACGACGCATGTCGGCGCTCTGCCGGTCCATGATCTGCATCTTGAAGCCGCCTGAGTTGCCGATACCGCGCACCGACGGGGGCGGCACGGCGATTATGAAGGCCTCCTGGATGCTCTGCAGGCTGCCGTAGAGCTGGCCGATGATCTGGTTTGCTCCCTGCCCGTGCTTCAGCCGCTCCTCGAAGCTTTCGAAGGAGGCGAAGACCACGCCCGAATTCGAGGCGTTGGTAAAGGTCGCGCCGTTGAAGCCGGCGAAGGCAACGGCGCTCTTCACGCCCGGCACGTCCTGGATGATCTTCGAGGCACGTTTGACCACCGCGTCGGTCCGGTCGAGCGATGCGCCGTCAGGCAGTTGGATGACGACGATCGCATAGCCCTGGTCCATGGTCGGCACGAAGCCGCGCGGCACCACCTGCGCCATGTACCAGGTGGCGCCGAGCAGGCCGACGAAGACCAGCAGAGCCGCAGCCAGCGCCACCTTGGTCGACACCAGCTTGCGCACCATCCAGGCGTAGCCCTCGGCCATCCGGTCGAAGCCGTTGTTGAAGCCGTTTGCCAGAGCCTTGCCGAAGCGCGTCAGCGGATTGCGGCTTTCGTGATGGCCGTTTTCGTGCGGCTTCAGGAGGATCGCCGCCAGCGCCGGCGACAAGGTCAGCGAGTTGAAGGCGGAAATCACCGTCGCGACCGAAATCGTCACGGCGAACTGCAGGTAGAACTGCCCGGCGATGCCGGGAATGAAGGCCGTCGGCACGAAGACGGCGGTCAACACCAGCGAGATCGCGATGACGGCGGCCCCCACCTCGTCCATGGTCACGTGCGCCGCCTCGCGCGGGGTCATGCCGCGCGCGAGATTTCGCTCGACGTTTTCCACCACCACGATCGCATCGTCGACGACGATGCCGATCGCCAGCACCAGGCCGAACAGCGTCAGCATGTTCAGCGAGAAGCCGAAGGCGTAGAGGAAGGCGAAGGTGCCGACGAGCGACACCGGGATGGCGACGATCGGAATGATCGCGGTGCGCCAGGATTGCAGGAAGACGAGAACGACGATGGCGACAAGCACGGCCGCTTCGGCGATCGTCTTATAGACCTCGTTGATCGATTCCGAGATGAACTCGGTCGGGTTATAGACGATCCGGTACTCGAGCCCTTCGGGGAAGTCGCGCGAGACGTCGGTCATCACCTTCTGGATCTGCTCGGCGGCATCGAGCGCATTGGTGCCCGGCCGCGAGAAGATGCCGAGCGCCACCGCCGGGCTGCCGTCGAGATAGCTGTTGTTGACATATTCGCGGGCGCCGAGCTCGACGCGCGCAACGTCCTGCAGCTGCACAAGACGGCCGCTTTCCGTCGCCTTGACGATGACGTAGCGGAACTGCCGCGCATCGCTGAAGCGACCGTCAGTGGTGACGGTGTACTGGAAGGCGCTGTCGCCGGGGGCTGGCGGGCCGCCGATCGAGCCGCCCGAGACCTGTACGTTCTGCTCGCGCAGCGCCTGCACGACGTCGCCCGCCGTCATGCCGTAGGCCGAGAGCTTCTCCGGATCGAGCCAGACGCGCAGCGCATATTCGCGCTCGCCGAAGAGGATGACGTCGCCGACGCCATCGAGCCGCACGAGCAGGTCGCGGATGCGCGTGCGCGCATAGTTCGAGACGTAGAGCTGGTCGTAACGTTCGGTCGGCGAGAGCAGATGCACGACCATCATCAGGTCGGGGGAGCTCTTGGCGGTGGTGATGCCGATGCGCCGGACTTCCTCCGGCAACCGCGGCTCGGCGATCGACACGCGGTTCTGCACCAGCACCTGCGCCTGGTCGAGGTCGGTGCCGAGCTTGAAGGTGATCGTCAGCGCCATCGAGCCGTCGGCGGTCGAATAGGAGGACATGTAGAGCATGTTCTCGACGCCGTTGATCTCCTGCTCAAGCGGCGTTGCGACGGTATTGGCGACGGTTTCGGCGTCCGCACCCGGATAGGCGGCCCGAACGACGATCGTCGGCGGGGCGATTTCCGGGTACTGCGCCACCGGCAGCTGGAAATAGGCGATGCTGCCGACGATCAGCAGCACGATCGAAAGCACCGACGCGAAGATCGGCCGGTCGACGAAGAAGTGAGCAAACCTCATTGCGCCGCCCCCACTGTTGGGCCTTCCGGCGGCAGCTGGATCGTCTCAGGCTTGACCTTGGTGCCGGGACGCGCCCGCATCAGGCCGTTGACGACGATGGTTTCGTCCCCCGTCATGCCCGAGCGGATGACCCGGTAGCCATGCAGCCTCGGGCCGAGCCGAACGGGCTTGGTCACCACGGTTCCGTCGCCGGTCACCTCGTAGACGATACGCTCGTTCTGGTCGGCGCCGATCGCCTCGTCCGGAATGAGCACGGCCTTGTAGGTGTTGGAACCCTCGATCTGCACGCGCCCGAATAGGCCCGGCTGCAGCACGAGCTTCGGGTTTTCGAGACGGGCCCGCACGCGCATCGTGCCGCTCTGCGGATCGACGCGGTTTTCGGCAAAGTCCAGCTTACCCTTGAACGGTTCTTCGTTGGAGTCGGCGATGGTGACGAGAACTTCCAGCGAACCGCCACCTTCCTGCAGCGCGCTGCCGCGCTCGCGCGCAACCCGGGCGTAGGAGAGCAGGCGCCGTTCGTCGACGTCGAAATAAAAGTCGATCGGGTCAAGCGAGACGATCGTCGTCAGCACCGTCTGGTCGGCCTGCACGAGATTGCCGAGCGAGAGCAAACGCCGGTCGACGCGGCCGCTGAGCGGCGCGGTGATGGTGGTGTAGTCGAGGTCGAGCTTGGCGCGCTCGACCGCCGCTTCCGAACCGCGCACCAGCGCCTGTGCCGACAAGAGCTCACGGCGATGGTCGTCGAGCGTCGAGATCGAAAGCGTGCCGGTGCCGGCCAGCGATTGCGTGCGCTTGAACTGGGACTCGGCGAATTCGAGCGTCGAGCGCGCCGATTCCAGTGTCGATTCCGCCTGGGAAAGCGCGGTGCGATAGGGACGCTGGTCGATGACGAAGAGCTTATCGCCCTTCTTCACCAGCGCGCCATCGGTGAAATTGACCTCGTCGAGGTAGCCGCCGATACGGGCGCGGACCTGCACCTCGTCGACCGGCTCGAAACGTCCGATGAACTCGTCGCTGTCGATCACGTCCCGCACGACCGGCTTGGCGACGGTCACCGTTGGCAATTGCGCGTCCTGCGCCTTGGCAGCGACGGCGGAAAACAGGGAAAGAGAAGCGCCGACAATCATCGGCAAATGCCACTTAGACAACATGCACGCCCTCCGAATGCACTTCGGATCGCGATGAGCAGCCATCGGGCCGGGCAGCGCGATCACCTTGAATACTTCAGAGCGGGCGATCGGCGGACAATCGTCGCAGCGCCGCTCCGCTCCGTACAAATCCCCGGATCGGGAGTGATCCGGCAGGCAAAATCAAACAAGCAATCAAACGAGACAGCGCTTCCGCCCGATGGCCGGCGAACGCTGTCGGATCAAAATCGTCGGCAACGGAACAAATTTCCCGTCGACCGGCGACAACAGCACGAGCCCGCAATCGAGGACTGCGGGCACACTTCAGATCTGCAAAAACGCACGAGTACATCACGCCCCGGCCCGGCGTGATCGGGCGATAACCTGCCATCATTTGATGGGGTTGTCACCTTGAAAAAAATCAATTCCGAGAAGGCGATACGGGATCGCCCGGCCCATGCGCCAGCGGCGGCGCACAAGGATCAGTATGCCGTTTTACCGCCGATCAGGACCAGAAGTCCGGGATCGTTTCGGCCAGCCGCGGCCCAAGCCTGAGCGGAGCGACCTTCTCGGCAAGCCCGGTGCGATCGGAGATTTCGACACCAAGGCCGCAGATGGTGGCCGGGCCCGAAGCCGCCTCGAAGCGCCCCTTCGGCATTTTCGAGATGAAGCGGTTGAGCGGCTCTTCCTTGTCCATTCCGAGCGAGGAATCATAGTCGCCGCACATGCCGGCATCGCTCATATAGGCGGTGCCGCCATTGAGGATCTGGTGATCGGCGGTGGGCACGTGGGTGTGGGTGCCGACAACGAGGCTGGCGCGTCCATCGACGAAATGGCCGAAGCATTGCTTCTCGCTGGTGGCTTCCGCGTGAAAGTCGAAGACGATCGCATCCGCCTGCTCGCCGAGCGGGCAGGCGTCGAGGATCGCCTCGGCCGACTTGAAGGGATCGTCGAGCTCAGGATGCATGAAGACGCGGCCCATGACGTTGGCCACCAGCACGCGCGCGCCATTGCGGGCGAAGAACAGGTTGGAGCCACGCCCGGGGGTGCCGGCCGGGTAATTGGCCGGCCGCAGGAACTGGTCGTGGCGCTCGCAGAACACCACCGCTTCCTTCTGGTCCCAGACGTGATTGCCCGTCGTCACCACGTCGGCGCCGGCGTTGATTGTTTCAAGGAAGATTTCCTCGGTGATGCCGAAGCCGCCGGCGGCGTTCTCGCCGTTGACGATGACGAAGTCGAGCTTGAGATCACCGACCAGTCCGGGAAGCCGGTCCCAGACCGCCGTACGTCCCGTCTTGCCCACCATGTCACCCAGAAACAGAAGCCTCATGCTCGCTCAATCCCACCAGAGCAAAGTCCGGCGGAAGCGCGTCTGCGATGGTTGCGTCCGGATTTGCTGAAAACAAAGAGATAGAGCGTCTACACGATCGCGGCCCTGCTGGAAACGTTTTAGATCGTTCGTGGCAGATGCAGGCAAAGGGCTGCGGTCCCGACCGGGCTCGCTCAATCGGCCGGGGTCATCCGCAAGCTTGCGCCGCGCCACTCAGAAATGGCGAAATCCGCTCTCGGTCAGCACCGCATCCAGGGCCACGTCGTGCGGCTCGGCCGGGACGCTTGCCACCTCCTGGCAATCGAACGCGATGCCGATCAGCTTCGGCAGGTGGCCCTTGATGCGCAGCCGGTCGATCGCCCGGTCGTAGTAGCCGGCGCCGTAACCGATCCGGTGGCCGGTCGCATCGAAGGCGGACAGCGGCACCAGCATGATGTCGGGGTCGAGTTCCGGCGCATCGGGTCCCGGGCCCGTGGTGCCGAAGCCGGTCGAGATGATGTCGACGCCATCGAGCAGTTCGCGAAAGACGATGGTCTTCTTGTCCATGATCACGGGCAGGCAGAGCCGGGCGCCGCGGCTCTTCAGCCGCGCCATCAGTGGCCTGATGTCGACCTCCGAGCGGATCGGCCAGAAGCCGGACACGATATGTCCCGGATCGAGCGCGATGACGTCGCCGGCGTGATCGGCCATGGTGAGGCTTGCCTCGATCCGCATCTCCGCCGACATCGCGTCGCGCAAGGCCAAGCGCTCCTTGCGCAGGGCCGCCTTCAAATCCTTCGGTGACATCCGGTTCTCTCCTGCCCGCTCGCCGCTCCATTCCCCGGAGACAGGATTCCCCACCCAAAATGGCACAGCCCGACGATTTCTTGCCGATTCCCGGCCATTTCGCCAGCCCGTTTACGCGTCGACGCCACCAAAACGGTGGCCGCCAACGCCGCTTTTGCTGCGTTTTGCGACAGCTGCCGAGCCGGCTCCCAGATCGGAACAGTTTTAGCGTTCCGTTCATCATGGCTAAGGGTTCTGCTTTCGCGAGCAACGAAGCCCGTGCAAATAAAGGCGCGATTTCAAATAATTAGCAGGAACTAATGCCCGCGTTCGATGTATGGACGCGCTCCTGCAGGCAACAGTGGAAAAGCCGACGTCCATGAAGGACCAGATGAAGGAACTCGACCCGCTGGAGCTGCGTTGCCTGACGCTTGCCGCCCGCGGTCGCACCCGCCAGGACATGATGCGCGAGACCGACATTCCGCTCGACCGGATCGATCGCGCGCTTGAAGACGCGATGCGGAAGCTGCACGCCGGCAACCTCGCCGAAGCGGTTTTTCGCGCAGCCAGACTGGACCTGATCTCTTAAGGCCGGGTCAGCCGTCGCGTTCATACCAACTAAAATGGCGCTCACACCAGCCAATGGGATCGGTAGACCAGATCGAGCATCGACCTTTCCGCGCGCGTCAGTTGACCCGCGTCGGGTTCGACCCCGGCGTCGCGCAGGAGTTGCGAGCGATGCCGTGGCAGCTCGACGGGCACATCGGGAAACATGAGCGCGCCGGCCCATCTCAGCAACCTCCGTCGGGTGACGACGGATGCTTCGGAAAAGGCGAAAACGGCAAGCACGCTCATGGCGAATGACCCTGCGCAGGATGATGTGACAGACTGATCTTCGCCCCTGCGTTGACATCTGACAAACGAATTGCAAGCATGGCAGCCATCAGAAATTCTGATGGTCATTTCCATGTCACTTCCACTCGACAGCGACCTGCTTCGAACCTTCCTCGCCGTCGTCGACACCGGCAACGTCACGCGCGCGGCCGATATCGTCGGCCGCACCCAGTCGGCCGTCAGCATGCAGATCCGCAAGCTTGAGGACCTGCTCGGCGACGCGCTGTTCGAACGCCATTCGCGCGGCGTCATCCTGACGCCGCAAGGACTGCGGCTGGTGGACAATGCGCGCCGCATCGTCACCCTCATCGACGACACGGCTGCGGCCATGCGCCAGCCGGCCCTCGATGGCGCCGTGCGCATCGGCATACCCGAGGAGTACATCAACTCCACCCTGCCAAAGGCGCTCGGCAGTTTTGCCGCCATTCACCCCGGCGTCGAGGTGACCGTGCAGCAGGGCGCCTCGGTCACCAACATCGCAGCGCTCGAGGCAGGCGAAATCGATCTCGCCGTCGTGTTCGAACCCGGCGGCAAGACAAAAAACGAAGTCCTGATGATGGACCCGACCGTCTGGGCGACATCGGAGCAGCACCGCACCGACGAGCGCCGGCCGGTGCCGATCGCCACCTACACCTATCTGGAGGGCGGCTGGTGCGACGACCTTGCCGCGCGCAACTTGAGAAAGCGCCGCATCGACAGCCGCATCGCCTATGTCAGCCGCACCAGCGGCGGCCTGATGGCGGCGGTGGTCTCGGGCCTGGCCATTGCCCCCCTCGCCCGCAGCAGCATCCCGGCCGGCTGCCGCGAACTGACCGCCGACGACGGTTATGACGTGATCGACTGCTCGAACGTGGTTCTGCGCATGTCGAAATCGGGAAACGGCAAGGACCGCATCGTCGAGGCCATGGCCGACGCCATCCGCCGGGCCTTTGCCGGGGACTGAGCGATCATCGTTTTGGAGGGGAAAGTGCGATCCACACAACCGATGGATAATTTACGATCCCGGGTGCCTACAAAGTAGGTGGGCGCCATGTGTCCGGACCCACGAGCCCGGCCAGGGACGGCTCCCTAGAGATCGAGTATGGCCCCGGGGATTGTGGTTCCTGTCGGGAAGCGCAGACCGCATCCGATATATAAAGTGTCTCGGCGCTTCGCGCCAGAGGCACGGCGTCAAAACGTGATCAGCTTGCCGTCGGGGTCGAGCGGCCGTTCAGCTTGGCGGCAATGCCGTGGATCTGCTGGGTGACTTCGCTGAGTGCGGCGGCCAGCGCCTCCTCGCTCTTCATCTGGTCGGACATGGCGGCGTCGCGGCCATCCGTCAGATTGCCGACCTCGGCCTCGAGCTTCTTCAGCCGGCGATTGACCTCGCTGAGTTCGTCCATGACCATGATACCGGCCATGACGGTCAGGCGCAGATCGCCGATCTCGCCGAACTGGCTCTTGAGATGCCCGACATACTGATCGAACCGGGTGGCAAGCTCGGTCAGGTGACCTTCCTGCCCTTCTTCACAGGCCATCCGATAGGCCTTGCCGTCGATCGATACTGTGACCTGCGCCATGTCGCGTCTTCCTAGCGGTCGAGCACCGCCCGAATGGTTTCCATCGCAGTCACGAGGCGTCGGGAAACCTCGCGATTGACTTCCTCAAGCCGGTTTGCCCGGAACTGCGACTGGTCGAGTTCCTGCGCCAACCGCGAACGGTCGGTGTTGACGCGCCTGACCTCGCCCTCGAATTCGCTGAAATCCCGCTCCCTGTCAAACCGACCGTCGATCGCATTCTCCAGGGATTGCACCGCGTTGCGCAGTTCGTCGATCGCCGCTTTGACAGTCTTTGCCGGCATGTGTTCCGAATACCTCGCCCATAAGGCCGAATCGCTCGAATCCCATCCGCCGCTTCGGCCCGATCTTTTTTAAACCTATTACGTAAGTCTCAACAATGCCAAGCATCGCAAACAACAGCGGAAGCTGTGGATGGATTGCGTAGCCGGCTTTCTTCAACGGCAGTGCGAAAGCATTGTTGCATTGCGGAACAGGCGCTTGAGCAAGCTGCCGTCAAATGGCCGCGGAAGCCCCGTATTTATTGACTCGCACGGCGCACCTGCTATGTGTCAGCCGCTTCTTGCGCGGTCTTTGGAGGATAGAGACCGTTCCCTGACCACCGAACGCAAACGGAACAGTCATGATCTCTCGCGAAAAACACGACCGGATGGCAAATGCGATCCGATTCCTCTCCATGGATGCCGTCGAGAAGGCAAATTCCGGCCACCCGGGCCTGCCCATGGGTGCAGCCGACATAGCGACAGTCCTCTTTACGCGCTATCTGAGCTTTGACCCGAAGAACCCCTCCTGGCCCAACCGCGACCGCTTCGTGCTGTCGGCCGGCCATGGTTCGATGCTGCTGTATTCGCTGCTCTATCTAACGGGCTACGAAGACATCACCATCGACGAGATCAAGAACTTCCGCCAGCTGGGTGCGCGCACCGCCGGCCACCCGGAATACGGCCACGCCGCCGGCATCGAGACGACCACCGGTCCGCTCGGCCAGGGCATTGCCAACGCCGTCGGCATGGCGATCGCCGAGCGCAAGCTGCGCGACGAATTCGGCTCCGACCTGATGCAGCACTACACCTACGTGCTCGCCGGTGACGGCTGCCTCATGGAAGGCATCAGCCAGGAAGCGATTGCGCTCGCCGGCCACCTGAAGCTCAACAAGCTGATCGTGTTCTGGGACGACAACAACATCTCGATCGACGGCCCGATCTCGATCGCCGACTCGACCGACCAGCATGCCCGCTTCCGCGCCAGCAAGTGGAACACCATTGCCGTCGACGGTCATGACCCGGACGCGATTGCCGCTGCGATCGATGAGGCCCAGAAGTCCGACAAGCCGACGATGATCGCCTGCAAGACGACGATCGGCTTCGGCGCACCGAACAAGGCCGGCACCCACAAGGTCCACGGTTCGCCGCTCGGCGCCGAGGAAATCGCCGCCACCCGCAAAGCGCTTGGCTGGGAAGCCGAAGCCTTCGTCGTTCCGTCCGACGTGCTCGACGCCTGGCGTCTGGCCGGCCTGCGCTCGACCAAGGTCCGCAAGGAATGGGAAGAGCGCCTCGACAAGAGCGAAGCCGAGAAGAAGGCCCAGTTCGTTCGCCGCTTCTCCGGCGAGCTCGAAGGTCGCCTGTCGTCGGCCATCGACGACTACAAGAAGAAGCTCGCTGAGACCAAGCCGTCGCCGGCTACCCGCAAGGCTTCCGAAGACGCGCTTGAAGTCATCAACGGCGTTCTCGCCGAAACCATCGGCGGCTCGGCTGACCTGACCGGCTCGAACAACACCAAGACGAGCCAGACCAAGTCGATCACCCCTGACGACTTCTCCGGCCGTTACATCCACTGGGGCGTGCGCGAGCACGGCATGGCGGCTGCCATGAACGGCATGGCGCTGCATGGCGGCGTCATTCCTTACTCCGGCGGCTTCCTGATCTTCTCGGACTACTGCCGTCCGTCGATCCGCCTTGCCGCCCTGATGGGCATCCGCGTCATCCACGTGCTGACGCATGATTCCATCGGCCTTGGCGAAGACGGCCCGACCCACCAGCCGGTCGAGCACATGGCAGCCCTTCGCGCCATCCCGAACCTCTTGATGTTCCGCCCGGCCGACGCCACGGAAACGGCAGAATGCTGGCAGCTGGCGCTCGAGAGCCACAACCGTCCGTCCGGCATCGCGCTCACGCGCCAGAACCTGATGGCCGTTCGCACCGAGTATGAAGAAGAGAACCTGTGCGCCCGCGGCGCCTATGACCTGATCTCGGCCGCCGACGCCAAGGTCACGATCTTCGCCACCGGCTCGGAAGTCGAAATCGCCGTGAAGGCCTGCCAGACACTGACCGCCAAGGGCATCTCGACCCGCGTCGTCTCCGTTCCCTGCTTCGAGCTCTTTGCCGAACAGAGCGAAGACTACCAGCAGGCGATCATCGGCAACTCGCCGGTCAAGATCGCCGTCGAAGCCGGCATCCGCCAGGGCTGGGACCACTTCATCGGCAGCGATGGCACCTTCATCGGCATGTCGAGCTTCGGCGCGTCCGGGCCCTACAAGGAGCTCTACAAGCACTTCGGCATCACGCCCGAGGCGGTGGTCGCCGCTGCGGAAACGAAGCTCGCCTGATCAATCTGCGGGGCGCGCCGAAAGGCGCGCCCTTCTTTTTTCGTACCACGTCATTCAGACAGGGAGAGACCCATGACAGTGAAAGTCGCCATCAACGGTTTTGGTCGCATCGGCCGCAACGTGCTTCGCGCCATCGTCGAATCCGGCCGCACCGACATCGAAGTCGTCGCGATCAACGACCTCGGCCCCGTTGAGACCAACGCTCACCTGCTGCGCTATGACTCGATCCACGGTCGTTTCCCGGCCGAGGTCAAGGTCGAAGGCGACACCATCACCATCAACGGCGGCAAGCCGATCAAGGTGACGGCGATCAAGGACCCGGCAACGCTGCCGCACAAGGAACTCGGCATCGACATCGCGATGGAGTGCACCGGCATCTTCACCGCGCGCGACAAAGCTGCAGCGCATCTCACCGCCGGCGCCAAGCGCGTCATCGTTTCGGCTCCGGCCGACGGCGCCGACCTGACGGTCGTCTACGGCGTCAACCACGACCAGCTGACCAAGGACCACCTGGTCATCTCCAACGCTTCGTGCACCACGAACTGCCTGGTTCCGGTCGTCAAGGTCCTGAACGATGTCATCGGCATCAGCCACGGCTTCATGACCACGATCCACTCCTACACCAACGACCAGCCGTCGCTCGACCAGATGCACAAGGATCTGTACCGCGCCCGCGCTGCCGCCCTGTCGATGATCCCGACCTCGACCGGTGCCGCCAAGGCCGTCGGCCTGGTTCTGCCGGAACTGAAGGGCAAGCTCGACGGCACGTCGATCCGCGTTCCGACCCCGAACGTCTCGGTCGTCGACTTCAAGTTCGTCGCCAAGCGCAACACCTCGGTCGAGGAAATCACCAACGCCATCAAGGCCGCCTCCAACGGCGCGCTGAAGGGCGTTCTCGGCTACACTGAAGAGCCGCTGGTTTCGCGCGACTTCAACCATGACAGCCACTCCTCGATCTTCGCGATCGACCAGACCAAGGTCGTCGAAGGCAACTTCGTGCGCATCCTCACCTGGTACGACAACGAGTGGGGCTTCTCGAACCGCATGGCTGACACGGCGGTCGCCTTCGCCAAGCTCATCTAAGTCAGATGTTTCGCGCCCTTTCCCCAACGACGGTCCGCTGGCGTCCGCTGGAAGGGGAAGGGCTCGAACACCTGACGCTGACGAAAATCGACACCACCGACGGCGCGGTCATCCGCGCCGTCGGCGTTCTCATCGGCAGCCGCGGTGGCGCACCCTATGGCGTGCGCTACCGGATCGATTGCGATGACGGCTGGTTCGTTCGCAAGCTGATGGTCGACACGACCGATGGCCGCAGCCTGCACCTGCGCTCGGATGTTCCCGGACAATGGCTGACGGCGCGAGGCGCGCCCCTTCCCGAGTTCGACGGCTGCATCGACATCGATCTCGCCGGCACGCCTTTCACCAACACGCTGCCAATCCGCCGCCTCGGCCTTGTCAGCCAGGCCGGCACGACCAGGCTGAAGATGCTTTACGTGCCGTTCGATACGTTCGAACCCACGGTGGACGGCCAGCACTACACCTGCCTCGAAGATTTCAGGCTTTATCGCTACGAGGCCGAGGACCGCAGTTTTACTGCGGACCTGCCCGTGGACGAGGACGGCCTCGTCATCGACTATCCCACCCTTTTCCAAAGACTATCACCGGAGACCATCTGATGACTTTCAAGACCCTCGACGATCTGACCGACATTGCCGGCAAGCGCGTTCTGGTGCGCGTCGATCTCAACGTACCGGTCAAGGACGGCGTGGTCACCGACGCCACCCGCATCGAGCGCGTCGCGCCGACCATCCGCGAACTGTCCGAGAAGGGCGCCAAGGTCATCCTGCTGGCCCATTTCGGCCGCCCGAAGGGTGAGCCGGTTGCCGAGATGTCGCTGAAGACGATCGCGACGGCCGTCGAAGACGTGCTCGACCAGCGCGTCCACTTCGGCGCCGACTGCATCGGCGACAAGGCGACGAACGCGATTGCCGACATGAGCAACGGCGACGTTCTGCTGCTCGAAAACACCCGCTTTCACAAGGGCGAGGAAAAGAACGAGGCAGAATTCGTCAAGGCGCTGGCCGCCAACGGCGACATCTACGTCAACGACGCGTTTTCGGCCGCCCACCGTGCCCATGCCTCGACCGAGGGTCTTGCCCGTCACCTGCCCGCCTATGCCGGCCGCACCATGCAGGCTGAGCTTGAGGCACTGGAAAAGGGCCTCGGCCAGCCGAAGCGCCCGGTCGTCGCCATCGTCGGTGGCGCCAAGGTCTCGACCAAGATCGACCTTCTGCAGAACCTCGTGAGCAAGGTCGATGCGCTCGTCATCGGCGGCGGCATGGCCAACACCTTCATCGCCGCCAAGGGCGTCAATGTCGGCAAGTCGCTGTGCGAGCATGATCTCGCAGACACGGCAAAAGCGATCATCGCCGCCGCCGACAAGGCCGGCTGCGCCATCGTGCTGCCGGAAGACGGCGTAATCGCCCGCGAGTTCAAGGCCGGTGCCGACAACGAAGTCGTCGACATCAACGCCATCCCGGCCGATGCCATGGTTCTCGACGTCGGTCCGAAGTCGATCGCTGCCGTCAACGACTGGATCTCCAAGGCCGAGACGCTGGTCTGGAACGGTCCGCTCGGCGCCTTTGAAATCGCCCCCTTCGACAAGGCGACGGTTGCCGTCGCCAAGCATGCCGCTGCCCGCACCCGCCAGGGGTCGCTGGTCTCGGTCGCCGGCGGTGGCGACACCGTCGCAGCCTTGAACCATGCCGAAGTCGCCGACGATTTCAGCTATGTCTCGACCGCCGGCGGCGCCTTCCTTGAATGGATGGAAGGCAAGCCGCTCCCGGGCGTCGATATCCTGAAGCAGAAGTAAGCCAGATGGCGGGCGCGCGGCCACAACCGTCGCGCGCCCGCCAATCAAGAAAAAATCGTTGCCGTTCAATCGATTAAAAAAATTTAAATCGTTTCAGTCGCTTTTCCCGCCATTTTCCTGGACAATTTCGCCTGTTACTCGCGCCCTATCTGGAGCGTGGCGGCTGCCTCGTGCGCGCCGTCGGTCCGAAGCTGTTTGTTTCAGTACTCGGCTGATCCTTGCGATCAGCGTTGTCTAGGGAGAAGAAGCATGACGGAAAGACTGGAAGACATCGCTGCCGCCATGGTCGCCAACGGCCGGGGGCTGCTCGCCGCAGACGAGTCAACGGCAACGATCAAGAAGCGTTTCGATACGATCGGCCTTGAATCCACCGAGACCTCCAGGCGCGACTATCGCGAGATGCTGCTCAGGGCCGACAAGGCGATGCGCAAGTACATCTCCGGCGTCATCCTCTACGAGGAAACCCTGTTCCAGCATGCGGTTGACGGCACACCGCTCGTCGACATCATCCGAGCCGCCGGCTCGATCCCCGGCATCAAGGTCGATGCCGGCGCCAAGCCGATGACCAATTTCCCGGCGGAGACGATCACCGAAGGGCTCGACGGCCTCGCCCAGCGGCTGGCGAAATACCACGAGGCCGGCGCGCGCTTTGCCAAATGGCGCGGCGTGATCGCTGTCTCCGACACGCTTCCGAGCCCGGGCGCCGTCCGCGCCAACGCCCATGCGCTCGCCCGCTACGCAGCCCTTTGCCAGGACGCCGGCATCGTGCCGATCGTCGAGCCGGAGGTGCAGATGGACGGCGCACCGGGGGATCATTCGATCGACCGCTCCGAAGAGGTAACGGAGTGGACGCTGCGCACCACCTTCGAGGCGCTGGCCGAAATGCGCGTTCGGCTCGAAGGCATGATCCTGAAGCCGAGCATGGTGATCGACGGCAAGAAGGCCCGCAAGGCCTCCGTCGCGGACGTTGCCGAACGCACGATCAAGGTGCTGAAGCGCACGGTGCCTTCGGCCGTGCCCGGCATCGCCTTCCTCTCCGGCGGCCAGTCGACCGAGGAGGCAACCGCGCATCTTTCGGCGATGAACGCCCATCACGATCTACCTTGGAAGCTCACCTTCTCCTATGGCCGCGCGCTGCAGCAGGAGGCGCTCGACGCCTGGCACGGCAAGGCCGACAACATCGGCATCGGCCAGCGCGCCTTTGCTCATCGGGCCGAGATGTGCAGCCTCGCCGCCAAGGGAAACTGGAAGAAAGAGCTCGAAAAGGCAGCCTGAGCCTCGCCCGATCGGAGCAACACGGAAAGGGCCGCCCGACGGCCCTTTCACCGAATTACGGCCTCTGGCGCATTCGGTGGGCGGCACGCAGAACTTGTCACCGGAACAAGTTGGCGTCTTTGCCCGTCTCCGGCACTGACCTAAGCCTTGGCGTTGCAGCAACACCAGCGAAAGCCGATGCCATGACCGCAGCCTCGCCGTCCCTTGCCTATGTCACCGTCGACGTCTTCACGTCGGAGCGTTTTGCCGGCAACCAGCTCGCCGTCATTCCCGACGCGCGGGGCTTGAGCGACCGGCAGATGCAGGCGATCGCGACCGAGTTCGGCTATTCCGAAGTAACCTTCGTGCTGCCGCCCCGCGACCCGGCCAACACCGCCGAGGTCAGGATCTTCACGCCGACGACCGAGATTCCTTTTGCCGGCCATCCCAACGTCGGCACAGCCTTCGTGCTCGGCCGTCGGACGGAAATCTTCGGCCGCGTCCCGGGAGATGTTCTGCGTTTTGAGGAAAAGGCCGGCCTCGTCGAGGCGACGGTGTTGCGTGATCGCGACGACGTCACCGGTGCACGCATCGTGGTGCCTCGCGCCCTCGTCGTCGGCCCTGAAATCGACGCTGCGACGATCGCGGCCTGCGCGTCGCTTGCACCCGAGGCCATCAGCGGGCGCCTCCACGTCCCGACCCGCCTCTCCGTCGGCCTGCCCTTTGCGGTTGCCGAGATCACCGATGTCGCGACGCTCTCGACTGCAAGGCCCAATATCACTGCCTTCGAGGCTGCCAATCAGCGTTACAAGCCCGAGGAAGACAGTTTCAGCCTGTTCCTCTACAGCCGCACGGCCGAAAAACCCTGGCAGATCCGCGCCCGCATGTTCGCGCCGCTCGACAACGTCAACGAGGATCCGGCGACCGGCAGCGCCTCGGCAGCCCTTGCCGCCTATCTCGTTTCATTGCTTCCCGATCAGACCATCGATGTCGAGATCGCCATCGAGCAGGGCGTGGAGATGGGACGGCGCAGCCTCATCGGCGCTTGCGTTCGCAAGCAGGAGGGTGTCGTGCGTCGCGTCAGCCTATCCGGCGACTGCGTCAGCGCCATGCGTGGGGTCATCGAGCTCTAGCACCCACCCGCGAGGGCGGTCGCGCATGCGCTACGCCTGCTCGCCGCTCTTCGGCAAGAGCTTCAGGATATCGGCAAACATGTCCTGCCATTCGGCGTCCTTCATCTCGAGGAAGCCGAAGCCGCGCAACAGGAAGACCCCTTCGGTCGCGAGAAACATCAACCGCGCCCGGCGCCCCTCCTCGGTCGATAGGTCCAGCCGGTCGAGGCGGGCGCGGTACCAGGCGCGGTTCTTCGCCATGTGGTCTTCGCGCTGCATCAGCGCCGCCATCATGCCGGAGGTCCTGGCCTTGTCGGCCATATCCATCCGGGCCGTCACCGCAACATGCGCGCGCATCGCCTTCACAGGGTCGGCATCGTCGCCGCCTTCCGCCGCAACCGCGCTGTCGAAATCGCTGAACCAGCGCTCAATCATCGCGTCGATCAGGCCGTCCTTGTTGCCGAAACAATACTGAACGCCGCCCTTGGTGATGCCCGCCGCCTTGGCGACGGCATCGATGGTCAAGCCGGCGGCGCCGACCGCAAGCACGATCGCCTCCGCCTGATCCAGAACCTTCTCACGATCGATCGTTCGTCGTCGCCCCATCTTGACTTCCTATTTTTAAATCCATACGTATGTATTTAAATAATGCTCCCGAAATATGCAAGGCCGAGCCTCCATTTCCCTGTGGGCGGCCACCTGAGGTGTACCATGCTACCGCAAAATCGCTGGCTCGTTCTGGCCATCGTATCGAGCGCCCTTTTCCTGATCGTCGTCGACATGACGGTGCTTTATACCGCCCTGCCCCGGCTGACCCATGATCTCGGCGCGAGCGCGTCCGAGAAGCTCTGGATCGTCAATGCCTATGCCCTCGTCGTCGCCGGCCTGTTGCCCGGCCTCGGCACGCTGGGCGACCGGCTCGGGCACAAGAAGCCGTTCATCGTCGGCCTTGCCGTCTTCGGCGTTGCCTCGCTGATCGCCGCCTATGCGCCCAATCCGGAAGTCCTGATCGGTGGCCGCGTGCTGCTCGCCGTCGGCGCCGCCCTGATGATGCCGGCGACACTGTCGATCATCCGCTTGACCTTCACCGACGAACGCGAGCGGGCGCTGGCGATCGGCGTCTGGGCCGCGATCGCGTCTGGCGGTGCGGCCATCGGCCCGGTGCTCGGCGGCTTCCTGCTTGAATATTTCTGGTGGGGCTCGGTGTTCCTGATCAACGTGCCGATTGTCGCCGTCGCGCTCCTGCTCGGCCTTGTCGTGCTGCCCAACACCTCGGGCAACCCCAAGCATCCGTGGGACGCGATCGGCTCGCTGCAGATCATGGTCGGCCTGATCGGCCTTGCCTATGCCGTCAAGGAGACGAGCAAACGCGAGCCCTCGCTTGAGGCGGGGCTTGCCGCAGCCGTCATCGGCGCCGTCGCCCTGTTCCTGTTTGTCCGCCGCCAGCGCAGCAGCACCCATCCGCTGATCGATTTCGGGCTCTTCCGCAATCCGGCCTTTTCCTCCGGCGTCGCCGCCGCGCTGGTCGCATCCGCGTCCATCGTTGGCATCGAGCTTGTCTTGAGCCAGCAACTGCAGCTGGTTGAAGACTTCTCGCCGCTTGAGGCCGGTCTCTTCATCCTACCGATCCCGCTTGCGGCCTTCGTCGCCGGTCCGCTGACGGGGGTGATCCTGCCACGCCTCGGGGCCGAAGTGGTGCTGCGCTCCGGCCTTATCCTCTCAGGCCTCGGGCTTGGCGGATATCTGCTGGTCCATGAGGCGGATGCACTTGCCCAGATCGCCAGCCTCGTCGTGCTCGGGCTCGGCATCGGCGCGTCGATGACGGCTGCCTCCAGCGCCATCATGTTCAATGCGCCACCGGAGCGGGCGGGCATGGCCGCGTCGATCGAAGAAGTCTCGTTCGAGCTCGGCGGCGCAATCGGCATTGCCGTACTCGGCAGCGTGATGTCGATCGTCTACACGGCATTCCTCGTCCTGCCCGAGGGCGCTACGATCGCGCCGATGGCGCGCGACAGCCTCGACGAAGCCTTGCTTGTCGCCGAAAAGCTGCCGCCGGAGGTGGCCGTCGAGCTCGTGTCGCGCGCACGGGTCGCCTTCGAGCAGGCCTTCACCGCGGTGGTGATGGCGGCGGCAACCATGCTGTCTGTCACCGGTATCGCCATCTGGTGGCTGACGGGCGGACGCAACGGCGCACCGGTCGATCGCCGCCAGGCGAGCCATCACTGAGCCCTATGCCGCCGGATGGAAAACCTGTCCGGCGGTTTAGCGCAAACCCGCTTCGCACCTGGCGATCGCCTCAAGCATCGCCTGGAAGCGCACATGGTGGCGAACGGCATCCAGGTCGGAATCCTGCTTGAACCAGAGCAGCTGATAACAGGAGCTCTGGGGAAGCAGGGTTTCGAGCAGGTCGAGCGCCGCGTCGATGTCGCCGAGGATGGAATAGACGCAGGCGGTGTTGTAGCGGGCGACGACATCATCGGGATCGATCGCCATCGCCCGCGCGGCCCATTCGCGCGCCCTGTCGGCCTCGCCCATATGGGCAAGCGCGAGCGCACCGCGATGCGCCGGGCCGGAGTTTTCCGGATTGAGCTCCAGGGCTCTTTCCGCCCGTGCAATCCCGAGCCGTGCCCATTGCGCCCGTTCGGTGTCCCGCCCAAGCGACCGGTAGGCGCTCATCAGGTGGATCGGCGACAGGTAATCGTCCGGCCGGATATCGGCGGCGCGCCTGAAAAACTGGATCGCCGTATCAAAGGCGCCCTGCATGAACAGGAAGCGCCCATAGTGGAAATTTGCCTCGTAGAGCCCGGCGTCGAGCGTCAGCGCCTGCTCGAATTCGGCGACGGCCTCGTCGCACTGTCCGTCCTGGTGCAGCACCAGACCGCGTGACGCATGCGCCTCCGCCAGGTTGGGATCGATCGCCAGCGCCTTGTCGGCCATCGACAGGATGCCTTGCAGCGGAAACTCGTCCTCGTGCCAGTCGCGAAGCGCCGATTCGCAATCGGCGATGCCGGCATAGGCCCGCGCGAAGCCCGGATCGAGTTCCACCGCCTTCAGAAACATGCGCCGCGCCAAAAGCAGATAGGAGCGGGTCCAGGCGTGGGAGAACTGCCGTCCGCGCAGATAGTAGGTGTAGGCCTCGACGCTGGTCGTCGGATCGCTCTCGATCGCCCGCTTTTCCGCCGGCAGCAGCTTGATCCTGAGTTGATCGACGATCGCGTGGGTGATCTCGTCCTGGATGGCGAAGATGTCGGTCAGGTCGCGATCATAGCGGTCGGCCCACAGATGCGTGCCCGTGAGCGCGTCGATGAGCTGCCCGGTGATGCGCACCCGGGTGCCGGCCTTGCGCACGCTGCCTTCCAGGATGTAGCGCACGCCCAGTTCCTGGGCCACCTGCTTCACCTTCACCGAGCGCCCCTTGTAGGTAAACACGGTGTTGCGGGCGACGACATGCAGCTTCGAGATCTTCGACAGATCCGTGATGATGTCCTCGGTAATGCCGTCGGAAAAATATTCCTGCTCCGGGTCATGGCTCATGTTGGTGAAGGGAAGCACGCCGACCGAGAGCCCATAGCCATCGTCGAGCACGACCGGGCAGTTTCCGTTCGGCGCGGACGCGACCTTCGTCGGTGCGCCGAGGGCGATCGAATAGACGTGGACGCCTGCAGCGATGTTCTTCAGCGTGTGTTCGCCCTTGTCGACGAAACCGATGTCCAGGCGCGAACCGACATGATCGCGCACGGATGCGGAAACAGCGATGCCGGACGGCTCCGCCAGGCCCTCGATGCGCGCGGCCACATTGACGCCGTCGCCGAAGATATCGCCGTCCTCGACAATCACGTCGCCGAGATGCACGCCAATCCTGAGCTCGATGCGTTTGAGCGGCGGCACACTCTCATTCCGGATCAGCATGCCACGCTGGATATCAACGGCGCAGGCGACCGCATTGACGACGCTTGCGAACTCGACGAGCAGGCCGTCGCCGGTGAGCTTGACGATGCGTCCCTTGTGGCGGTTGATTTTCGGATCGACGAGTTCGCTCTTGTGGCGCTTCATAGCGGCCAGCGTGCCGGTCTCGTCAGCCCCGATCAGGCGGCTGTAGCCCACGACATCGGCAGCGAGAATGGCAGCAAGCCGGCGTTCCAAGAAACCCTCGATATCATCTCCCGAATGATGCGCGCACTTTAGCGCTTTCTTTCCCATCTGTCCTGCGCCCTTTTCTGGTTGAAACGACAGGTTTCTCAACCAACGTAGCGGCAGGCCGGTGGTGATGGAGTTCCAAAGGTAACGGGGAGTTGCGGCGCCGGATGACGCACCTACGGCCGGATCAACACCGTGACCATCATCATGACGATGGCGAAAACCGCGATCTTCCAGAAGTCGCGACGGTGGCGCAGCCCCGGCAGACCCAGCGGCCAGATGAGCTGTACGGCCATCGCCATGAGCAGGATAAGGGCAATCGCCTTCTGCATGTTGCCCTCGTGTTGAAGGAGCATCGTCAGCCGCAGCGCCTTCGCAACGCCGGCATCATCAGTCGCAACGAGCGCCGCCCCTCCCAAGGACTGGCGATACGCTGCATTGAGCAAAAAGGGCTAGTGTTTCCGGAGCCGATTTGCAATGACCGGCGGCCGCATGTTTCCTGCAAACCGCGTCGATTGCAGGATAAAAGCAAGGGCGGCAATGCTTGGCGCTGCACAGACAGGCCGGCTGGCAATTCGGTGGGGACCGTCCTACCTTGCCGACGGCAGAACGAAATTCGGATGGATGATGAGAAAGAACCTGCTCCCGGTCGCCGCTCTCCTGCTCGGCACGCTGTTTCTCTTTCTGGGCAATGGTCTCCAGGGACTGCTGCTGCCCGTGCGCGGCACGGCTGAAGGCTACCCGACCACCATCCTCGGCCTGATCGGCACGTCCTGGGCGGCCGGTTTCGTTCTTGGCTGCTTCTTTGCCCCCAACGTCGTCAAGCGCATCGGCCATGTGCGCGCCTTCAGCGTCTTTGTCGCGCTGATCGCCATCGTCGCGCTCTTGACCGGCATCCTGATCGATTCGACCTCCTGGCTGATCCTGAGAGCCCTGACAGGTTTTGCCACAGCCGGCACGTCGATGATCATCGAAAGCTGGCTGAACGAGCGCGCCACCAACGAAAGCCGCGGCGTGATCTTCTCGCTCTATATCGCCATCACCCTCTTCGGTGTGGTCGGCGGCCAGATGATGATCCCCTTCGGCGACACGTCGACCAGCTTCTTCTTCATGATCTGCGGCATCCTCTACTGCGTCGCCATGCTGCCGACCCTGTTGTCCAAGGCGGCCTCGCCGCAGCCGTTGAAGAAAGTCAGCCTCGACCTGCGCGGTCTTTATCGCAACTCGCCGGTGTCGTTCCTCGGCATCCTGCTGGTCGGCATCGCCAACGGCGCCTTCGGCACGCTCGGCGCCGTGTTCGGCCGCCAAGCCGGTCTCTCCGACAGCACCGTTGCGGCGATGATGAGCGTGGCGATCTTTGCCGGCGCGGTGATGCAGCTTCCCGCCGGCCGCCTTTCCGATCGCATCGACCGCCGCTATGTGCTTGCCGCTCTGGCCGGTGTCGGCGCGGTGGCCGGCCTGCTGATCTTCCTGGTCGAGCCGACCCAGGTCTGGATCGTGCTGACGCTGATCGCGATCTATGGAGCAGCCGCCAACGCGCTCTACCCGATCGCCGTTTCGCACGCCAACGACTTCGCCACCGCCGAGGATTTCGTCAAGGTTTCAGGCGGCCTGCTCCTGCTCTTTGGCATCGGAACCATCATCGGCCCGACGATCGGCGGCCCGGTCATGACGGCGGCAGGTCCCTACGGCCTGTTCATGATCACCGCCTGCGCCCATATCCTCATCACTGCCTACGCCATCATCCGCACCCGCATGCGCGCGCCGGTGCCGGTGTCCGACCGCGACGCCTTCTCGCCGGTCAATGCCGGTGCACCGACCACGCCGGAAAGCCTGCAGCTCTCGCCGCGCGCAGCACCGTTTGACGAAGTGAAGAACGAGCCGGACAGGGGTCCGGAATGGGAGGATCAGTCCGATGAGCCTGTTTGACGACGACCGGCCGCAAAAGAAGGTGGCCCACGAGATCGGCAGCGATCTGGCGCTGCTTTCGGTCGATGAACTGACACAGCGCATTGCCCTTCTGACCGAGGAAATCGCCCGGCTGGACGCGGAACGGACGCGCAAGTCTGCAAGCCGCTCGGCCGCCGAAAACCTGTTTCGCTGAAAGGCCGAAACGGCGCACTGTTGCGCTGCAAAACGGAGCGCACTTAACGCCACATTAAGCATTATCTGCGATTGTCTGTGTATCCGGAGCTTTCCGGTTTCAGACAGTTTTCTCCGACTGGCGAATGGGTCTGATTTTTCTCCCTGTTTTACCTTGAGAGCCGCTTTCCGCGGCTCTTTTTTTGTTTTGATATAGGTTTTTCCAAAGAACTGTGGAGATTAACCCTTTCTTAAGAATGCCCTTGCGCGAAATGCGCTATCGGATCATTCTTCAAGCATAGAGACGGGCAAGGATTTATTTCCCAAAACCGTCCCCTACCTGACTGTCGTGATGCGTTTGAACCAGGGAAAACAGGTCATGTCCGAGAGAGGATTGAATACGGTCAGTTTCGCAGGACACGCGGCGTCCTCGGCACAATTCAAGACACTCTATTCGGAAGGCATGGGACTGGTCGAAGAAACCGCCACCTATCTCGACGGACCCGGCCGCGCCGCATCCAAGGTTCTGCCCCGCATGGCGTCGGTGCTCTATGCGGCCGAATCCATGCGCCTCACCACCCGCCTGATGCAGATGGCTTCGTGGCTGCTGCTGCAGCGCGCCGTCAACAACGGCGAGATGAGCCGCGACCAGGTGATGTCGGAAAAGAGCAAGGTGCGCCTCGACAGCTTCAACGTCGACAAGGCCGCTCCCGGTTGGGCCGAACTGCCGGAATCCTTCCGCGACCTGATCGAGCGCTCGCTGCGCCTTCAGAACCGCGTCGCGCTGCTCGACCGCGAGATCTATCGCCCGAACGAGGCTGCTGCCATCGTCCCGGACAACCAGAACGGTGTGAAGGCGCAGATCAAGCTGCTGCAGACGGCCTTCGGAACGAACTGATCGGGCATCGCCCATCAACGAGAGAATACAGACCCGGCCCATGGCCGGGTTTTTTGTTTCCCGGCTCGCGTATCGTCGCCGCACCCGCTTCCAGCCGCCATCCGGCAACAAAAAAGCCCGGGCCAATGACCCGGGCTTTTTGAATGCCGAAGCGGCGTTCGATTAGAGGCCGAGGCCTTCGAAGCGCTTCTTGAACTTGGAGACGCGGCCGCCGCGGTCCATGAGCTGCTGGTTGCCGCCCGTCCAGGCCGGGTGCGACTTGGGGTCGATTTCCAGGTTCATGGTGGCGCCTTCCGAACCCCAGGTCGAGCGGGTTTCGTATTCGGTGCCGTCGGTCATGACCACCTTGATGAGGTGGTAGTCGGGATGGATGTCTGCCTTCATAACAATCTTCCTAGGGTTCCAGGGTCCAATTGTCGCAAGGCATTGCGACTTTAAGACCGAACACGTAAATGAAGCCGCGGACCGGCTGAAGGCCACGGCTTCCCAATTGGATGCCGTGCCTATACATCAAGGTCTGCGGGATAACAAGTGCCGCGCGGAAGACTCATCCCTTTCCTCCGTGTTGGCGAAAGGGGTCAAGTGTCGACAAGAGAAAACCAGGCGTCAGCGCGCAAGTCCATTCGTCCTCTCGCGACGCTGCTGCCCTATCTTGCCCGCTATCGCCATCTGGTGATCGGCGCGGGCATCTCACTGGTCCTTGCGGCCGTGACCACCCTGACCCTTCCGCTCGCCGTCAGGCGCATGGTCGACAACGGCTTCTCCAGTTCCGATAGCGGCTTCATCAATACCTACTTCTCGATGCTGATGATGCTCGCCATCGTGCTGGCGCTCGCCAGTGCCGCCCGCTACTACTTCGTCATCACGCTCGGCGAGCGCATCGTCGCCGACCTGCGCAGCAACGTGTTTCAGCGTGTGACCCGCCTCTCCGCCTCGTTCTTCGACGTCAACCAGTCCGGCGAGATCGTCTCGCGCCTGACGGCCGACACGACCCAGGTGAAGTCGGCCGTCGGCGCCACCGCGTCGGTCGCGCTGCGCAACCTGATCCTGTGTCTCGGCGCCATCGGCATGATGGTCTATACCAGCCCGAAGCTGTCGAGCCTGGTTCTGATCGCCATTCCCGTCATCGTCTTTCCGCTCGTCGGCTTCGGACGCTCCGTCCGCCGACGTTCACGTGAGGCGCAGGACACGCTCGCAACGGCATCCGCCTATGCGGGCGAAGCGATCGCCGCCTCGCGCACGGTGCAGGCCTTCAACGGCGAGGACCTCGCCAACCGCCATTTCGCAAGCGCCGTGGAAGATGCCTACGGCGCAGCGCGCGGTGCGATCCGGGCGCGCTCGCTGCTGACCGCCTTTGCCATCACCATGGTCTTCGGCAGCGTCGTCGCCGTGCTCTGGTTCGGCGCGCACGACGTGCTCTCGGGCAACCTTTCGGCCGGCACGCTCAGCCAGTTCCTGCTCTATTCGGTCTTTGCCGCAGGCAGCCTGGGCTCGCTTTCCGAAGTCTGGGGCGAGCTTTCGCAGGCAGCCGGTGCCGCCGAGCGGCTGAACGAACTGCTGGTCGAGATTCCCGAGATCCGCGCACCCGAAAATCCGGTCGCCATGCCGGTCCCGGCAACGGGCGCCATCGATTTCGACGACGTCTATTTCGCCTATCCGGCGCGCCCGGACTTCAAGAGCCTGAACGGCCTCACGCTGTCGATCAAGCCCGGCGAAACCGTTGCCATCGTCGGCCCGTCCGGCGCCGGCAAAAGCACGGTCTTTTCCATGCTGCTTCGCTTCTACGACCCCGCCAGGGGCGCGGTTGCGGTCGACGGAGTGGACATTCGCACGGTCGATCCAAAGGACCTGCGCGAGCGGATCGCGATCGTGCCGCAGGACGTGACGATCTTCGCCGCCTCCGTCCACGACAACATCGCCTTCGGCATGCCAAATGCAACCCGCGAGGCCGTGCGCGCCGCCGCGGTTGCCGCCCAGGCCGATGAATTCATCAATCGTCTCGACAAGGGCTACGACACTTTCGTCGGCGAACGCGGCGTCACGCTGTCGGGCGGCCAGCGTCAGCGGCTCGCGATCGCCCGCGCCATACTGAAGAACGCCCCCATCCTGCTTCTCGACGAGGCGACATCGGCGCTCGATGCCGAAAGCGAGACGCTGGTCCAGAAGGCGCTCGACGGCCTGCTCCATGAGCGCACGACGATCGTTATCGCCCACAGGCTCGCGACCGTTCTGAAGGCGGACCGCATACTCGTCATGGACCATGGCCGCATCGTCGAGGAAGGCACCCACGCCTCCCTCATTCGCCACGGCGGGCTCTACGCCAAGCTTGCGCGCCTGCAGTTCAACCACGGCGCCGAGGCCCTGTTCGTCAACGCGCAGGGCTGAACAGGCCGTTCGGCACGAAAAGCATCCTCCGATTTGCCGTAAAGCGGTTGCCGACGGAAGACCGGGCCCTATTGTTATGGGGCCGGTCGAGGAGGCCGGCATCGCTTTCTTGAGAATTGATCGGGAGGACTATCGCATGGCATTTTCGCATCTGACCCGGCGCGCGACGCTGGCGCTCGGCCTGGCGGCGCTTTCGGCGCTGCCCTTCGGCTCAACCGCGCTTGCCCAGGGCTTTCCCGATCGGCCGGTCACGCTCGTCGTTCCCTTTGCCGCCGGCGGTTCGACCGACGTGGTCGCCCGCATCGTCGCGCAGAAGATGTCGGAGGATCTCGGCGAACAGGTGATCGTGCAGAACGTCGCCGGCGCCGGCGGCAATCTCGGCGCCGCCAACGTGGCGCGCGCCGATCCGGATGGCTACACGATCCTGATGGGCACCGTCGCCACCCACGCCCTCAATCCGCTGATCCTGAAGACCAAGCCCTACGATCCGGAGAAGGACTTTTCGCCGATCTCGCTGCTCGTGGTCGTGCCCAACGTTCTGGTCGTCAATCCGGAGCTGCCGGCCAAGAATGTCGAGGAACTGCTGGCGCTGCTCAAAGCCAAGCCCGACGAGTACAGCTACGCGTCCTCCGGCAACGGAACGCCGCTGCATCTTTCGGGCGAACTCTTCAAGAAGATGGCCGGCGTCAGCATGCAGCACATCCCTTACAAGGGCGCAGGCCCGGCGCTCAACGACGTCATCGGCAACCAGGTGCCGATCATGTTCGACAACCTCCCCTCCTCTTCCGGTCACATCAAGGCCGGAACGCTCCGGGCGCTTGCGGTGACGACAGCGGAACGGGCGCCATCGTTCCCCGACGTTCCGACCGTCGCGGAATCGGGCATTCCCGGCTACGAGACCTACACCTGGAACGCGCTCTTTGCGCCTGCCAATACGCCCGAGCCGGTCGTCGCCCGGCTGAACGAGGCCGCCAACAAGGCTCTCAAGGACCCGGCCGTCGTCGAGCGCATGAAGGAATTCAGCGCCAAGATCGTCGGCTCGACTCCGGCCGAGCTGCAGGCGCACGTGTCGGCGGAACTCGCAAAGTGGACGCCGGTCGTGCGCGACGCCAACGTGCAGATGGATTGATCGAGAACCACCCCTCATTCGCCCCGTGAGGGGCCTTTCATCGGCCCGGTGAGAGCCTGCCCCTCATCCGCCCGGTGAGGGCTTGCCCCTCATCCGGCTGCCGCCACCTTCTCCCCGCCCGCGGGGAGAAGGGACTTGTGGCAACGCGCTGCCGCATTTGAGCATCACACCTGCGGCTAGCCGTGTGCCGCATCCCCTCTCCCCGCTTGCGGGCGGAGGGTTAGTCCTCGGGTTCAACCCGAGGAGAGAGGCTAGTCGAACCGGCCGAAAGCAACAGGTTCACGCCCCCGCAGCCCCTCTGCCCGCCTCCCGGCCGGAAAAGATGCAGCCGCCAAGGAACGTCCCTTCGAGCGCGTTGTAGCCGTGCATGCCGCCGCCGCCGAAACCGGCGACCTCACCGGCTGCATAAAGGCCCGGCACCGGCTCACCTGACTGTTCAAGCACGCGCCCGGAGAGGTCGGTCTGCAGGCCGCCGAGTGTCTTGCGCGTCAGGATATGCAGCCTGACGGCGATCAGCGGCCCGGCTTTCGGATCGAGCAGCCGGTGGGGCCTTGCGGTGCGCAGCAGCCGGTCGCCGCGATAGCTGCGGGCGCCGCGGATCGCCGTCACCTGGGCGTCCTTGGAAAACGGATTGGCGATCTCCCGGTCGCGCGCCTCGATCTGCTGACGCAGGTGTTCGACGGACAGGCGGTTCTCCCCCGTCAGCGCATTCATCGCCGGCACCAGCTCCTCGAGGCGGTCGCGAACGATGAAATCTTCGCCCTTGTCCATGAACGCCTGCACCGGCCCCGGCGGGTTCTTGCCAAGCCGCTTCAACAAAAGGGAAATGCTCTTGCCGGTGAGATCCGGGTTCTGCTCCGAGCCGGAAAGCGCAAACTCCTTCTTGATGATCGCCCGGGTCAGGACGAACCAGCTGTAGTCATGGCCGCTGTCGCGGATCGCCTGCAATGTGCCGAGCGTATCGAAACCCGGCATCGCGGGGGCGGAAAAGCGGTTGCCGTCCGCATCGCACCAGAAGGAGGACGGCCCCGGCAGGATGCGGATGCCGTGATCTGGCCAGATCGGATCGAAGTTCTTGAGCCCCTCGGTGTAGTGCCACATCCGGTCGGAATTGATGACCGAGCCGCGGGCGCGGCTGGCGATCTCCAGCATGCGCCCGTCGACGTGATGCGGGACCCCCGCCACCATGGTTGCGGGCGGCTGGCCGAGACGCTTGCGCGGCCAGTTGCGGCGCACCAGATCATGATTGCCGCCGATGCCGCCCGAGGTGACGATGACCGCGCCCGCCGAAATCTCGAAATCCCCGACCACGTCGCGCGAGCTGCGCTCACCACGCCCGACCGGGTCTTCTTTCAACAGCGCGCCACGCGCACCCGTCACCCGGCCATCCGTCGTCACGAGCTCATCGACCCGGTGACGGAACCGGAAGCGGACGAGGCCACGGCTCTCCGCCTCGCGCGCCAGCCGGATGAACGGCTCCAGCACTGCCGGCCCCGTGCCCCAGGTCACGTGAAAGCGTGGCACCGAATTGCCGTGGCCATGCGCAAGCCCGCCGCCGCGTTCGGCCCAGCCGACAACCGGAAACCACCGCATGCCGAGCGAATGCAGCCATGAGCGCTTCTCGCCGGCGGCAAAATCGAGATAGGCCTCGGCCCAGAGACGTGGCCAGTGATCCTCGGGGCGATCGAACTGCGACGACCCCATCCAGTCCTGCCGGGCAAGATCGCGGCCATCGCGGATCCCCATGCGGCGCTGCTCGGGACTGTCGACGAAGAAGAGCCCGCCAAGCGACCAGAACGCCTGCCCGCCGAGATTCTGCTCCCCCTCCTGATCGAGAACGATGACCTTTTTGCCAAGCGCCGCCGCCTCGCAGGCGGCGACGAGACCGGCAAGGCCGGCGCCGATGACCAACACGTCGCAATCCATGAAATGCTCTCCCCTCGCATCCCACACGACACCGCACACCTCCCCGGCGCGCAACGGTTGCCGCAGCCATTGGCATGGCTCCCAACTGTTACGCGTACGTCAAGGTCAATTCAAGCGTCGATCGCCGGCAGGCGGCTGCTAGGGCGCCCGCGACCTACTTCTCGGTCAGCTTGAGCTCGATGCGCCGGTTCTGTGCCCGGGCCTCGGGGGTCTCGCCCGGTGCAATCGGCTGATATTCGCCAAAGCCCGCGGCCACCAGCCGATCGGCCGGCACGCCCTTCGAGATCAGGAACTTGACCACGGAGGTCGCACGCGCCGACGAAAGCTCCCAGTTGTCCGCAAACCGCCCGGCGCCCGAAAGCTGCACATTGTCCGTGTGACCGTCGACGCGCAGCACCCAGTTGATTTCGGCGGGGATTTCCTTGGCGAGATCGAGCAGTGCGGTGGCGAGCTTGGCCATTTCCGCCTGCCCCGCCGGATTGAGCTCGTTGCCACCGGAGGGAAACAGCACCTCCGACTGGAAGACGAAGCGGTCACCGACGATGCGGATGTTCTCGCGGTCGGACAGGATCTCCCTCAGGCGGCCGAAAAAGTCGGACCGGTAGCGGTTGAGCTCCTGAACCCGTTGCGCTAGCGCCACGTTCAGCCGCCGGCCTAGATCGGCGATCTTGGTTTGTGACTGCTGGTCCTTGGCTTCCGAGGCCTGCAGCGCCACCTCGATGGCAGCGATCTGGCTGCGCAGCGCGGCAATCTGCTGGTTCAGGAGCTCGATCTGGCTCATGGCGCGGGCGCTGACCTCACGCTCGGTTTCAAGCTCCGAACCGAGGCGGCCGATCTTCTGATTGGCGGCATCGGAACTGCCGGCCCCCTGGTCGAGCAGGGCCTGCAGGCGCGATCGTTCGCCTTCGGACGTGGCAAGTGACGCCTGGAGATTGGCAAGCGAATCCTCAAGATCCTGCTTGCCGCTCTTTTCCAACGCCAGCAGTTGCGTGAGTTCGTTGATCTGGCTGTTCAGCCGGGTCAGCACCTCGTCCTTGCCGCTGATTTCACGGCTGAGGAGAAACTGACCGAGCACGAAGACGGTGAGCAGGAACATGATCGACAGCAGGAGCGTCGACAGGGCGTCGACGAATCCCGGCCAGTAGTCGATCGTGCGCTGCGAGCGGCCTTTGCGGGCAAGCGCCATGGGTCACTCCCCTCCGGTCTCGTCCATGCGGCTGACCTTGGCCGGCACCTTGTCCCCGTGCACGGCAAGGCGATCGCCGCTTGCGATGCGCGCGGCGAGCTTGTCGAGCGTCTTGCGCATCGCCTTGGCCTCATCCTGCTGCGCTTCGATCCAGTCCCGGAGCATCTGCTGCTCGCCGCGCATGTTCTTGACCAGGCCCTGAATGCCCTCGGCAAGGCTCGCCATCGCCGCCGTGGTGCGCTGGTTGGCGCCACCCTCGTGGTTGAGACGGACCAGCTGGTCGGTGAGCCTCTTCAGTTCCTCGACCGGGGCGCCAGCCGGCAGGTCGAGCGCCGGCGAAAGCTCGGAACCGACATCCGTGACCGAAGAGAGCCAGTTTTCAAGTTCGGTGTAGAAACGGTTCTGCGCCCGTCCGGCCTGAAGGTCGAGAAAACCGAGGATCAGCGATCCGGAAAGACCGAAGAGCGACGTCGAGAACGCCGTGCCCATGCCGGTAAGCGGCGCCGACAGGCCGGATTTCAGCGCGGCCAGAATGTCCTGCGTCGTTCCGGTCCCGGCGTCGAGAGACTGGATGACCGTATTGATCGAGCCGATCGTGCCGAGCAGGCCCCAGAACGTGCCGAGCAGGCCGAGAAACACCAGAAGCCCGGTGAGGTAGCGCGAAATATCGCGCGATTCGTCGAGGCGGGTCGCGATCGAATCGAGGATCGATCTGAGGGCCGTCGTCGAGATCGCCGTCTGGCGGCCGCCGATCAGCGCCCGCATCGGCGCGAGCAGCACGGGGTCCCGCCCGACCTTGTCGGCGCTGCCTGCGGCACGGAACGAGTTGAACCAGCGCACTTCGGGGCGCAAGCCCAGCACGTGGTTGAAAACGAGCAGGATGCCGATCAGGAGCACCCCGAGGATCAGCCCGTTCAGGCCGGGATTGGCGAGAAAGGCGTTTTGCGCCTGGCGAAAGAGGATCGCGCCGACAAACCCGACGATGATCAGAAAGACCACCATCGTCCAGAAATAGTGCATGGGGCTCGACAGCTTGTGCGGGTTGTAGCCGTCTTCCATGCCTTCCCGACCGTTCCAACCGGACAGATGCAGTTTCGTCATGGGTATAAGTATCTCCCGCTTGTGCGTGACGGAACGGCACCGCGCCGGCCCGGAGCCTACCGCATAATTCCCGAAACCAAAATCGATTCAAGGGCCAAATTGTGCAATCGACCGGCGCAGTGCGATCATACAGGGCTCGCCAGACAGGCACAGAACCGTGGCGCTGTCGTGTTTGCCGGCGCAAGTCACGACTCGAAAAAACAAAGCCTCCGATGCGGATCCGCATCGGAGGCTTAAAGACGAAGTGAGGTCTGCCGTTTACTTGGTCGGCACCGGGCGGTGAACGACCTCCGTCAGCGCCTTGACGATGTATTCGTTGCCACAGACGACCGAACCGTCGTCTACCGGCTTGGCGCCGCCGTTGATATCGTGTGCCCAGCCACCGGCCTCGCGGATGAGGAGGACGCCGGCTGCAATGTCCCAGGCGGCAAGGTCGCGTTCCCAGTAACCGTCGAAGCGGCCGGCCGCCACATAGGCAAGGTCAAGCGCCGCCGAACCCATGCGACGAATGCCTGCGACTTCGCCCATGACGTGGCGCAGTTCGATCAGGTACTTGCGGTGGTTGCCGCGACCAAGATGCGGGGTACCGGTGGCGATCACCGCGTCGGAGAGATGCTTGCGTGCGGCCACGCGCAGACGGCGGTCGTTGAGGAAGGCGCCGCCGCCACGCTCTGCGGTGTAGAGTTCGTCGGTCGCCGGGTTGAAGACGACGGCGCCGACGATTTCGCCCTGGCGTTCAAGCGCGATCGAGACCGCGAAATGCGGGATTCCGTGCAGGAAGTTGGTGGTGCCGTCGAGCGGATCGACGATCCAGCGATGGGCGCCGTCGGTGCCAATGATCTCTTCGCCTTCCTCGCCGAGGAAGCCGTAGGTCGGCCGAGCCTTCAGAAGCTCTTCGCGGATGAGTTTTTCGGCCTTGCGGTCGGCCTGGGAGACATAGTCGCCGGGGCCCTTGAGCGAGACCTGCAGGTTCTGGACTTCGCCGAAATCGCGGGACAACGACTTGCCAGCCTTGAAGGCGGCCTGAACCATGACATTGAGAAGAGCTGAGCGAGCCATTTGGCGATCCCTTTGAAGACGAGAGCCGATCGAGCGCGCTCGGTCGGACGGTGAACCTGCTGGACGGAACAAGGCCCGAATTGCCCGCTTCCAGGCAAACCGCAGATCCAGCTCCATCGTCAAAAAACCGAGTGAATGATCACTCCGCTCGCTGTTGCCGTCAATTTCGGCACGTCGAGCAAAACCGCGGTCTCAGAACCACAAAAGCCCCAAGAGTTCAAGCGAAATGGCGTTTCGGCCGCCGTACTCTCGAAGAATCGGCCACAATCGCGGCCGATCAGCTCCGACGATATTTGTTGGCGGCGCTGAGCGCCTGTTTCTGCTGCTCTTCGTTGAGCCCCAGATAGAAATCTTCGAGCGCATCGTCCTTGAGCCCGGCGCGGCGCGAAAGCACGTACCACTTGGCTGCCTCGACCGGATTGGGGCGCGTGCCGATGGCGTTGACGTAGAGATGCGAAAGCCGGTTCTGCGCCACGACGTTGCCGCCCTCGGCTGCCCGGCGCATCCAGCCGAAGCCGTCCTCCAGGTTCCGCTCGCCGGCAATGCCCTCGATCATCCAGATGGCGATATCGAGCTGGGCGGTATCGAACCCGGCACGGGCCGCGCGGATCAGCCATTCGCGGGCGCGCGCCCGCTTGCCCTCGTCAATGCCGTCGACATTGACCAGGATCTGCGACAGTGCGTACTGCGCATCCGCGATCCCCTGTTCGGCCGACTTCTCGTAATAGGGCATCGCCAGCTTCAGGCCCTTCGGCCCGGGGTTGTCGGCGACCAGCGTCTGGCCGTAGTTGAACTGCGCCGAACCGTTGCCGAGATCGGCCGCCTGTTTCATCAGGTCTTCGGACTTCTTCCGGTCGCGCTTGGCGTAGCGCCCGTCCATCAGGATCAGCGCGTATTTGAACATCGCCGCCGGGTCGCCCTTTTCCGCCGCCTGGCCGTACCAGAACGCAGCCTGCTGTGGGTTGCGCACGACGCCGAGCCCCTGCTGCAGGATCTCCGCGATCAAGGTCTGCGCGGCCGGGTCGCCAAGCTGCGCCCGCGGCAATGCGAGGTCCATGGCGGTCAGGTAGTAGCCGCGCTGGAAGGCGCCATAGGCATCATCGACCTTGCCGGCAAAGGGCTTTTCCGCAGGCAGCGCCGGCAGTTCGGCACCCATGCGGTCAAAGACGCCGACGCCCGCCGATGGCGCTGCACCGTCTGCCGGCGTCTTGCCTTGAGAGCCACCCGACTTTTCGTCCGCCTTGTTCGGGGTCATGCCTTCCGGCAGGACCGCCCCGTTGAAGGGTGTGATGCGGCCGCGCTTTTCGACGCCCGCATCGTCCCCGGCCGGCTGCTCCTGCGCATGGAGAGGCAGCGCCAGCGCGAACGCGACGGCAAAAAGGGGCAGGCCCCGGTTCAATCTGAAAGACAGTCGGCTCAGCATCGACACGTCTTAATCTTCAAACCGTGGCGCTTTTTCGTCAAGAAGTGCGTTGACGGCGGCGACGACCGAAGGCCCCTGGCCCGGCTCGCCGAAGACGGCAAGGCGAAGGGCGACGAACTCGGCGCCGGTCTCGGCGACGGCGAGCGCCGACTGCGGATCGGTGCCGCCCATGACAATGCAGGGAATCTCGATCATCGACGCCCACCACTCGGCAAGCGCCAGGTTCTTCGAATGCGCCTCGGGCTTGATGTCGCCGTCGGTCCTGCCGAAGAACACGTAGTCCGGGCGCACCTCGCCAATTTCCAGCGCGTGATGGCGGTCAGCCGCATTGCCGCCGCCGACGATCAGCTTCGGCGTGTGCTTTTCGACCGCTTCGCCAAGCGCCTCGGCATTGCCGGAGACGTGCAGACCATCCGCCTTGGCGCGTCCCGCCACGCGGGAATCGCCCTCGATCAGCGCGGCCGCACCCGCCTCCTGGATAACCGGCACGAGCCGTTCGGCATGCTTCTGGAATTCGGCATCGTCGAGCCCGTATTGCGGCACGATGACCGAAGCGACATCGCCACCCTTCAGCGCGTCGCCGAGCACCCTTGCCCGTTCCGCCGCATCGGGCATGTCGGGCGCGATCAGCACCAGTCGGCAGCGTTCTGTTGTCATCGTCACATATCCATTTCCGGCTGCGCCCGCGGGAGCCCGCGAAACCAGCGCTCGATTTCATTCCCGAAAACCGATAGACGGAGACTGCAAAAGGATCAACCGCCCCTCATGCTTCCCGATCTCGACTTCTATCTTATCGCAATCCCGGCCGTTCTGCTCGTGGGCTTGAGCAAGGGCGGTATGGGCGAAGCATTGTCGCTGATGGGCGTGCCGATCCTGTCGCTGGCGGTTTCGCCGGTGCAGGCGGCTGCCCTGCTCTTGCCGATCCTGATCGCGATGGATCTCGTCTCGCTCTGGATGTGGCGCAAGCATGGTGACCGCACGACACTCTTGATGCTCCTGCCCGGCGCCATCGCCGGCATCCTGATCGGCTGGGCGACGTCGGCTTACGTATCGCGCGACCTCTTGCGCCTGATCATCGGCCTGATCACGGTGCTGTTCGTTCTCAGATACGTCTACAATGTCTGGCGAGCCCGCAACGGGATCACGATCGCCCCGAAGAAACAGCGGGCCGGGCCGGCAGCACTCTGGGGGTCCTTTGCCGGCTACGGCAGCTTCGTCGCGCATGCCGGCGGGCCGCCGTTCCAGATCTATGCCCTGCCGCTGCAACTGCCGCCACGCGAATACACCGGCACGATCGTGCGCTTCTTTGCGATCCTCAACGCAGTCAAGCTGATCCCTTATTTCGCGCTTGGACAGCTGGACCTGAGCAACCTGAAGATCTCGGCGACACTGTTTCCGCTGGCGATCGTCGCAACCGCGTGCGGTGCCCTCATCGTGCGCCGCATGAAGCCGCAGGTCTTCTATCCCTTCATGTACACGATGGCGTTCCTGGCAGGCTCGAAACTGCTTTGGGACGGTGTAAACAGCTTGCTCGCCACCGGCTGAACCGCCGCTCAAGTATTGCGGAAATATTGCAAAGCAAAATTAGCCTTTCGCACCGCACAAAATTCTTGCTGCCTCGCAAAATTTCGCCTAACGTTTGCCCATGACGATCGCGGACCCTTTCGATGCCATCGCAGACCCGAACCGGCGCCACCTGCTGGAGGAATTGCGGCGTGCGCCGCGGACCGTGAACGAACTGGCGGAGGGCTTGCCGATCAGCCGTCCGGCCGTCTCGCAGCACCTGAAAGCCTTGCTGGACTGCAATCTTGTCTCGGTATCGGCGAGCGGCACCCGCCGCATCTACACCATCAACCGGCCGGGATTTGACCGCCTCAACCTGTGGCTCGACCAGTTCTGGTCTTGAGCCCGAAGAGGCGTTCCCCAAAACAAACGGACCGGGCATCAGGCCCGGTCCAAAAATCCGTATATTCCACTGTGGGGGATGGTTCTAAACCTTGTTGCGCCTACTCAGAGGGGAGATGGCGCTTCCCGATGGTTCTGGGAAATACCGTTGATAATCAGTGAGTCGAGGAGCGAAGCCTTTCGATTTCGTCCTTGATGCGCAGCTTCCTTCGCTTGATATCGGTAATCAGTTCGTCTTCCACTGACGGCTGATTCATCGCTACGTGGAGCTCCTGCTCCAGGGCGCCATGTTTTTTCTCAAGCGTTGCAAGATGAGCCTCAACAGTCATTTGGCAGTCCCTTCCTTTTGCTTGCATCCGGCACGCAAATGCCGGATGTTTCATGGTTGTAACCTTACTACTGTGCCACGCCATTTTTCATTTGTCGAAGGCGAAATGATGACGACGGATAACTTCCCGTTACCGCCCAAGATGTGATAGAGCGGCGCATGAAATTCCGGTTCGAGGAGGACTTCGCAACCGGGCTGATGGGGATCGCTTTGCATGCCGGACCAGGACCAGGCCGAACTCAGACTGACCGCCGCGCGGCTGAGGCAGGAACATGAAGACTATGATGCCGCCATCAACGCCATGATCGAGACCGGCTGCGACGCGCTGAGAGTCCAGCGCATGAAGAAGAAGAAGCTGGCGATCAAGGACAAGATCAGCAAGATCGAAGACCAGATCATTCCCGACATCATCGCCTGAACGCGGAACAGAACAAACGTGATCGACACCACGACCCCACCCGTCGCCATCATCATGGGAAGCCAGTCGGACTGGGAGACGATGAAGAACGCGGCCGATACGCTCGACGCACTCGACATTCCCTATGAAGCGCGCATCGTTTCGGCACATCGCACCCCGGACCGGCTCGTCAGCTTTGCCAAAGGCGCGCGCGACGAGGGCTTCAAGGTGATCATCGCCGGCGCCGGCGGTGCCGCGCACCTGCCGGGCATGTGCGCCTCTATGACGCCCCTGCCGGTCTTCGGCGTACCGGTGCAATCCAAGGCCCTGTCCGGCCAGGACAGCCTGCTCTCGATCGTTCAGATGCCGGCCGGGATCCCCGTCGGCACGCTGGCGATCGGCCGCGCCGGCGCCGTTAACGCCGCCCTGCTCGCCGCAGCCGTGCTGGCGCTCAGCGACGACGACCTTGCCGACCGGCTCGACGACTGGCGCGAGCAGCAGACCATTGCGGTCGCCGAGTACCCGGTGGACGAGCAATGACCACCATCGGCATTATCGGCGGCGGTCAGCTTGGCCGCATGCTGGCGATGGCAGCCGCCCGACTGAACTTCCGCATTGTCATCCTGGAGCCGCAGGTCGACTGTCCGGCGACACAGGTTGCCAACGAGCAGATCGTCGCTGCCTATGACGACGAAGATGCGCTCGACAGGCTCGCCGCCGTCAGCGACATCATCACCTATGAGTTCGAGAACGTGCCAGTCGCGGCCGCCGAGCGGCTGGCCGCGCAACGCCCCGTGTTCCCGCCTCCGAAGGCGCTCGAGGTCGCGCAGGACCGCCTCGTCGAGAAACGCTTCATCAATGACAGCGGCATCGCCACGGCGCGTTTCCACGCGGTCGACAGCCAGGCCGATCTCGAGGCGGCGCTCACCGATTTCGGTGGAACGGGCGTGCTCAAGACCCGGCGCCTCGGCTACGACGGCAAGGGACAGCGCGTCTTCCGCTCGGCTGCGGACAATCCGGCCGGCGCTTTCGACGAACTCGGCGGCGTGCCGCTGATCCTTGAGAGCTTCGTGCCTTTCGTGCGGGAAATCTCCGTCATCGCGGCCCGCGCCGCCGATGGTGCGGTCGCCTGCTTCGACCCGGCCGAAAACGTCCATCGCAACGGCATCCTCCACACCTCGACGGTCCCGGCGACAGTGACCGCAGGGACGGCCGACGCCGCGCGCAAGGCTGCCAAGGCGATCCTCGACGCACTCGGCTATGTCGGCGTCATCGGCGTCGAGTTCTTCGTGCTTGCAGACGGTAGCCTGATCGCCAACGAGATGGCGCCGCGGGTGCACAATTCCGGCCACTGGACGGAGGCCGCCTGCGTCGTTTCGCAGTTCGAACAGCATATCCGCGCCGTCGCCGGTCTGCCGCTCGGCAATCCCCGTCGCCACTCGGACTGCGTCATGCGGAACCTGATCGGCGACGACCTCGACGGAGTGCCGGCGCTGCTCGCCGAAGATGACGTGCTGGTGCACCTCTACGGCAAGACCGAAGCCCGCACCGGCCGCAAGATGGGCCACGCCACCCGCCTTGTCCGGGCCTGAGAACCACAGAAATGCGGGGTTGGGCGGCAAAATGGCCCATCCTGCGGTTGACACGTCAGGGGTGACACGGTATTTGCCATCCCACCTTAAAGGAGCGCGCTCAGTGGCGCGCTTTTGAATGTTAGAGATACCGGGCGAATTTTCATTCCCCGAAACCTGCGGATCAGGAAAATGAAGATCAAGAATTCGCTCAAGTCGCTCAAGACCCGTCACCGCGAAAACCGTCTGGTTCGTCGCAAGGGCCGCATCTACATCATCAACAAGTCGAACCCGCGCTTCAAGGCTCGCCAGGGCTGAGCCCAGCAGGGTTGGGGACATCACCTCGGTGATGTCCCAGATTTGATTTTGAAGTTATTCCGTGGCGAGCTAAGATGCTCGCCATGCGAGTTTTTGTACCCCTGATTTTGACATGTTCCGCCCTGCTCGCCACCTCCTTCGGAGCTGGCAGTTTTTCCTTCGCGGCGGAGGCCTCGGCCCAGACGGCGCCCGCCAACCTCACCACCCCCAAGCAACGCATCGACGCACTGTTTGCCGACCTGAAGAAGGAACGCGACGCCGACAAGGCGCGTGAACTTTCCAGCCAGATCCGTCTGGAATGGCAGGATTCCGGCAGCGCCACCGTCAATCTCCTGATGCAATGGGCCGACAAGGCCGTCAGCGACAACAAGCAGGCTGCTGCCCTCGATATTCTCGACCAGGTGATCACGCTTGCGCCGAACTATGTCGAGGGCTGGAACAGGCGCGCGACGCTGCACTACACAATGGGCAACTATCGAAAATCCATGTCGGACATCAACCGCGTGCTGACAATAGAGCCCCGCCACTTTGGCGCCCTTGCCGGCATGGCGGCGATCCTCGGCGCTGCCGGCAAGGATGAGCTCGCCATGCGCGCCTGGGAACAATTCCTGGCAATCTATCCCGCCGATCGCAACGCTCAGGAGAAGCTCGGAGAACTCGCCGAGAAGCTCGCCGGTAGCAAGACCTGATCGTATCCGGCGTCGTCACGTGCCAAGCCCGCCAACGCCCCTTCCCGCCAATGCGACTGCGCTCTTCGACTTGGCGACGGCCGCCCGCCGCTTCATCGAGCCGATCTGGATGGGTTGGCATCGCGCATGGGGTGGCGACCCTCCGGCGGTTTCCTCGCAATGGACCTGCGGCCGCACGAGCCTTTTCCTGGTGCGGATCCTGAGCACCCGAGGCTTTGAGGCGCGCTGGGTCTCGGGTACCCCGCGCACAGCGCCTGGCGAACCCGAAATCGGCCCCTACGGCTACCTCTGCGACGGGATCTGGCAAAGCCATGCCTGGGCCGAATGCGGCGATTACATCGTCGACATCACCGCGGACCAGTTCGGCGCTCCGCCTGTTCTCGTTGTCGACCGTGGCGACAGGCGATACTGCAAGGGCGAGCGCGACACGGCGCTGCCGGAGTTCGTGGCTGCCCGCCAGCGCGCCGTGGACGACATCTGGACCGGATGGCTGAGGCTGCAGCCCGGCAGTGACGAAACACCGCCTACCGCCCTCGTTCCGCCGCTGGCAGCGGCGATGGAAGACAGATGACGATGTACCCGTTCGCTCTTATCTTGATCGCACTCCCGCTTGCGGGCATCGTCTACAGCCTGTGGCACGCACGGGCCTTCGCCAGACGGTTTCCCAATGTCGGCGAACTGATCGACATCGGCGGCTACCACATGAACAGCGTGCACCTGCGGGCCGGCGAAGGCGCCGACCTGCTGCCGGTCGTCTTCATCCACGGCGCGAGCGGCAATCTGCTCGACCAGTTGCACGCCTTCGCGCCCGCCCTTGACGGTCGCGCCGAGATGCTGTTCGTCGACCGGCCCGGTCACGGCTATTCGGAGCGCGGCGGCGCGACCAACGACTTGCCGGACGGACAGGCGGCGGCGATCGCCGCCCTTATGGAGAAGCGCGGGATCCGCCGCGCCATTGTCGTCGGCCATTCGCTTGGCGGCGCCATTGCTGCAAGCTTTGCCCTTCATCATCCGCAAAAGACCGCCGGCCTCGTGCTGCTTGCGCCAGCGACACATCCCTGGCCAGGCGGCATCGACTGGTACTACCAGCTGACGGCCCTGCCCCTCGTCGGCTGGCTGTTTGCCCATACGCTGGTGACGCCGCTCGGTCAGCGGCGGATCGAGCGCGGTACCCATTCCATCTTCTCGCCCAATGCGCGACCGGCGGACTACATCGCCAAGACCGGGCCCCATCTGGTGCTGCGCCCCTCCACCTTTCTCAGCAACGCGCGCGACATCGCCAGGCTGCACGCCTACCTGACCTCGACCGCGCCACGCTATCGCGAGATTTCGGCGCCGACGGTGATCATCACCGGCGACAGCGACGGTATCGTCCTGGCTGACATTCATTCGCGCGGCCTTGCCCGCGACATCAAGGGCGCCGAGCTCTTATGGATCGGCAATCTCGGCCACAAGCCGGACTATGTCGCGACCGACGTCGTGGTCGCAGCACTGGAGAAGCTGTCCGGCCAGCCGACCGATCTCGAGACAATAAAAAGGCGGGCCGAAGCCCGCCTGATATCTCGAGAGACGATGTAACCAGCCAGTCGGGCTGATCTTAGACGCCGCTCATGCCGTCAGAGCCGATATAGGCGATGCGCAGCATGTTGGTGGCGCCGGGCGTGCCGAGCGGAACGCCGGCGGAGATGATGACCCGCTCGCCGGGCTTGCCGAAGCCTTCAGCCGCGACGATGCGGCAGGCGCGATTGACCATGTCGTCAAGATCGGTCGCATCGCCCGTCACCACGCAGTGCAGGCCCCAAACGACCGAAAGGCGGCGCGCCGTCTGAACGATCGGCGACAGCGCGATGATCGGCACCTGCGGCCGCTCGCGCGCGGCGCGAAGACCTGTCGTGCCGGACGAGGTGTAGCAGACGATCGCCGACAGCCGCAGCGTCTCGGCGATCTGGTGAGCGGCGAGCGAAATCGCGTCGGCGCCGGTTGCTTCCGGCGGGGTGCGCTGCGCGTAGATGATGCTGGAATAATGCGGGTCGCGCTCGACGTTGCTGGCGATCGACGCCATGGTCGAAACGGCCTCGACCGGATACTCACCCGAGGCGGATTCGGCCGAAAGCATGACGGCGTCGGCACCCTCGAACACCGCGGTCGCGACGTCGGAGACTTCCGCGCGGGTCGGAACCGGTGCCGAGATCATCGATTCGAGCATCTGGGTGGCAACGACAACCGGCTTGCCGGCGCGGCGACATGCGCGCGTCAGCTGCTTCTGCAGGCCCGGAACCGATTCCAGCGGCATTTCCACACCGAGGTCGCCGCGCGCCACCATCAGCGCGTCCGAGAGTTCGATGATCTCGTCGATCCGGTCGAGCGCCTGCGGCTTTTCGATCTTCGACATCAGGCCGACGCGGCCGCGGGCGATCTTGCGGACTTCGGCAAGGTCTTCCGGACGCTGCACGAAGGAGAGCGCCACCCAGTCGAATTCGCCGGTCGCCAGAACTGCGTCGAGGTCGGAACGGTCCTTGTCGGTCAGGACGCCAACGGCGAGCAGTGTATCGGGCAGGCTGACGCCCTTGCGGTCGGAAATCCTGGTGCCGGCGACAACCGTCGTGACGATGCTCTTGCCGTCGGTCTTTTCGGCCTTCAGGTGCAGCTTGCCGTCATCGATCAGCAGGCGATGACCGGGCTTGACCGCTTCGAGAATTTCGGGGTGCGGCAGGTAGACACGGGTGTTGTCGCCGGGTTTGTCCTTGTTGTCGAGCGTGAAGGTCTGGCCGACCTTCAGATCGACCTTGCCTTCGGCGAACTTGCCGACGCGCAGCTTCGGGCCCTGCAGGTCGCCGAGAATGCCGATCGGCCGGCCGCAACGCGCTTCGACGGCACGGATGCGCTGCACCAGCGTGCGCATCACGTCGTGGCTCGCATGGCTCATGTTGATACGGAACAGATCGGCCCCGGCCTCGTGCAGCTTCTGGATCATCTGCTCGTCCGAGGACGCCGGTCCGAGCGTGGCGAGGATTTTGACTTTTCTGTTCCGCTTCATCAATTCTGGCTTTCCTGCGTGCCGGACGTGTCGGAGAGCTGAACCATCCAGCTTCCTTGACGCCCCGTGTCGTATTCCTTGAATCCCATACGCTGGAAGCCGCGGGCGAAGCAGTCCTGAACACCCGTGATCTTGAACTCGTTTTCGGCGACGCACATGTTGACGTCACCGGTCCAGCGGCCGCCGCGGGCCGCGTCCTCTGCGTAAAGATAATAGTATCGTGACTGAAGTTCGCCCTCGATGAGGGTGGCGCAAGTGGTGGCCGGAACCTGCCACCAGCCTTCCGTCACCCAGCCATCCTTGGCTCGATAACCGATGGCCACACCGACCAATGTCTGGGTGCCGTTGCACACCCTGAAGTCGGCGCGTGCATCGCTGGCGAAGAGAAAAGAGCTTGAGATTGCCAGGAAAAACAGGAGGATACCTCCCAGTGTCGTCAGGCCCGGCTTCGCTTTGGAAAAAGGATTTCTGGACACGGTTTCCAAGGGAACTCCGTTTTGGTTTGCGTGGCACTTTCTTGCGACGGTCAGCCCGGAAAGTCAACGCAACTCTAATCGATTACATTCGGTAAATTGCTTTCAGTTTCCGGTAAACAGTTGCGTTTTTCTTGCGATTGACGCGCACGCGTGCGATCAGCAAGACAACGCGGGGCGAACGGATTGGACCGGTATGCAGCATTATTCTCCCTATGAGATCATCGAAGCCAATCCTGCAACCGGACTCGTCCTCCTTGCCGATCACGCGATGAACCGACTGCCCACGGAATACGGCAGCCTGGGGCTACCCGCCGCGGCATTCGAGCGACACATTGCCTACGATATCGGCGTCGAGGCGCTCGTGCGCCGCCTTTCTGAGGCGCTCGATGCGCCCGCCGTGCTCGGTTGCTTTTCGCGATTGCTGATCGATCCCAACCGCGGCGAGGACGACCCGACGCTGATCATGAAGATCTCGGACGGAGCGATCATACCCAGCAACCACCCGATCACGCAGGAAGAGTGGGACAACCGGCTGAACCGCTTTCACCGTCCCTATCACCGCGCCGTTTCTGAGGCCATCGACCGGACGGCGAAGGCGAGCGGCGCAGCACCCCTGGTCATCTCGATCCACTCCTTCACCCCGGCATGGAAAGGTGTTGCCCGTCCCTGGCATGCTGCGGTCCTTTGGGACAACGACCCGCGTGCCGTGTCGCCGCTGATCGAGCGGCTCGAGGCGGCGGGCGATATCGTCGTCGGCAACAACGAGCCCTATGACGGCGCATTGCGCGGCGATACGATGTTCCGGCATTGCATGGTGCCGGGCATTGCCCATGCGCTGATCGAGGTCCGTCAGGATCTGATCGCCGACGAAGCTGGCGTGGCGGAATGGACCGAGCGACTGGCACCCGCTCTTGGCCATCTCAACACCCTGCCGGCGTTGCATCGCTACGAGCGGCACCTGTCGCGCACCGGCGCCTATGACCAGGAAGGATAAGCGGCCATGACCGAACTCACACCGGATCAACAGATCGCATTCGAGGCTGCGGCCTTTCGCCGGTTGGTCAACCATCTGCGCGAGCGCAGCGACGTCCAGAACATCGACCTGATGAACCTTGCCGGCTTTTGCCGCAACTGCCTGTCCAACTGGTACCGCGAAGCCGCAGAGGCGGCAGGCGTCCCGCTCGACAAGGAAACGTCGCGGGAGATCGTTTACGGAATGCCCTATGACGAGTGGCGCGATCGCCACCAGAAGGACGCAACGCCGGAGCAAAAGGCTGCGTTCGAGGTCAATCGCCCGAAGGAATAAGCATCGTTTCGCCGGGCTTGCCACGGAAATGACCGTGTTGTTGCGCAATGACCCTTGACCTTGGCGGCCGTTCGCGGCACGTCACGGCACCCAAGAATTCCATTCCCCCTATCAAGGAGAAGACCATGTCGGATGCTCACGGCGTCGCACGCGATCAGCTTCGCGCTTTCATCGAGCGGATCGAACGCCTGGAAGAAGAAAAGAAGACCATCGCCGACGACATCAAGGACGTCTACGGCGAAGCCAAGTCGACGGGCTTCGATGCCAAGATCCTGCGCAAGGTGATCTCGATCCGCAAGCAGGACCACGACGAGCGCATGGAACAGGAAGCGATCCTCGACACCTACCTGCAGGCGCTTGGCATGGTGCCTGCGGCGGCCGACGAGGAATAAGGCTCAAGGGCGGCCGGCGGTCGTTGGCGGTGGAGGCGGGGCACAGGCGCCGATCTCCATCCGCTAGAGCGGCCTCGAACACACCCGCAAACAAAAAAGCCCGGCGATGACCGGGCTTTTTCTTGTCTGAACTTTACGAACCTCAGTTCGTGCTGAACTTTTTCACTTCCATGAAGTTGACTGCCGTGCCGCTGAAGCGGGCGGTGTCGACGTTCGGACCGGCGCTGCTCGCAAAGCCGGCGGCATAGACCGTTGTCGGCGCCACGCGCAGCGTCTTGCTGACGAAGCGCGGCGCCTTGACCGGCTTGGAAAGCGTCGCGACGCGGCCCGTCGACAGCGCCCATTCGGAAATGATCTTCTGGGTCAGCTTGGGCTCGGTGCGCACCGACGCGCGGGTTGCGGCATCGGCATCGTGTTTCTTCGGGCGGCCACCCTTGGCCGGGGCTTCCGCCTGCGTGTCGAAGGCGCTGTCGAAGATTGCGGCGCGCGCGCCTGATGCGGACTGCGGCGCGTAGGCCGCCATCTCGATCGGCTGCTGCGACACGGGCTGGCGTTCGGCCGGCGTCGGCGCTGCGAGCGCCACACGGGTCTTGGCTTCGGCAGCCACGTCACGCGGCGGTTCGGCGGAGGCGACGACCGCGCGTTCCGCAAAGGAGGGAACGACGACCTGGGCATCGGCGACGGCGGCAAGCGCTGCATCGCCCGCCGGACGAACGGCCGGAACCGGGACGAAACCGAGCGCCTGCATATCAGGCGAGGCATCGGCCGAGGCCACGAGCGTGTTCATGTCGCGACGGTCCAGCATCTGCGGAACCGGCACCTTCATCGAGCCGAGATCGGCGAACTCGCTCGGCGTCTCCGAGGTTTGCGGCAGGGCGGCGGCAAGCGCCTCCTGGGCCGGGTTCGTCTGTGGCGCCACGAGTGCAACGGCTACGCCGCCATCGGCAGGCGTTTCCTTGAAGGCAGGACGCACGGCCGGGACCGGCGCATTGATGTTCTGTTCCGCTGCGGCAGTGGCAGCAGTCGCCGGCTCGGCGGCGATGGATCCGGCAACACCCGGAAGCGCCTGTTGGGCGACGGGTGCCGCGGCCGTCTGCGCCTTGGCAGGTGCTGCACCGCCTTCGTCGTCGGCGCCAGGACCGGCCGCGATTGCCGAGGGTTCTTCATCCTCGTCACCGCCGCCACCAAAGAGCATGGCGAACAGGTTGCCCTTACGCTTGCCGCTTGCGGTATCGCCCGGGCCCGTGGCGCCGCCACCGGCAACCTGGATCGCCGAGGCGCCGACGCGCCGCTTGTAGTCGGCGACCGCCTGGTCATAGCCCGGAAGCGGCTTGCCGTCGGACGGCAGATGCATGGTCTTGCCATCGGGGAAGAGGCGCGCAAGCTCGGAACGGCTCATGCGCGGCCAGGCGCGAACGCCGCCGACATCCATGTGCACGAACGGCGAGCCTGAGGTCGGATAGTAGCCGACGCCGCCCACCTGGAATTTCACGCCGATTTCACGCAGCGTCTTCAGCTTTACGTCCGGCAGATAGAAGTCCATCGCCTTGCCGAGCATGTGCTGGCTCTTCTTGGCGACGCCCTTGGAGCGCGAACGCAGCATGCCGTTGGTGGCCGGCGAACGATAGGCCGAGACGACGTGGATATAATCGCGCGATCCGCTCTTCTGGTAGACTTCCCAGACGAGGTCGAGCAGGCGCGGATCCATCTTCGTCGGTTCGTTGCGACGCCAGTCGCGCAGGAAGCGATTGATCTCCTGCAGGCCCTTGGCGTCGTAGCGGCCATTGCGCTTGAAGGTGATCTGCGCTTTTTCCTGGGTGTGAATGAAATAGAGTTTCAGCGTGCGGGTCTGGCCGGCAGCCTCGACGGGAGGCGCGAAACCAGGCGTCACGAGAGCGGCCGCCAGAGCAACGGATGTCAGAATCTGCGGCACCCTACGGGTGATCGCCGCGCAGACTCTAGCTAAGGAGCCGAGCGGCTTCTTAAAACCGAACAAATTTGGCATTCAATCCCCGTCCGACGGACAACCGTGCTTCGCTGTCTCAGATGACTGTCAAATAAGGTGACAGCATGGCAAATATGCCACAGTCGTCACCGCCCCTTATAATATAGTGAACACTTCACTAACAAGGTCTAAACGGCGGTGACGGAATAACACGGCTAATGAAGAGTGAATGCGTCGATTTTAAGCCGCCTCTCTCAACGGGTTATCGGGATCGATGCCATAATCCTTGAGCTTGCGGTAAAGGGTCGAGCGGCCGATACCGAGCTTGCGCGCCACCTGACTCATCTGCCCGCGGTAGAATTTCAGCGCAAAACGAATCAGTTCCTCTTCCACTTCCGCAAGCTTGCGCACGTCCCCGCCCTCGTCGACACTGGCGATCGCATTGTCGAGCCGCGGGTCATGCGGCGCCTCGGGCTCCATCGATTTCTGGGCGCTGGCAAAGTCGGGATAGACGTTCGGCACCTGATCGCCTGCCCCAGTGCGTTCCGGACCGGATTCGCCCCAGGAAAAGCCGGAACGGTCGGAAATCACGTAGCCGGGTATCTGCGTGGCGATCTGCGGGAAGTCCTTGACCGTCAGCTCGTTGCCCTCGGCAAGCACGACCGCCCGGAAGATCGCGTTTTCAAGCTGGCGAATGTTGCCCGGCCAGTCATAGGCGGTCAGAAGCGCCAGCGCTCCGGACGTCACCATCAGCGGCTGGTTCAGCCGCTGCTCGGCGGCGAAACGCTCGACGAAGGAGCGCACGAGAACCGGGATGTCCTCCTTGCGACGGCGCAACGCCGGAATGGTGATCGGGAACACGTTGAGGCGATAGTAGAGGTCCTCGCGGAACCGTCCCTCGCGCACCTCGTTGATCAGGTCCTTGTTGGTGGCCGAGATCAGCCGGACGTTCACCTTCTGGGTGTGGCGTGCGCCGATCGTCTCGATTTCGCCCTGCTGCACCGCGCGCAGGAGCTTTACCTGGACCTCGAGCGGCAGGTCGCCGATCTCGTCGAGGAACAGCGTGCCCCCGTCCGCATCCACGAACTTGCCCGTATGCTTTTCCGTTGCCCCGGTGAAGGCGCCCTTCTCATGGCCGAAAAGGATGCTTTCGACCAGATTGTGCGGGATGGCGCCACAGTTGACGGTGATGAAAGGCTTGCCGGTCCGGTCGCTTGCCGACTGGATGGCGCGCGCGACCATTTCCTTGCCGACGCCGGATTCGCCTTCAAGCACGATCGGGATGTTGGACTGCGCGGCACGGCGCGCGAGGTCGATCACCCGGATCATCGCCGGGCTTGCCGAGACAATGTCTTCGAAACCGACGGCACCGCCGCGCGGACGGCGCGAGGTTTTGACCTTGCCGTCGCGGCTCGCCATCTTAAGCGCGTTGCCGATCGCAACCGACAGCCGCTCCGGGGACACCGGCTTGACCAGGAAGTCGAAAGCGCCCGCCTGCATCGCGTGCACAACGGTCTCGATGCCGCCCTGTCCGGTCTGGACGATGACGGGCGTGTCGACCCCCCGTTCGGCGAGCGCCTCGAGGAACCCGTGACCGTTCATTTCCGGCATCAGCAGGTCGAGAAGGATGACATTGATCATGCCGCCCTTCCGCTCCAAAAGCTCCAGGCCGCTGCGGCCGTTGTCGGCCAGATGCGCGACATGACCGAGACGCTCGATCATGTTCGTCAGCAACCGGCGCTGCACCGGATCGTCATCAATGACCAGAATGTGTGATGTCACGGAAGCCTCCTGCTCTGGACACGCGGTACTCTTTGGCCAACCTCATGTGCCAAATCACGTCAGGCATCTGTGCCATAAAGGGCTGAACATCATGTTTTGAGAAATGCTTGCATTTTATCCATTGCCGGCGATAGCAATGGAGACCATACCGCTTGCCTCTTCCTGTCACGAACGAGAGAAATCCGACGATGACCTTCAGCCCCTTCGCCCCCGATCAATTCGTTGCCCGCGCCGCCGCCGGACATGTCCATGGCGCCGCTGCGGATCTCGGGGACCTGCCGTCCTGGCGGCTCGAAGATCTCTATCCCTCGTCGACATCCGATGCGTTTCTGAGCGACCTGAAAAAGGCCGATGCCGGTGCCAAGGCCTTCGAAGCCAGATGGAAGGGCAAACTTTCCGAGGCTGCGCAAAAGAGCGGCGACGAAGGCATCGGCGCTGCCGTGCGTGAATTCGAGGCGCTCGAAGATGTCATGGGCCGCATCGCCTCCTTTGCCGGACTTACCTATTTCTCCGATACCTCCAAGCCCGAAAACGGCAAGCTCTACGGCGACGTGCAGTCGAAGCTGACCGACATGTCGGCGCATCTCCTGTTCTTCTCGCTGGAACTGAACCGGATCGACGATGCGATCCTCGACAAGGCGCTCGAAACCGACGCGCTCGCCGCCCACTACAAGCCCTGGCTGACGGACCTGCGCAAGGACAAACCATATCAGCTCGACGACAAGCTGGAGCAGCTGTTCCTCGAAAAGTCGATGACGGGTGCCGCGGCGTTCAACCGCCTTTTCGACGAGACGATGGCGAGCCTCACCTTCACCATCGACGGCGAGGCGCTGCCGCTCGAGGTGGCGCTGAACCTGTTGCAGGATCCGGCAACCGAGGTGCGCAAGAAGGCGGCGATGGCCCTTGCCGAAACCTTCAAGGCCAATATCCGCACCTTTACGCTGATCACCAATACGCTCGCCAAGGACAAGGAAATCTCCGACCGCTGGCGCGGCTTCGAGGATATCGCCGACAGCCGGCATCTGGCCAACCGCGTCGAGCGCGAGGTCGTCGATGCACTCGCCGAAGCCGTCAAGGCGGCCTATCCGCGGCTGTCGCATCGCTACTACACGATGAAGGCCAAGTGGCTCGGCATGAGCGAGATGGATTTCTGGGACCGCAATGCGCCGCTGCCGGAAACCCCGAACGCGCTGATCTCTTGGAACGAAGCCAAGGAAACCGTGCTTTCGGCCTACAATGCCTTCGATCCGGAGATGGCGGCGATCGCCCGCCGCTTCTTCGACGAGCGCTGGATCGATGCGCCGGTGCGCCCCGGCAAGGCGCCGGGCGCCTTCGCCCACCCGACCGTGCCCTCCGCCCATCCCTATGTTCTCGTAAACTACATGGGCAAGCCGCGCGACGTGATGACGCTCGCTCATGAACTCGGCCACGGCGTGCATCAGGTGCTGGCCGGCGGTCAGGGCGCGCTGATGGCGTCAACGCCGTTGACGCTGGCCGAAACCGCGTCCGTCTTCGGCGAGATGCTGACCTTCCGCGCCCTCCTCGACCAGACGAAGGACAAGCGCGAGCGCAAGGCGATGCTGTCCCAGAAGGTCGAGGACATGATCAACACGGTCGTGCGCCAGATCGCCTTTTACGAGTTCGAGCGCAAGGTGCACACCGCCCGCAAGGAGGGCGAGCTGACGGCGGACGACATCGGCAAGCTGTGGCTGTCGGTGCAGAACGAGAGCCTCGGCCCGGCGATCCGCATTTCCGAGGGCTACGAGACCTATTGGGCCTATATCCCCCACTTCATCCATTCGCCGTTCTACGTCTATGCCTATGCCTTCGGCGACTGCCTGGTGAACTCGCTCTATGCCGTTTACCAGAACGCCGAGAAGGGCTTCCAGGAGAAGTACTTCGAGCTTCTGAAGGCCGGTGGCACCAAGCACCACTCCGAGCTGCTCGCCCCCTTCGGCCTCGACGCCACCGATCCGTCGTTCTGGGCACAGGGACTGTCGATGATCGAGGGCCTCATCGACGAACTCGAGGCGCTTGATAACGCCTGATCCGGCACAGGTCCGGAACACGGCGCGATCGACAAGACGACTGCATGAGCGACACTGCACCCTATGTGCTGTTCCGGGATGACAGCGAAAACCGCACCACGGTTTTCGCTGAGCCTTCCCGCATCATCACCGCGCGCACCAGGGCCGAGTTCACCCGCGGACTGGCCGAACTCGAGCGTGCCCACAAGGCAGGCAAGTGGATTGCCGGTTTCATGGCCTATGAGGCCGGCCATCTCTTCGAAGAGAAACTCGCGGGCTTTGCCGAGGAAGGCCGCGAGACGCCGCTGATGTCTTTCGGCATCTTCGATGCGCCTGCGGACGACCATCCCCTTGCCGAGCCGCAGCGCCGGACCGAGAACGAACCCTTCCTGAGCGAACCCCGCGCCGGCTGGGATTTCGAGACCTATCGGACGCGCTTTGACACGCTGCACCAGCATCTTCGCCAGGGCGATTGCTACCAGGCCAACCTGACGATGCCGATCCGCGCCCGCTGGTCCGGCGACCCGCGCGCAGCCTTCTGGTCGCTGATCGACCGCCAGCCGGTGAAGTACGGTGCGCTCGTCGCACTCGACGGGCCTGTGCTTTTGTCGCGTTCGCCGGAACTCTTCTTTCGCGTTGATGCCGACGGCTGGATCGAAACGCATCCGATGAAGGGTACGGCGAGGCGCGGCGCATCGGCAGCGGAAGACGCCGAAATCATCGCCGCCATGCGCGCCGACGAGAAGACGCAGGCCGAAAACCGCATGATCGTCGACCTGCTGCGCAACGATATCTCGCGCATCACCGAAGTCGGCACGCTCGATGTGCCCAAGCTCTTCGAGATCGAGACCTACCCGACGGTGCACCAGATGGTAAGCCACGTCCGCGCCAAGCTTCTGCCGGACATCGGGCTCAGGGACATCTTCGCCGCGCTATTTCCCTGCGGCTCGATCACCGGCGCCCCGAAGATCCGGGCCATGGAAATCCTGCACGACCTGGAGGATGGCCCCCGCGACGCCTATTGCGGCGCCATCGGCTTCATCGCCCCGAGCGGGGTGATGCGCTTCAGCGTCGCGATCCGGACAATCTCGCTTTTTGAGAATGGCGAGGCCGTCTTCAATGTCGGCGGCGGCATCGTCTTCGACAGCAACGCCCCGTCCGAATACGAGGAATGCCTGCTGAAGGCCCGCTTCGCCGTCGGCGACGGATCGATCGCGCTCGGCGACGCTGCTGTCGCGCCCGATGACGATGGGATCGCGCGATGACGGATTTTTCGCTGATCGAAACCCTGCGTTACGAGCGCACCAGCGGTTTCGTTCGGCTGCGCCTGCATCTCGCCCGGCTGCGGCGTTCCGCCCGGCGCCTGGGAATGTCCGGCGTGGAAGGCGCCGAAGCGGCATTGCACGAAGCGGTGGGAAGGGCAAATTGCACCGACCAGGCTGCAGCACTGCGCGTTCGCCTTGAGCTTCTCCCCGATGGCCGCATCGAGGTGAAGACCGCCCCTTTCATGCCCCTGGCGGAAGACGCGGTTTGGCGGGTTCGGATCGCCGCGGAGCGGTTGAATTCCAGCAATCCATTGCTGCGCTACAAGACCAGCCGGCGCGCGGCCTATGAGGCGGCGCGCGCCGAATTCGCGGCTGATGAGGCCGACGAGGTTCTGCTGCTGAACGAGAAGGATGAGGTTTGCGAGGGCACCATCACCTCGATCTTCCTTGATGACGGCAGCGGCGCCCTGAAGACGCCGCCCGTCGCCTGCGGCTTGCTTGCAGGCGTCCTTCGCACCGAACTGATCTGCCAGCGGCGGGCCCGTGTCGCCCGGCTTTCGCCCGTCGACCTCGCACGCGGCACGCTCTATGTCGGCAACTCGCTAAGGGGCCTGATCCGGGTGAACCTCCTGGTCTGAGCCGGGAAGCGTGTGGCGCCTGACCTGGTCCCTGCCATCGCGCTTGGCAAGGTAGAGCGCCTGATCGGCGCGGGCGTAGAGGTCGCTCACCGTGTCGCCGTCGCGATACTCCGCAACCCCGACCGAACAGGTGTAGAAGAACTCCGGGATATTTTCGAGCGGGCGGGAATTGCGCACCCGCTCGAGCAGGCGGTCGAGAATGCGGTGGCCCTCGCTGATGGTGGTATCCGGCAGGATGAGCATGAACTCCTCGCCGCCGATCCGGCCGAAACAATCCGAGCGGCGCACGAATTCCTGCATCTGGCGCGCGAAATCGAGCAGAACCTCGTCGCCGCGCTGGTGCCCGTGGCGATCATTGATCGCCTTGAAATAGTCGATGTCGATGATCGCCACGCAACCCCACATATGCGGGTTTTCGGCGCAATTGGCGACAAACTCGGTGAGCCGTCCCATCGTGTAGCGACGGTTGGGAACGCTCGTCAGTTCATCGACCTGGGCCGCTCGCAGGGCGAAGTCGCGGTCCTGCCTGAGCTCGCGTTCTTCCGCATGGATCGTCGTGACGTCGACGGCGATGCACAGCATGCAGCCGTCCGCGTCCACCGTCTCCGTCATCCACATCCAGCGACCGTCATGCAGGTCGGTTTCCATGGCGCGGAACGGAACCTTGCCGCGCCGATGCATCGTCGAGGCGATCCAGGCATCGATGTCTTCGGTCTTCAGGATCGTTCCGTGGCCGGCGGCATGGTTCCGGCGCATGATTTCCTCCCAGGTCGGGCTTTCATCCGGGCCGACATGGTAGGCTGTGCGGAATGCCGGATTGGCAAAACGCAATCGATCGTGCTGATCGTAGAGTGCGATCAGCACGGGTGTTTTACTCTGTAGGGCCGCAAGGGCCTTGAGATGACTACCGGTCACGGTCTGTCACGCCTCCGGGAACTATCAATCATGGCGCGAAGCGAATGCTTCTACCCTAGCTATAGCACGAACCGCTTGTGACAAGCGTTTCACCGTGCGAAACGATAGGGAATATGGTTAAATCGCAACCTGGACCGGCCGCCGAGCATGAAGCATACGCCTTACGACGGTTCTTCCAAGCCTTTCACCATCGGCCTTGCGCAGCTGGATCCCGATCGCTGGATCGAGCCTGACCACCTTCTGCAGCACTATCTCGATGAAAAGAAGCGCCTGTTGAAACAGGACCGCAACGTGGTTTTCGCCGCCGCCCACGACAGCATCGACGCGCAGCGCGAATTGCTCGCCCTCATCGTGGACCACCTCCCGGCGCGGTATCCCGAGATCTATCGGCGCGACGGTGATACGATGATCGCCGGCAGCGGCGAGCGCGTCGCGCTCGACGGCGACGTCCCGCTCGTCGTCGCCGGGTCCCTCGTTCAGGACGATCTGGCGATCATGATGAAGACGGGCGACGGATGGCGGCTCGAGGCCGGCTATGTCGCCTTCCCCTCCTCCTGGTCGCTCGCGGAAAAATACGGCCGCACCATGAACGAGATTCATGGCCCCGTTCCCGGTTTCGAAGAGGGCACCCGCAATGCCGATCTCATCGCCCGCATGTTCGACAACCTTCCACCCGGCCGTTTCGTCGAGCGCTTCAACTGGGCGGTCAACATCGACGGTGGACTGCATCTGCCGAAATCGAAGTCCGAGGGCGTGGCCGCCGAAGCAATCGCGCTGACGGAGGAGCGCACGTTCATTCGCATCGAGCGGCAGACCTTGCGCAAGCTGCCTGAGACCGGCGCAATCGTCTTCACGATCCGGATCTATTCCGACCCGCTGTCGATCTTGAGAAGCCGGCCCGACGCGGCGACGCTGGCGCACTCTTTCGTCGAGCAGCTGCGCGCGCTCACCTTGCCGCAGGCGGCCTACAAGGGCCTTGTCAGCAAGCGGGATTCGTTGATTTCATCACTCATTTCGATCGCGGGTTAAGCACACCCTCAAATAGCGGTTGACCTGCCGGCTCTTTATTGTGACAGCAATCTATGCTCTACAGCGCCCGCGTGCCTTCAAAAGGCGCCAACGCCGCTGCGGCACATTGATCAAGCCGGAACAACGGCGCCAGCCGATTCCTCATGCTTCGTCACCCACCCTCACAGGGAAGTTTTCTCAGGAGTAAGACAAAAATGGCAGATACCACCTACCCGGTTTACGGCGAGATCACCGGTCCGATCGTCATGATCGGTTTCGGCTCGATCGGTCGCGGCACCTTGCCGCTGATCGAGCGCCACTTCAAATACGACAAGAACCGGTTGATCGTGGTCGAGCCCCGTGAGGATGCTGCCGATAACGAGATCTTCGAACGCCACGGCGTGCGCCACGTCCGTGCTCACGTGACGAAGGACAACTACAAGGAACTCCTGAAGCCGCTCCTGACCGAAGGCGAAGGCCAGGGCTTCTGCGTCAACCTGTCGGTCGACACCGGCTCGGTCGACCTGATGCGGATGTGCCGCAAGCTTGACGTTCTCTATATCGACACGGTCGTCGAGCCGTGGCTCGGCTTCTATTTCGACAGCGAAATGGACAATGCCGACCGCACCAACTACGCCCTGCGCGAAACCCTGCGCAAGGAAAAGGAAAAGAACCCGGGCGGCACGACCGCGGTTTCCACCTGCGGCGCCAACCCGGGCATGGTGTCCTGGTTCGTCAAGCAGGGCCTTCTGAACCTCGCAAACGACCTGGGCGTCAAGTATGACGAGCCACATCAGGACGACCGCGAAGGCTGGGCCAAGCTGATGAAGAAGGTCGGCGTCAAGGGCGTTCACATCGCCGAGCGCGACACCCAGCGCACCAAGAACCCGAAGCCGTTCAACACCTTCTGGAACACCTGGTCGGTCGAAGGCTTCATCTCTGAAGGCCTGCAGCCGGCCGAGCTCGGCTGGGGCACCCATGAGAACTGGATGCCGAAGAACGCCAAGAAGCACAAGAAGGGCTGCAAGGCGGCGATCTACCTGGAGCAGCCGGGCGCCAACACCCGCGTGCGCACCTGGTGCCCGACCCCCGGCCCGCAGTACGGCTTCCTCGTCACCCACAACGAGGCGATCTCGATCTCGGACTTCTTCACCGTTCGTGACAAGGACGGCGAAGTGAGCTACCGCCCGACCTGCCACTACGCCTATCATCCGGCCAACGACGCCGTTCTGTCGCTGCACGAGATGTTCGGCAACGGCGGCAACGCCCAGCCGGTGCACCACGTGCTTGACGAGAAGGAACTCGTCGACGGCGTCGACGAACTCGGCGTGCTGCTCTACGGTCACGACAAGAACGCCTACTGGTACGGTTCGCGCCTGTCGCTCGAGGAAACCCGCCGCATCGCTCCCTACCAGAACGCCACCGGCCTGCAGGTGACCTCCGCGGTTCTGGCCGGCATGGTCTGGGCGATCGAGAACCCGAAGTCCGGCATCGTCGAAGCCGACGAGATGGACTACAAGCGGTGCCTCGAAGTGCAGCTGCAGTACCTCGGCCCGGTCGAAGGTCACTACACCGACTGGACCCCGCTCGATGGCCGCCCGGGCCTCTTCCCCGAGGACATCGACACCAAGGACCCGTGGCAGTTCAAGAACATTCTCGTTCGCTAAGCTTTTGACGTAAAACGTCATCCGGCCCGGGGCGCAGTCGCGCCCCGGGCTTTTTCATCGAGATGGGAAAAGGCAGAGGCCGAAGCCGGCCGCTCTTGCTTTCAACTCATGATCGCGGCATGGTCATGCCGGAATTCAGCAATCCGCTCGGCCCAATGCGGGGGAAATCGCCTATGAAGCCATTCGCAGTCCTGACCCTACTCGCAACCGCCGCGGCCCTGGCCTCCTGCCAGTCGTCGCCCCGGGTCTACGATGGGGGCGGCCCGCCGGCGCAGCAGGCAAGCGGTGTCGAAGGCTCCTGGGTCGATCCAAACGGCATCGTCTCCACATTCGCGGGCGGAACCTTCTCGACCCGCACGACCGACACCAATCAGCTGCTCGCCTCGGGCAACTACGTCAAGACGAGCCCGACGCTTGTCGAGATCAACATGACCTCATTGGTGCGCAACACCCAGTCCAAGGTCGCTTGCGCCCTGGTCACCCAGAACCAGCTCAACTGCACCACGGACGCCGGTGCGCAGTTCTCGCTGGCGCGGCGCGGCTAATACAGCAAGCAGGAAACTACAAAAGCCTCCGCCCGGAGGCTTTTTTCGTTTCAGCGCCACGACTTAACCTTAACGGTAAACCCGACACCCAGAGCATGGTTTTAGCGCTTGAAGTCGCCTCCAAGTGATGAAACCATCCGCCCCGGCAAAGCCACCCCGACCGTGGGGACCGGATCCTCTTGGTGGGTGCGGATACGGTCGGCAGACAACAGGCGAAAACAGGAGAACATCATGATCAGACACGTGAGGACCGGCCTGATGACCGCGTCCATTCTTGCCCTATCTTCGGGCGCGGCCTTCGCCGATTATGAGTTGAACATCCTGCATATCAACGACCTGCATTCGCGCATCGAATCGATCAACAAGTTCGATTCGACCTGCTCGGCCGAAGAGGAAGGCAAGAACGAGTGCTTCGGCGGCGTTGCCCGTCTGAAAGCCCTGATCGACCAGAAGCGCCAGGAGCTCTCCGGCAAGAATGTGCTGCTCCTGAACGCCGGCGACAATTTCCAGGGTTCGCTGTTCTTCACCACCTACAAGGGCCTGGCAGAAGCCGAATTCCTCAACCTGATGAAGTTCGACGCGATGACCGTCGGAAACCATGAGTTCGACGAGAGCGAAGATGGTCTCGCCGGCTTCCTCGACAAGATCCAGTTCCCGGTCGTGACCGCCAACGTGCTTCCGAGCTTCAAGTCGAAGATCGGCGACCGCATCAAGCCGTCGATCGTGCTCGATGTTGGCGGCCAGAAGGTCGGGATCGTCGGCGCGGTTGCCAACGATACGCCGGAACTCTCTTCGCCCGGCCCGGATATCCTGATCGGCGACGATGTCGCAACCACGACCGCCCAGGTCGAGGAACTGAAGAAGCAGGGCGTCGACAAGATCATCGCGCTCACCCATGTCGGCTACCCGCGCGATCTGGCGGCAATCGCCAAGATCCCGGATGTCGACGTTGTCGTCGGGGGCCACTCGCACAGCCTGTTGTCGAACACCGATGCGAAAGCCGAGGGTCCCTACCCGACGATGGTCGACAACCCCGGCGGCTACAAGGTCCCCGTCGTGCAGGCCGGTTCCTATTCCAAATATCTCGGCGACCTGGTCGTCACCTTCGACGACAAGGGCGTCGTCAAGGCCGCCAAGGGCGATCCGATCCTCGTCGACTCGTCCGTCAAGCCGGATGAAGCGGTGCTCGCGCGTGTTGCCGAACTCGGCAAGCCGATCGAGGAACTGCGCAACAAGATCATTGCCAAGACCGAAGCGCCGATCGACGGCTCGCGCGACAATTGCCGCGCCAGGGAATGCGAAATGGGCAGCCTCCTGACCGACGCCATGCTCGACCGCGTCAAGGGCCAGGGCGTGACGATCGCCATCACCAACGGCGGCGGCCTGCGCGCTTCCATCGATGCGGGCGACGTTTCGATGGGCGAGGCCATCACCGTGCTGCCGTTCCAGAACACGGTTGCGACCTTCCAGATCAAGGGTGACGGCATCCGCGAAGCGCTGGAAAACGGCCTTAGCAAGCTCGAAGAAGCCGGTGGCCGCTTCCCGCAGGTGGCCGGCATGAAATACGCCTTCGACAAGTCGAAGCCGGTCGGCAGCCGCGTCGTCGCGGTGGAAGTCAAGGAAGGCGAGACTTACGTCCCGCTCGATCCGGCCAAGACCTATTCGCTGGTCACCAACAACTACATGCGCAATGGCGGCGACGGCTACGACGTCTTCAAGACGAAGGGTGAAAACGCCTACGACTACGGTCCGGGCCTCGAAACGGTGCTTGCCGATTACCTCGCGGCTCACCAGCCGTTCAAGCCCTACACCGATGGGCGCATCACCGAGGTCGCTTCGGCCGCAGGCGCTGCGACGACCGAGCAACCGGCAGCCGAGGCAAAGCCGGCAGCCGGCGCCACGGCAACGCAGCCGGCTGCGACCGCCGGCGGCACGACGGCTGCAGCCAGCGGCCCGCAGAAGCACGTGATTGCCAAGGGCGATACGCTCTGGGACCTCGCCAAGGCGTTCTACGGCGATGGCGCGCTCTGGGCGAAGATCTCCGCAGCCAACGGCAAGCCGGCGCCGCGCCACCTGCATGTCGGCACGGAACTGGAGATTCCGACAAAGTAAGACAATTTGCCTCTCCTTTCAGGGCCGGCGCGGGCTTCCCCGCGCCGGCTTTTCTTTTTAGAAGGGTTTGAAACCGAAAGCAGTGTTCCGATCGAACGGGACCGACGAGGACCGAGATGACCGATCAGCCTGCCGTGAGCACCCCTGCCAACCACCCTTCCGTCGACTCCGGAAAGGTCGGTATTCTCCTGGTCAATCTCGGCACGCCCGATGGCACCGACTACACCTCGATGCGCCGGTACCTGAAGGAGTTCCTGACCGATCGCCGGGTGATCGAATGGTCGCGGCTGTTCTGGTACCCGATCCTGTTCGGCATCGTGCTCAACACCCGCCCCGGCAAGGTCGGCAAGGCCTACGAGATGATCTGGAACAAGGATCTGAACGAGAGCTATCTCAGGACCTACACCCGCAACCAGGCGACGCTGATGGCAAAGAGCTTTGCCGAACAGCCCAACGTGATCGTCGACTGGGGCATGCGCTACGGCCAGCCGTCGATTGCCTCGCGCATGGAAGCACTGCAGAAGGCCGGGTGCGAGCGCATCCTCGTCTTCCCGCTCTATCCGCAATATGCGGCGGCGACCACGGCAACCGTCAACGACAAGGCCTTCGAAGCGCTTTTGAAGATGCGCTGGCAGCCGGCGCTGCGCACGGTCCCGCCCTATCACGACGACCCTGTTTACATCGACGCTCTCGCGACCTCGATTAAACGCCATCTGGCGACGCTCGACTGGGAGCCGGAAGTGGTGCTCACCTCCTTCCACGGAATCCCGAAAAGCTATTTCGACAAGGGCGACCCCTATTATTGCCAGTGCCAAAAGACCGCGCGACTTTTGCGCGAAAAGCTCGGCTGGTCGAAGGAGAAGCTGCAGGTCACCTTCCAGTCACGCTTCGGCCCCGAGGAATGGCTGCAGCCCTACACTGACAAGACGGTCGAAAAGCTCGCGCAGGACGGCGTCAAGCGCATTGCCGTCCTCAACCCAGGCTTCGTTTCGGACTGTCTGGAAACGCTGGAAGAGATCGCCGAACAGGCGGCCGAGAGCTTCCATCACAACGGCGGCGAGAAGTTCGCCCACATCCCCTGCCTCAACGACAGCGCCGAAGGCATGGCCGTGCTCGAGCATGTCGTACGCCGGGAACTCGCCGGCTGGCTTTGACCCCCTCATTGCGACACCCGCTTGAAAACCGGCAGGCGATCACCACCTCCAGATGAAGGAACGCCGCCGTTGCGGCGTTCTAACATTTTGAATCTACGCGTAATCCACTGAAACCGATTCCGCCGGCAAACGGAATGCGCTAGAGTGCAGCCTCAGGTCGCAGTTGCAATTTAAGGGGGTATATCTTGGGCGGGATGGATATCGTCGTCATTGGTTTCGCAGTTCTGATCATCCTGGTCCTCTTCATGGGGATCAAGACGGTGCCGCAGGGCTACCGCTATACGATCGAGCGCTTCGGTCGTTACACCAAAACGCTGGAGCCGGGCCTCAACCTGATCGTTCCCTTCATCGACCGCATCGGCGCCAAGATGAACGTGATGGAACAGGTGCTCGACGTTCCGACCCAGGAGGTCATCACCAAGGACAATGCCAGCGTCTCGGCCGATGCCGTCGCCTTCTATCAGATCCTGAACGCGGCGCAGGCCGCCTACCAGGTCGCGCATCTGGAAAACGCCATCCTCAACCTGACGATGACCAACATCCGCTCGGTCATGGGCTCGATGGATCTCGACGAGCTGTTGTCGAACCGCGATACGATCAACGACAGGCTGCTGCACGTCGTCGACGAAGCTGCCAGCCCCTGGGGCATCAAGATCACCCGCATCGAGATCAAGGATATCGCGCCGCCGAAGGATCTCGTCGACGCCATGGCCCGGCAGATGAAGGCCGAGCGCGAAAAGCGCGCGCAGGTGCTCGAAGCCGAAGGCGCCAGAAACGCCCAGATCCTGCGCGCCGAAGGCGCCAAGCAGTCGGCGATCCTGCAGGCCGAGGGCCAGCGCGAAGCAGCTTTCCGCGACGCCGAAGCCCGCGAGCGTCTCGCCGAAGCCGAGGCAAAGGCGACGAAGATGGTCTCCGAGGCCATTGCTGCCGGCGACGTACAGGCGATCAACTACTTCGTTGCCCAGAAGTACACCGAGGCGCTTGCCTCGATCGGCACCGCCAACAACCAGAAGATCGTGCTGATGCCGATGGAGGCCTCGGCGCTGATCGGCTCGCTCGGCGGTATCGGCGCCATTGCCAGGGAAGTCTTCGGCGACAGCTCAGGCCCGGCCGAGCGTCCACGCCAATCGGCCCCGCGCACGACGCCCGCCGTTTCGAGCGATCCTTCGCGAGGGAAGTAAGCGATGATCAAGAGCGCCATTCAAGAACTCGGGCCCTGGAGCTGGTGGGTTCTGGGCTTCGTGCTGCTCGCAGCCGAACTCGTCGCTCCGGGCGTGTTCCTGATCTGGATCGGCCTTGCCGCACTCATTGTCGGCATCCTCTCCCTGTTGCTGTGGGACGTCGGTCTCTGGACGTGGCAAGTGCAACTCGTGCTCTTCGCGCTGTTGTCGGTCGCCACTGTTCTGCTCGGCCGCCGTTTCTTTCTTTCTTCGTCGGAGGTCAGCGACGAGCCGCTCTTGAACCAGCGCGCCGAAAGCCTCGTCGGTCGCACGGCCGTGCTGGAAAAACCGATTGCCGAGGGCCGCGGCCGCATCCGGCTCGACGATACGTTCTGGATCGTCGAGGGCCCCGATCTGCCGGTTGGCGCAAGAGTGCGCGTCGTTTCCTCCCATGGCCGCAACCTGACGGTCGAGAGCGTTTGAACCGCAAGCGGCTGATGCCGCGAGGTTTTTCGCTGTTGGAAACGATTGCTTAACCACGTCGCTTTACGATTGCGAAAGGATTGCAATCAGGCTCGTGGACAAACGGCATATGGTGCCAGGCTCATTTCGCTCGACCAGGGGAGACGCGCGGCGTTCGACGTCGCTGGCGCTGCTGTTGGCCGGCACCGCTCTCCTTTTTCCCGCGCCGCTGAGCGCCCAGACGGCCCCGACGCCGACGACCACCTACGGCACGGTCGCCGGCACGGGCACGGCGCCGACGGCCACAGCAACCGCGACATCGGCCACGACACCCGCAATCACCGATCCGCAAACCACCGGCGCCGTCAGCAGCGACGACCTGACACCGGCCTCGAACGAAGATTACCTCCGCCAGAACCAGCGCGAGCCGACGATCGACGGCCTCAGGCTGCGCAGCTACAATCCGGAATACGACCGCGCGCCGGGCGTGCGCATCGGCACCTTCACGCTGCGCCCTGAAGTCAGCGAGACGATCAACCACGAATGGCGCAAGGACGGCGATACCAAGACGAACCGCGGTTATCTCGAGACGGGCATTCGGGGCACGCTGACCTCGGACTGGTCGCGCCATCAGCTGACCGTGACCGGCGAAGGCGTGCTGCAGAACAACATCTCCGGAGAGGGCGAGGAAGAGCCACGCGCCGATGTCGACGCCGAACTGCGGCTGGATCTGTGGGACGAGACGGTCGCGCGACTGCGCGCCGGCTACAGCTTCGAACGCGAGGACGCCGACGATCCGAACGCGATTTCGAACGCCAAGGACCAGTCCGCCGTCAACACCTACCGTCTTGGCGCCGCCATCGAGCGCGACTTCGGCCTGATCCGCGGCTCGGTCGGCATCGACTTCGACCGGCGCACCTATGGCGACGTCGAGCTCGAGAACGGCACCAACCTCTCGGTCAAATACCGCAACCGCAACACCGGCACGCTGACCGCCCGCGTCGGGTACGAGCTTTCTCCGGCATTGATCCCCTTCATCGAGGGTTCCGTCGGCAAATCGCTCTATGACCTGCGCGAGGATCCGCTCGGCTTCGAGCGCTCCTACCAGACCTATGCCGGTCGCGGCGGCATCGAGCTCGACCTCGGCGAGAAGCTTTATGGCGAGCTTGGCATCGGCTATGAAACCTACAATTTCGAGGACGGCCGGCTTGGCGATATCAGCGGCCTTTCGGTTGATGGCCGCCTCAACTGGTCGCCGCAGCGCGGCACCGACGTGCTCTTCGCGATATCGACCGACCTCAACCCGTCAACGACGCCGGGCGATGCCGGTTCGATCGACTACAACCTCACCAACATCATCACCCACCAGATGCGCTCGGATCTGGTGGCGCGCCTGACCAACAACCTGACCCTGCGCAACTATCCCTCGGACGCCCGCTCGTCGGACGAGACCACCTGGCGCACCGGCGCGGGCCTCACCTACGACATCAATCGCTACCTCGCACTGACCGGCGACGTCAGCTACGAGCGCACGACACGGGACCGCGGCGATACGACCGATATCACCCGTATCGGTGTCGGGCTGACCCTGCGCCGCTGAGGCAATCCGCTATTCCGGGTACGAAAAAGGCCGCGCCCGATGGACGCGGCCTTCCGACCTTTGAGAAGAGATCGGTTACTTGAGGCCGGCGAGCAGCGACTTCAGCGGACCTTCAACGGTCGGGCGGATGTCGCCCCGCTCAAGCGCGAAGGCGACGTTGGCCAGGATGAAGCCGTCCTTGGCGCCACAGTCATAGGTATCGCCGCGGAAGTGATAGGCGGCGAATTGCTGATTGTCGGAAAGCTTCAGCATGCCGTCGGTCAGCTGGATCTCGTTGCCGGCGCCACGCTCCTGCTTTTCGAGAATCGGGAAGATTTCCGGCTGCAGGATATAGCGGCCGTTGATGAAGAAGTTGGAGGGTGCGGTGCCCGGTGCCGGCTTCTCGACCATCTTGGTGATCTTGAAGCCTTCGCCCACCTTGTCGCCGACGCCGACGATACCATACTTGTGGGCCTGGTCGGGGGCGCATTCCTCAACCGCGATGACGTTGCCGCCGCTCTGCTCATAGAGCTCGACCATGCCCTTGAGGCAGCCCTTCTCGCCCTTCATGATCATGTCCGGCAGGAGCAGCGCGAAGGGCTCGTTGCCGACGAGATCACGGGCACACCAGACGGCATGGCCAAGACCGAGCGGCGCCTGCTGGCGGGTGAAGCTGGTCGTTCCCGCCTTCGGCAGGATGCGGTCGAGCAGTTCGATCTCGATCTTCTTGTTGCGCTCGCGCAGCGTCTGGTCGAGTTCGACCTGGATGTCGAAATAGTCTTCGATGACCGCCTTACTGCGGCCCGTCACGAAGATCAGATGCTCGATACCCGCTTCCAGCGCCTCGTCGACCACATATTGAATGACCGGCTTGTCCACCACCGTCAGCATTTCCTTCGGCACGGCCTTTGTCGCCGGCAGGAAACGTGTGCCCAGGCCTGCGACCGGGAACACGGCTTTGCGGACTTTACGCTTGTCGGTCATCGATACCTCCTTGAAAGGATTTCACTCATCAGTCTTGTCAGTCTTGCCGAATGATCCCGGACCTCAATCTGCCCGAAACCATACAGCGGTCCGTAATGGAGCCGCAATCTCTATGCCGTCACCTGAACACAGCATGAACCGACGAAACAAATGCATATGCGAACTCCACGACCAAGGCTTGACATTTTCTGCAGCCGAAGACGCCACCACAATTTCATGGTAAAGGGTTTGTTGACCACGTTTCTGTAGATTCGTTGCAATCCGGCAATGCAACAAGCGCGGCCGGATCCGAAACAGGAGCCGCCGACGACTGCCCCCACCGTCAGGCTGGCCCCAGACTGCCACCTTGCGGAGTGATTCGGGCCATGACGGCCGAAGCCCCGCAGAGAAACGGAACCGACAGCCGATGATCAGAAACCGCAGGACGTTTTTCCGTCATATCGCAGCCGCCCTCGTCCTATCCGCTGCCACGCTCGGCACTGCGCCGGCGCGTGCCGATGCCGGATTCCAGAACTGGATCAATGAATTCTACGCGACCGCGGCCAAGGCCGGGATCTCGAAGGCGACCTATCGTCAGGCCTTTTCCGGTGTGAAGTCCCCCGATCAGACCGTGATCGAGAAGGCGAACTACCAGCCGGAATTCAAGCACAAGATTTGGGAATACATCGATTCCCGCGTGAACCCCTACACCAAGCGCGTCGGCCAGGAGATGGCCGCCAAGCACGCGCGCACGCTGAAGGCGCTGGAAAAGCACTACGGCATCGACAAGACCATTCTGCTTGCGATCTGGTCGATGGAATCCAACTACGGCGCCGTGCTGGAGAAGGACGACCGCCTGCACTATGTGCCGCGCGCACTGGCGACCCTTGCCTATGCCGACCCGAAGCGCTCGAACTACGCCAAGAAGCAGCTGATCGCAGCCTTGAAGATCCTGCAGAGCGGTGACATCACGCCGCGCGAGCTGACCGGCTCCTGGGCCGGCGCCATGGGCCACACCCAGTTCATCCCGACGAGCTATCTGCTCTACGCGGTCGACGCCGATGGAAACGGTCATCGCGATATCTGGAACTCCGTGCCGGATGCACTCGCCACCGCCGCCAACCTTCTGAAGAAGAACGGCTGGCAGTCCGGCGAGACCTGGGGCTACGAAGTCGCGCCGCCGGCAAACGCCTCGAAGTACTCCGGCCAGACCAAGACGCTCAAGGAATGGGCCTCGCTCGGTTTCGTCAGGCCGAACGGCAAGGGATTCCGCAACGGCGCAACCCGCGCCGAACTCAAGCTGCCAAGCGGCGGCGAGGGCCCGGGCTTCCTGATGACCAAGAATTTCTTCGTCATCAAGCGCTACAATGCGTCCGACAGCTACGCGCTCGGCGTCGGCCTGCTCGCCGACCAGATCGCCGGTTATCAGGGCATGCAGCAGCGCTGGCCGCGCCCGGACGGCTCGCTCGACATCAGCGAAAAGTTCGAGCTGCAGAACCGGCTGAAGGAACTCGGCTATTACAGCGGCGAGGTGGACGGCAATTTCGGCTCCGGCTCGAAGGCCGCGATCCAGGCATTCCAGTCGCAGAACGGCCTGGCGCCGGACGGACAGCCGACCCAGATGCTGCTGCGCGCCCTGCGCAACTGACACGGTTCCAACCCTACAGCGCCGCGCGTCCGCGAGGACGCGCGGCGCTGTAGGGTTTCGCAATCGCCCCATCCGTGAGACCATGTGTCGACAAGCCCGCTGCACCCCCACTGCACCCTTGCGTGCGGCGTGCCGTGCCATGACGGCGGCACATTGCCGCGCGAACAAAGAGCCATGAACACGATGACGAGCAAGCGCCGCACGCAACCGCGCCGAACGCCCCTCAGGCTTGCGACGACCTGCATCGCCGCTCTGGCGATGTTTGTCGTCAGCCTCCATGCCGGCTTTGCCGCAGCGCAGGAGCCCGTCCCGCGCCGCAATCTGTTCCAGATGCTTTTTGGCGGGCTCAGCCGCGATCGGCCGGTTTATCAAGACCGCTCCTACTTTCCCGACCAGCCGCGCCCGAAACGCCAGCGCCAGCAACAGCAGCGTCAGAAGGGCCAGGGGCAGCAGAAGCCCAAGACGAAGCTTGCCGATACCCCTGCCCCGGTGCCTGAGGTCGTGGAGAAGGCGGCCGACGCCAAGAAGGTTCTGGTCGTTGGCGATTTCATGGCCGGAAGCATCGGAGACGGTCTGAAAACGGCCTTCGAGCAGACGCCCGGCATTGCGGTGGAGACCCGTGCCAACGGTTCGTCGGGCCTGGTGCGCGAGGACTACTTCAACTGGCCGGGCACCCTTCCCGGCTATGTCGCCGAGGTGAAGCCGTCTGTCATCATCGTCAGCCTCGGCGCCAATGACCGCCAGCAGATGCAGATCGCGGATGCCAAGGAAAAGTTCCGCACCGACGCCTGGACCGAGGAATACCGCAAGCGCGTCAACGCGCTGGCAGCGCTTGCCCGCAAGGAGAAGCTGCCTGTCCTGTGGGTGGGCATGCCGCCCTTCCAGTCGGCCGCGATGACCGCCGACATGGTGACCTTCAACGGCATCTATCGCGAAGAAATCGAGAAGGTCGGAGGCCAGTTCGTCGACATCTGGGACGGCTTCGTCGACGAGGGCGGGAAATTCGTGCTGACCGGCTCCGACATCAACGGCCAGCAGGTGCGCCTGCGCGGCGCCGATGGCGTAAACCTGACCAAGGCCGGCAAGCGCAAGCTCGCCTTCTATGTCGAGAAGGACATCCGCCGGCTGCTTGGCGATGCGGCTGCCACCGACGGCAACGTGCCCGGGGCCAACGAACTCAAGGATCTGGTGGTGACCGCGCCGCTCGGCAACGAAGATATCATCAAGACCCAGCCGATCGGCCTGACCGACCCGGAACTGGATGGCGCAGGCGCCCTTCTCGGCAACGCAGCACCCGACAAGGGCACCGGCAAGAGCCCGCGCGATCTCCTGGTCGACAAGGGCGATGTCGCGGCCGCACCCGCCGGCCGCATCGACGACTTCCGCCTGTCGAAGCCCGGTACGGTGATCAGCAACCCGGTGATCCGCAACTGAACAAGCGGCAAATGCCGCGCAACAAAAAGCCCCGCATCGCTGCGGGGCTTTTTTCATGCTTGGGAGAAAGGCATTACCGCGGCAGAGTCGTGGAGCCCATCAGCGCTTCGTCGATCGCGCGCGCCGCCTGGCGGCCTTCGCGGATCGCCCAGACGACGAGCGACTGGCCGCGACGCACGTCGCCGGCAGTCCAGAGCTTCTCCACCGAGGTCTTGTAGTCGCGCTCGTTGGCAACGACGTTGGTCGAGCCACGGCGATCGGTGTTGAGCGTCAGCTTGCCGTCGAGGTCCTTCAGGACGCTGTTGGTGAAGGGGCCGCTAAAGCCGATGGCGATGAAGGCGAGGTCCGCCTTGATGATGAACTCGGTGCCTGCGACCGGCTTGCGGCGGTCATCCACCTGGCAGCACTTGACGCCGATGAGGTTGCCGTCCTCGTCGCCGACGAACTCCAGGGTCGCAACCTGGAACTCGCGGATGGCGCCTTCGGCCTGGCTGGAGGAGGTGCGCATCTTCGTCGCCCAGAACGGCCAGACGGCGAGCTTGTCCTCCTTTTCCGGCGGCTGCGGACGGATGTCGAGCTGGGTCACCTTGACAGCACCCTGGCGGAAGGCGGTGCCGACGCAGTCGGATGCGGTGTCACCGCCGCCGACGACGACGATGTGCTTGCCGCCGGCAAGGATCGGCTGCGACGGCCAGCCAACGCTGTCGATGTTCTCGCGGCCGACGCGGCGGTTCTGCTGGACGAGATAGGGCATGGCGTCATGAACGCCGGCAAACTCGACACCGGGGATGCCGGCGTCGCGCGGCGTTTCCGAGCCGCCACAGTAAAGAACGGCATCGTGGTCGTCGAGAAGGCGCTGCATCGGCATGTCGACGCCGACATTGATGCCGCAATGGAAGGTCACGCCTTCGCCCTTCATCTGATCGACACGGCGGTCGATGAAGTTTTTCTCCATCTTGAAGTCCGGGATACCGTAGCGCAGAAGGCCGCCGGGCTTGGTTTCGCGCTCGTAGACATGAACTTCGTGGCCGGCGCGGGCCATCTGCTGGGCAGCCGCCATGCCGGCGGGGCCGGAGCCGATGACCGCGACCTTCTTGCCGGTCTTGGTGACGGCCGGCTGCGGCACGATGTAGCCCATCTCATAGGCCTTGTCGGCGATCGCCTGCTCGACCGTCTTGATCGCCACCGGCGTATCTTCGAGGTTCAGCGTGCAGGCCTCCTCGCACGGCGCCGGGCAGACGCGGCCGGTAAATTCCGGGAAGTTGTTGGTCGAATGCAGGTTGCGGATCGCCTCGTCCCAGTTGCCGTTGTAGACGAGATCGTTCCAGTCCGGGATCTGGTTGTGGACCGGGCAGCCGGTCGGGCCATGGCAATAGGGGATGCCACAGTCCATGCAGCGCGCGGCCTGCTTCTGCACTTCCGGTTCTGACATCGGAATGGTGAATTCGCGAAAATGGCGGATGCGATCAGACGCCGGCTGGTACTTTGCCACTTGCCGGTCGATCTCGAGAAATCCAGTTACCTTACCCATCGTACTATCCTGAAAGCTTTGCGTCTGAACAGGCGCCTTTGACAAGCGCGCGTGAGGGACCCCCGAACCAGTCTTCGATGAACCGGGAGCCTTGGTCACCGGGGCCTCCTATTCGGCCGCCTCTGCCATTTTCATGCGTTCCATATCCTCGAGCGCACGACGGTACTCGACCGGCATGACCTTGCGGAATTTCGGCCGGAAATCCGTCCAGTGATCGAGGATCTCCTTCGCACGGGGCGAGCCCGTGTGGTGAAGGTGGTTGGATATCAGCTGATAGAGCCGCTCCTCGTCGTGGCGCGTCATGTCGCCGGAGACGTCCACCATGCCCTTGTGCATGATGTCGCCGCCGTGGTGGTGCAGCTTCTCCAGCATGTCGTCCTCTTCCGGAACCGGCTGCAGCTCGACCATCGCCATGTTGCAGCGACGGGCGAAATCGCCCTCCTCGTCGAGCACATAGGCGACACCGCCCGACATGCCGGCCGCAAAGTTGCGGCCCGTTCCGCCGAGCACGACGACGACGCCGCCGGTCATGTATTCGCAGCCGTGGTCGCCCACGCCCTCGACGACGGCCACCGCGCCGGAGTTGCGAACGGCGAAGCGCTCGCCGGCGACGCCGTTGAAATAGCACTCGCCCGAGATCGCGCCGTAAAGCACGGTGTTGCCGACGATGATCGACTGCTCGGGAACGATCGTCGCGTTTTCCGGCGGACGAACGATGATCCGGCCGCCCGACAGACCCTTGCCGACATAGTCGTTGCCGTCGCCCACGAGGTCGAAGGTGATGCCGCGGGCGAGGAATGCCGCAAACGACTGGCCGGCCGTGCCCCTGAGGGTCACGTGAACCGTGTCGTCCTTCAGGCCCTTGTGACCCCAACGCTTGGCAAGGGCGCCCGACAGCATCGCGCCGGCCGAGCGGTCGACGTTCTTGATCTCGGCTTCGATCTTCACCGGAGCCTTGGTTTCAAGCGCAACCTTGGCTTCCGCGATCAGCTTGCGGTCGAGGACGTCGTCGATCGGATGCTTCTGGCGCGTGGTCCAATGGGTCTCTTCCTTCAGAGCCTCCACCTTGTGGAAGATCTTCGAGAAATCGAGGCCGTTGGCCTTCCAGTGGGCAAGCGCGCTGTCCTTTTCGAGCAGTTCGGACGCGCCGACAATATCGTTGAGCTTGCTGAAACCGAGCGAGGCGAGGATCTCTCGTACCTCTTCGGCTACGAAGAAGAAGTAGTTGATGACGTGCTCGGCCGTGCCCTTGAAGCGCTTGCGCAGCACCGGATCCTGGGTGGCGACACCGACGGGACAGGTGTTGAGGTGGCACTTGCGCATCATGATGCAGCCGGCAGCGATCAGCGGGGCGGTCGCAAAGCCGAACTCGTCGGCGCCGAGAAGCGCACCGATGATGACGTCGCGACCGGTCTTCAGGCCGCCGTCGACCTGGAGCGCGACGCGCGAACGCAGGCCGTTCAGCACCAGCGTCTGCTGGGTCTCGGCAAGGCCGATTTCCCAGGGGCTGCCAGCATGCTTCAGCGAGGTCAGCGGCGAGGCGCCGGTGCCGCCGTCGAAGCCGGCAACGGTGATATGGTCGGCACGCGCCTTGGCGACGCCGGCGGCAACCGTGCCGACGCCGACTTCCGAGACGAGCTTGACCGAGACGTCGGCTTCCGGATTGACGTTCTTCAGATCGTAGATCAGCTGCGCCAGGTCTTCGATCGAGTAGATGTCGTGGTGCGGCGGCGGCGAGATCAGGCCGACGCCCGGCGTCGAGTGACGGGTCTTGGCGACCGTCGCATCGACCTTGTGACCGGGCAGCTGGCCGCCCTCGCCGGGCTTGGCACCTTGCGCCACCTTGATCTGCAGCATGTCGGCGTTGACCAGATACTCGGTGGTCACGCCGAAGCGGCCGGACGCGATCTGCTTGATCGCCGAACGCTCGGGATTCGTCGAACCGTCCGGCAGCGGCAGGTAGCGGTCGCTTTCCTCGCCGCCCTCGCCGGTGTTCGACTTGCCGCCGATCCGGTTCATGGCGATGGCCAGCGTCGTGTGCGCCTCGCGGCTGATCGAGCCGAAGGACATCGCGCCGGTCGAGAAGCGCTTGACGATATCGGCAGCCGGTTCGACCTCGTCAAGCGAGATCGGCTTGCGGCCAAGGGCTTCCGCGCTCTTGACCGTGAAGAGGCCGCGGATCGTGTTCATGCGCAGCGCCGAGTTGTTCACCATCTCGGCGAATTCGCGGTAACGGTCCTGAGCATTGCCGCGCACGGCGTGCTGCAGCGAGGCGATTGCGTCGGGCGTCCAGGCGTGGCTTTCGCCGCGCATGCGGAAGGCATATTCGCCGCCGATGTCGAGCGTGTTGGCCAGAACCGGATCGGCGCCGAAGGCCGCCTTGTGGCGGGCAACCGTCTCGGCGGCAATTTCTTCGAGGCCGATGCCTTCGATCGTCGTCGCCGTGCCGAAGAAGAACTGGTCGACGAGCTTCGACGACAGACCGACGGCGTCGAAGATCTGCGCGCCGCAATAGGACTGGTAGGTCGAGATGCCCATCTTGGACATGACCTTGAGGATGCCCTTACCCACGGCCTTGATGTAGCGGTAGACGACTTCGCTGCCGTCGACTTCCTTGGGGAAGTCGCCGCGCTTGTGCATGTCGGTCAGGGTGTCGAAGGCGAGATAGGGATTGATCGCCTCAGCGCCGTAGCCGGCGAGCAGGCAGAAGTGATGCACCTCGCGCGGTTCGCCGGATTCGAGCACGATGCCGACCGAGGTGCGCAGACCCTTGCGGATCAGGTGGTGGTGCACGGCGGCGGTTGCGAGCAGCGCGGGAATAGCCACGCGGTCCGGGCCGACCTGGCGGTCCGAAAGCACGATGATGTTGTAGCCGCCCTTCACCGCCGCTTCCGCGCGCTCGCAGAGACGGTCGAGCATTTCCGGCATGCCTTCGGCGCCGCGCGAAATGTCGTAGGTGAAGTCGAGCGTCTTGGTGTCGAAGCGATCCTCGGTGTGGCCGATCGAGCGGATCTTTTCGAGATCGCCGTTGGTCAGGATCGGCTGGCGCACTTCCAGCCGCTTGGCGTGCGCCATGCCCTCGTGGTCGAGGATGTTCGGGCGCGGACCGATGAACGAGACGAGGCTCATCACCAGCTCTTCGCGGATCGGATCGATCGGCGGGTTGGTGACCTGCGCGAAGTTCTGCTTGAAATAGGTATAGAGCAGCTTGCGCTTGTCCGACATCGCCGAGATCGGCGTATCGGTGCCCATCGAGCCGATCGCTTCCTGACCGGTCGTCGCCATCGGCGACATCAGGATCTTGGTGTCTTCGAGCGTGTAGCCGAAGGCCTGTTGGCGATCGATCAGCGAGACGTCGCGGCGAAGCGCGCGCGGCTCGACCGGCTTCAGTTCTTCGAGGATGAGCTGGGTGTCTTCAAGCCACTTGCTGTAGGGATGCTTCTGGGCAAGCGACGACTTCACCTCCTCGTCGGAGATGATGCGGCCCTGCTCCATGTCGATGAGAAGCATCTTGCCCGGCTGCAGGCGCCACTTCTTGACGATTTTGCTCTCATCGACCGGAAGCACGCCGGCTTCCGAAGCGAGGATCACCCGATCGTCTGACGTGACGATGTAGCGGGCCGGACGCAGGCCGTTGCGGTCGAGCGTCGCGCCGATCTGGCGGCCGTCGGTAAAGGCAACGGCGGCCGGGCCGTCCCACGGCTCCATCAGGGCGGCGTGATATTCGTAGAACGCCTTGCGCTCGGGCGACATCAGCTGGTTGCCAGCCCACGCCTCCGGGATCAGCATCATGACGGCGTGCGACAGCGAGTAGCCGCCCTGGACGAGAAACTCGAGCGCGTTGTCGAAGCAGGCGGTGTCCGACTGCCCCTCATAGGAGATCGGCCAGAGCTTGGAGATGTCGTCGCCGAAGAGCGGCGAGGACACCGACGCCTGGCGCGCCGCCATCCAGTTGACGTTGCCGCGCAGCGTGTTGATTTCGCCGTTATGCGCGACCATCCGGTAGGGGTGGGCAAGCTTCCACGACGGGAAGGTGTTGGTCGAGAAGCGTTGGTGCACGAGCGCCACGGCACTTTCGAACCGCGGGTCGGCCAGGTCCTTGTAATAGGCGCCAACCTGGTAGGCGAGGAACATGCCCTTGTAGACGATCGTCGAGGACGACAGCGACACGGGGTAGAAGTTGCTCTCCTCGCCCTTGTATTCATCATAGATGCGGTTGGAGATCACCTTGCGCAGCGTGAAGAGGCGGCGCTCGAACTCCGGATTGGTGGCAGCATCACGGCCTGCGCCGACGAAGATCTGCACATGGCGCGGCTCGGTCGCGGCAATCTCGGGCGCCTTCGACAGAGATGAATTGTCGACCGGCACGTCACGGTAGCCGATGAGCACCTGGCCCTCTTCGGTGACGACGTCCTTGATCACCTGCTTGAAGTGTTCAACCAGCGCATCGTCCTGCGGCATGAAGATGTGACCGACGGCATATTCGCCGGCCTTCGGCAGGGTGATGCCTTGCTTTGCCATCTCCTCGCGGAAGAAGCGGTCGGGGATCTGCACGAGGATGCCCGCGCCGTCGCCCATCAGCGGGTCGGCGCCGACGGCACCGCGGTGCGTCAGGTTTTCGAGCATGAAGAGGCCGTCGCGCACGATCTGGTGCGACTTCTGACCCTTCATATGCGCGACGAAGCCGACGCCGCAGGCGTCATGTTCATTGCGCGGATCGTAGAGACCCTGTTTTCGCGGCAGGCCAGTCGGGAATGCGGGCGTTTTTTCAGCCGTCGCAACGCTATGTGCGAGGTTGAGCCCAGATTGCTGTGATGGCGAATGATCCGTCATCGTTTTCCCTCCTGTTGAACCCTGCGACCGCCGGGCATGGTACCGCCCGCGCATGGCTCTTCGTTGCGTGCAAAGGCACGCCAAAAAGCCGGGGCACTCATCGTCTCATGATCCTGATCAGGTCGCAAATAAGCACGGCATCATCAGGCACTGATGTCTGCGACCATCCTGACGGCAGGCGATAACAACCGGATGAAATCCGGTGAATCCCCCTGCTTCGCACGCCGCCTGCCAATTTTTTAGGCACTCGCGGCGATTGTTCCGGTCCCTAGACCGAAATAGGACAGCAAACCTGTCCTATTTCATGTGCTCTATGCCAGAAACCACCCCCCTCCGCAAGAGGCATATCAGCAAATAATAGAGAAGATTTTGCCGAACATTACCGGAAGTTTCCGGCTTTTATAATTTAATTTCGGCTTATCGGCGTTTTCTTCCTTTTGGTTTCAAACTGGTCGCCTGTTGGCCTTCTCGCCTCAAACCGCGATTGATCCGGTCAAGAACTCGGTTAAGGTCGGTTAGACCCGTCGAAATGACGGTAAAACAGAGTGAGAAGTGATGATTTTTTCGTCTGACAACTGGGCCGGAGCCCATCCAGCCATCGCCGAAAGCCTCATGACGCATGCCGGCGGCTATGCGTCCGCCTACGGCACCAGCGAACTTGACCGGAAGGTGGAAAAGAAGTTCGCGGAGATCTTCGAGAGAGACGTCGCCGTCTTCTTCGTCGCCACCGGAACGGCAGCCAATTCGCTGTCGCTTGCCAGCGCCAACCGCGCCGGCGGGATCGCCTTCGGTCATCGCGAAGCGCATGTCATTGCCGATGAATGCGGCGCACCGGAATTCTTCGCGCACGGCTCGAGACTGAGGCCTGTCGACGGACCGCGCGGCAAGATGGACGCGGCACGGCTCGAAGTCGAGATCCGCCGCTTCCCGCTCGACAATGTCCATGGTGGCCAGCCAGCGGCGGTGACCCTGACGCAGGCGACGGAAAGCGGTACGGTCTATTCTCTGGCCGAGATCGACGCGATCGCGACGGTGGCCAAGGCGCACAAGCTGCCAGTCCACATGGACGGCGCGCGTTTCGCCAACGCGCTCGTCGGCCTTGGCGCGACACCCGCCGAAATGACCTGGAAGCGCGGCGTCGACCTCGTTTCGTTCGGCGGCACCAAGAACGGCTGCTGGTGCGCCGAGGCGCTGGTGCTTTTCGACCTTTCCAAGGCGCATGAGATGCACTTCCTCAGGAAGCGCGCAGCACAGCTCTTCTCCAAGTCGCGGTTCATTGCCGCCCAGTTCGACGCCTATCTCGCTGGCGACCTCTGGCTGAACCTTGCCCGGCATGCCAACGCCATGGCCGCGCGCCTGGCCGAAGGCATCGCGGCATCGGCCACAAGCCGGCTTGCCTGGCAGCCAGACGCCAACGAGGTCTTCGCAATCATCAGGAAAGACGTGGCGGCGAAGCTGCGCCAGCAGGGCGCGGTCTTTTACGACTGGCCGGTGCCGCACGACCTTGAGGGCAGCCTTGCCGGAGACGAAGGCCTCTATCGTCTGGTCACCAGCTTTGCGACGAAGGCCGACGACGTCGACCGGTTCACCGCGGGCTGCTGAGCACGGTCAGGCCTGCGCCTGCACCGTCCTTAAGTTGGCAAGAATCTCGACCGAAAGCGCCGCACTCAGCTTTCGGTCGACACCCTTGCTTGGCACCAGTACGAATTCCACGTCTTCGAGCGGCGGCAAGGCGCCCGGCGGTATTTCCTTCAGCCCCTGCGGCGCCATGCTGCGCGGCTGCACCAGCACGCCCATGCCGGCCCGGGCAGCGGCCGTCAGGCCGCTGAGGCTGCCACAGGTGCACACGATCCGCCACGGCAGACGGTGCCGATCGAGCACTTCGAGCGCGACGCTGCGGGTGATGCTCGGCGGCGGGAAGGCGATCAGCGGCAGCACCTTGTCGCGCTTGATCCTTTCCGGGTCGCGCGCCAGCCATACGAGCGGCTCGCGATAGACCAGTTCGCCCCTGATATCGCCGAGCCTGCGCTTGGCGAGCACGAGATCGATCTCGCCATTGTCCTGCATCTGATAGAGTACGCCGCTCAGCGCGACTGTGAGTTCGAGGTCGACCGACGGATGGGCACGGACGAAATCTTCGAGCACCGCCGGCAGCCGGCTCATGACGAAATCCTCCGAAACCCCGAGACGCAGCCGGCCGCGCAGGCTGCTTTCGGCAAACAGCGCCCTGACCTCGCCGTCGATCGCCAGCATCGAACGGGCATGGGAAAGCAGCGCCTGGCCATCGGCCGTGAGCGACACTCGGTGCGTGTCGCGCGCAACCAGCGTACGTCCGAGCGAAGCCTCAAGCCTTTGAATGTGCTGGCTGACCGTCGATTGCCCGAGCGACAGTTTTTCCGCCGCGAGCGTGAAACTGCCCATCTGCTCCAGGGCAACGAAGCTGCGCAACTGCACGAGGTCCAACATATTCCATCTCATTTCGTGATAACTGTTATTCCTTGCATCCTGCTTCATAATGAGAGATCCGGGCAAGAGATTTGATAACGAGCCAGTGACCAGCCATGCGCCGCTACCTTCCCGACACGTTCACGATGCTGCTTCTCGCGACGGTGCTCTTCGCGTCCGTTGTGCCGATCTACGGGGACGCAGCCGTCTGGTTCGGCATGGCGACGAAAGTGGCTGTCGGCATGGTCTTCTTCCTGCACGGCGCGCGGCTGTCGCGTGACGTCGTGATCGCCGGTATCCTGCACTGGCGCCTGCACCTGACGATCCTGGCCGCGACCTTCGTGCTTTTCCCGCTGATCGGCCTTGCGATCGGCTTCGTGCCGGACTCGATCCTCCCGCAGTCGCTGTACACCGGCCTGCTTTTCCTGTGCGTGCTGCCGTCGACCGTACAGTCGTCGATCGCCTTTACCTCGATGGCCGGCGGCAACGTGCCGGCAGCGATCTGCTCGGCGTCGGCTTCCAACATTTTCGGCATGTTCCTGACGCCGCTTCTGGTCGGGCTGCTGTTTTCCGCCGGCGGCCACGGCACCGTGACGCTCGACGCGGTGAAGCAGATCCTGCTGCAGCTGCTTGCGCCCTTCATCATCGGCCAGATGCTCCAGCCCTTCATCGGCAACTGGATCCGCGCACGCAAGGGGCTGCTTGCCCCGGTCGATCGCGGCTCGATCCTGATGGTGGTCTATCTCGCCTTCAGCCAGGCGGTCACCTCGGGTCTCTGGCAGACCTTCTCACTGACCGACCTCGGTGTGCTCGTGGTGATCGAAATCGTCGTGCTCGCGGTCGTCTTGGCCGTTACCATGTATGGCAGCCGCCTTCTCGGCTTCGACAAGGCCGACGAAATCGCCATCACCTTCTGCGGCTCGAAGAAGAGCCTTGCGAGCGGCGTTCCGATGGCAAGCGCGATCTTCGCCGGCCAGAACATCGGTGCGATCGTGCTGCCGGTGATGCTGTTCCACCAGATCCAGCTGATGGCCTGCGCCGTGATCGCCCAGCGCTATGCGGCAAAGAAAGCAGCAGCCTCCGCCGTGGCCCTACCGGCGCAGTCCTGATGCAGCAAAAGAACATCCTGACCAACAAAAAACGGCGTCCCCTTGGGGACGCCGCTCTTTGTGGGAGGCCTGTTCGTGCCCTGACCGGGCATGGTGATTAGAGGCTCTGGGCCTCGATCTGCTTGGCTTGCGCGGCAACCGACGCGATCTCGATCCGGCGCGGCTTGGCGGCTTCCGGGATTTCGCGGGTAAGGTCGATGTGCAACAGGCCGTTCTTCAGCGAAGCGGCCTTGATCTCCACGTGGTCGGCAAGCTGGAAGCGGCGCTCGAACGCGCGCTTGGCAATGCCGCGATGGAGAAACTGGCTTTCTTCACCCTTTTCCTCAGCCTTTTCGCCCTTGACGGTCAGCGTGTGCTCACGTGCTTCGATCGAGAGTTCGCTTTCATCAAAGCCAGCGACGGCCATGGTGATGCGATAGGCGTTTTCGCCGGTGCGCTCGATATTGTAGGGCGGATAGGTCTGCGCTTCCCCCGGCTGGCCGAGGCTGTCAAGCATCGTGAACAGGCGGTCGAAACCAACGGTGGAACGGTAAAGGGGCGAGAAATCGAAATGACGCATGGTGTCCTCCTGGGAGCAACTGTTTGCGATGTCTAGTCGGCCACCCCATTCTGGCAGTGGCAGGACCGGTGAACGGACCCGTCGTCGGCGTCCGTGACCCTGATTTGGGGAGGCCGTTTCGCGACTTCAAGACGTGACCGCCGACGATTTTTCTCCGTGAACCCGACATGAACGACCGCTTCTGCTGTCGTTCAGCCGGGCAGGACTAAAACTCGAATCCTGGGCGGCAATGCCCGGGCTGAAGTGACATGTCCCTTCCCCTTCAGCGGCCGGAAACGGTGATCGTCCGGATTTCACCCACCGTTTCCGGCTTTTTTCTTTGACGGCCGACACCCCGCCGCCTATCCCTGATGAAACCGATCAACGCGCATTTTCCGGTTTCGCTCCAATGACCTCGATCCTCCACGCTTCACCGGACAATCCGATCCCGGACAATCATGTGGCGGGCTTTTTCGACGGCGTGGGTGGCCGCAAGATCCGCTACGCGATCTTCAAGACGAAACAGCCGATGGCGCGCGGCACGGTGGTCCTTTTGCAGGGCCGCAACGAATCGATCGAGAAATATTTCGAGACGATCGCGGATCTGACCGCCGCGGGTCTCTGGGTGGCGACCTTCGACTGGCGCAGTCAGGCGGGTTCCGAGCGGCTCTTGCCGCACGCCGGACGCGGCTACGTCGATCATTTCACCGACTATGAGCGGGACCTTAGCACGTTCCTCGAGCAGATCGTTTTGCCCGACACCCGCCTGCCATTTTCGATCGTTGCCCATTCGATGGGCGCGCTCGTCGCGCTATCGCTGGCGCCGACGCTTTCGAGCCGCATCGACCGGCTGGTGGTGCTGGCGCCTTTCGTCGGGCTTGGCGGCCAGGCGCTCGGCGAAAAGAGCATCGCAATCGTCGCAACCCTGATGCGTTGCGTCGGCCTCGGCGCCCTGCCGGCCCATCCCGACAAGGGCAACCGCCCGTTTGAAAAAAATGTGCTGACCGCGGACAGGCGAAGATACCAGCGCAACATCGCGCTGACGGATGCCTATCCGCAACTGCGGCTCGGCCCGCCGACGGCCCGTTGGCTGCGCGAAGCCTTCCGCGCCATTCGCCGCGTCATTCGCCGCGAGCATCTGACGCGCATCACGCTGCCGACGATCATCCTGGCGCCGACGGCGGACCGCCTGGTGCCGCACGCATCCGTCGAGTGGCTGGCCCGCAACTTCCGCGCCGCGCAGATGATCCCGATCGACGGCGCGCGCCACGAACTGCTGCATGAAGCCGATCGCTACCGCGCGCAGGCAATGGCCGCGATCCTCGCCTTCATCATTCCGGAAGAAAGCGACGGGCGCGAAACGACCGCCGCCTGATTGCGCGGACACAGCCCGCGGTCGCGCAAGGCAAATCGACAGGCGCAAGCCCCTCGAGCAGGCCGGCTCAGCCGTTCAGGATTTCGAGCGCCTGGGCGTGCAGTTCGGCGCTGCCGGCCGCGATCACCTCGCCGCCCATTTCCGCCGGCCCACCCTGCCAGTTGGTGATGATGCCGCCCGCCTGCTCGATCAGCGGGATCAGGCCGCCGACATCGTAGGGCTTCAGCCCACACTCGATCACCAGGTCGATGTGACCGGCCGCCAAAAGCGCGAACGCGTAGCAATCGCAACCGTAGCGGAACAGGCGGACCTTGCTCTGAACCGCCTCGTACCGGCTCTTGAGCGCGCCGGTGTAGAGATGCGGCGACGTGGTGAACAGCACGGCGTCCGAAAGCGACGCACAGGCCCTGGTCGAAATCACCTTTTCGCCGTCAGGTCCGCGGTAGATCGCCTTTTCGCCATCGGCGAGATAACGCTCGCCGGTAAACGGCTGGTCCATCATGCCCATGACCGCGTCGCCGTTGCGGTAAAGGCCCACCAGCGTCCCCCAGACCGGGAGGCCGGAGATGAAGGCGCGGGTGCCGTCGATCGGATCGATGACCCAGACATGTTCTCGGTCGAGCCCGACATTGCCATGCTCTTCGCCAAGAATGCCGTGATCCGGGAAATGCGCCTCGATCAGCGCGCGGATTGCCGCTTCCGCCGACTGGTCGGCTTCGGTCACCGGGTCGAAACCGCCTTCGAGCTTGTTGACGACGTTGGTGCCGATACGAAAGCGCGGCAGCGTTTCCGCCTTGGCGGCTTCGGCAAGACGATCGAAGAAGGCGCGGTCGGGCAACATGGCTCTCTCTCAAGGAAGGATGCGGAGGGTTCAACCTGAATAGACGAAAATCGTGGAAAGGCAACGACCTGCCCGTCCGCCAGGCATCCACCGACCGTCTCGTGCCATCGTGCTGCGACGCAGTGACCTGCTCGTTCGCCAAGTCTTAACGGGCGGCATTCGCCCGCCAACTTGTAGTTTCGGGCACCTAAATCGTTTCAAGTAGTGCTTGCGAGTGAAATTTCTTTGATGCGGCGCAAAACTTTTCAGCGCCACAACTTGACATTTGTGCAGTGCAATATTATGGTTTTCGTACAGTCACCTGTGACTGTAAATACCCTCCTTGGGTGTTTCCTCCCTAGACTTGACCGCGCCGATGGCGCGGTTTTTTTTGAAGCTCCCCCACATCATTATGGACGTGTCTGAAGCTCCCGCCGGGCGTCGTTTCGCAGCGATTTGCGACGGTCAGGGATGCGGCACTTCTGCAAGGACTATTCGGCCGCCAGCGGCATATAGGCGCCATAGTCCTCGACGTGGCGGGCAAGCGCGGCGACGAAGGTCGTCAGATCCGCCACGAGCGCGCCGAAGCCCGGCTTTCTGACCAGCGTCGTCTCGTCGACATAGAGCGCCCGGTTGATCTCGATCTGCAGCGCGTGCAGCCCGCGCGTCGGCCGGCCGTAGTGCTCGGTGATGAAACCGCCGGCATAGGGTTTGTTGCGCACCACGCTGTAGCCGAGCTGCTGCAACAGGTCGACGGCGGCGCGCGAGAGCTCGCCGGCGGCACTGGTTCCATAGCGATCGCCGATGATGAAATCCGGCCGCTGGCCGCTGCCGGGCAGATGCACATTGCCCGGCATCGAATGGCAATCGATCAGCACCGACATGCCGAACTGGACATGGGTGCGTGCAATCAGTTTGCGCAAGGTGGCATGGTAGGGCTTGTAGATCGTCTCGATCCGCGTCAGCGCATCCTCGACAGGCAAGCGTTGGCGATAGATTTCCATGTTCTCGGCGACGAGACGCGGGATCGTGCCAAGCCCACCGGCGACACGCATCGAGCTGATATTGGCATGCGGCGGCAACGGGCCTTCGAACATGCGCGGATCCAGTTCGTAAGGCTCGCGGTTGACGTCGAGGAAGGCGCGGGGGAAATGTGCCAGAAGCATCGGCGCGCCGAGGAACGTCGCGTTCTGAAACAGCTCGTCGACATAGTGATCTTCCGACCGGCGTATGGAAAGCGCGTCGAGGCGGGACTGATCGAGAAAACTCTGGGGATAGTACCGGCCGCTATGCGGCGAGTTGAACACAAAGGGAATGCGCTGGATCGGAGGTTCCAGGACCTCGAACAGTTCCCTCTCCGCTATTTCCCCCATCTGAACCCTTTTTTACCATATGCCGTACTTGCAATTGTCATCATGTTGCCAGTTGGCCCGCTCTGTGTCCATAGTGGCCCATCACAGCATCCCGGGGAATTGACGTCCCGCGTTCACGAGATATTTACCGCGTTGCGGTTTGGATAAAACGCCGCAATCTACGCGCAATGAACTGAATTAAAGAGAAGCACGGCCGAATTCATGACTGCGAAAATCCTTCTTGCCGAAGACGACAACGACATGCGCCGGTTCCTGGTCAAGGCACTGGAGAAGGCCGGCTACAAGGTCATGTCCTATGACAATGGCGCCAGCGCCTATGACCGGCTTCGAGAAGAACCGTTCTCGCTTCTCCTGACCGACATCGTCATGCCGGAAATGGACGGCATCGAGCTCGCCCGCCGGGCGACCGAACTCGACCCGGACCTCAAGGTCATGTTCATCACCGGCTTTGCCGCCGTGGCACTGAACCCGGACAGCAAGGCCCCGAAGGATGCCAAGGTGCTGTCGAAGCCCTTCCACCTTCGCGACCTCGTCGACGAGGTCAACAAGATGCTGGCCGCGGCCTAACCACACCGGTTTTCCACAGGCGCGACCTGCCGCGACTGTACTGAATGCGACTTTGAAAAGGACCGCTGCGATCCACAGGGATCTCCGGCGGTCTTTTCGTTTCAATATCTTAGCAGAAACCCCGGAAATCCGGGCCTTGCCGGTGTCGCATCGGCTCGGCTCCAATGGCGAAATTTGCCGCTCTGAAAATTCTGTCAAAAAACCTTCGAAAACCCTATTGACGCGGCAACGGCTTTTGTGGTCTATGCCGCTCATCGGATGGGCGTGTAGCTCAGCGGGAGAGCACTACGTTGACATCGTAGGGGTCACAAGTTCGATCCTTGTCACGCCCACCATTCGAATTCAAAAGGCCTTTCGAGAAATCGAGAGGCCTTTTTCGTTTGGCCGCGATCCCCGCCGTTTCAGCCGGCCGCAACGACCGGCATTCCCTGTACAAAGTTTAATCTCCCCGCGTCATGGAAGAGCGACATCCAGGCGCTAGTTTGCATTGTCGACCCGACCGCATTCGCTGGGCAGTGAAGAAGGCAGATGCCATTCGCCATGGCGCCGACTTGCCTGTTTCATGGCGGGCAATCGGAGGTCGAAGTCATGCACGCAGACCAGCGGGCGGTATCGCTGATGTCACCGATGCCGTCCGGCCATATCTCCCGGAAAGAGAAAGGAACGGACCATGCCTGCCGTCAAGAACATCGTGCTCGTCCACGGCGCCTGGGGCGACGCCTCCCATTGGCGTCATGTCATCCCGCCGCTGCATGCCAAGGGTTATAGGATTGCCGCAGTGCAGAACCCGCTGACATCGCTTGCCGACGACGTCGAGCGCACCCGCAAGCTGGCCGAATCGCTTGACGGCCCGACCCTGCTCGTCGGCCACTCCTATGGTGGCGCCGTCATCAGCGGCGCCGGTCACGCCGCAAATGTCGTTGGCCTCGTCTATGTCGCAGCCTTCGCGCCGGATGAAGGTGACAGCCTCGGCAGCATCTTTGCAAGACGCGACGCGCCCTCCGGTGCCGCCAGCATCCGCCCGGACAAGGATGGATTCCTCTGGCTCGACCAGGCGACCTTCCGCCAGAGCTTCGGGCAGGACCTCAGCGAAACCGACGCCCTGGTGATGGCCGTGGCACAGAAACCGATCGCCGGGCGTTGCTTCGAGGACAAGGCCGGCCCGCCGGCCTGGAAGACGAAGCCGAGCTGGTACCAGGTCTCGAGCCAGGATCACATGATCCCGCCGGAAACCGAAGAGTGGATGGCCGAACGCATCAAGGCGAAGAAGATCATCACGCTCGACGCCAGCCATGCCTCGCTCGCGTCGCATGCCAAGGAGATTGTCGCATTGATCGACGAGGCGATCGCGTCGCTCGGCTAGTTGCCAGAGGCAAAGTGTCGGCACCGGTCGACGCGCCCCCCGGATACAGCATCAGCCGCGATTTGCCGCGGCTGATGCCCTTTCAATCATGAATGGGTCGTGCGCCGTCCTGCGACCCTTGCTCGACGTGAAAACGTGTCGAGATCGATCGCAGCACCTTCCGGAGCGCGGCACACCTCTTCCGGATGACGGTCGCTCGCCTCCACGGCGAAGTGGATGGCCGCGCTTTCGTTGGAAAAGAGGCCGCCGACCACGCCCTTTCGGTCGGAAACGACCCACCAGCCATGCCGGTCGCGACCGACGACGAAACGTGCGCGCGCGCGAAAGCCGCGGCGTATCTGTTGCGTACTGCCCATGATGTTATGGTTCCTGTTGATGATCAGAAGCGCTTAGCCGGCGATCCACGGAATGGCGGCCTGAATGCCGTAAGCAAGCGCAAGCACGATACCGAGCCTGATGCCGATGCCGAGAAAGGCATCGCGAACGGCAGTATCGCTGCCCCGGTCATTCTCCACATGTTTTGCCGTTCTTGCGCGCCGGCAGAGTTCGGCCTGGGCTGCGAGATGAGGAAGGCGTGACATTGATCTGTCTCCTTTGGTGGTGAGGGGATCGCCGCGCCCATCCGAAGCCTGAAAACAAGGGCATCGGGACAGGGCGGCCGAGGACAAAAGCAGAAGGTTCAGCTTGCGAGCGCGATGCGCACGCCACCGCCGATCAGGGTCTCACCCCGGATCTCGGTCAGCGGCTCGAGCGCCGCGCGGATCTCGGCGGCGGTTTCGGGCGCAACCGGCGTCAGCGGCAGGCGCATTTCCGGGCTGAGCGCGCGCACCAGATGCAGCGCGTATTTGATCGGGCCCGGATTGGTCTCGCGTTCAAGCGCGACTAGGAGCGGCCGAAGCCGTTCATGGATGGCAATGGCGGCCGCGACGTTGCCGGTGGTGATCGCCTGATGCATCGCCACGGTCAGCCGTGGCACCACATTGGACACCACCGAAATGGTGCCGTGGCCGCCGCACAGATTGAACGGCAGTGCGGTCTGGTCGTGACCCGAGAGCTGGCGGGTCCGGGTCTTCACGGCCGCCGGAGAAGAGAGGAAACGGCCGATGTCACCGGTTGCATCCTTGATGCAGACGATGCCCGGTAGCTCCGCCAGCCGCTCGAGGGTCCGCGGCGCCAGGTCGACGCCGGTACCCGAGGGCACGTTGTAGACGATGATCGGCAGGTCGACGGCTTTGCTGACCGCCTCGAAGTGGCGAAAGAGCCCCTCCTGCGAAGGCTTGTTGTAATAGGGTGCAACGACGAGTGCCGCATCAGCCCCGAGTGCCTTGGCTTCCGCCGTCAGGTCGATCGTCGTCTCGGTGCTGTTTGAGCCGGTGCCGGCGATGACCGGGATCTTGCCCTCGGCCACTTCGACGCAACGCTCGATCACCATCGTCCGCTCGGCGCGGTTAAGCGTCGGCGCCTCGCCGGTGGTGCCACAGGCAACGACACCCGAGATGCCATGGCGGATCTGCCATTCCACCAGCGACATCAGGCCGACAGTATCGACCTTGCCATCGCGAAACGGGGTGACGAGCGCCGTGATCGCCCCTTCGAGGCGCAACGAATGCATGTTCATGACACGTGTCCTTCAGGTGGGAAGATTGCCGCGGACGGCAGCGCCGGCGGCCAGTTGATGGCCGCGGCAGGAGCGCAGGAAGGCGCCGAGGATCGCAGCCGCCAGATCGGCGTGCCGCGCCTTGAAGGTGATCCGACCTCGAGCGTGCGGTTGGTAGCGCAGCGCGCAGGTCCAGAGCCCGAACTCATGGCCAAGCGTGCGCAGGCAGAGTTTCGCCTGCGTGGTGGATGTCAGGTGTATGACCGCTTCGACCAGCGCGTCGGCCGCCATCAGGTCGCTGAACCGACGCGACGGCCAGTCATCCTCGGCAAGACCCGGCAGTTCCCGAACGATCCGCACGGCCTCCCAGACGTGGTGCTCGCGCAGGCGGCGAACGGCCGTCAGCCGCAAGAGCAAGGCATCCAAGGCATCATGAGGGCGTTCGTCACCTTCCGGCCGTTCATGCGCTGCCTGACTGGACAGGCCGCCGAGGGCGTGAACGGGAAAGCTGAAATCGTGAAGGGGCATGGCACTCGTCCGCAGTCGATGGCGTATTCGATGGCTGAGAGGCTAGCGCCGCCCTGCGTCCGGATTCGATTCCGACTTTCGGTGCCCGGCATAAGATTTCCGTAAAGCTGCCGGATTGGCGCTGTGCAAGGCGCCGGCCCATCGCCAGAGCGCCGTGCGTTCACCCGAACACACAAAGGACGCTCCGGCACTTTGAGGCTAGAGCATCTTTCCGCCCGCAAGTGATTCCACTTGAAGGCAGGATGCTCTAGATTGGCGTCAGGGAGACGGAAACCCCGTAAAACGCGGCCGCGCGGCGTCGAAATAATCTGACGCAAAAGATGACGCGCACGCAATTTTGCGCTAGGTAGCCGCTTCTGTGGCGATCGAGATCGTCGTTTTCCAGTGCAATGCCCCCCGTCCGTGAAGGAACATGCCCATGCCCGCCTATCGCTCACGCACCACCACCCACGGCCGCAACATGGCCGGCGCCCGCGGCCTCTGGCGCGCTACGGGCATGAAGGACGGCGATTTCGGCAAGCCGATTATTGCGGTGGTGAACTCCTTCACCCAGTTCGTGCCCGGCCACGTGCACCTCAAGGACCTTGGCCAGCTGGTTGCCCGCGAAATCGAGGCCGCCGGCGGCGTCGCCAAGGAATTCAACACGATCGCGGTCGATGACGGCATCGCCATGGGCCATGACGGCATGCTCTATTCGCTGCCCTCGCGCGAGATCATCGCCGACTCGGTCGAATACATGGTGAACGCCCATTGCGCCGACGCCATGGTCTGCATCTCCAACTGCGACAAGATCACCCCCGGCATGCTGATGGCCGCACTCCGCCTCAACATTCCCGCCGTCTTCGTCTCGGGTGGGCCGATGGAAGCCGGCAAGGTCGTGCTGCACGGCAAGACCCATGCGCTCGACCTCGTCGATGCCATGGTCGCCGCTGCCGACGACAACATTTCCGACGAGGACGTCAAGGTCATCGAGCGTTCCGCCTGCCCGACCTGCGGCTCCTGCTCCGGCATGTTCACCGCCAATTCGATGAACTGTCTGACCGAAGCGCTGGGCCTGTCGCTGCCGGGCAACGGTTCGACGCTGGCGACGCATGCCGACCGCAAGCGCCTGTTCGTCGAAGCCGGCCACCTGATCGTCGACATCACCCGCCGCCACTACGAGCAGGACGACAACGGCGTCCTGCCGCGCAACGTCGCCTCCAAGAAGGCGTTCGAGAACGCCATGGCGCTCGACATCGCCATGGGCGGCTCGACCAACACCGTTCTGCACATTCTCGCCGCCGCCCACGAGGGCGAGGTCGATTTCACCATGGCCGACATCGACCGGCTGTCGCGCAAGGTTCCCTGCCTGTCGAAGGTGGCGCCCGCCAAGAGCGACGTGCACATGGAAGACGTGCACCGTGCCGGCGGCATCATGTCGATCCTTGGCGAACTCGAAAAGGGCGGCCTCATCAACCGCGATTGCCCGACGGTGCACAGCGCCACGATCGGCGACGCCATCGACCGCTGGGACATCACCCGCACGTCGAGCGAAACGGTCCGCAATTTCTTCCGTGCAGCACCGGGCGGCATCCCGACGCAGGTCGCCTTCAGCCAGGAAGCGCGCTGGGACGAGCTCGACACCGACCGTGAAAAGGGCGTCATCCGCTCGGTCGAACATCCCTTCTCCAAGGACGGCGGCCTCGCGGTCCTCAAGGGCAACATCGCCATCGACGGCTGCATCGTGAAGACGGCCGGCGTCGACGAGAGCATCCTGAAATTCTCCGGCCCGGCCCGCGTCTTTGAAAGCCAGGATGCGTCGGTCAAGGCGATCCTTGCCAACGAGATCAAGGCCGGTGACGTCGTGGTCATCCGCTATGAAGGCCCGAAGGGCGGCCCTGGCATGCAGGAGATGCTCTATCCGACGAGCTATCTGAAGTCGAAGGGCCTCGGCAAGGCCTGCGCGCTGATCACCGACGGCCGCTTCTCCGGCGGCACCTCGGGCCTGTCGATCGGCCACGTTTCTCCGGAAGCGGCCAATGGCGGCACGATCGGGCTGGTGCGCGAAGGCGACATGATCGACATCGACATTCCGAACCGCACCATCAGCCTGCGCGTCGACGAGGCGGAACTTGGCCGTCGCCGCGCCGAGCAAGATGCCCAGGGCTGGAAGCCGACCGAGATCCGCAAGCGCAAGGTGACGACGGCGCTCAAGGCCTATGCCGCCTTCGCAACGTCGGCCGACCGTGGCGCGGTACGCGACCTCGGCGAGCTTTAAGTTTCGCGCAGACAACAAACAACAAGAAGGGGCTGCCGCAAGTCGGGGGCCTTTTTTGTTGCTCGTTTCTGCCCGCAAACTGCGTATCGCTTTGCCGGAGCCCACCCGTCTGCTATTTTAGTCAAACCTAAAATCAGACAGGTGGATCATGACCAACGAGTCCGAACTGCTCGGCACGTGGAAGATGCTGTCCTGGACACGGGAGGTCGTCGCCACCGGCCAGGTGAGCGACGCCATGGGGCCGAGGCCCATCGGCTATCTCTCCTACTTCGCGGATGGCCGCATGAGCGCTGTGGTGGTCAAGCGCGACCGCCCACAGTTGAAGGGGCTCGTGCCGTCGCACGACGAGAAGGCGGCGCTGTTCGATTCCATGCTTGCCTATTCCGGCTCCTACACGCTCGAAGACGGCCGGATCATCCATCACGTCGATGCGAGCTGGAACCCTGCCTGGGGCGTGTCCGACCTGATCCGGCCCTTTTCCGTGGAAGGTGACCGGCTGGTAATCTATGGCGCGCCGGGCATAGACCCGGCGACCGGCGAGGAGGTCATCTACCACCTCGAATTCCGCAAGATGTGACGGACTGCTCGACCGCGCGTGTCAGAGGTGGCGCGTTTCGGCCGGCGCGTGGAACCAGTTGTTGTTGCGCCCGTCCATGTACTGCACCGGCGCTTCGGCGAGCACCGCCGGATCGAGATCGTCGAGGCAGGCGACGTTGACCGAATAATAGGCGCCGCCGATTTCCTCGATGTAGCCATGACCGAAGGCGGCAACCCCGCATGTCCTGCAGAAGCGGTGATGCACGCTGTTGCTGTTGAACTGGTAATCGGCGATGCCGGCCTCGTCGCACTGCAGGCGAAAATCGTCGGGCTTGACGACCGCCCCCCAATAGCGCCGCTTCCAGCAGATCGAGCAATTGCATTTTCCGGTGCCGGCATCGAGATCGATATCGGCCTCGTAGCGGATGGTTCCGCAATGGCAGCTTCCCTTGTACGTCATTTTCATAGCCGTCGCTCCTGCGTGCCGGGCCAGGCTGGCCCCTGTTGCCACCCACCCGGCGCGCGATACGCAGCCGGGTGAAGTTCATGCAGTGCATTTGCCATATTGACAATATGTTGTCAAATTATTTGATTTCCGCGATCTGTCAGAGATGGCGGCACTCCGCGGGCGTTTCGTCCCATCGGTCGTTGCGACCATCCAGATACTGCACCGGCACGTTGGCGAGAACGGAGGGATCGACATCGTCCAGCGTGGCGATATTGATGCTGTAATAGGCGCCGCCGAGTTCCTCGACATAACCATGGCTATAGGAGACGATGCCGCAGGCCGGGCAGAAGCGATGATTGCCGACCTTGGCACCGAACTGATACAGCCCAACCTGATCTTCCGGCGACAGGAGACGAAAATCCTCCGGCTGGACCTGTGCACCCCAGTAGCGGGCCCTGGCACAGAACGAGCAATTGCATCGCGTCGTACCGGCGTCGAGATCGAAAGTCGCTTCGTATCGCAGCTTGCCACAATGGCAACCACCCCTGTAAGTCCTTCTCGCCATGCTCTCTTCTCCCTTGCTGAAATGGCTTGCTGAAATGACCGCATCATGACAACATGATGTCACAATAACATCCACACAACGGCGGTGCAGTCAACATGAAAGACCCTGATCGTACGCCCGCAGGAGACGCCTTTGCGGAGTTCGCCATATCGGTGCTACGACTTGGCGGCCCGCTGACGCAGGCCGGGGACGCACTCGCCAAGCCTTCCGGACAGACGAGTGCCCGATGGCAGGTGCTGGCTGCGGCAAACTACGCCCCGATGTCGGTTGCCGATGCTGCGCGCGCGCTCGGCCTTGCGCGCCAGGGGGTGCAGCGCATAGCCGACCTCTTGGAGACCGACGGGCTGATCGACTACAGAGACAACCCGACGCACCAGAGGGCCAAGCTCATGGTTCTGACGACGGCCGGCGAGACCGCGCTGCACGAAATCAAGGAGCGGCAAGCGACCTGGGCGGACCGCCTTGGCGGCGCGCTCGGCGAAAGACGGCTGCGGCAGGCCTCTGCCCTGATCGCCGAGGTGATCGAGGTGCTCAACGAGCGCCCTGCGCCGGGGGACTGAACGACCGCCGGTCAAGCCAACCTTAGGAGATCCACACGCAGGCGGCCCGGGCCGCCATCGCCGAGCACCGGATCGAGCGCCTCATGCAAGTTGCGCCAGATCGGCACGGCACGCGCCAACAGCGTCTGCCCCTCCGGTGTCAGCCGCAATCGCCGCGACCGCCGGTCGTCGGCATCCGGGACGCTTTCGACCAGGCCGCGCCGCTCCAGCGGCTTCAATGCCGCCGTCAAGGTCGTCCGGTCCATGGCAAGCAGCTGCGCCACCGAACCCATGTTCGGAGGCGCCGGACGGTTGAGCGACATCAGGAGGGAGAACTGTCCGTTGGTGATATCGAGGGGACGCAGCGCCTCGTCGAACCGGCGGGCGATGGCGCGTGCGGCACGCTGCACGTGCAGGCAGAGGCAGGTGTCCTTCACATGCAGGGTCGTGTCGAACGAAACGAGCGGCATTTTTGACATGCCCGATTAATGTTGATATCAACGTAATTAGTCAAGTGCGGTGTTTAGGAGGAGCAGGCATGAGACAGGAACACGCAGTCGTATCGCCTGAGGAGTGGTCCAGCGCGCGCAAGGCGCTGCTGGCGCTGGAAAAGGAGCACACGCACCTGCGCGACAGGGTCAACGCCGCCCGCCTGGCATTGCCCTGGGTGAAGATGGAGAAGACCTATGTCTTCGACACGCCAGCCGGCAAGAAACAGCTTTCCGAGCTTTTTGACGGGCGCAGCCAGCTCGTCGTCTATCACTTCATGTTTGGCCCCGGCTGGGACGCCGGTTGCCCCGGCTGCTCGTTCCTCGTCGACCATTTCGACGGGATGCTGCCGCATCTCAACCATCACGACGTGACGCTGGTCGCCGCTTCGAACGCATCGCTTGCCAAGATCGAAGCCTACAAAAGGCGCATGGAGTGGCATTTCCCCTGGGTTTCGGCCGAGGGCAACGGCTTCAACCGCGATTTCCATGTGGCCTTCTCGCCGGAGGAACTTGCGAGCGGCGCGGTCTCCTACAATTTCACAGAGATCGAAAGCGCCAATGCCCACGAGGAATTGCCCGGTCTCAGCGCCTTTCAGAAGGGCGACGACGGGGCGGTCTACCACACCTATTCCAGCTACGCCCGCGGGCTGGAAGAACTGGCCGGAACGCTGATGCTGCTCGACCGGGCGCCCAAGGGCCGCAATGAGGGCGGGACGATGGATTTCGTGCGCCGCCACGACGAATACGACCAGAAGCGCAACGCCGGCTAACGGGTCCGTCGCGGGCGGAACCTTTCGCCTGCAGACGCGTTCTCATGAAACTCGCGCGCCGGGTCGATGGTCCGTGCCCGCCGGAAAGAGGCCCCCGTGACGGCAGAACCGGAAGAAGCGCATCGCTGGCTCGAGCAGATCCTGGGCGATTGGCAGGTTCAAACCTCTGGCCCAGACGGCAAACCCGATGGCAGCGGAGACTGGACGGAGCACGTGCGTTCGCTTCAGGGCATGTGGGTTGTCTGCGAGGGCCAGGGGACCATGCCGGACGGCAGCTTCGGCCAGACGCTGATGACACTCGGCTTCAGGCCGGAAACCGGCCGCTACGTCGGCACCTGGGTCGGCTCAATGATGCCCCACATGTGGCTTTATGACGGAGAACTCGATGCGGACGGAACGTCGCTGGCGCTTTATTGCGACGGACCGGACTTCGAGAATCCGGGCCGCACGGCGCGTTATCGGGACGTCATCACGCTCATGGACCATTCCCGTCGCCGGCTGAAGGCCGAGGTGCAGACGTCCGACGGACGCTGGAAACACATGATGACGGCGCAGTACCAGCGCCGCGACTGAGAGCAAGGCACACTGAGGGCAAGGCACAAGGCACGCCGCTACGAACCCCCGCACACTGGAGGAAGACAATGGCAGATCACGGCAAATTTGTCTGGTATGAACTGATGACGACCGACATGGCCGCGGCCGAAACGTTCTACAGGGACGTCGTCGGCTGGGATGCGCGCGATGCCGGCATGCCCGGGATCAGCTATACGCTGTTTCATGTCGGCGAGATTCCGGTGGCGGGCCTGATGACGATGCCCGACGGCGCGCTCGAGATGAAGGTGCCTCCCGCCTGGCTCGGCTATGTCGGCGTCGATGACGTCGATGCGACGGCGGACAAGATCGCAGCCAAGGGCGGCAAGGTTCACCGCGCGCCGGACGACATCCCGGGCATCGGCCGCTTCGCGGTCGTCACCGATCCGCACGGCGCCGTATTCTCTATCTTCAAGGGGATCGGCGATCCGCCTCCGGTCACAGATCCGATGACACCGGGCCTTGTCGGTTGGCACGAACTGGCCGCTGGCGATCTCGATACGGCCTTTCCTTTCTATGCCGAGCTCTTCGGTTGGACCAAGGATCAGGCGATGGACATGGGCGAGATGGGTATTTACCAGATCTTTGCCCAAGGCGGCGCGCCAATCGGCGGGATGATGACCAAGCCGAAGGAAGTCCCCTCGCCCTACTGGCTCTACTACATCAATGTCGCAGCGCTCGATGCCTCGATCGAGCGCATCAAGGCCGGCGGCGGCAAGATCGTGCTGGAGCCGATGGAGGTCCCCGGGGGCGCCTGGATCGTCCAGGCGCTCGACCCGCAAGGCGCGTTGTTCGCACTGGTCGGTCCAAGACGGTAATTCCCGGGACGAACGGGTCGCCTCCGGTATCTCTCCCCGGCTTCACCGCGTCTCGACTGTTGGGCGACGTCTTCTTGCGCAACAGTTTCTGAAGTAAAACCGGGGCAATGCAAAGATCAGGCTCGCCTTCCGCAAGAAGGCGGGCCGCTTCTGTTGTTTGAGTGAGATCAGAATTTGGCGTCAATGCGGGCAAACGGAGGGGCCTGCCCTGCGTCTGACGCATCCCTCGGTTGCGGTATCGCCCCTAGTATTTAAGGGTATTTCAAGATTATTTAACATCTTATACGATAAGTGGGGCGGCAAGCACACTGATTTCGGATGGGTTTCTTGTCGTGTACAAGAATTTGTCGCGCCTTGCATGCGATGGTGACGACATGAGTGGAGCAACTTCGCATCAATGAGCAACACAGGCGGCAGCTATGCGTCCCCTCGTGCGGACGTTGCGGAAGCGCGCACGGCCAAGGTGCTGCGTCGAAAGCTCCAGTGGCTGATCGCGATCGTCGTTGCCTGCACGGGCGTCCTTGCGACGGAGATCATTGCCGCGTCCTATAGCGACTTCGTCATCGCCCGCCGCAATCTGACCGAGGTGATGGCCTTCTGCCGTGTGCTTGACGCGGCAAACTATCTGTCGGCCGAGCGCGGGCCGTCCAATGGCATGCTTGGCATTGGTGTGGCGCCCGGCTCGCCGGTCAAAGCCCGCCTTGCCGAATTTCGTGCACGCAGCGACGCATCCCTGGCGCAGCTCGTCGCCGACATCGACAATGCCAGCCGGGCAGAGCCCGCTGATGCGCTTTCGCCGATCCTGGTCGAGGTTCAGCGCCGGCTGGCGCTTGCGCGCGTCGAGGTCGATCGCATCGCCGCCCTTCCCCCCGAGGAACGCAACCTTGCCGAAATCCAGGCGGCCATAGAGGCGATGTTCGGCGTGATCGACGCGCTTCGCCCTGCGATCGACTGGAACATTCAGCGCCTCACCAACACCGACCCTAATCTTGCCGGCATCGCGCTTGCCGCGCAGATGCTCGCCAACCTGCGCGAGGACGGCGGCCGCCTCGGCTCGCAGATCATGGCCCCGGTCGCGGTCGGCAAGCCGCTCGAGGCGCAGAACCTTGCCGACAGTGAGCGCACGCGCGGACGGCTTCAGGAAGTCTGGTCGATCGTCGGCAAGCCCGGTGCGCTTCCGGGTCTCAGCCCGGCAGACATCGGCGATCTGGCGAAGATCGACCGCGAGTTCTTCGGCGAGGGCCTGGCGATGATCGACGGCATCATCGCCGTCGGCAGAAATTCCGGCGCCTATCCCATGACGGCCGAACAGCTGACCGACCGCTTCGTCCCGAAGATGAAGCCGCTCGAGGACCTGCGCCGCTCCTTCATGGATGCGACCGTCGAACGGCTCTCCGCCAATAAGACGCGGGCCTCGATCAAGCTCGCCGTCGCCACTCTTGCCACCTTTGCGCTGTTCCTCGTGCTGCTCGTCCTGATGCGCCGCGCCCGCTCCCTGGTCTTTGAACCGTTGCTTCTGGCGCGTCACAGCATCATCGAACTCGCCAACGATCGCCCGATCTCCCGCCTTCAGGGCAAGGGCGGCGAGGGTGAGATGGGCCGCCTGTTCGATGCGATCGACGTGCTGCGCCAGCGCCTCGACGAGCGTACCCTTTTGATGCAGCACCTCGAGCGCCAGGCCGAAACGGACGAACTGACCGGCCTGCTCAACCGCCGCGCCCTGGAGCTCATCGGCAGCGCCGAGCACAAGAACGGCGGCGATCAGCAAGTCTGCCTGATCCTGATGGACATCGACCATTTCAAGCAGATCAACGACACGCACGGCCATCTGGTCGGCGACATCGTGCTGAAGGAAACGGCGCGCATCATCCGCAATTCCGTGCGCAACTCGGATCTCGTGGCACGCTTCGGCGGCGAAGAATTCGCGGTGATCACCCCCGGCGACAACATCGAGTCCGCGCTGGCCCTTGCTGAGAGGATCAGGTTCAATCTGGCGCGTGAGCCGATCGTCGTCTCGGAGGGCCGCGCCCTGACCGTGACAGCGAGCTTCGGCGTGGCAGAGGGCCGGAGCGCCAACGGCGGCTGGACACGCCTGATCGCGCGTGCCGACACCGAACTCTACCGCGCCAAATCCGAAGGCCGGAACCGCGTCTGCGTCCAGCAGGCGTCCGCATCCCTTGCCCACCTCACGTCGGCGAAATCCGCGCGCGCGTAGCAAGAAAATCGAGCACCACCCGCACGCGCGCCGGCAAGGCCCCGCCCTGACCGCTAAACACCGCATGAAATGCCTCGCTGTCGCCGGGGTTCAGGTGCTCGGCAACCGGCAGAAGCCGGCCGGCGCGCATATCCTCCTTCACGGTGAAAGTCGGCAAGCGGGCGAGACCGACGCCTGCAAGCGCAAGCTGGCGCAAGCCTTCGCCATCGCTGACCCGCACGTGTTCGCTGGGCGGCAGTGCGACCTCCTGCCCGTCCGCCAGCAGCGGCCAGCCGGCGACGGCGCGCGTGTAGCTGTGGCTCAGCCGGTTCATCACCTCGAGATCCGCAATCGTCCTGGCCTCGCCGTGGCGTGCGACATAGGACGGTGCACCGACGATGGTCATCGACGTGGTGCCGAGCTTTCTGCCGATCAGGCTTGAGGTCTTGAGCGGGCCGGCACGTACGGCGACGTCGGCACGTTCCACCATCAGATCGACCACGGTATCGGTCTGCAGGATATCGATCGAAACGGCCGGGAACGCCGACAGGAATTCCGAAAGGACCGGCATCAGCGCATGGGTTGCGTAGGACGCGCTGACGTTCAGCCGCACCCGGCCCTCGGGCGTTTCACCCGCTCCGGCCAGGCGCTCCGCCTCATCGATGTCGGCCAGGATGCGCACGGCGCGTTCGTAGAAGGCACAGCCCTCGGCCGTCAGCTGCAGCCGCCGTGTCGAGCGATTGACCAGCCGGACACCGAGCCGCTCCTCCAGTCTGAGGACGAGCTTGCTGACTGCCGACGGCGTCATGCAGCAAAGCCGCGCCGCAGCGGAAAAGCCGCCAAGTTCCACCACCCTGGCAAACACCGCCATTTCGCCCGAACGGTTTATCGGCAATCGCGACATGTGACTTCAACTCACAAATGATGTTCCTTCATCTGGTCTACATCGCAAATGAAATCGTGACCACCTTCTCGTCATGGGCGGGCGACATCCGCCGCCTGCAACACGGAAAGCCTGCGAGGAGTTGGAAAATGGAATACAGACGGCTTGGATCATCCGGACTGAAGGTATCGGCCCTGAGTTTCGGCGCAGGAACCTTCGGCGGCAAGGGACCGCTCTTCAGCGCCTGGGGCAACAGCGGCGAGACGGAAGCACGCCGGCTGATCGACATTTCGCTGGAGGCCGGCGTCAACCTCTTCGACACGGCCGATGTCTATTCGGATGGCGCGTCGGAGAGCGTGCTTGGCGCGGCGATCAGGGGGCGGCGCGATCAGGTCCTGATCTCGACCAAGATCGGCTTGCCGACGGGCGACGGCCCGAACGACGCCGGCACCTCGCGCGCACGTCTGGTGAAAGGGGTCGATGACGCTCTCAGGCGGCTCGGCACCGATTACATCGACCTCTTGCAGCTGCACGCGTTTGATGCCGGCACACCGGTCGAAGAGGTTCTGTCGACGCTCGACGGCCTCGTTGCCGCCGGCAAGCTGCGTTACGTCGGCGCCTCCAACTTCGCTGGCTGGCAATTGATGAAGTCGCTGGCGGCCTCGGAAAGACACGGCCTTGTGCGCCATGTCGCCCACCAGGTCTACTACTCGCTTGTCGGTCGCGACTACGAATGGGAACTGATGCCGCTCGGCGCCGACCAGGGTGTCGGCGCACTGGTCTGGAGCCCGCTCGGCTGGGGCCGCCTCACCGGCAAGATCCGCCGCGGAAAGCCCTGGCCGGAAGGCAGCCGGCTGCACGACACCGCCGTCTTCGGTCCACCGGTCGACGACGAAAAACTCTACGATGTCGTCGACGTGCTCGATCAACTGGCGGAAGAAACCGGTCGGACAATCCCGCAGATCGCCATCAACTGGCTGCTGCAGCGCCCGACGATTTCGAGCGTCATCATCGGCGCCCGCAACGAGGAGCAGCTGCGCCAGAACCTCGGCGCCGTCGGCTGGTCGCTGTCGCCGGAGCAGGTTGCGCGCCTCGACGAGGCGAGCAGGACGACGCCTGCCTATCCCTACTTCCCCTACTATCGCCAGGAGGGTTTCGCGCGGATCAATCCGCCGATCGTCTGACCGTTGCTCGCACCCGTTGCTTTCGCACGCTCGAGGAGGCGTGCGAAAGCCTTGCAGCACCTTGATTTTCCTCGCGCGCTTTCGCGCTTGCATTCTCAATTTGCATTGCACAAACTTCCCGGAGATGGAGGCGCAAGACCTTCCAAGAAGGGGACCGAATCCGGCATGTCGATCAAGGCCAGTATCTATCACCTGACCCATTACCTCTATGACCGTCCCGTCAGGCTGTCGCCGCAAATCATCCGGCTGAAGCCAGCCGCCCATTCCAAGACCAAGGTCATCAGCAACTCGCTGAAGGTTTCGCCCGGCAATCACTTCGTCAACCTGCAGCAGGATCCCTACGGCAACTATCTCGCCCGCTTCGTCTTTCCAGACCCTGTCAGTGAACTGAAGATCGAGGTCGATCTCGTTGCCGACATGACGATCTACAATCCGTTCGATTTCTTCGTCGAAGAGGAAGCCGAGCACTGGCCGTTTTCCTATCCCGAAGATCTCAGCGACGACCTGAAGATCTACATGACGCCTGAGCCGATGGGGCCGGCACTCTCGGCTTTCATTGCGACGGTCGACCGCTCCCGTCAGCGCACGGTCGATATGGTCGTGGCATTGAACGCCCGCCTGCAGCAGGAAATCGGCTATGTCATCCGCATGGAGCCGGGCGTCCAGACGCCTGAGGATACGCTGACATCGGCCAAGGGCTCGTGCCGCGATTCCAGCTGGCTGCTGGTGCAGATCCTGCGCAATCTCGGCTTCGCCGCCCGCTTCGTCTCCGGTTACCTCATCCAGCTGACACCGGATCTGAAAGCCCTCGACGGTCCCTCGGGTACCGATCACGACTTCACCGACCTGCACGCCTGGGCCGAGGTCTACCTGCCCGGTGCCGGCTGGGTCGGTCTCGACCCCACTTCGGGCCTCCTGACCGGCGAGAGCCACATACCGCTCGCAGCAACGCCGCATTATCGCAACGCAGCCCCCATTTCCGGTGGCTTCTCCGGCGATCCCGACACCCGCACCGACTTCGCCTTCGACATGAAGATCACGCGCGTCGCTGAGCATCCGCGCATCACCAAGCCGTTCTCCGACGAGAGCTGGGAGGCGCTCGACGCGCTCGGCGGCGAGATCGACCGCGTGCTCGAGGACAACGACATCCGCCTGACGATGGGCGGCGAGCCGACCTTCGTCTCGATCGACGATTTCGAGGCGGAGGAATGGAACACCGAAGCCGTCGGTCCGACCAAGCGCGAGAAGGCAGACGATCTGATCCGGCGCCTGCGCGAGCGTTTTGCTCCCGGCGGCTTCCTGCATTACGGCCAGGGCAAGTGGTATCCAGGCGAAAGCCTGCCGCGCTGGACGTTCTCGCTCTACTGGCGCAAGGACGGCGTGCCGATCTGGCGCCGCCCGGACCTCATCGCCGAGGAGGCCGGCCGCCACGACGTCACCGAAAAAGACGCCGAACGGCTGCTGAAGGCGATCGCCGGCGAGCTCGATGTCGCCGCCGACATGGTGGCGCCCGCCTTCGAGGATCCGGCAGAGTGGCTGCTCAAGGAAGCGAACCTGCCCGATAACGTCGATCCGGCCAATTCCAAGCTCAAGGATCCCGAAGAACGCAGCCGCATGGCGCGCGTCTTCGAGCGGGGCCTGACGACGCCGACCGGATACGTGCTGCCGGTGCAGGCGTGGAATGCGCGCGCCACGGGTCGCCAATGGATGAGTGAGAAGTGGAGCACCCGCCGCGGCAAGCTCTTCCTGGTCCCCGGCGACAGCCCCGTCGGCTACCGCCTGCCGCTCGGAGCCCTGCCCTACATCGCTCCGTCCTGGTACCCCTATGTCAACCCGGTCGATCCGACCGTGCCGCGCGACGACCTGCCGGATTTCTCCGAGGAAACCAGCCGGCCGCAACAGGCTCGCTTCCAGGCCGCAGCGGTTCCGGAAACACCGCAGCCTGCACCGCGCGACGAGATCGCCGGCCTTGTGCGCACCGCGATCAGCGTCGAGCCCCGCGATGGGCGGCTCTGCGTCTTCATGCCGCCGACGGCGAGCATCGAGGAGTATCTCGACCTCATCGCCTCGACGGAACGGGCCGCGGCAGCGATCGGCCTGCCGGTGCATATCGAGGGCTACGCCCCGCCGCAGGACGAGCGCATCAACGTCATTCGCGTCGCGCCGGATCCGGGCGTCATCGAGGTCAACATCCATCCGGCAGCCAGCTGGCGCGACTGCGTCGACATCACCACGGCGATCTACGAGGAAGCGCGCGAGAGCCGGCTTGGGGCCGACAAGTTCATGATCGACGGGCGTCACACCGGCACCGGCGGCGGCAACCATGTGGTCGTCGGCGGCGCCAATCCCAATGACAGCCCGTTCCTGCGCCGTCCGGATCTCCTGAAGAGCATGGTGCTGCACTGGCAAAGGCATCCCTCGCTCTCCTATCTGTTTTCGGGCCTGTTCATCGGCCCGACCTCGCAGGCGCCGCGCATCGACGAGGCCCGGCACGATCAGCTCTACGAGCTCGAGATTGCGCTCGCCCAGGTGCCGATGCCCGGCTCGGCGACGCCGCCGCCCCTGCCCTGGCTCGTGGATCGGCTGTTCCGCAACCTGCTCGTCGACGTCACCGGCAACACCCACCGGGCGGAAATCTGCATCGACAAGCTGTTTTCGCCGGATGGACCGACCGGCCGGCTCGGCCTGGTCGAGTTCCGCGGCTTCGAGATGCCGCCGAACGCCCGCATGTCGCTCGCCCAGCAGCTGCTGGTGCGCGCGCTGATCGCCCGCTTCTGGAAACACCCGGTCGACGGCCGCTTCGTGCGCTGGGGCACCACGCTGCACGATCGCTTCATGCTGCCGCACCATGTGTGGCAGGACTTCCTCGATGTGCTCGCCGATCTGCGCACCCACGGCTTTGACCTGAAGCCGGAATGGTTCGAGGCGCAACTTGAGTTCCGCTTCCCCTTCTGCGGCGAGGTGGAGTACGAAGGCGCAAAACTGGAAATCCGCCAAGCGCTGGAACCCTGGCACGTCATGGGTGAACAGGGCGCGATCGGCGGCACGGTTCGCTATGTCGACAGCTCCGTCGAACGCCTTCAGGTCAGGCTCGATACCGCCAATCCCGAGCGTTATGCGGTTGCCTGCAACGGCCGGCCCGTGCCGCTTGCCCGCACGGGCGCCAATGGAACGACTGTTGCCGGTGTCCGCTACAAGGCCTGGCAGCCGGCCTCGGGATTGCACCCGGTCCTGCCGGTCGACACTCCCCTTACATTCGATATCTATGATACATGGTCGAATCGGGCGATCGGCGGATGCATCTACCACGTCGCTCATCCGGGCGGGCGCAACTACGACACGTTTCCGGTCAACGGCAACGAAGCGGAGGCGCGACGGCTGGCGCGGTTCGAGCCCTGGGGCCATACGCCCGGCGGCTATCCGCTGCGTCCGGAAAGCCCGACGATGGAATTCCCGATGACGCTTGATCTCAGGCGTCCGCCAGGAGCGTAAATGGCCAAGAAGCAGACAGCGGCCGCGGACCATCGGGCCACCGATGAGGACCCGGTGTTCGGTTACCGCGCCCTTCCTGATATCGCCGACGAAATGCTTGACCAGGAGGGCAACGTCCGCCCGGTCTGGCAGCGGCTGCTTGCGACGCTTGGACGCCTCGACGAGACCGAGCTTGCCAACCGCTTCGCGCGCGCCGACCGCTATCTGCGCGACGCCGGCGTCTTTTACAGGGTCTATGGCGCCAAGGACAACTCCGAGCGCAGCTGGCCGCTGTCCCACATTCCGGTCCTGATCGACGAGAAGGAATGGGCCGTCGTCTCGCAGGGGCTGGTGCAGCGCGCGGACCTGCTGGAAAAGGTGGTCGCCGACATCTATGGCGAGAACCGGCTGGTGCGCGAGGGCTTGCTGCCGCCGGCGCTCGTCGCCTCCAATCCGGAATTCCTGCGGCCCCTCGTCGGCGTGAAGCCGGCCGATGGCCATTTCCTGCATTTCGTCTCCTTCGAGATCGGCCGCGGTCCCGACGGCAACTGGTGGGTCCTGTCCGATCGCACCGAAGCGCCGTCGGGCGCCGGCTTCGCGCTGGAAAACCGGGTGGCGACCACCCGCGCCTTTTCCAACCTTTATGCCGAGACCCACGTCCACCGGCTGGCAGGCTTTTTCGGTGAGTTTCGCGACACGCTGCAAAGCCGCAGGCTGCACCCGGACGACCGCATCGCCGTTCTGTCTCCCGGCATCGCCAACGAAACCTATTTCGAGCATGCCTATATCGCCCGCTACCTCGGCTTCATGCTGCTCGAAGGCGAAGATCTGACCGTCGTCGGCGGCCGGGTGATGGTGCGCACCGTCGCCGGGCTCAAGCCCGTGGGCGTGCTCTGGCGGCGGCTCGACGCCGCTTTCGCCGATCCGCTGGAACTCAACCAGTCCTCCCATATCGGCACGCCCGGCATCGTCGAGGCGCTGCGCGCCGGTTCCGTCTCGATCGTCAACGCGCTTGGCACCGGCATCGTCGAGACCCGCGCCTTCCTGGCGTTCCTGCCGGCGATCTGTCGCCACCTGCTCGGCGAGGAACAGCTGTTGCCTTCGATCGCCACCTGGTGGTGCGGCCAGAGTGCGGAGCGGCAGCAGGTCGCCGCCAACATCGAGCGCATGGTGATCGGTCCGGCCTATGCGACCCGCCCCTTTTTCGACGACAACGGCCAGTCCGTGCTCGGCGCGGCACTCGACGAGGAGGCAAGGGCCTCGATTGCCGACTGGCTCGACGCCGAAGGCGGCAAGCTCGTGGGCCAGGAACTGGTCACCCTTTCGACCACGCCCGCCTGGGTGCGCGGCCGGTTGACGCCGCGCCCCATGAGCCTTCGTGTCTTTGCCGCCCGCACCCGCGACGGCTGGCAGATCATGCCGGGCGGCTTTGCCCGGATCGGCTCGGGCGACGACGTGGCGGCGATCGCCATGCAAGCCGGCGGCACCGCCGCCGACGTCTGGATCGTCAGCGACCGGCCGGTCGAGCGCACCACGCTGCTACCTTCGGAGGAAAGCTTTACCCGCAACATGCCCGGCAGCCTGCCGAGCCGGGCGGCGGACAACCTCTTCTGGCTCGGCCGCTATATCGAACGTGCCGAGGGGGCGCTGCGCATCCTGCGCGCATGGCACGGGCGTTTCGCCGAAACCGCCAATCCGGACCTGCCGCTGCTCAAGGACGTCAGCGACTATCTCGCAGCCCTTGACATCGACACGCGCCAGCCGGTGCCCGACAGCCTGCTTGCCAACATTTCCAGCGCCCTTTTCAGCGCCGGCAACATTCGCGACCGGTTCTCGCCGGACGGCTGGCTGGCACTGAACGACCTGTCACAGACGGCCCGCAAATTCCACGCGACGGTCCAGGCCGGCGACGATGCGACGCGGGCGATGACCGTGCTCCTGCGAAAGCTCGCAGGCTTTGCCGGTCTCGTGCACGAAAACATGTACCGCTTCACCGGCTGGCGTTTCCTGTCCATCGGCCGCTATCTCGAACGCGGCCTGCACATGACCCGCCTGCTCGGGCACATGTCCGGACCGGACGCACCTGATGGCGCCTACGACATGCTGCTTGAGATCGGCGACAGCGTCATGACCCATCGCCGCCGCTACAATGTCAGCACCGCCGCCCTGACGGTCACGGACCTTTTGGCGCTCGACCCGCTCAATCCGCGCTCGGTGCTCTACCAGGTCAACGAGATCAAGACCGAGGTGGAACTGCTGCCGAACGCGCTGGTCAACGGTCAGATGTCCCCCTTCTACCGCGAGGCCATGCGCCTGCATTCGAGCCTGGCGGTGATGACGCCCGAAGCGTTGAACCTCGAGGTCTACAACCGGCTGGAGCGGGATCTGGAAAACCTTTCCGACCTGCTTGCGCGAACCTATCTCGGGTAAGGGCGACCCAATGCTTTACGACGTCAGCCTGAAGATCACCTACGACTACGAAGTGCCGGTCTCCGGCGGTCGCCATCTCGTGCGCGTGCTGCCGGCCAACCTGCCCGGCCGCCAGCGTCTCGTCGTCGGATCGATCAGCTGTCAGCCGATGCCGGCCGAACGCAGCGAAAGCACCGACTTCTTCGCCAACCCGTTCACCTCGATCCTCTTTCGCGCCTCGCATGCCGACCTGACGATCCGCATGCAGGCGCGTGTGCAGGTGGAGACGCAGGCCCTGACCGCTGATTTTTCGCCGCATCTTGCCGGCCTGCCGGCAGAGCTTGCCAGCTGCTGGTCCGTCGCCGCGGAGGCGCCGCACCACTTCACCGGCCCGAGCCCGCTCCTGCCCGACGTCGCCGAGATAGCGGCCTATGCGAGCGACATCGTCGACGACGCCATGACGATCCGCCAGATCGCCGTGGCGGTTTGCGAACGCATCCATCGCGACTTTACCTATGACGGCGAAGCAACGACGGTGAACACCACGCCGGCGGAAGCCTTCAAACTGAAGCGTGGCGTCTGCCAGGACTTCGCCCATGTGATGATCGTGGCGCTGAGGAGCCTCGGAATTCCCGCCGGATATGTTAGCGGATTCTTAAGGACGATTCCGCCACCCGGCAAGGAGCGGCTGGAGGGTGCGGATGCCATGCACGCCTGGGTTCGCGTCTGGTGCGGCGCAACCGGTGGGTGGATCGAACTCGACCCGACCAACAATATTCCGGCCGGAACCGACCATATCGTCGTCGGCCACGGGCGCGACTACGGCGATGTCGCACCTGTCATCGGCATCCTGAAAAGCTATGGCAGCCAGGAAACCAAGCAGTCCGTCGACGTCATTCCGGTACCGTGATCCGATTTGGCACAGATCGATTCCCGCTTCCGCACAGGACCATGACCGGCGAACCTGCTGTTCGCGCTGCTTTTCCTGAATTCCGTTAAAATTGCAGCGATTACCCAAACGATATCGTAAGCCATCGGCGCTATTGATGCCCTCAAGCTTGCAACGTGTTCCTTTGGGGTGTGCAAAGATGGGAAGACGATACACAGTAGGCCGGTCCCTTGTAGCGATGCTCAAGGACCGGGGTGGCAATTTTGGCATTATGGCTGCGCTCGCAACGCCGTTGATCCTGGCGGCCGGCGGCGTCGCCATTGACCTCGCCGGCATGGTGACGACCAAGACTCAGATGCAGGACGCAGCCGATGCCGCAGCCCTTGCGGCCGCTTCGTCGCTGGTCACTAAAACTCCGCCGACGACTGAGAAGGCCAAGGAGATTGCGCTTGCATTCCTCAAAGGGCAGGCCAGTGCCACGTCGGTCGACAATCTGGGCGGCGACGCTGGCGCGGGCACCGCGTCGGCCAAGTCCGATCCCAACGCGATCGACCCGGTTTCCGTGAAGGCAACCGTTGATATCGTCGAGGGCAAGAACGGCCCAACCGGGAAAACCTTCAAGGTTACCGTGCTCAACAGACAGACGATCCAGTTCAACGCGATGACGCGCCTGCTTGGCCAGAAATCGATTGATATCGAAACCCTCGCCACCGCCGAGAGCGCCACCGAAAGCAAGAACGCGCTCTCGATGTATCTGGTGCTCGACCGTTCCGGCTCGATGGCTTGGAAAACCAATACGCAGGACGCCAAGAAGACGTCATGCCCGAACTACACCGAAGCGAACTGGAGCAAGTATCCGAACCTGAAGGCGACCAGCCCCTGCTATGTCACGAAGATCGACGCACTGAAGACCGCCGTCAGCGATCTTCTCAAGCAGCTGAACACCGCCGATCCGAACACGGTCTATGTGCGCACTGCCGCCATCTCCTACAACTCGGCGCAGGATACGGCCGGGACACTCGATTGGGGCACCAAGGGAACCTCGACCTACGTCAATGCGCTTGCCGCAACTGGCGGCACCGCGTCTGGCAATGCGTTCAAGACAGCCTATGGCCGCGTGACCGCTGCAACCGAAGATACGGCCCACAAGGACAAGAACGGTCAGGTTCCGACGAAGTACATCGTCTTCATGACCGATGGCGACAACAACAACACGAGCGACGATACGACGACGCTTTCGTGGTGCGATACGGCGCGCAAGAACAATGTGCAGGTCTACACCGTCGCCTTCATGGCGCCCGACCGCGGCAAGTCGCTGCTCAAGGCCTGCGCCACCACCGACGCGAACTACTTCCAGGCGGAAGAAGCCGCCGATCTGATCGCAGCCTTCAAGGCGATCGGCGAGCGGGCATCGGCCATGGCGACCCGCCTGACCAAGTAGTCTCGCACGCCTGATATCATTGATGCCGCCCGGCTCTCCCGGGCGGCATTTTGCGTTTGTGGGGTACGCGTTCCCCACCGCTTGAGACAAGTCTAATCCATTTAAAAACATCTGTTGCAAGCGCTTCGGATCGATGCATAAATTGCCTTTATCCCCGGTCGGGTCCGGCCTGCGATCTCCCAACGCAAAAGGGTAAAGACAGTTTCATGATGAACAGGCTCTCCACCAACGACGTGCCGCAGCCCGCCCCAAGGTCGTCCGAACCTAGCCAGCTCGCTGTCGAAATCCTCGAACGCCTGAAGTACCGCATCGGCAAGGATCCGAAGGTCGCCAAGCCGCATGACTGGCTGACGGCGGCGATCCTGGTTGCCCGTGACCGCATCACCGACAAGTGGATGGACTCCACCCGCAAGACCTACGCGACGGGCGCCAAGCGCGTCTATTATCTCTCGCTCGAGTTCCTCATCGGCCGCCTGATGCGCGACGCCATGACCAATATCGGCCTGATGGACGAGATGCGCGATGCGCTCGCCTCGCTCGGCGTCGATATCGACGTCGTCGCCCAGCTGGAGCCGGACGCAGCCCTTGGCAACGGTGGCCTCGGCCGCCTTGCAGCCTGTTTCATGGAATCGATGGCGACCGTCGACGTCCCGGCCTATGGCTACGGCATCCGCTACATGCACGGCCTCTTCCGCCAGCAGATGGCCGATGGCTGGCAGGTGGAATTGCCTGAAACCTGGCTTGCCCACGGCAACCCCTGGGAATTCGAGCGGCGCGAAAGCTCCTATGAAATCGGCTTCGGCGGCGTTGTCGAAACCGCCAATATCGACGAGGAAATCCAGCGGTTCGTCTGGAAGCCGGCCGAGCGCGTCATCGCCACCGCCTTCGACACGCCCGCCGTCGGCTGGCGGGCAAAGCGGGTCAACACGCTGCGGCTCTGGACCGCGCAGCCGATCGACCCGATCCTGCTTGCCGCCTTCAATGCCGGCGACCACATCGGCGCGCTGAAGGAAAGCAACAAGGCGGAAAGCCTGACCCGCGTTCTCTATCCCGCCGACGCGACGCCGGCCGGCCAGGAACTGCGGCTGCGCCAGGAATATTTCTTCTCGTCCGCCTCGCTTCAGGACATTCTGCGCCGCCACCTGCAGCAGTATCCGGATTTCACCTCGCTGCCCGACGCCGTCGCGATCCAGCTCAACGACACCCATCCGGCGATCTCCATTGCCGAGCTGGTGCGGCTCTTGACCGACCTGCACGGCCTTGATTTCGAGCAGGCCTGGGACATCACCCGCCGCACCATCTCCTACACCAACCACACCCTTCTGCCCGAAGCGCTCGAAAGCTGGCCTGTGCCGCTGATCGAGCGGCTGTTGCCGCGCCACATGCAGATCGTCTATGCGATCAACGCCAAGATCCTGATCGAGGCCCGCCGCCAGAAGGGTGCGACCGACGACGAGATCCGCAACATCTCGCTGATCGACGAAAGTGGCGAACGGCGCGTGCGCATGGGCAATCTCGCCTTTGTCGGCTCGCACTCGATCAACGGCGTTTCGGCGCTGCACACCGAGCTGATGAAGGAAACGGTGTTTGCCGACCTGCACAAGCTCTATCCCGACCGCATCAACAACAAGACCAACGGCATCACTCCGCGCCGCTGGCTGATGCAATGCAATCCGGGACTCTTCGGGCTGATCCGCGAGGCGATCGGCGACGAGTTCATGGACAATACCGAGGCGCTGCAGGCGCTCGACGCGTTCGCCGGCAAGGCCGAGTTCCAGGAGCATTTCGCCGCCGTCAAGCGCGCCAACAAGGTGCGCCTCGCCCAGGTCGTGCAGAGCCGCCTCGGCATCCGGCTCGATCCGTCGGCGATGTTCGACATCCAGATCAAGCGCATCCATGAATACAAGCGCCAGCTGCTCAACATCATCGAGGCGGTGGCACTCTACGACCAGATCCGCTCGCATCCGGAACTCGACTGGGTGCCGCGCGTCAAGCTCTTTGCCGGCAAGGCGGCGCCGAGCTATCACAACGCCAAGCTGATCATCAAGCTCGCCAACGACGTTGCCCGCGTCGTCAACAACGACCCGGCCGTGCGCGGCCTGCTGAAGATCGTCTTCGTGCCGAACTACAACGTCTCGCTCGCCGAGATCATGGTTCCGGCCGCCGACCTCTCCGAACAGATTTCGACCGCCGGCATGGAAGCGTCCGGCACCGGCAACATGAAGTTTGCGCTGAACGGCGCCTTGACGATCGGCACGCTCGACGGCGCCAACGTCGAAATGCGGGACTGGATCGGCGAGGAGAACATCAAGATCTTCGGCATGACCGCCGAAGAGGTGACGAGAGCCCGGGCCGAAGGCCACAATCCGCGCGCCATCATCGAAGGCTCGCGCGAGCTGTCTCAGGCGCTGCAGGCAATTGCCTCGGGCGTGTTCTCGCCGGATGACCGCAACCGCTTCTCCAGCCTGGTCGAAGGGCTCTACAATCACGACTGGTTCATGGTCGCCGCCGATTTCGAGGCCTATGCCAAGGCCCAGCGTGAGATCGACCACCTCTGGACCACGCCGTCGGAGTGGTACGCGCAGGCAATCCGCAACACCGCACGGATGGGCTGGTTCTCATCCGACCGCACCATCCGGCAGTATGCCGGGGAAATCTGGAGAGCTGGATGACGCCTTCGGCCGGCAAGGACCCGGAACCCGCAGCTTCAGGTCTGCTGTCAGCGCCGGATATCGCGGCCATCCTTGCGGGCACGCACGACGACCCCTTCGCGGTGCTCGGCATACACCCGAACGGCAAAGGGCTCCTCGCCCGCTGCTTCATTCCCGACGCCGAGACCGTGGCGGTCGAAACGCTCGCCGGCAAGGACCTGGGCACCCTTGAACGGCGCGACGATGCCGGTTTCTTCGAAGGGCCCATATCGCTCAAGAAACCGCAGCCCGTGCGCTACCGCGCGCGCAACCAGGGCGGCGAATGGGTCGTCGTCGATCCCTACAGCTTCGGTCCCGTTCTTGGTCCGATGGATGACTATTACATCCGCGAGGGCTCGCACCTCCGGCTCTTCGACAAGATGGGCGCGCACCCGATCGAGCATGACGGCGCGCACGGCTACCACTTCGCCGTCTGGGCGCCGAACGCCAGGCGTGTTTCGGTGGTGGGCCAGTTCAACGACTGGGACGGCCGACGCCACGTCATGCGGCTGCGTACGGATACCGGCATCTGGGAGATCTTCATTCCCGGCGTCGAGGGCGGAGTTGCGTACAAGTACGAGATCCTCGACCGCAACGGCACGCTGCTGCCGCTGAAGGCCGATCCTTTCGCGCGGCGCTCCGAGCTTCGCCCCAACACCGCCTCGATGACCACGCCGGAGATCGCCCAGGCCTGGGAGGACGAGGCGCACCGCAAGCACTGGGCCTCGACCGACGCGCGGCGTCAGCCGATCTCGATCTACGAGGTCCACGCCGGTTCCTGGCAGCGTCGCGACAATGGCGACATGCTCTCCTGGGACGAGCTTGCCGACCGGCTGATCCCGTATTGCGTCGACATGGGCTTCACCCATATCGAGTTCCTGCCGATCTCGGAGTTCCCGTTCGATCCGTCTTGGGGCTACCAGACGACAGGCCTTTATGCGCCGACCGCCCGCTTCGGCGAGCCGGAAGGTTTCGCCCGCTTCGTCAATGGCTGCCACAAGGTCGGCATCGGCGTCATTCTCGACTGGGTGCCGGCGCATTTCCCGACCGACGAACACGGGCTACGCTGGTTCGACGGCACCGCGCTCTACGAGCACGAGGACCCGCGCCAGGGCTTTCATCCCGACTGGAACACGGCGATCTACAATTTCGGCCGCCAGGAAGTACTGTCGTTCCTCGTCAACAACGCGCTGTACTGGGCGGAAAAGTTCCATGTCGACGGCCTGCGCGTCGATGCGGTCGCATCGATGCTCTACCTCGACTATTCGCGCAAGCATGGCGAATGGGTGCCGAACGAATATGGCGGCAACGAGAACCTCGAAGCAGTCCGCTTCCTGCAGACCATGAACACCGAGATCTACGGCGTCCAGAAGGGCATCCTGACGATCGCCGAGGAATCGACCTCCTGGCCGAAGGTCTCCCATCCGGTTCACGCCGGGGGGTTGGGCTTCGGCTTCAAGTGGAACATGGGCTTCATGCACGACACGCTTCAGTACATGTCGCGCGAGCCGGTGCACCGCAAGCACCACCACAACGACCTGACCTTCGGTCTGCTCTACGCCTTCAGCGAGAACTTCGTGCTGCCGCTCTCCCATGACGAAGTCGTGCACGGCAAGGGCTCGCTGATCGCCAAGATGGCCGGCGACGACTGGCAGAAGTTTGCCAATCTGAGGGCCTACTACGCCTTCATGTGGGGCTATCCGGGCAAGAAGCTCCTGTTCATGGGCCAGGAATTCGCGCAATGGCGCGAATGGTCCGAGGAGCGCGCGCTCGACTGGAACCTGCTCGAATACCACCTGCACGAGGGCGTGCGACGCCTTGTGCGGGATCTCAACGGCACCTACCGCGCCAAGCCGGCGCTGCATGCCCGCGACTGCGAAGGCGAGGGTTTCGAGTGGCTGCTTGCCGACGACCGCGACAACTCGGTCTTTGCCTGGCTGCGCAAGGCGCCCGGCGAGAAACTGGTCGCCGTCGTCACCAATTTCACACCCGTCTATCGGGAAAACTATGCCGTTCCGCTGCCGGTCGAGGGTCGCTGGAAGGAAATCCTCAACACCGACGCGGAAATCTACGGAGGAAGCGGCAAGGGCAACGGCGGCGCCGTCTTTGCCAAGAAAAATACGACAGGAGCGACGATGGCCAGCATCACACTGCCGCCTCTGGCGACACTGATGCTGGAGCAGGAATAGCAGCCAATTTCGAGGGCCGCGAGGCGTCTGCGAAAGCCGCCTCGACGACCCCGAGGTCAATGTTTGGGGAGGACAAATGGTGGAAAAGCGTACGCAACCTCTGGCACGTGATGCCATGGCCTATGTTCTCGCTGGCGGCCGCGGCAGCCGCCTGAAGGAACTGACCGACCGGCGGGCAAAGCCGGCCGTGTATTTCGGTGGCAAGGCCCGCATCATCGACTTCGCGCTGTCGAATGCGCTCAACTCCGGTATCCGCCGCATCGGCGTCGCCACCCAGTACAAGGCGCATTCGCTGATCCGGCACCTGCAGCGCGGCTGGAACTTCTTCCGCCCCGAGCGAAACGAAAGCTTCGACATCCTGCCCGCCAGCCAGCGCGTGTCCGAGACGCAGTGGTACGAGGGCACCGCCGACGCCGTCTACCAGAACATCGACATCATCGAGGACCATGGCGTCGAGTACATGGTCATCCTCGCCGGCGATCACATTTACAAGATGGACTATGAATTGATGCTGCAGCAGCACGTCGATTCCGGCGCCGATGTTACCATCGGCTGCCTCGAAGTGCCGCGCATGGAAGCGACCGGCTTCGGCGTCATGCATGTCGACGAAAAGGACCGCATCATCGCCTTCGTCGAGAAGCCTGCCGATCCGCCGGGTATTCCCGGCAATCCGGAGATGGCGCTTGCCTCGATGGGCATCTACGTCTTCCACACGAAGTTCCTGATGGATCTTCTGCGCCGCGACGCCGCCGATCCGAAATCGAGCCGCGACTTCGGCAAGGACATCATCCCCTACATCGTCGACAACGGCAAAGCCGTCGCCCACCGTTTCGCCGAGTCCTGCGTGCGCTCGGATTTCGAACGCGAGGCCTATTGGCGCGATGTCGGTACGATCGACGCCTATTGGCAGGCCAATATCGACCTCACCCATGTGACGCCGGAACTCGACATCTACGACAGCACCTGGCCGATCTGGACCTTCGCCGAGATCAAGCCGCCGGCGAAATTCGTGCATGACGATGAAAACCGCCGCGGCTCGGCGACCTCGTCGCTGATCTCAGGTGACTGCATCATCTCAGGCGCGGCCCTTAACCGCAGCCTGTTGTTCACAGGTGTCCGGGTGAATTCATATTCCCGTCTGGAGAATGCCGTAGTTCTTCCCGATGTGAAGATCGGTCGCCATGCGACGCTGCGCAACGTGGTCATCGACAGCCGTGTCGTGATCCCCGAGGGCCTCGTCGTCGGCGACGATCCGGTGCTCGACGCCAAGCGTTTCCGACGTTCGGAAAACGGCGTCTGCCTGATCACGCAGACGATGATCGACAAGTTGGGATTATAGGCACTCCATGAACGTCCTGTCCGTTGCGTCCGAAGTCTATCCGCTGATCAAGACCGGGGGGCTCGCCGATGTCGTCGGCGCGCTGCCCGCAGCGCTTTTGCCGCACGGCGTCAAGACGCGAACGCTGGTGCCCGGCTATCCGGCCGTGCTGCAGAAGCTGAAAAAGAAGAAGAAGGTTGGCAGCTTCGACAACCTGTTCGGCAATCCGGCCACGGTTCTTGCGGCGGAGATTGACGGGCTGGACCTCCTGATCCTCGACCAGCCGGCACTCTACAATCGAGACGGCGGCCCCTATGTCGATGCGACGGGCCTCGACTATGCCGACAACTTCCGCCGTTTCGCAGCACTTTCGCTTGCGGCCGCCGAAATCGCCGCCGGCGACATCGTCCCCGGCTTCAAGCCCGATATCGTCCACGTCCATGACTGGCAGACGGCGCTGACGCCGGTCTACATGCGCTTCGGCCGTGCCGCCGCGACACCGACGGTCATGACCATCCACAACATCGCTTTCCAGGGCCAGTTCGGCGCGTCCGTCTTTCCCGAACTTGCGCTTCCGCCGGAAGCCTTCTCGATGCAGTTCGTCGAATATTACGGCGATGTCGGCTTCCTCAAGGGTGGCATGCAGACTGCGAATGCCATCACCACCGTCAGCCCGTCCTATGCTCAGGAGATACTGACACCCGAATTCGGCATGGGGCTCGAAGGCCTGTTGAAGAGCCGCGTCGCCGACCTCTCGGGCATCGTCAACGGCATCGACGCCGATGTCTGGAACCCCCAGACGGACCCGCACATCGCCCAGACCTTCAGCGCGACGAGCCTGAAGCAACGCGTCCTCAACCGGCGGGCGCTCGAAGAACGCTTCGGCCTCGAAAAGGGCGACGGCCCGATCTTCTGCGTCGTCAGCCGCCTCACCTGGCAGAAGGGCATGGACCTCGTTGCCGAAGTGGCGGACGAACTCGTCGCTCTTGGCGCCAGGCTGGTGGTGCTCGGATCGGGCGACGCGGCCCTTGAAGGCGCGTTGCTTGCGGCCGCTTCCCGTCACCGCGGCCATATCGGCATGGTCACCGGCTACAACGAACCCTTGTCGCACCTGATGCAGGCGGGTTCCGACGCGATCCTCATCCCGTCGCGGTTCGAGCCCTGCGGGCTCACCCAACTCTATGGCCTGCGCTATGGCTGCGTGCCCGTCGTCGCACGCACCGGCGGCCTTGCCGACACGATCATCGATGCCAACGAGGCCGGCCTTGCCGCCAAGGTCGCCACCGGCTTCCAATTCACGCCTGTCAATGGCGACGGGTTGCGGCTTGCGATCCGGCGCGTGCTGCGTGCATACAGCGAGCCTAAGGTCTGGTCGAAAATCCAGACCCAGGGCATGAAATCGGACGTTTCCTGGGCCACAAGTGCCGAGCGATACGTCTCACTATATTCCGGTCTTCTCGGGAAAGGTTAAGTCAGCATGATAAGAACGGTCACCACAACCCCCTACGGCGACCAGAAGCCTGGCACGTCAGGGCTGCGCAAGAAGGTCCCGGTCTTCCAGCAGAAGAACTACGCCGAGAACTTCATCCAGTCGATCTTCGATGCGCTCGAAGGCTTTCAGGGCGAAACGCTTGTTATCGGTGGCGACGGCCGCTACTACAACCGCGAGGTCATCCAGATCGCCATCAAGATGGCGGCGGCCAATGGTTTCGGCCGCGTGCTCGTCGGCCGCGGCGGCATCCTCTCGACGCCGGCCGCCTCCAATGTCATCCGCAAGTACAAGGCGTTCGGCGGCATCGTGCTTTCCGCCAGCCACAACCCGGGCGGCCCGACCGAAGACTTCGGCATCAAGTACAATATCGGCAATGGCGGCCCGGCGCCGGAAAAGATCACCGATGCGATCTTCGCCCGCAGCCAGGTGATCGACAGCTACAAGATCTCCGATGTCGCCGACATCAACCTCGATGCCGAGGGCACGCAGGACATCGACGGCATGACCATCACCGTCATCGATCCGGTCGCCGACTACGCCGAACTGATGGAAAGCCTGTTCGACTTCGGCGCCATCCGCAAGATGATCGAAGGCGGCTTCCGCGTCGTCTTCGACGCCATGAGCGCCGTCACCGGTCCCTATGCCAAGGAGATCATCGAGAAGCGCCTCGGCGCACCGAAGGGCTCGGTGATGAACTTCATCCCGCTGCCCGATTTCGGCGGCCATCACCCCGACCCGAACCTGGTGCACGCCCGCGCGCTCTACGAGACGATGATGGCGCCCGATGCGCCCGATTTCGGCGCCGCCTCCGATGGCGACGGCGACCGCAACCTCGTCATCGGCCGCGGCATCTTCATCACGCCGTCCGACAGCCTGGCCATGCTTGCCGCCAACGCGCACCTGGCGCCGGGCTATGCCAAGGGCATCGCCGGCATCGCCCGCTCGATGCCGACCAGCGGGGCTGCCGACCGTGTTGCCGAGAAACTCGGCATCGGCATCTACGAGACGCCGACCGGCTGGAAGTTCTTCGGCAACCTGCTCGACGAGGGCATGGCGACGATCTGCGGTGAGGAAAGTGCGGGCACCGGCTCAAACCACGTGCGTGAGAAGGACGGTTTGTGGGCAGTGCTGCTCTGGCTCAACATTCTCGCCGCGCGCAAGGAAAGCGCTCTCGATATCGTTGAGAAGCACTGGGCGACCTACGGCCGCAACTACTATTCGCGCCACGACTACGAGGAAGTGGACAGCGACGCCGCCAATGGCCTGATCGCCAACCTGCGCGACCAGCTCGCGACGCTCCCCGGCAAGTCCTTCGGCGCGCTCAAGGTCGCAACCGCCGACGACTTCGCCTACAACGACCCGGTCGACCACTCCGTCAGCAAGAACCAGGGCATCCGCATCCTGTTTGAAGGCGGTTCGCGCGTCGTGTTCCGCCTGTCGGGCACCGGTACCTCGGGTGCGACTTTGCGCGTCTATATCGAGCGCTTCGAGCCGGACGCGACACGTCACGGCATCGACACCCAGGAAGCCTTGGCCGACCTGATCGCCGTTGCCGACGACATCGCCGGCATCAAGACCCGCACCGGCCGCACCGAGCCGAGTGTCATTACCTGAGAGACCGAAACGAGGGCCGCTTGATGCGGCCCTTTTTTCCGTTGACCGAGTACCCCCCTCTGCCCTGCCGGGCATCTCCCCCACAAGGGGGGAGATCGATTTGTGGCACGGCTTTGCCCGAAGACGGCATTGACGTTGCTGCAGCCCATCACCCGTGAACCGAGACATGGGTTTTCTGGTTGAACAAGAGGTTGCCACAGGCCGATCTCCCCCCTTGTGGGGGAGATGCCCGGCAGGGCAGAGGGGGGGTACGCCCCATACGACTTCGACGCCACGAAGGAGCCCGCCGCCATGCCGACGATTGCAACTCCACCCCTCGGCGCCACCGTCACCTCCGAAGGCACCACCTTTTCGGTGTGGTCGCGCAACGCCGCCCGCGTCGATCTCTGCCTGTTCGACAAATCAGGCGCGAAACAGCTGCGGCAGCTGCCGATGGCGCGAAACGGCGACTTGCACAGCCTGACGGTCACTGACGCCCCAAAGGGAACGCGCTACGGCTTTCGGGCCGATGGCGTCTATTCGCCTGATCACGGCCTCTGGTTCGACCCTTCCAAGCTGCTCGTCGATCCCTATGCCGTCGAACTCGACCGGCCTTTCCAGCATGATCCGCGCCTGACGATCTTCGGCGAGGACACCGCCCATCTCGTGCCCAAGGCGATTGTCTGCGACGCAAAGTCCGCCAAGGCGAAGTCCCCTCTCTTCAGGGCCGGCGGCCTGATCTACGAGGTTGCCGTCAAACCCTTCACCATAAAACATCCCGACGTTCCCGAGGCCAAGCGTGGCACGGTGGCAGCCCTTGCCGAACCCGCGGTCATCGAGCACCTGAAACGCCTCGGGGTTTCGGCGGTCGAACTGATGCCGATCGTTGCCTGGATCGACGAGCGCCACCTGCCTCCGCTCGGGCTGAAGAACGGTTGGGGCTACAATCCGATCGCGCCGATGGCCCTCGATCCGCGGCTGGTGCCGGGCGGCATCAAGGAGCTGAGGAAGACCGTCGCGGCGCTGCGCAAGGCCGGCATCGGCGTCATCCTCGATCTCGTCTTCAACCATTCCGGCGAGAGCGACCGCTTCGGCACGACGCTTTCCATGCGCGGCCTCGACAACCTCACCTACTATCGCCATGTCACCGACCGGCCGGGCGAACTCATCAACGATACCGGCTGCGGCAACACCATTGCCTGCGACCATCCTGTGGTCGAGGCGCTGATTCTCGACAGCCTGCGCCATTTCGTGCGCACCGCAGGCGTCGACGGCTTCCGCTTCGACCTTGCCTCGATCCTTGGCCGCGACATGGGCGGCTTTCATCGTGACGCCTCGCTCTTCCAGGCGATCTCGGCCGATCCGCTGCTTGCCGACCGCGTGCTGATTGCCGAGCCCTGGGACATCGGCCCCGGCGGCTATCAGCTCGGCAACTTTCCCGCCCCGTTCCTCGAATGGAACGACCGTGCCCGCGACGATATCCGCATCTACTGGCGCGGCGACCGCCACGCGATCGGCGCATTGGCGACAGCCCTTGCCGGCTCGTCGAACAGTTTTTCCCGCTGGGGCGAGGAAGGCACGCGGACCGTCAATTTCATCGCCGCCCATGACGGCTTCACGCTTGCCGACATCGTCTCCTATGCCGGCAAGCACAACGAGGCCAATGGCGAGGAAAACCGCGACGGCCACAACGAGAACCACTCCTGGAACAACGGCGCGGAAGGGCCGACCGCCGATCCGGAGATCCGGGCGGCCAGGCGTCATGATGTCTTGGCGCTTCTCGGATCGCTGTTTGCAACCCGCGGGACGATCATGCTGACCGCCGGCGACGAAGGCGGGCGCAGCCAGAACGGCAACAACAACGCCTATTGCCAGGACAACGCCATCACCTGGCTGGACTGGACCACGATGGACGACGACATCGTCGCCCACACCGCGGCGCTGTCGGCATTGCGCGCGCGCTTCGGCATCTTCGAGGAAACCACATTCCTGACCGGCAACGGCGATGTCGAATGGCGCCGCCTCGACGGGCAGATGATGACGACAGGCGATTGGGAGCATCCTGCCACGGACAACCTGATGATGGTGATGACCACCCGGGACCGCCAGCAGAAGCGGCAAGCGCGCCTTGCCATCGTCATCAACCGCAGCCATGCACCGCATCCCGTCAGGCCCCCTGACAGCATTGGCGGAAAATGGCAGGACGTGCTGGCGAGGCCCGAAATCCCCGGCCATGTCGCGCCCCGCTCCGTCACTTTCCTCGTCGAAATTTTCTAAGGCTTTTCCAGCGCTTGCAGGTTGCAGCGGGCCGGCCTATATCGATCGGGGGGCTTGTTTCGGGGCGTTCATATGCTTGAAGACATTTCACTTTCTGAGATCAAGGCGCTGGTCGGCCAGGAGGTCGGGGTTTCCGACTGGATCACGGTCAGCCAGGAAACCATCGACAAGTTCGCCGAGGCGACGAGCGACTACCAGTACATCCACGTCGACCCGGTGCGGGCCGCCGCCGAAACGCCCTTCGGCGGCACCATCGCGCACGGTTTCCTGTCGCTCTCGCTGCTGTCGGCGATGAACTACAATTGCCTGCCGAAGATCCGAGAGCAGACGATGGGCATCAACTACGGCTTCGAGAAGGTGCGGTTCATCGCCCCGGTCAAGAGCGGCGCCAAGGTGCGCGGCCACTTCACCATGGCCGATGCCCGCTTCCGCGGCGCCAGCATGCTGATGATCACCTATGAGGTCAGCGTCGAGATCGAGGGCGAGCGCAAACCGGCTTTGACGGCCACATGGCAGACGATCATCCAGTTCGATCCCAAGGATCGGCCGGTGGACGCGTGAGCCGGCCCGAGAACGCACCCGGTGGATACCACGGTCACCATTGAGCCGGCCGACGGACGCTTCGCAAGCGCGTTTGCAGGCTGCGACTTTTCCTTCGAGGTAACGATAGAGGCGCTGCCGCCGTTCAGCGGCCCTGGTCTTGGCGCTGTCGCTCCCGTCGAACCTTACATGAAGAGCTATGAGGCCGACGCGAAGGAGTTGATGGACGCATCCGCAGAGGCGGATGCCGCCCTCTTTACCGCGCGCGTCGATGGCAGGCTTGCCGGTTACATTGCGCTGTCAAAGGCCTGGAACGGCTTTGCCGAAGTTGACGATATCGCTGTCGACCGCGCCGCTCGACGTGCAGGTGTTGCCAAGTCGCTCATGGACCAGGCCGTTGCTTGGGCGAAACAACAGGACCTGCCGGGGATCCGGCTCGAGACACAGTCGAACAATGTCGCCGCCTGCCGCTTCTATGAGCGCTATGGTTTCGAGCTTGCGGGCTACGACAGGCATCTCTATTCGGCACTGAAGCCGGGAACCCGCGAGATCGCGCTCTATTGGTATTTCCGGCTCGCGTGAGAATCGACAGCCGGGAAACGCCGTGAGCCCTTCCCGGCTTTTTCACTCAGTGACCGGCGTCGGCAGCGCCTTCGGACAAGAGCCCGAAGACGAAGGGCGAGAACGACCGCCAGCACTCGACGCGGAACTGATCCTCGCCGGTGCGGAAGAGGATGATCTCCGCCTTACCAAAGATCGTACGCGAGCAGCCTCCAACCGGGAAGATCGGCAGCGACAGGTCCTGCGGGCAACCGCTGTTGATGGCCACGTCCGCCCCCGGGCCGCTGACGATGACGGCGACGTTGCGATGCGAAATGTCGACCGCCGAATGCAGCGTGCCGCTGGACGCAGCCGCCGCCATCAGGTCGGCTTCGCCTTCATCGAACACCAGCCACTCGTCGGGGCCGATCCACAGCGCGTGACGCTGGCCCGACGAGGCCGAGGTCTTCGGTCGTGTCGGGAGCGTGACGCCCAGTGCGGCGGAAAGCGCATGCAGCGCATCGGGGCCGGCGCGCAGCGAGATGCGCGTCGCGGCCGGTGCCGGCGTCAGGATCGCTTCGGCCGAGCCGCCGCGTGCGTTGAGCGCCGCCTTGCGGCTAACAGTAACCTGGTCAGCCATGGAGACGGCCCCCTTCCTTGTCAAAGAACACCATGTCGCTCACTTCGACGGCGATGGTGCGATCGGTCATCGGCACGTAGAGCGTCTGTCCCAGCCGCTCGCGGCCGCCGGCGACCATGGCGAGCGCGATCGAACGGCCGCAGTTCTCCGACCAGTAGGACGACGTCACGTGGCCGAGCATGGTCATCGGCTTCGGCTGGTTCGGATCGGCGACGATCTGTGCCCCCTCCTCCAGCACCACCTTCGGGTCCTTGGTCAAAAGGCCGACGAGCTGCTTGCGGCCGTCCTTGACGAGATCCGGGCGTTTCAGGCCACGGATACCGACGAAGTCGGCCTTCTTCTTCGACACCGCCCAGGAGAGACCGGCATCGTCAGGCGTCAGCGTGCCGTCGGTATCCTGGCCGACGATGATGTAGCCCTTCTCGGCGCGCAGCACGTGCATGGTTTCCGTGCCATAGGCGCAGGCGCCCATCGGTTCGGCCCGTGCCCAGATCGCTTCCCAGACGGCCTGGCCGTAATCGGCAGGCACGTTGACTTCGAAGCCGAGCTCGCCGGTGAACGACATGCGGAAGAGCCGGGTCGGCACGCCGCAGATCTTGCCCTCGGCCACGCTCATATGCGGGAAGGCCTCGTTGGAAAGGTCGATGCCTTCGACGAGTGGCGCGATGATCTCGCGCGCCTTCGGGCCCTGCACGGCGATGACGGCCCATTGCTCCGTCGTCGAGGTCAGCCACACCTTCAGATGCGGGAACTCGGTCTGCAGATAGTCTTCCATGTGGTTCATGACGCGCGGCGCACCGCCGGTTGTGGTCGTCACGTGGAAACGATCGTCGGCCAGCCGTCCGACCACGCCGTCGTCATAGACGAAGCCGTCGTCGCGCAGCATGATGCCGTAACGGCAGCGGCCGGGCTTCAGGTTGTCCCAGGCGTTGGTGTACATCAGATTGAGGAACTGAGCCGCATCCGGGCCGACGACCTCGATCTTGCCGAGCGTCGAGGCGTCGAAGAGACCAGCGACCTCACGCACAGTCTTGCATTCGCGCGCCACCGCCTCGTGCATGTCTTCGCCTGCCTTTGGATAGAACCAGGCGCGCTTCCAGTTGCCGACATCCTCGAACTCGGCGCCATGCGCCTCCTCCCAGGCATGAACCGGCGTCTTGCGCGCCGGATCGAACAGCGACCCACGCGAATGGTTGACGATCGCGCCGAAGGTTACCGGCGTATAGGGCTGACGGAAGGTCGTCAGGCCCACCTGCGGGATCTCCTTGCCGAGCGCTTCGGCGGCGATGGCGAGACCATGCATGTTGGAAAGCTTGCCCTGGTCGGAGGCCATGCCGTTGGTGGTGAAGCGCTTGATGTGCTCGATCGAGTGCATGCCTTCGCGCACCGCCAGACGGATGTCCTTGGCGCAGACGTCGTGCTGGAAGTCGATGAAGGCCTTGACCGTCGTGTCCGGGCCGGCGCCTTCGGCAGCGCCGATCATGCCGCCGGTCCAGCCGAAGCGGTTTTCACCCGAAAGCGTCACCTGCGTCCCGCCTTCGGAGCCGGCGGCACGGGCGGTCAGTTCGCCGGCGGCGAGCGCCTCGTCGATGGTTGCCTGCAGGTCGTCGGTGCCGTTGCAGGCGCCGATCGACAGGCAGTCCTGCAGATAGGTGCCGGGCAGGAAGCGCTCCGTCGCCTTGTCGAACTTCACCTTGCCACGCGATTGCGAGAAGAGGTGCACCGACGGCGTCCAGCCGGCCGAAACCAAGAGCGCGTCGACGGCAAACTTTCGCGCCGAGCCGCCGCCATTGCGGGCGACGCTGATCGAATTGACGCGGAGCTTGCCGCCAGCCTTGATGACGGAATGGCCGGTCAGCACCTCGATGCCGAGCTTGCGTGCTTCGGCAAGAACGGCTTCGCCCGGATTTTCGCGGCAGTCGACAATGACCGGAACCGAAACGCCGGCGCGCTTGAGATCGAAGGCGGCTTCGTAGGCGGAATCGTGAGCGGTATAGACCCCGACCTTCGAGCCGACCGAAACGCCAAAGTGGTTGAGATAGGTGCGGCCTGCCGAAGCGAGCATGATGCCCGGACGGTCGTTGTTGGCAAACACCATGTGGCGCTCGATCTGGCCGTTGGCAAGGATCACCTTCTTGGCGCGCACCTGCCACAGCCGCTCGCGCGGCAGCGACTTGTCGAGGGCAGCAAGGTGATCGGTGACCCGCTCGACCAGGCCGACGAAATTGTGGTTGTAATAGCCGAAGCCGGTGGTGCGGGTGAGCAGCGTGACATTGTCCATGGCGGCAAGCGCCTTGGCGGTCTGCTGCGCCCAGTCCCAGCCGTCCTTGCCGTCGATCGTCGTGCCGCTCTCGTAGCGAAGCGCACCGCCGACTTCCGGCTGCTCGTCGCAGATGATCACCTTGGCGCCGGCCTTGGCCGCCGCAAGGGCTGCGGATAGTCCGGCAACGCCGGCACCGATGACGAGCACGTCGCAATGGGCATAGCGGCTCGCATAGTGGTCCGGATCGGCTTCCGTCGGCGCAACGCCGAGACCGGCGGCGCGGCGGATGAAGGGTTCATAGATCGCGTGCCAGGCAGCCTTCGGCCACATGAACGTCTTGTAGTAGAAGCCGGCGGCGAAGAACGGCGACATCAGGTCGTTGAGACCACCGACGTCGAAGGCGAGCGACGGCCAGCGGTTCTGCGAACTCACCTTCATGCCGTCGAACACTTCCTGAACCGTGGCGCGCACGTTCGGCTGGCGGCGGGCGGCATCGCGCGAGACGTCGAGCAGCGCGTTCGGCTCCTCGGCGCCGGCGGACAGAATGCCGCGCGGACGGTGATACTTGAACGAGCGGCCGACGAGATGGATGCCGTTGGCAAGCAGGGCCGAAGCCACCGTGTCGCCCTCGAGCGCCGTCAGCGTGCGGCCGTCGAAGGTGAAACGTGCCGTGCGGGCCGGTGTCAGGCGGCCGACGCCTGGAATGCGGTTGGCCCCCATCATTTTGCGGCTCCCTTGTCCTGCTCGTTCTGAAGAATGGCGGCGACGTCAGGCTTCGGCTCGCCCGCCTTGTAGGTGGTGTAGAAACGATCGCTAACCGTGTCGCGGGCGGCGTTGAAGAACCGGCCGCAGCCGTGGATATGGCGCCAGCGTTCGAAGATCAGACCCTTCGGGTTCTGGCGCAGGAAGAAAAATTCCTCGAACTGTTCGTCGGTGATGTCGGCGATGTTTTCCGGGCGGACGATGTGGGCGTCGCCGGCGCCGCGGAACTCGAGCTCGGAGCGCTCTTCCTCGCAATAGGGGCAGTAGATCAGAAGCATCTCGAAATCCTCAGTGCGCAACGGCGGCAGCAGCCGCCTCGTCGATCAGCCGGCCGGTGCGGAAGCGCTCCAGCGTCAGCCCTGCGGCCAGACGGTGCGGCTCGCCCTTGGCGATCAGATGGGCGAACAGATGAGCCGAGCCCGGCGTCGCCTTGAAGCCGCCCGTACCCCAGCCGGCGTTGAGGAACAGGCCCGGAACCGGCGTGACGCCCTGGATCGGCGAGCGGTCCTGGGTGACGTCGACGATGCCGCCCCATTGCCGCATCATCTTGACCCGGCGGAACATCGGGAAGAGCTCGCAGATCGCATCGAGCGTATGGGTAATGATCTGCAGGCCACCGGTCTGCGAATAGGAATTGTACTGGTCGGTGCCGGCGCCGATAACGAACTCACCCTTGTCGGACTGCGAGATATAGGCGTGCACCGAGTTCGACATGACGACGCAGGGGAAGATCGGCTTCAGCGGCTCGGACACCAGCGCCTGCAGCGGCTGGCTCTGCAGTGGCACGCGCACGTCGGCCATCTGCATCAGGACGGAAGTGTGGCCGGCAGCGGAGATGCCGACCTTCTTGGCGCCGATATAACCGCGGTTGGTGTCGACGCCGATGACCCGGCCGGTCTCGTCGCGACGGATGCCGGTGACTTCGCAGTTCTGGATGATGTGGACGCCACGGTCGGAGGCGGCGCGCGCATAGCCCCAGGCAACTGCATCATGGCGCGCGGTGCCGCCGCGGCGCTGCAGTGCTGCGCCATTGATCGGGTAACGCGCGTTCTTGGCGATATCGAGCGGCGGACAATAGGCCTTGGCCTGCTCCGGGGTCAGCCACTCGTTGTCGATGCCATAGAGACGGTTGGCGTTGATGTGTCGCTTGAACGACTGCTGGTCATGGATGTTGTGCGACAGCATCATCACGCCGCGCGGCGAATACATGACGTTGTAGTTCAGGTCCTGCGACAGGTTTTCCCAGAGCTTCAGCGAATGCTCGTAGATGTCCATGCTCTCTTCATAGAGATAGTTGGACCGGATGATCGTGGTGTTGCGGCCGGTGTTGCCGCCACCGATCCAGCCCTTTTCGAGCACCGCGACATTGGTGATGCCATGCTCCTTGGCAAGATAATAGGCAGCCCCCAGGCCGTGGCCGCCACCACCGATGATGATCGCGTCGTACTCTTTGCGCGGCTCGGGCGACGCCCAGTGCGGGCCCCATCCCTTGTGGCCGCGCAGCGCCTCGCGCGCCACGGCGAAAACAGAATATTTGCGCATCGGCCTCAAACTCCATGAACCCCGGTGATCATTTCCTGGGCGTTAGAAATCGCAAATCCGAGACCTGCGCAACGTTTCTTTTGCGACGCAATTGAGTGGACTTGCGCGCAGTTGCGACATGGCTACGGATCGGTTACGCGCCTTGTGCGAGAAGCTGTGCCCGGCATGTATCTCAGGTTTTTTCAGCACCTCCTCATGTCGTCGCTGGACTTTCGCCTGACGATCTGTTATCCGCTCGCCTAATCGTAAAGCTTCCAGCTTAGCGAATGTCATTTTTTTGCCTCCGCACCTGACGGAGCTGCAAATAACTCGAACTAAGGAACGGGATTCACGTGCAGGTACTTGTCCGCGATAATAATGTCGATCAGGCGCTCCGCGCTCTTAAGAAAAAGATGCAGCGCGAAGGCATTTTCCGCGAAATGAAGATGCGTGACTACTACGAGAAGCCGTCCCAGAAGCGCGCCCGCGAAAAGGCCGAAGCCGTTCGTCGCGTTCGCAAGCTGGCACGCAAGCGTGCACAGCGCGAAGGCCTTCTGGCCCGCTGATTTGTCGTTTTTTCGACGCTATCCGATGTAAGTCGTGGCGGGGGCGATATATCGCCGCCGCCTTTTTTTGGTATGGACATCTTTTCCGCCGACAGGCTAGCGTGAGGAACGCTGCCGGAGACGGATAGCCGACCGGAGCGTTTGGCCGGGCGGATGCCGCAGGCCTGATCAAGGCTCGGCTGCGGAGCCCCGGGGAGTATCGGCGGCTTCAGGAACAGAAAGCCGATGGCTTTCGTGACCTTGTCGATTTGAGGGATCAACCTTTGACACTTGCTGCCATGACTGCGGACGTCTCCGGTTTTAATGTCCACGAGGCGTCTCGCCGCCACCAGCGCAAGCCAAGGCTTGCCGCCATGCTGATCCTGGGTTCGGCCCTTCTGCTTGCAGGCTGCACGACCGACGGTCCGGATTCCGTGACCAACAAGGTCGAGCGCGAACAGGGCTCCCAGGAGAACATCGCCTCGCTCTCGAGCGTCATCGCCTCCAATCCGAGCGACCCGGAAGGCTACAACGTGCGCGGATCGGCCTATGGCCGCGCCGGCGAGTACCGCCGCGCCATCGCCGATTTCGACCAGGCGATCCAGCTGAACCCGCGCTTCTACCAGGCATTTGCCAACCGGGCGCTCGTTCACCGCAACATGGGCAACACCCAGGCAGCCCTTGCCGACTACAACATGGCGCTGCAGCTCAACGCCAACTACGACGTCGCCTATATCGGCCGCGGCAACCTCTATCGCCAGGCCGGCCAGCTCGATTCCGCGTTCAACGATTTCAACAAGGCGATCCAGCTCGACACGACCGATCCGCGCGCCTACCACAATCGCGGCCTGATCTACCAGGCGCGCAACCAGCACGGCCAGGCGATCGAAGACTTCTCGACCGCGATCTCGCTGTCGCCGAGCTCGCCGGAGCCCTACAACGGCCGCGGCATCTCCTATGTCGCTCAAGGCGATGACGACAACGCCTTCTCGGATTTCAACACCGCCATCAACCTCAACGGCAAGGTCGCTGAATCCTGGGCCAACCAGGCGCTGATCTACGAGCGCAAGGGCGACAAGGCCAAGGCCTCCAAGTCCTATTCGCACGCGCTGCAGCTCGACCCGAAGTATGAGCCCGCCCGCGCCGGCCTTGCCCGCGTCAAGGCATCCTGAGGCTTTCCGATCCCAAACTGCCAAACGCCCGCGAGCACGTCGCGGGCGTTTTCGTTTGTGCAAGGCAGGCGCGCAACGCCACAGATGCTTCGGAACATTCCCCGCCATCATCCGTTTGACAGAGGGTTAAAAACGGAGATTGAGCCATGATCAAACGAACCCTCGTCACGGCGCTGGCACTGGCCGCGCTCGCCACAGGGCCGGCCGCAGCGCAGAACTATGTCGCTCTCGGCCGCCTCGTCTGCGGCTCCGAAGGCGGTACCGGCATGATCCTGACGTCAACCAAGAACCTGATGTGCACTTTCACGCCGGTCAATGGCGGCGCGAAAGCCGTCTATGCCGGCACGATCCGCAAGATCGGCATCGACATCGGCAAGACCGGCAAGAGCACGATGATCTGGGACGTCTTTGCCAAGACCGGCACCCAGGTCAGCGAATTTGCGCTGGCCGGCGAATATTACGGCATCGGCGCCGATGCGAGCATGGCCGTCGGTGGCGGCGCCAAGGTGATCGGCGGCGGCACCAACAAGGCCTTCATGCTGCAGCCGGTCAACGTCCAGATCCAGGAAGGCCTCAACGTCGCGGTCGGCATCGACGAACTGACGCTGGCACCGGCCGGCTGATCCGCTGCAAAGCAGCCTTCCAACATGAAAACGCCCGCCGGAAGGCGGGCGTTTTGATGTTTTCCATCGTTTCAAACTCAGGCGTGCAGCGCCTTGACGATGTCTTCGGTGACTTTCTTCGCGTCACCGAGAAGCATCATCGTGCCGTCCTTGTAAAACAGCGTGTTGTCGATGCCGGCATAGCCCGAGCCGAGCGAGCGCTTGACGAACAGGCAGGTCTTGGCCTTGTCGACGTCGAGGATCGGCATGCCGTAGATCGGCGACGACTTGTCGTCGCGGGCCGCCGGGTTGGTTACGTCGTTGGCGCCGATGACGTAGGCGACGTCGGCCTGCGCGAACTCAGAATTGATATCCTCGAGCTCGAACACCTCGTCATAGGGCACATTTGCTTCGGCGAGCAGCACGTTCATGTGGCCGGGCATGCGGCCGGCGACCGGATGGATCGCGTACTTGACCTCGACACCCGCCGCCTTCAGCTGGTCGCCCATTTCGCGCAGCGCATGCTGCGCCTGGGCAACCGCCATGCCGTAGCCCGGCACGATGATCACCTTGGAAGCGTTGGCCATCAGGAAGGCCGCGTCGTCGGCCGAGCCCTGCTTGACCGTACGCTGGACACCGTCGTCGCTTGCGGCTGCCGCCGTCTCGCCGCCGAAGCCGCCGAGAATGACCGAGATGAACGAGCGGTTCATGCCCTTGCACATGATGTAGGAGAGGATCGCGCCGGACGAGCCGACGAGCGCCCCGGTGATGATCAGCGCCAGGTTGCCGAGCGTGAAGCCGATGCCGGCGGCCGCCCAACCCGAATAGGAGTTGAGCATCGAAACGACCACCGGCATGTCGGCGCCGCCGATCGGGATGATGATCAGCACGCCGAGGACCAGTGAGAGGACGACGATCAGCCAGAACATGGTGGTGCTCTGCGTCAGCACCAGCATGACCACCAGCACGACGAGCGCGATCGCAAGGCCGGCATTGATGGCATGGCGTCCCGCAAGCAGGATCGGCTTGCCGGACATGCGGCCGTCGAGTTTCAGGAAGGCGATGACCGATCCGGTAAAGGTGATCGCGCCGATGGCGACACCGAGCGACATCTCGACCAGCGCCTGAGCGTGGATGTCGCCGACCGTGCCGATGCCGAAGCTCTCGGGCGCATACATGGCGGCGGCCGCCACCATGACGGCGGCAAGGCCGACAAGCGAGTGGAAGGCGGCGACCAGCTGCGGCATCGAGGTCATGGCGATGCGGCGCGCGATGACGGCACCGACGCCGCCGCCGATGGCTAGGCCGAGCACGATCAGCATCAGTCCGCCGAAGCTCGGCTTGGCGAGCAGCAGCGTCGTGACGATGGCGATGCCCATGCCGACCATGCCGTAGGTATTGCCCTTGCGGCTGGTGGTCGGATGCGAGAGGCCACGCAGCGCCATGATGAACAGGACGCCGGAGACGAGATAGAGGAAGGCTGCGAAGTTGGCGTTCATCAGGCCGGCCTCACTTGTCTTTTTTCTTGTACATGGCGAGCATGCGCTGGGTGACGAGGAAGCCGCCGAAGATGTTGACGGAGGCAAGCACCAGCGCGATGAAGCCGAAGCCGGTCGCAAGACCGGAGGCCGAAATGCCGACGGCCAGCAGCGCGCCGACGACGATGACCGAGGAGATGGCATTGGTGACCGCCATCAGCGGCGTGTGCAGCGCCGGCGTCACCGACCAGACCACGTAATAGCCAACGAAGATCGCCAGCACGAAGATCGCCAGGCGAAAGACGAAGGGATCGATCGCACCGCCGGTGGCGCCATGGGCAACGGCGCCTGCCGCGTCCGGCACATATTCAGCCGCAGTGCGAACCGCTTCCACGGCCCGGTCGAGATCGGCGAGCGCCTTGTCGAGAAGTTCATTCGCCATCACTTGTCCCCCTTGCTGGCGCCGAAGTTCGGATGCACGACCTGACCGCCATGGGTCAGCGCCGTCGCCTTGACGAGCTCGTCTTCCATATTGAGCGCCAGCGCCTTGGTTTCCTTGGACACCATCGTCTCCAGGAAGGTGACGAGGTTCTTGGCGTAAAGGCCCGAGGCGGATGCCGCGATGCGGCCGGGCACGTTCAGATGGCCGATGACCTTGACGCCCTCGACGTCGGCAACCTTGCCGGCCTCCGCCCCTTCGACGTTGCCGCCACGCTCGACGGCAAGATCGACGGCGATCGAACCGGGTTTCATGCTTTTCAGCATGTCACGGGTCACGAGCCGCGGCGCCGGACGGCCCGGGATCAGCGCCGTGGTGATGACGATGTCCTGCTTGGCGATATGCTCGGCGACGAGGCTCGCCTGCTTGGCCTGATACTCCTTGGACATTTCCTTGGCGTAGCCGCCTGAGGTTTCGGCCGCCCTGAATTCCTCGTCCTCGACGGCGATGAACTTGGCGCCGAGCGAGGCCACCTGCTCCTTGGCGGCGGGGCGCACATCGGTTGCCGAAACCACGGCGCCGAGACGGCGGGCCGTCGCGATCGCCTGCAGGCCGGCAACGCCGGCGCCCATGACGAAGACCTTGGCGGCCGGAACCGTGCCTGCCGCGGTCATCATCATCGGCAACGCCCGGTCATATTCGGAAGCTGCGTCGATCACCGCCTGGTAGCCGGCAAGGTTTGCCTGGCTCGACAGCACGTCCATCGACTGTGCACGGGTGATGCGCGGCATCAGCTCCATGGCAAAGGCCGTCAGTCCAGCATTCGCCATCTCGGCGATCACCGCTTCGTTGCCATAGGGATCCATGATCGCGATGACGATCGCACCGGACTTGTAGCCGGCGATCTCGGCCGCCGTCGGCCGACGCACCCTAAGGACCACGTCGGCCGTCCCGGCATCGGCACCTGAGCCAATGCGGGCGCCCGCCTTCTCGAACTCAGCGTCCGGAAAACGCGACAGAAAACCGGCGCCCGCCTCGATGACGACATCGAAGCCGAGAGCTTTCAGTTTCTTCACGCTATCCGGCGATGCGGCCACGCGACCCTCGTTCGGGTCCGTTTCCTTGGCGACAAAGACAATCTCGCTCACAAATCCCCCTCCCGGCCGCAATCGAGCCAGGGCCGGAATGCGGGCATTCTCTCCGACTGCAAAGCGGGCGACCCGATGGGCCAGCACGCCCCATGCTTCAGGCACAAGCGGTGCCCGGCACATCTCTTCTGGAGCAGGCCGTCGTCTGGATGCGCGAACCTTGGCGGCTCGCCAGCAGTTGAGCCCTGCGGCTCGCTAGGCCTGCGTCCATTCCTCCCTCACGCCGTGAGGATATTCCGCCCTGCCCCGTTCATCGGCATCCGGGCATCAAGCCACAGCGTCGGCGCCTCCAGCCGACGGCATGCAACTTCGTCCGGGCGCAAGGCCCGGCTGCCAGGGAGCAGCTTCAGGGCGCCCCCTCAGCGTTTCTCGTGCCGGCGCCGGTTAGCGCAGGAAGAAGAAACCGGCGACGTTCAGCAGAATGAAAAGGATGAGCGAGGAGAAGAAGCCCATCGTGGTGAAGAACAGGGCGGCCATGGCGATCAGCAGAGCCACGCAGAAAAGCGTTAGGTACTTCGATGCACTGAGGAACATGAGGTAGGTCTTCTCGTGCTCCGGATAGTCCATCGGCGCGCCCACATCGACCGGTCCGGAATGATGCTCAGCCATCGTTCAAAATCTCCCTGAATGCCACGGCGCGACCCTTGGTCATCGCCGCCCCTTATCGAAGCACGGGTCAGCGAAAATCGCAAAAACCCTTATAGCTGCCCTTACACAATGCGCGGGGCCGGCGCAACGAAAACCCGTGCTTTAGCAGCGCCTGATGGGGCGATATGTCGCGCCCGGCCGCAAAGGCGGCGCGCACGCACGCCAACCTTCCCGACGGGAATTTGGGCGCTGATTACCGGAACACCGAACTGCGATAGGAACGGCCATAGCCGGTCTGCGCCATGCGCGCGGTTGGCAGGATCGTCAGCGGTGCGAACGGCACTTCGCTGCGGTCGGCAAACATCATGCGGCGTTCGAAGGGCTCGGAATCGAAGATCGGATAGCGATCGAGGATGGACGGCCGCTGGCCGCGCACCTGTGCGACGAGCAGGGCACCGTCGGCATTGTAGACCCCGAGGTTCTCGCGCTTGGCGACAACGGTCTCCGACGCAAAGATCCGCTTGTAGAACGCGGCGTGGCGCGGCCGGCAGGCGGTCAGGCATCGGTCGGCAGAAAAGTACTCGCAGGCCATGGCGACCGGGCGCAGCGTCAGGTAGGGAAGCGCCCGCATCTCGTCGCCGATCACGTCGGGATCGACCGCCAGCCGACCCGGATCGACCAGCACCATTCCGGCATCGAGGAACGCATCGATCTCCGGAGCGAAGATCATGCCCGAGGTGCTCGCCCTGTGCTGCGGCGTCACATGATGAACGCGAACGGTGCTGACGAGGCTCTCGTCGAGGTAGATGCCGAAGACATAGGCATGGCTGTCGAAATCGAGGTCGTCGATGAGCGTCGAACCGCTCATTTCCATCAGGTTGACCGACTTGTAGGACTTGTAGCGCAGCCGCGCGATATCCTCCATGTCCTCGCCGGTCTCGACCCGCCGATATTCGACACGATCGAGCAATTGCATCAACTTTTCCGAAAAACGCCCAGGCTCCGCCTGGTGACCCATCTCACCCATACTCAACACCTCATGGTTAACAAATCGTTAACCTATTGAGCGCGAAGGGGGCTGCAACCATAAAACGAAACAGTTCACCGTTAACTTTTCGTTAACCATGATTTCTGCGCAAAATCTGGGCGGAGGGGCGGCTTGACGGCCCTGAAGCAGAATGGATTTAGGCTGCGACTACAAGGGCTTGCGGGAGGGGTAAGCCGTGCCGGAATGACGCAGGTGCAGACCGGGAGCGATCAGGCGATGCGCTTGCTCGAGGGCTTTGTGCCCCGCTTTGGCACGCCATTCTTGCAAAGCGTTGCAATGGCCGAGGCCGGCATGGGCGCCGCGAAGACGAAGCCCTGTATCAGATCGGCACAATTGTGCTCATTGATCAGCTGCAACTGATCCGCCGTCTCGACCCCTTCGACGACGATGCGCAGGCCAAGGGCCCGGGCAAGATTGGCGGTGCCACGCAGAAGCTTGAAGCGACGCGAATCTTCGCGGATGTTGCGCACGAAGGAGCGGTCGATCTTGATGATGTCGACCGGCAGGGCATCGAGATAGCTGAGGCTCGAGTAACCGGTGCCGAAGTCGTCGATGGCGATGGTGATGCCGAGGCCGCGCAGCTCGCGCAGGATGGCCTGCACCTTGAGCGGCTCGTCCATCAGGCAGCTTTCCGTCACTTCCAGGTGCAGCCGGGAAGCTTCCAGGCCGGTTGCCTGAAGCGCATCGGTCACCATGGTGACGATCTCCGTGCTGCGCAGATCGAGCACGGACAGGTTGACCGACACCGACACGTCACTTGGCCAGTGCATGCAGTCGCGGCAGGCCTGGTCGAGCACGAAACGCGTGATTTCCGTGACCAGCCCGAGCTCTTCGGCAAGCTGGATGAACACGTTCGGCGGCACCGGCCCGCGTTCCGGATGCGTCCAGCGCGCCAGCGCTTCGCAGCACTCCACGCGCCCGCCGCTCGGCGCGAACATCGGCTGATAGGAGAGCGTCAGGCTGCGCGCGTTGATCGCCTCGCGCAGGTCCGCCTTCAGCTTCTGGCGGTCGACGTAGCGCGCATCCATTTCCGGTTCGAAGGCGGTGCAGCCGCCGCGGTTGCGCAGCTTGGTTTCCGAAAGCGCAAGGTCGGCCTTGATCTGCAGGTCCTCGAGCCTGAGCTCGGCGTTCGACGTCACGACGAAGCCTGCGCTCATCGTCATGTTGAATGGGAAGCCGGCGGCCAGGTAGGCGCCGCGCAGGTCCGCATGCAGCCCTCGCATCCGCTCTTCCAGGTCGGCGCTGCTTGCCTTGTCCGGCCCTGCATTGGGGAAGAACACGACGAACTCGTCACCCATCAGCCGTGCGGCGATCGCGTCGTCCCCGGCAAGCACCTTCAGCCGCGCGGCAATCGCCTGCAGCAGCTTGTCGCCGACGATGTGCCCACGCATGTCGTTGACGTGCTTGAACTCGGTGACATCGAGAACCATCAGGCCAACCGGCCGCTCGGCCTTGTCGTCGGCGCTGAGCGCCGAAAGCACGAGTTCGCCGAAGTAATCGCGGCTCGGCAGCTCGGTCAACTTGTCGAAACGCACCATATGCAGGATCTGTTTTTCCGCCTGCACGCGCGCCGTCACGTCTTCGAAGATCAGCACGGTGTCGCCATTGTCCCGGCGGCTGGCTGAAAACTCGAGATGCAGCTCCTCGCCGACCGGAATGAGCACCTGCGGCCGCCGGCCCTTGAGCAGAAGATCGAGCTGGCGGGAAATCGCCTTGGTCTTGTCGGCATCGAGCCGCATCCGGCGTGCCCCGCGGCGGATCACGTCGTCGAGCAGCCAGTCTTTCAGCTCCGCCTTGTCGCCGAGCGCCAACAGTTCGCAGGCGCGCTCGTTGGCAACGACCACGCGTCCGTCGCCGTCGAGCATGAACAGGCCGTGCGTCATGTTGTTGAGCGCGGTGTCGAACTGGCCGGCTATCGTTGCGATCTCGCGCGCGGCCAGCACGTTCTCATAGAGAAAGGCGCGCACATTGTTGGCCATCATCCAGGTGGAGAGAATGAACGGCAGGATCAGCACGGCAAGCGCCAGCATGAACACGTCCTGCAACGTGATCAGACCGATGACGATCGGCAGGCACGCCGAGGACGACAAGAGCAGAACGGCCCGCTCCGAGCCGTAATTGCGTCCGACAAGCGAAATCATCGAGGCGAGCGTCACCGAGATCGTCGCGAGCTCGGAAAAGGAATCCCGACTGACGGCGATGGCGTAGCCGCAGGCAATGCCGCAGGTCAGCGTGACGCTGACGCCCCCGACAATGTAGCGGTTCTCCCACTTTCGCACCGTCGCCCGGTCGGCATCGGAGAAATCCTGCCGGTCGAAGCGCGCCATGTCGAGGTTACGCAGCGCCCACAACAGGATGATCATGCCCGAGCAGGCAAGGTAGAGCGGATCGGCGGTCTTGAAGTAGACAAGCAGGAACGTCACGACATGCGAAAGCATGCCGATCACCAGCGTTTTGCGATGTTCGTAGAGCGAGCTCACGGATGACAGATACACGTCAGTCGGAAGAGCGCTCTGTCCAAGTCGCATCATGAACCAAGCTCCGGTTTACCGGATTGTTAGGGGTGATGACTTAACGAAAGATTTCGTCTAACGCCCCGAAAAATGTATCGAATCCCAGCAAAATCACGGGCTGGCGCCAGTTTTGCCCCAGAGTTCAACTCCACAGTGCGAACCACGTCGGACAATACTCGGTTTCTACAACCAAACATAGGCACCGCCATAACAAAAACGCTTAATTGCAACTTCGACAATTCTGCAGCGTTTTTCGGCGATCCCGGATTTGCGCTTCGGATGGTTACCCGTTCTTGAAGATTACCTGCGATTTCCTGCCGTTTCAGAGTGCGCCTGCCGCCCTTTTCATCCCGGATCGACGCAGCATTCGCACTCACCACCTTCTCAGTTGACTTTCATCCGCATCTGAAGGCAAGGCTTTTCTTGAAGCCAGTACGGAGCTTGATGATGTCGAAACCTGTCGTTGCCATCCCCTGCGATTTCCGCGAATTCGACGGCAATGTCTGGCACGTGGTCGCCCACCAATACGTGCGCGCCGCCGTCGAAGGCGCCGGTGTCATGCCCTTCCTGATCCCCGCGCTCGAGACCGGAAACGACATCGACGAGATCCTCGATCGCGTCGACGGCGTGCTGGCAAGCGGCGCCCGCTCCAACGTCCACCCGTCGCTCTACGGCCGCGAGGCGAGGGAAAGCGACGGCCCCTTCGATCCCGGCCGCGACGCGACCAGCCTCCCGCTCATCACCCGGGCGATCGAGCGCGGCGTGCCGCTGCTTGCCATCTGTCGCGGCATTCAGGAGCTCAACGTCGCGCTTGGAGGCACGCTCGCCAGCGAGATCCAGGACCAGCCCGGCATCTGGGACCACCGCAAGCCCGACGTGAAGGAACTGGACGTGGCCTACGGCATCCGTCAGGACGTCATCGTCAAGGAAGGAAGTTGCCTTGCGCCGGTGCTTGGCGCCGGCCGCATCCGCGTCAACTCGCTGCACCGACAGGCGATCGCCGCAAGCGCCCCGCGCCTTGCGGTCGAAGCGGTTGCTGACGACGGCACGATCGAAGCCGTCTCGGTGATCGGCGCCAAGGCCTTCGCCGTCGGCGTGCAATGGCATCCGGAATACTGGGTGCGCACCGACACGCCGTCGGCAAGCTTGTTCAAGGCGTTCGGCGATGCCGTCCGGACCTACGCCGCCGGTCGCCGCACGGCCTGACACCCTTGCGCCACCGTGCGAGACGGCAACAACCGGCCAAGACTTGATCTCCGCGATCAATCGCGCCGTCAGGCGCTGCGCCTGGTGAATGGCGTCTCCGGCACCGGTGTCAGCGCCCTGCCCGTCTCAAACCAGGCTTCGATGTTGCCGGCGACGAGATCCGCCATGGCATTTCGGGTCACCACAGATGCGGAAGCGACGTGCGGCAGCAGTGACACGTTCGGCAGGGCCATCAACGCGTCCGGCACCTGCGGTTCGTTCTCGAAGACATCGAGACCGGCGCCAGCGATCACGCCCGCCTGAAGTGCCGCAATCAGCGCGGCCTCATCCACGGTCGAGCCACGACCGACATTGACCAGCACGCCGTTGCTGCCGAGGGCTGAAAGCACCTCGGCATTGACGGCGCGCTTCGTCGCCTCGGTGCCGGGCACGATGACAACGAGCGTATCGACCGCGGCTGCGAGCCCGACCAGTGTCGGATGATAGGCATAGGAAAGCCCTTCACGCGGGCTGCGGGTATGGTAGGCGATCGAGACGCCGAAGGCTTCGAGCCGCCTGGCGATCGCAAGGCCGATGCGCCCGAGCCCATAAAGACCGACCGTTCGCCCGCGCAGCGAAAGCGGCGAAAGCGGGAACGCACCGTCTTTGGCCCACCGTCCCTGGCGCAACCATTGCTCGGCCTGCGGCAGCTGGCGCAGCGTGTTGAGCAAGAGGCCGACCGCAGTGTCGGCAACCTCCTCGGTCAGCACGTCGGGCGTGTTGCTGACGGTTATGCCCCTTTCAGCCGCATGCCCCACATCGACGCCATCGTAGCCCACACCGAAATTGGCGATGATCTCAAGGCCCGGCAGGGCGTCCATCAGGGCGGCGGGGACACGTCCCGAAACGGCAACGGCCTTCGCATCCTGTATCTCAGCGGTCACCAGCGCCGGGTCGGCGCTGTCGATCCTGATGACCTCGAACCGCTCCGCCAGCCGATCGACCACCCGTGGATTGATCTTTCCGGGCACGAGAACGCGAATGCGGGCAGACATGGCAGGTTCCTTGCGGGTGATGGGCCTCAGGCGATGACGCGCAACGGCCCTGTCGATTGCCGGATACGCATTTCCGGCTTGATCAGGTGAATGCCGTCAGGCTCGTGGCTGCCCGAGAGCTTGTCGAGAAGCGCGCGGGCCGCACTTCGGCCGACATCGGCCTGGCCGTTCCAGACGGTCGTCAGCGCCGGCGTTGCGATCGACGCTTCTTCCAGGTCGTCGTAGCCGGTAACGGAGATGTCGACGCCGGGAACGAGGCCGGCGCGCGCGATGCCGTTCATCATGCCGATCGCCACCAGGTCGTTCCAGCAGACGACGGCGGTCGGCTTCTGTGGCAGCGACAGCAGATGCACAGCCGCCTCGAAGCCGCCCTGCTTGGTGCGCGGGCCGGGGATGCGCAGTTCAGGATCCACCTCGATATTCGCCTTGCGCAGCGCGTTGACATAACCCTGGTAGCGATCGCGTCCGGTGGAGGTCTCGTCCGTGCCGCCGACCATGGCGATGCAACGGTGGCCAAGGCCGATCAGATGGTTGGCTGCAAGCGAGATGCCGTAGGCGTCGTCGCCGCGGAAGATCGGAACATCGACGCCCTCGATCGAGCGGGCGATCAGGATCGCCGGCATGCCGTTGTCCTCGGCAAGCTGGATGTCTTCGAGCGGCGTGCCGATCGCCGGCGACATGATCACGCCGTCGCCGCCCAACTGCAGCAGCGTCTCGATGAAATCGCGCTGCTTGTCGACGGAATCGTAGTGGTTGGACAGAATGAAGGTCTGCTTGTCGCGATCGAGCTCGGCTTCGATCGCCTTCAGGATTTCGCCGTAGAACGGGTTCATGATGTCGTGCACGACGACGCCGATGATGCCGGATCGGGAGGTCCTGAGGCTTGCGGCACGGCGATTGTAGATATAGCCGAGCGCCCGCGCCTGCTCCTTGATCTTGTCGCGTGTGACCGTCGCCACCAGCGGACTGTCTCTGAGGGCCAGGGATACCGTTGCCGTCGAAAGACCGAGTGTTTCCGCGATCGTCGAAAGCTTGACCTTTTGCGCCACGATGCCCCCTGCTAACCCTGTTCGCCCCCGCGCCGCGTCCCTCCGAGATCAGACAGTGGAGAGGATGCAGCGCCCCCGCGGTCTGCTCCCCGACGCCCTTGCGGGCGCGGCGACGCCACGAATTTAAATCCCTTTTAAACTGTTTAAATCGCCGCGGCAATATGCGTCGAGCGAGGCTCAATCGGCGGCCCGGGCCGCTTGCAGATTGCTGTCGACGGCCCTCAGCAGCTTCATCAGCGTGCGCACCTGCTTGTCCGTCAGGCCGCGTGTCGCGAGCTTTTCGGAATGCTGGCCAGCCTCGGCGATGGTCTGCAGCCGGTTTCGGCCGGGTTCGGTCAGATAAACCTTGGTCAGTCGTGCGTCGTCCTCGTCCGGGCGGCGTTCGAGAAAGCCTTGCGCTTCCATGCGGCCGATCGTGCGGGTCATGGTCGGGGCCTTGACGCCGAGCCTTGTCGCAAGTCCGCCGGCGGTCAGCCCGTCCGTTTCGGCCAGCGCCAGCATCACGCCGTCCTGCCCGGCATAAAGACCGCTTTCGACGAGATTGCGCGAGAGCACCGTGCGCATCGAGCGCGCGGCCTGGACGAGGATGGCGGCAAGATCGTGCGGCTCGTCGATCAGGAACTCGTCCTTCTTCTTGCCGTTCTTGCCTTTCTTTTCGGCCTTGTTCTTCTTGCCCATTGGACCTCCTGCCGAATCCCGTCTCGCACACTTATAACAATACAGCTTGCGATTACGAACTGTATGACTCAAATAACAATTTTACGACAATTGACGTGGAGGATCGAAGAGAAATGTCGATGCCCGAGCCGCGATGGCACGACAATGCGACCGACCTTCCCAAGAGCGCTCGTCGCGACTGGATCGCCGTGCTGCCGCTCGGCGCGCATGAACAGCACGGGCCGCATCTGCCGTTCGAAACCGACACGCTGATCGCCGAAGGCGTGGTCGAGCGCACGATCGCGGCGCTGCCCGCCGATCTCCCCGTCACCTTCCTTCCGGTCGAGCCGACCGGCTATTCGATCGAGCACATGGACGTCGCCGGCACCCGCACGCTCGCCTATGACGAGGCCGTGGAGCGCTGGCTCGGCATCGCCGGAAAACTTCATCGCCTCGGGCTTCGCAAGCTCGTGATGTTGAATGCCCACGGCGGCAATTCGCCGTTGATGACGATCGTCGCGACCGAAGCGCGGGTACGCTTCAACATGCTGGCGGTCGCAACGAGTTGGACCCGCTTCGGTCAGCCGGACGGATGGATTGCACCGGAAGACAAGGCCTTCGACATTCACGGCGGCGACATCGAGACATCGGTGATGCTGGCGCTGCATCCCGACAAGGTCGACATGGCAAAGGCGTACGACTTCCCCTCTCGCCAGCGCGACTTTGCCGGTCGCTTCAAGCATCTGCGCGCCTATGGCCCGCATGCCTTCGGCTGGAAGATGCGCGACCTCAATGCCGATGGCGTTGCCGGCAACGCTTCGGCCGCAACGGCTTCACGCGGCGAAGCGCTGCTTGCCCACGCCGTCCATGGCCTTGTCGAACTGCTCGAAGACGTTAGGGCCTTCGACCCTTCAAAACTCGCCTGACGACGCAAGCGCTCCGGCAAACACTTTCTTTGCGGTTTTGCGCTATCAAGACCGTGAGTTGGAAGAGCAGAGGCCCCATGGCGAAGATCGTAGCGCTCGGCGCCTATTTTTATCAGGCCGTCATAGCCTTCGGCCTCCTGATCGTCGTCGCCCATTGGCTGGCGCCTGCCGACTACGCCAGCTATTCGTTGTTCGCGTCGATCTGCCAGTTCGCGGCGATCGCCGCATTCGAATGGGTTCGGTTCGCCTGCACGCGCTTCTATCCAGGGCCGGACGCCGACAGCGAGGCGGCGGAGCGGCGCACGATCCTCGTTGAAGCGACGATCTGCGCAGCGCTCTGCCTGCTCGCAGCCTGCGTGGCGGTCCTGTTCGGCGTGCCGCCCGTCGTGGCGTTGGTCGGCGGAGTTGTGTCGATCGCGCAAGGGACCAGCGACCTGCATCTGACGATGCTGCGGTTCCGCCAGGACTTTCGCGCCTTTTCCGTGCTGCAGGGATCCCGCGCCACCATTCTGGCAGCCGGCACGCTCGCCGGGGCGTTGGCCTCGCCCACCTTCCTCTCGACCGTGACCGGGCTTCTTGCGGGCTACGCTGCCTACGGCCTGCTCGCCACGGTTCTTTCCCGCAGCCCCTCAGCGCGACCAGCCGGGGCGCTCAGCGCTCAGCGTTTCCGCAGGCACCTCGTCTATGGCAGTGTTTCGGCAGGCGCTGCGACGGCGGCCATGTTCGCGCCGCTTGCCCTCAAGGCACTCCTGACATCCGTACTGGGAGCAACGGGTGCCGCCGGCGCGCTGCTGGCGCTCGACCTTTTGCAGCGGCCCTTCGTGCTCATCGTTTCGGCGCTTCAGGCGATCCAGTATCCCGAAATCGTCGCCGCCCATGACCGGATAGACAATCCCGGGGACCTCCCCCGGACACTCGGACAATATTATGCCCTGCTTGCCAGCTTCGCCCTGATGATGGCGGCCGGCATCTTCGCCGTGCTGCTGCCGGTCACATGGCTCGTGATCAGCCCGGACCTGCAGCAGGGATTTCTTGCGACGGCGCCGGCCATCATCCTGCTTTCGCTGGCCCGCACGCTGACGCAGATCATGTTGCCGACGCCGCTGCACCTGAAGCAGCGCCTGGCGCTGATCCTTCTGCTGGCCGTCGTCGACTGCCTGCTTCTGAACCTCGGGGCGCTGACGGCACTGCTTGTCGCGGGCCCGAACGACACCGCGCTCGCGACCGGTGCCGCGATCGGAGCGATCCTTGCAACCGCCTTCGGCCTGCGCCTGATGGCGGCGCTTCCCTTCGTTCTCCCCTGGCCGCCGGTGCTTCTTGCCGCCGCGGGGCTCGCCACGGCCGGCCTCGCCTTCGCGGTCGCCGGCGTCACCGGCTATCTCGCGATTGGCGCCGGTATCCTCGGCGGCGGCCTCCTGTGCCTGCTCGCACTCAATCAGTTGCGGCTGATGATGCGAACGCCGAAGCCTCTCGCCGCATAGGCGCTCAGAGCGATGGCGCTAAGAAAAACTGCACGAATTTCCGGTTAGATCGCCGCCGAAACGTCCGGGGAGCCCGTAATGAACATCGTCGTCGGCATAGCGACCGCGGGCCGCCGAGAGGTCCTTTCGCAAACCCTGCAACATCTGATGCGACAGACCAGGCTGCCGGACGCGATCCTGGTATGCCCGAGTGCGCCCGATGACATCGATGAAGCCCGCCTCGGCGCCCTTTCAGTCGACGTCCGGGTCATCAAGGGCAACAAAGGTTCGAGCGCGCAGCGCAATGCGGTCCTCGACCACGCGACGACCGCCGACCTCATCGTCTTCTTCGACGACGACTTCCTGCCGCGCCACGATTTTCTCGCCGAGACCGAACGGCTGTTTGCCCGCGAGGCCGATATCGTCGTTGCAACCGGCATGGTGCTGGCCGACGGCATTCATGGGCCCGGCATCTCGGTGGCCGATGCGCAGGCGATCCTCGACGGCGACGCCGGGCCGGCGGCCGATGATCAGATCACGCCCGCCTTCAATGCCTATGGCTGCAACATGGTCTTCCGCCAGTCGGCGATAGCTGCCGAGCGCACCCGTTTCGATGAACGGCTGCCGCTCTACGGCTGGCAGGAGGACGTCGATTTCTGCCGCCGGCTTGCCAAACACGGGCGTATCGTGAAGGCGTCGAGACTGCGCGGCGTCCATCTCGGCAACAAGCGTGGCCGCACGTCGGGTCTGCGTTTCGGCTATTCGCAAGTCGCCAATCCGCTCTATCTGCGCAACAAGGGCACGGTCGGCCTGAAATGGGCGCTGCGCCTGATGGGCGGCAACGTCGCTGCCAACATCCTCGGCAGCGTCAGGCCGCAGGGCCTCGTCGACCGCCGCGGTCGCCTCAAGGGCAACCTCATCGCCTTCTCAGATATGCTGCGCGGACGGCTGGACCCGATGCGCGTGCTCGATCTCTGACGCCGGACGCTTTCGAGTTAAGACCGGTTGGCTGCCAGCATATTGAGCAGAACGACCGCACTGCCGTCCCAGGAGAAGCGCTTGGCGTTGTCGAAGCCGGCAAGCGTCAACTGGCGGCGCAGGCCCTCATCGGCCGATATCAAACCCATCGTCTCGACCAGCGTTTCCGTCTTCAGGGGATCGAAATAGCGAACGGCATCGCCGCAGGCCTCGCGCACCGGCGGGATATCGGCGGCGAGCACCGGGCAACCCTGCGTCATCGCTTCGAGCGGTGGAATGCCGAAGCCTTCGTAGAGGCTCGGAAAGACGAAGGCGACGGCGCGGCGTTGCAGACCGGCGATCTCTGCATCGGTCAGGCGCCCGGGAAAGATCAGGTTGCCCTTCGAGGTCGGCGCGATGTCGCGAAACACGGTCGGGTCCGTACCGCCGACCACGACGAGCTTGTGGTCCCCTGCACCAAGGGCCTCGAAGGCGCGGACGGCGAACTCGACGTTCTTGTTGGGCTTCAGCGTGCCGACCAGCAGGAAGAAGGGCGTATCCTCAAGCCCGAGCCGCTGGATGATGTCATTATCCGGCTGAAGACCGGCGAAGTGATCCGTGGCGTTGTAGATAACGTCGATCCCGGACGCCGGCACGCGGAACACGTCTGCGAGTTCCTTGCGCGAAAAATTCGACACGGTCCCGATCTTCGCCCGTCGCGCCAGAAGGAACCCGAGCGTCCCGTGGAACAGCCGGTAGCCGCGCCCGAACGAGGCCGGATGGCGAAACAGGGTGACGTCGTGGATCACCACCACCTGGTCGCCGTGCAGAACCGGACCGCTGCCGCCGAAGCCGATGAGGGTGTCGCGGCGCGCACGCCAGTAGAGCGGGCCCTGCTCCCAGACGTGGCCCGGACCGGAACCGAAACGCTCCACCGAAATCGCCTTGAGATCGAGATCGTCGACCGCCGTCCTGGGGGCCAAGAGCCGCCAGCGCACGTCTTTTAAGGCGTGCGGGACGGCGCCCGAGGCAATGCGGGCATCAAGCGCCCGCGTCATCTCGCGGGCAAAGCGCTGCACGCCGGTAAGCGGCTGGGTCAGGAACCGGCCGTTGATGGAAATCGTCTTCACGCGCGAACCCCTTCGATGTGCCCGCACTCTGGCCGATTTTGATGAAAGGACGGTTATCGGCAACCAGGACGGCCAGTGCTAAGGGCCGGCAAAATCGCCTGCGGCATTTGCGCATCGCCGCCGCATCTCCTATATGAAAGCCGACTTGGATGCCTGCCCGCCGCATCCGGAAATCCCAGAGGTTCCCATGACCGAAACATCCCCGCAGAAGCCGATCCCCGTCACCGTGCTTACCGGCTATCTCGGCGCCGGCAAGACGACGTTGCTCAACCGCATCCTCAGCGAAAACCATGGCCGCAAGTATGCCGTCATCGTCAACGAGTTCGGCGAGATCGGCATCGACAACGACCTGATCGTGGAATCCGACGAAGAAATCTACGAGATGAACAATGGCTGCGTCTGCTGCACCGTGCGCGGCGACCTGATCCGCGTGGTGGAAGGCCTGATGCGCCGCCCCGGCCGTTTCGATGCGATCATCGTGGAAACGACGGGCCTTGCCGATCCGGTGCCGGTTGCCCAGACCTTCTTCATGGACGACGACGTGCGCGCCAAGACCGAGCTCGACGCCGTCGTCGCGCTTGTCGACGCCAAGCATCTGCCGCTGCGGCTCAAGGACAGCCGCGAGGCGGAAGACCAGATCGCCTTTGCCGATGTCGTGCTGCTCAACAAGACCGACCTCGTCAGCCCCGAGGAACTGGAGCGCATCGAAGCGACCGTGCGGGTCATCAACCCCTCGGCCCGCATCTACCGCACGCAGCGGTCCGATATCGATCTTGCCAAGGTTCTCGACCAGGGCGCCTTCAACCTCGAACGGGCGCTCGAAAACGATCCGCACTTCCTCGACCAGGACGATCATGAGCATGATCACACCTGCGGCCCGGATTGCGGCCACGATCATCACCATCACCACCATGATCACGACCACCACCATCATGATCATGACCACGATCACGACCATCATCACCATCACCACGACGCCCCCTCGCCGATCCACGACGTGACGGTGCAGTCGATTTCGCTGCGCGGCGGCGAGATGAACCCGGATCGCTTCTTCCCCTGGATCCAGAAGATCACCCAGACGGACGGCCCGAACATCCTGCGCCTGAAGGGCATCATCGCCTTTGCTGGCGACGCCGAACGTTATGTCGTGCAGGGCGTCCACATGATCATCGAGGGCGACCACCAGCGCGCCTGGAAGGACGGCGAGAAGCGGGAAAGCCGCCTCGTCTTCATCGGCCGTGATCTCGACCGCGAAAAGCTCGAGCGCACGTTCAAGGCCTGCGAGGCGCAGCCGAACTGATGCCGACTGTCGCTCCCCTCGACCTCGAAGGTCACGTCGTCGGCGTGGCCTTTCTCAAAGGTGTTCCCTTCTTCGCCGAAGCCACCGGCGGCATTCACCGCCTCGATCTGGGCCACAAGACGACGGAGGCCCATGAGGGCCTGCTGTCGCTCGTTGTCGACGAGGCGAACGACACGCTTCTGACCGGCGGCGAAGACGGCAAGGTCATGCGCACGGCGGCAGACGGCACGACGTCGCTCGTCGCCGAAGCGCCGCGCAAGTGGATCGCCCAGGTTGCCGCCGGTCCGCAAGGCGCGGTTGGCTACGCCTATGGCAAGACCACCCATGTGCGGCTTGCCGACGGCACGACCAAGGAAATCACCGAGGAACGCACCGTAGAGGGCCTGGCGTTCGCGCCGAAGGGTCTGCGCGTCGCCGCCGCCCGCTATAACGGCGTCTCGTTGCACTGGGTCGGCATGTCCGGCCAACCGATCGATCTCGAATGGAAGGGCGCCCATACCGGCGTTACCTTCTCGCCCGATGGCCGCTTCCTCGTCACCACCATGCAGGAAAACGCGCTGCACGGCTGGAAGCTCGACGCCAAGCCCGGCGCCGAGGCCCGCCACATGCGCATGACCGGCTATCCCGCCAAGGTGAAGTCGGTCTCCTGGTCAGCCAAGGGCAAGTGGCTCGCCTCCTCGGGCGCACCCGCCGCGATCGTCTGGCCTTTCCAGGGCAAGGATGGCCCGATGGGCAAGGCGCCGCTCGAACTCGGCACCCGCGCCGACATCATGGTGACATCCGTCTGCTGCCATCCGGCCGAAGACATCGTCGCCATCGGCTATCAGGACGGCATGATCCTCGCTGCGCGCTTCGCCGACAGCAAGGAAGTGCTTCTGCGCCGCCCCGGCAAGGGCGCCATCACCGCCATGGCCTGGAACAAGGACGGCAAACAGCTAGCCTTCGGTTCGGCCGCGGGCGATTGCGGCGTCGTCGACATCGCCGGATAACAGGTGGCTCATGACGGCATGGATTGAGACGCAACGCTATGGCAGCGCGCTTGCCGAGCCGCTCGCCGATGGCGAGGTCTGGAGCCTGGTTCGGGCGCAGGCGCAAGCGCTTGCGGCAAGCGAGCCGGTCATGACGCGAGTGCTCGCGCCGATCACCGATGCCGGGTCCGACGCTGAGCTGCTTGCAGCCGTCCTTGCTGCTGCGCTATCGGGAGCGCGTGTCGAGGAACAATCGCTTGCGGCACTGCTGTTGGAGATTTTTGCCGCGAACCCCGACGTTATGCTTGCTGCCGAGGCCGACCTTCAGGCGGTCAAGGAGCGTGATCCCGCCTGCCCCGGCCTTCTGCATGTGCTCGTCAATCTCAAGGGTTACCAGGCGCTACAGACCTACCGCGCCGCCCATCAGCTCTGGACGGATGGCCGCAGGGACGTGGCCGCCTGGCTCTCGAACCTCGCCTCGCGCATCTTCGGCCCCGACATTCATCCGGCCGCCTGCATCGGCAAGGCTGTGATGCTCGACCACGGTTCCGGCATCGTCATCGGCGAGACCTCCGTCATCGAGGACCAGGTCTCGATCCTGCAGAACGTCACGCTCGGCGGCACCGGCAAGGAAACCGGCGACCGGCACCCGAAGATCCGTCGCGGCGTCATGATCGGCGCCGGTGCCGAAATCCTCGGCAATATCGAGGTCGGCGCCTTCAGCAAGGTCGCGGCCGGCAGCGTTGTCCTGAAGGCGGTCCCGCCACGCACGACGGTCGCCGGCGTGCCGGCAACGGTGGTGCGCATCCACCGCGTCGACGAGGTGCCGGCAGCCGAGATGGACCAGACGATCGTCTGACCCGGTCTCAGTGCTCTTCGCCCGCTCAGATCTTCACGAGCGCGGCGGTCAGGTACATGAACGCGGCTCCGGCCGCGAGGCCGGCCATGACCGGCGGCGTCAGGAAGACGTCGCGGCCGCGCTCGCTCTGGCGCATCAGATAGGCGCCGACCTCGACGATGACCTGCAGAATCGCCCCCGCCCCCACGGCCAGCGCCAGCGCCGACCATTGCGCCGACGTCGCGAGGCTGCCAAGCCACATGCCGATGACGGCTGGGCCGCCGGCAAGCAGCGTCAAGCCGGCAAATGCCCAGGCGGATGGCCTCTTCTTCAGGATCGGCGCGGCGATACCGATACCCTCGGTGATGTTGTGCAACGCAAATCCAAGCACGAGGAAGGTTCCGAGACCCGCAGATCCGGCGGCAAAGGCCGCCCCGATCGCCAGGCCCTCGCCCAGATTGTGCAGGCCGATGCCAAGCGCAATGTAGGTGGATAGCGCCAGCCCGGCCGGCGCGCCGCCGCGCCTGCCGATCGCCATCAGCAACAGGAAGCTGCTCAGACCCGCCAGCACCACCATGACCGGCCCCTGGAAGATCGCCGCCGCTTCACCGGCGAGCTCCAGCGCCTCGGCGCTCGCATCGATGAAGAGAAAGCCGAGCAGACCGATCGTCAGCGACAGCAGAAAGGCCATACCCTCACGCCCGACCCCGCGCAGGACCGGATAGAACATCAGCCCGACGGCCACCGGCACGATACCGACGATGATGCCGACCACCGCCTGCAGCCGCAACTGGCCTGGCGTCGCCTGCGGTGTCGGCACGGCGACCGCAATGTCATGGGCGAAGGTGGCACCGGTGTTCGTCACCACCTTCACCGCATGGGCTTCGCCAAGCATCCACGGGAAAGGCAGGCTCAGCCATGCCGACTTGCCACGCGTGATCGGACCCGGCGGATCCTGGGTAAACTGCCAATAGGCGTCGTCCACCTGGACCTGCGCCACGGTCATGGGTTCCGAGCCGCCTGCGCGTACCAGCAGGCGCATGCCACTGTCGTCGAGCACGGTTCGCTCGAAGGTCAGGTTTTCGATCGGCGGCGCGCCGTTGCGGAAACCGGAGAGGGGGTCGGTCGACAGGATCCAGAAAACGGCTGCACCAAAGGCCAACAGTGGCAGCGCAAGCCAGACCAGATTTGTCCTTGCCGCGCGGATGGCGGCTCTCGGCAGGGTCTCGTTCATGCCAGCGCCTCCACCACGTCGAACATGCCGACCCAGCCGAGCTCGGTAAACTCGGTCTGGTGCGGGTGGAACATGTAGAGGCCCGGCTCATGCTCGGCGAAGGTGAATTCGAGGATGCCGCGCTGCGCCTGGCACTGGGTGATGAGATCGACAGTCCTCAGCGTCGGCGTCAGCGTCGTGCCCTGGTCGTAGTAGTCGAAGAAATTGGCGTGCAGGTGGAAGGAGTTGATCGGGTCGAATTCGATGACATTGACCAGATAGATGCGCACCGGCTTGCCCTTCACGATCTTGATCGGCTTTTTCATGAAGGCATGGGCGACGGTGTTGACGGCGTAGACCTCGTTCTCGGCATCGAAATTGGTGTCGAAGGCGTTCATCACCATCACCAGTTCCTGCCAGCCGGCATTTTCGGGCGTGCCGAGCAGCCGCGAGCGGGCGATATCGGCGTATTCCGGGTGGCGTTCCGGATCGGGGTCGATGACGAAGGCGCCGTACATGCCCTTGTGTATGTGACGGCGAAGCGGCATGGCGTGGCAATGGTAGAGGTGGCAGCCGAAGGGCTTGGCATCGAACTCGTAAGTAAACTCGTCCCCGGGATCGACCATGCCAGCGCCCGGCACGCCGTCCATGCGGGCCGCGTGAATGCCATGAAAGTGGATAGAGTGGGGATGCGACGCGTAGTTGCGAAAGACGATTCGCAGCCGTTCGCCCTCTTTCGCCCGCAGTGCCGGCCCGGGAACCCGGCCATTATAGGTCCAGGCGGGAAATTTGATGCCGGGCGCGATCTCGATCTCGCGGTCCTCGGCCGTCATCTCGAACGTCCTCAGCGTCCGTCCGTCCGGTAGCGTCGACACCGTGCCGGTATCCCAGTCGGTCAGCATGTCGGTCGGGTCGAAACCGTTCACGGCGCTGTCGACGTCGCCAACCGTCATCATCGCGCCATGGCCCATGCCGGGCATCGGCTCCATGGTCGCCGCGCCCATGGGCGCAACATGACCAGCGGCGTGGCTGGTGACCTGCTGCTGCCCGAGCGCCCCGCTGGTGCAAATCGCGGTGCCGCCCGCCGCTGCCAACCCGCCCATCAGGAGACTGCGCCTTCGAACCAGATCCCGACCTGTCGGCTTTACCATGCTGCCCCCCGTGAATTGTCCGCGCCGAGCCATCCTGCACCCGGCACGAAGCGCGCGTCGCCTTCTTGCGACTCATTCGCAATTACATCCATAATGCAAATGCAACTCATTCGCAACTAAATGCGAAGTTCACGCCGATTTCAGAGTGCCGTCCCTCACCACCCCGCCGTCAGCGGCGCGTTAGAGCAGGAAGGTTCACGCTCGCCCCGAACGAAACGCCCCCGAAGTCATTGCTTCGAGGGCGCTGTTCCGGAAACGCGATGCAAGGCGGCAGCGAATGGCCGGTCCGGCGTTGCCGGGCCTACCATTCAAGCTCCAGCTGCGGCCGTCCGTTCGAGGTTTTCTCGACCGTTCGTCCGGTCTCGTCGACGGTCGCCACGACCCGTTGGCGAAAGGCCGAGAAGCTCTCGAAGGTGACGACATCGACTGGCTCGTCGAATTTCATCGTCAGCCGGTAGCGCCCGGGCTGGGCCGTCAGGGCCTGTACCGCGAGCACCTCGCCTTCGAAGGGCTGGCCGAGATAGTGGCCCTTCACCCGCGACCCGAGCATCCAGGGATTGAAGGGCGGGCGATTGCCGACGGCAGCGTGAAGCGTATTCCAGTCGCGATAGCCGTACTGGGCGGCGATGAGTTCGAGCGAGCGAGAATGGCTGATGGTTTCGCCTTCAGACCCAAGGCGGGCACGAAGCCGTTTGGCCTGGTCCTTGAGCGCGTCGAGCGAGGGAAACGTGGTTGATCCGCGCGTCATGAGATGGTCTCCTGCAACGGCATGCATTCCTGAAGATGGTGCCCGCATTGCCACCGGTTCGCACGCCGTTTCGGCTGACCGTGTCTCAAAAAAGGGCTTCACCAAAGCATCACGCTCGCGGACGGCAGGGGCCCTTGCCCTGCCCGTTCCATAGGGGAAGCCACCTGTCCTGTCAAATTCAGCCTGGCGATACGGCGGTCGGGCGCGCTCGAGAAGACGATTGCGTACGCGCGAAAGCTGTGGGACGACTACAAAAAACGGGGAGAGACATCATGACCGAGATGACGATACTCGCATTCGCACTGGTTGCCTTCATCGGTATCGCGACGCCCGGACCGACGGTCCTGCTCGCACTCACCAACGGCTCGCGCTACGGCGTGAAACGCGCCATACCCGGAATGGTCGGCGCAGTGCTCTCCGACTTCGTGCTGATCGGCGCCGTCGCCCTCGGGCTCGGGGCGCTTCTGGCAGCGTCGGAATTCTGGTTCACCGTCGTCAAGTGGCTGGGTGCGGCCTATCTCGCCTTCCTCGGCGTCATGCTCCTGCGCTCGAAGGGGACGGTCCAGGTCGCAGCCGACGACAGGGACACGGCCGCCCCGGCCTCCACCGTTGCCATTTTTCTCAAGAGCTTTCTCGTCGCCGTCACCAACCCCAAGGGCTACCTCTTCTTCAGCGCCTTCTTGCCGCAATTCATTGACGCGACGATGCCGCAGGTCCCCCAATACGCCACCCTTGCCCTGGTCTTTGCCCTCGTCGATTTCGTCGTGATGTTCGGCTATACCCTGCTCGGCGCGCAGGCGGCGGCCTTCCTCAAACGCTCGGGCGCCGTCTGGCTCGACCGCCTCTGCGGCGGCGCGCTTCTTGCGCTTGCGGGCTCCCTCGCCCTCTATCGGCGCGCGACCGCCTGAGATGTTGTTTCGCCAGGAGGCTCTCTCCGGCATTGCCGACGGCCGTGTGACCCTGGCGTTCCGGCGTTGGACAAAGCCCACCGTCAAGGCCGGCGGCACGCTGCGAACGGCGATCGGCGTGCTTTCGATCGATGCGGTAGACCTCGTCGACGAGGACGCGATCACTGCAGGCGAAGCCAATCAGGCCGGTTATGCCGATCGCGATACCCTTTTAAGTGAGCTTGCCACACGAGCGGATGGATGTTTCTACCGCATTGCCTTCCACCTTGCCGGAAGCGACCCGCGCGTCGCATTGCGCGAGACGGCAGATCTTGATGGCGACGGTCGTGCGGAGATCGACCGCAGGCTCGCCGCCTTCGATCGCAGCGCCGGCGTCGACTGGACACATCAGGTGCTGCGGCTGATTGCAGCCCGTGACGGAACGACGGCTGCCGGACTGAGCGCCGCCATCGGCATGGAAAAACTCAAGCTCAAGGCGCAGGTTCGCAAACTGAAGGAACTCGGCCTCACGGAGAGCCTGACGGTCGGCTATCGCCTGTCGCCGCGAGGACGCGCCTATCTCGACGGCTAGGTCGTGCCGTGCCGCGAAACAGAGAAAAGCGGACGGCGCCAAGGACGCCATCCGCTCTTGTTAGGCACATGAGATCCGCGGCAGAGAAGAACACCCTGAGGCTCTTCCCTACATCCCTGCGTCACGGGTCACAGTGCAAGTTTTGAAGGGTGGTCGGTCCGAACGCGTTTCGAAACGAACCCCTGGGAGCATCACCGGGATGCAGGCGGAAATCGCGCCGGCTTTCCCCGCGGCCCTTTAGTGGCGGCGCTGCTTGCCACCGTTGTTCGACAGGATGCCGAGACCAAGGTCGTTGCCGGAGAGGACCCCGTTCAGCGACTTGTTGAGGATGCTGTTGTCGGAAAGCACATCACCGACATCGACCTTCGGCGCGATAACGATGCCGTTGGCGATACCGCCGTTGAGGACATCGACCTTCTTGCCGGACAGGATTCCGAGGTTGAGGCCACCGGCCGACGCCTGCGAAACGGTGGCGGCCACAACTGCGATAGCGATGCAAACTGTCTTGATCGTCATGGGTTTACCTCCTGTTTGACGTGTACCTGCTGTACACAACCAAGAGGATACAATTAGCATTTCATTAATCAATTGAGAAAGCGAACTATAATAAACAGTTAAGCATAACATCTGCAATTTTAACGTTCACCGATACGCCTTGTTTCTCACGCTCAAACCGCCGCAGCGGCGAAATATTTGAAAGCACTAATTACAACATAAAGTTTTATTAACCACGTAACTCCATCATATTCTTATTAAGATATCGATTGAGGAATTGGGGATGCGTTCATTCCCGGCCGTCGCAGTCACGCTTGCCTTGCTCGCGACACCACTCCCGGCTGCCGGCGAGACGACGCTCGACTATTCCGCCGGTTATGGCCACAGCAGCAACATCTTCGAGGACCCACAGGTCCTTTCCGGCCCATTTTGGGAAGGCCGGCTGGGATTGCGCGGCAGCCTGGAACTCGGCGACGGCAAGTTGAGCTACGGCATCCGCCAGTTCGAACGGCGGATCGTCGACTTTCGCTTCGCCGACACGCACCTGACCGGCGGCACGGTCGGTTACGCCGTTCCGCTCGGGGCGGCGCTGCTCGTCGAGCTGGAGGCAGCCGCCACCCGCAACGACAGCGGCGACCTCTTCCTCAAGCTGCCGAGCGATGTCATCGGCTACCGCACCGTTGATTATTCCACCCAGGGCGCCGCGAAGATCACGGCCGAAGGCTTCGGCGGCAAGACGGCGTTCTCGGCAAAGTACGACGATCGGCGGCACGGCATTGCCGAGTTCACCACCGACCTCATTCGCCCGACCAAGCTCGACCCCGACGTGGCGCTCACCACGTTCGGCGTCAGCCATTTCCGCAAAGTCGCAGGAGGCGAGCTCTGCCTCTGCCTCGAGTACAACCGCTCGATCATCCCCGGCAACGAACAGAACAGCTTCACCCGTTTCCCGGCGACGACCTTGCGCGGCTCGCTCGCCTATGCCCGCGGCTTTGACGGCGGTCTCACGCTCATCGGCGAGGCCGGCGTGATTGCGCTGATGAGCGACAACCTCGGCAGCACCGATCGTTATACCGAACCCTTTCTGCGCGCGGAGGCGAAGTGGGAGACATCCGGCGGCTTCGAGGTCGCCAGCGGCTTCCGTCAGGACATCGCCATCGACGACATCGACGATGCCGTTGCCGAACTGACCCGGACCGTCTCCGCCTCTCTCGGCCAGCGCTTCAATCCCTGGATCAAGGCCAGTCTCGAGTACGAGGTGAGCCGCGCCACCTATTACTACTATCTCTACGATCGCAAGACGGAGACGGTCACCGCTACGCTGCTGATCGGGCCTGACGAGAAACCGCAGCTCGAAATCGAGTATGCGCACTCGCGGCAGGAAGAAACGGACCCGACCCAGGACTACAGCGCCAACACCATTGTTGCCCGCATCGGCGGGTCCTTCTAGGGCGTGCCGACGTCCCGCACTTGAACCGACGGCTCCCGAGCGATGGCCCATCCGCCGTTGCGCATCGCGCCCGGTTGTGGGACGACTTCGCGCACTGTGTCGACGAGGCGAGGAGAAGCGGATGATCGGCTACACGATGGTTGGAACGACGGATCTCAGGCGCGCGGAACGCTTCTACGATCCCGTCATGGCGCTGATCGGCCAGGAGCGCTGCTACTGCGACGAGCAGGTCTCCTCCTGGGGACGCAAGGACGACGGAAAGGCGCCGCGTTTCTTTGCCTGCTATCCGTTCGACAACAAGACCGCCTCGGTCGGCAACGGCGCCATGACCGCCTTCCTGGTGGAGAACGCCGAACTGATCGACCGGATGTTTCAGATCGCGATCGAGCGCGGCGGCAGCGAAGAGGGAGCACCCGGCTTCCGCCCGCAATACGGCGAGGGTTTTTATGCCGCCTACGTGCGCGACCCCGACGGCAACAAGCTCGCCTTTGTCTGCTACGACGCCCACGCGCCGAAATAACCGGCGGCGAGACTTGGCCGGGCGATGGTGAGGTCGGTGTCTGGTCCCTCACCGATCGCGAACGATCGGTAAGGGACCAGCGAAGAAGCCCCCGCAGGGTTGGGGGCGGGAAGGCGTCAGGCGGCGCGACGGACCGGCGGCATGGCCAGCTTGCGACCGCTGGCGACGATCAGGCCGGCCGCACCTTCGAGCCAGTTGTCCTTGAGTTCGAGCGCCAGGAACCGGTCGCGCTCGAACGGGCCGGGCATCACCAGATGCTGGGTGCGGCTGGCGAAGAAAGCGAAGCGTTCGTAGTAGGCTGCGTCGCCGACCAGCAGGACCGCGCCATGGCCGCGGTTTTTCGCCTCTTCGATCGCTGCCCGCATCAGCATGCCGCCGATGCCCTTGCCCTCATGATCCGGATCGACGGCGAGCGGGCCGAGCAAAAGCGCCGGCACCGCATGGCCCTCGCGGCTGACGCCGGCCTCGACGTTCCAGAGCCGGACGGTACCGATGACATGACCGTCGATATCGCGCGCGACGAAGGCAAGGCCCTCGGCAGGCAGCCGGCCGCTGCGCAGCTTCTCCGAAGACTTGCGGCGACGCTCCGGCCCCATGGCACGGTCGAGCAGGTTCTCGCGCGCGACGACGTCGCCCGGATTTTCGGCATCGATTACAAATGTGGTAGGCGCGAAGAACGCGCGCAGGGCGTCAACAACAGCGGCCATCGGGGCCTCCCGTCATCAAAACCGCTTCAGGCGGACCGAACGATAATTGTGAAATGGCGCTCCCGCTTGAAGACGGGAGCAGCCGGATCAGATCACATAGGCCTTCAGCGGCTCGAAGCCGTTGAAGGCGACGGCCGAGTAGGTCGTCGTGTAGGCGCCGGTGCCTTCGATCAGAACCTCGTCGCCGATCGAAAGCGTGATCGGCAACGGATACATGTTCTTCTCATAGAGCACGTCGGCCGAATCGCAGGTCGGGCCGGCGAGCACGCAAGGCTCCATCGCGTCGGCGTCGCGTGCCGTGCGGATCGGGTAACGGATCGCCTCGTCCATGGTCTCGGCGAGACCACCGAACTTGCCGATGTCGAGGAACACCCAGCGATGGGCGTCGTTGTCCGACTTCTTCGACACGAGCACGACTTCCGCCTTGATCACGCCAGCGTTGCCGACCATGCCACGACCGGGCTCGATGATGGTCTCCGGAATGTTGTTGCCGAAGTGCTTCTTCAAGGCACCGAAGATCGCCTGGCCGTAGGCTTCCGCCGTCGGGACGTCCTTCAGGTACTTGGTCGGGAAGCCGCCGCCCATGTTGACCATCTTCAGTTCGATGCCGCGCTTGGCAAGCTGCACGAATACGCGCTTGGCGTCCGACAGAGCCGCATCCCAGGCGTCGAGCTTCGTCATCTGCGAACCGACATGGAACGAGACGCCGTAGGAAACGAGGCCGTGCTGATGGGCATAGACGAGCACGTCGACAGCCATCTGCGGCACGCAACCGAACTTGCGCGACAGCGGCCATTCAGCACCTTCGCCATCGGTCAGAACGCGGCAGAACACGCGGGCGCCGGGAGCGGCACGGGCGATCTTCTCGACTTCCTCGTGGCTGTCGACGGCAAACAGGTTGATCCCAAGTGCATGAGCGCGGGCAATGTCGCGCTCCTTCTTGATGGTGTTGCCATAGGAAATGCGGCTGGCGGTCGCACCGGCGTCGAGCGCCATCTCGATTTCAGCGACGGACGCGCAATCGAAGGAGGAGCCCATGCCGGCGAGCAGGCGCAGGATTTCCGGCGCCGGGTTTGCCTTGACGGCATAGTAGATCGAGCTGTCGGGCAGCGCGTGGCGGAAGGCCTTGAAATTGTTGCGCACGACGTCGAGGTCGACAACGAGGCACGGGCCGTCGGGTCGTCGGGTGTTGATGAAGTCGATGATGCGAGCCGTGGTCATGGCCATATTCCCCTGATCCAAGATGCCCCGCTTTCGCGGAGGACAAAGGGCATACGCGCACATGCGATGGAACCAGCCGGTGGAGACCCCGGAACCAAGCATGCGCTCGATGCGCGAACGGTGAATCAAAGCCCGCCTAGGCTTCAATTCGGCTTTGTCTGCCATGGATTGGAGGGGATAACCCAACCGCACTTCCGGCAATGAAGGTGTGCCTCTTCAGTAACCCCGGCTGTTGGAAAGCCGGCAGACACCAGAAAGGCCCGCACCGTCGTTGCTTCAAGATGTCCTCGCATTTCCCGGTTGGCCGGAATAGCGACTGGAGGGGTTAGTTCCAGGTACCTTACCGATACCCTCACCTAATCGAGGGTCGGCGGACACCCACAGGCACGTGCGACTTTGGGCAAGGGCGTAGGTAAGAAAAAAGCCCGTCGTAATCAAGAGTTTTTTTCTTGCGGGCGGTTGAATTTTTTCTCAACCGGGCAAAACTGCGAATGTTCACAATAATTGAACGATCGACGTCGAATTGACCACCATCTAAAGCATTGAAAAACTGGAACTATCCTCCTGGACCGCCGTTGCTCTTCAAGCCGGAGCAACAGACGCAAGCGACGGACAATCCACCGCCTTCAAGACCGGGGCGGAAAGAGGCGGTCGCAAGCGATTCGCCGGGACGTCTTCGAGAGCACGAAAGAAAGACCGCCATGGATACACTCACCCGCATCCGCGCTTTCATCGACGTCGTGGACGCCGAGGGGTTCTCGGCCGCCGCGCGGCGCGTCGGCCGGTCGAAGGCGCTGCTTTCGAAATATGTGCGCGAACTCGAGGACGAACTCGGCGCGCTGCTGCTCAACCGGACGACGCGGCAATTCTCGCTGACCGAGGCCGGCCACACCTACTACCGTACAGCCTCGGAAATCCTGAAGGAGATCGACAACCTTGCCGACCTCGTGCGGGCCAACAATTCGGACCTGAAGGGACGGCTGCGCATCACCGCCCCCCGCACCTTCGTCGACGCCGACATCGGCCAGTCGCTCGTCGACTTCGGCAAGCAGCACCCGGAGCTCTCGCTCGAAATCATCTCGGACGACCGCTTCGTCGATCTCGTCGAGGAAGGCTTCGATGTCGCCATCCGCATCACGCGGCTCGAAGATTCGACGCTGATCGCCCGCAAGCTTGATGATTTCCAGGTGCTGATCTGCGCAGCACCCGAGTTCCTGGAAAAAGCCGGACCGATCGAACACCCGACGGATCTGTCCAAGGTGCCCTGCATTCTCGACACCAATGGCCGCTCCTATTCCAACTGGCGTTTCGTCGAGCCGGACGGATCCGCCTTCACCGTTCCGGTCAGCGGCCCGATCGAGGTCAACAGTCCGCTCGCGGCCCTGCGCGCCGCCGTCTCCGGCCTCGGCGTGTCGGTGATCCCGGATTTCATCGCCCGCCCGAAAATCGCATCCGGCGAACTGGTGACCTTGTTTGACGACTTCCTGCCGCGCGACCGCGGCATCTATGCCATCTATCCGCACCGTCGCTATCTGCCGGCCAAGGTGAGGACCCTGGTCGATTTCCTGCACGCCTGGTTCCGCAAGCCGCGCTAACCCCTACGCGGCTGCCGCGCAAAGTCCCAATTCCGTCCCATTTCCGGTACATTCCCGGAAACGAATCGCAGGGGAGCCCGCGCCCCGACCGAAAGGATTGCCGCCTCATGAGATTGAACCGCCTCGTCATGGCCGGCCTTGCCACCTTGCTTGCGCCAACCCTGGCTTTTGCCCATCCGCATATCTTCGCGGAAGCGCGGCTCGAGGTGGTTTCCGATGACAAGGACGAGATCAGCGAGCTCAGGAACGTCTGGCGTTTCGACGAGCTGTTCTCATCAAGCGTGGTGCTCGACTTCGACAAGAACTCGAACGCGACGCTCGACCCAGACGAACTGGCGGAGGTCGGCCAGACGGTGCTGGAATCGCTGTCCGAGTACAATTACTATACGACGATTTTCGACAACGGCAAAACCATCAAGGTCAACAAACCGGACCATATCACCGTCGATTACAAGGACGGCCAGCTCTTGATGATGTTCGCCGTCAAGCCGGCCGAGCCGATGCCGCTCAAGGGCAAGCTCTCCTTCGGAGTCTATGATCCGACGATGTATACGGCGATGGATTTTGCGACCGACGACGACCTGACCGTCGTCGGTGACAAGATCAGTGCCTGCACCCACAAGGTCGTCCGCCCCGATCCGGACGAAGTTCTCGCCGAAAACAAGGATACGCTCACCGATGCCTTCTGGAGCGATCCGACCGGCACGGACATGTCGAAGCTGTTTGCAACCCGGATAGAGGTCACATGCTGAACGCCCGAAAGATCGGCCGCCTGGTGACAGCTGCACTCGTCGTCACCGCACTCTCGGCAACCCTTGCAGCCGCCCAGTCGCCGCTCGGCATCGGCACCGCAGAGCCGGCCTTCAGCACCAAGGGCTTCCTCGGCGGCTTCTTTGCCTGGGTGAACATGGAGCAGCAGGGCTTCTACCGGCTGATGACCAACGCACTCAAGGGCATGCGCGAAAACCCCTGGCAGTTGTGGTCGCTGGTCGGTCTTTCCTTCACCTATGGCGTGCTGCATGCCGCCGGCCCCGGCCACGGCAAGGCGGTGATCTCGTCCTACATGATTGCCAACGAGACCGAACTGAAGCGCGGCGTCATGCTCTCGTTTCTGTCCTCGATCCTGCAGGGCGTCGTCGCGATCCTTTTGATCGGCGCCGTCTATCTCATCCTGCGCGGCACCTCGATCAGCATGACCGATGCGACCCGCTCGCTGGAAATCGCCAGCTACGCGCTGATCGCCGCCTTCGGCGGCTGGCTGCTTCTGCGCAAGTTGCGCTCGATGTGGCGTCCGGCCGTTGCCCTTGCCCCGGCCGGCGGTGCGCCCGCACTCCACGTCCACGACCACCACGATCACAGTCACCATGAGCATGGCCACCATGCGCATGGGCACCATCATCATGACCACGGCAGCCACGCCCATCACCATGGCCCCGGCGAAGTTTGCGCCAGCTGCGGACATGCACACGCGCCTGACCCGTCGATGCTCAAGGGCGATCGTTTCGCGCTCCGCGAGGCCTGGTCGGCGGTCATCGCCGTCGGCCTGCGCCCCTGCTCGGGCGCCCTGATCGTGCTGTCCTTCGCGCTGCTGAACGGCCTTTATCTCGGCGGCGTGCTCTCGGTCCTTGCCATGTCGATCGGCACGGCGATCACCGTCTCGATCCTTGCGACCATGGCGGTGACAGCCAAGGGCGTCGCCCTGCGTTATGCGTCGAGCACAGCGTCGGCCGCCCGCATCTCCAACGGCATCGAGATTGCGGGCGCGCTGCTCGTACTGCTTCTGGGATTGATCCTGCTCGGCGCGGCTCTGCAGAGCTGACGCTCAGCGCCGCGCGCCCTGTCGGACGCGCAAAGGACGCTGTAGCACTTTGAATTGCTGCACGTTCTTGTCCATTAATCGCTAAGATCAAAGGTCAGATGCAGCGGACTCAGAGCCCGCGCTTGCGCTGATAACGCGCCCTCAGCCAGAACAGCAGGAAGAAGCCGAGCACGAAGATCACACCGAAGGCCGCGGCAAGCCAGGGCGAGATCTCGCCAAGCTTCAGCATGATCGACGGCAGCACGAAGAAGCCGAGACCCGCCAGGACGAGAATGATTGCTGCGGCGATCGCCGGCGACTTTTCCTTGGTCTGCATGGTCCCTTAACCGTTGTCTGGCGCAGCAGGGGCTTCGGGCGTTACTTCGACGCCTGATGCTCCAGTTCCGCACGTATATCCTCAAGTCGCCGCTTCTGGCGACCATCTGCATCGAAATTATCAGCTGCGAGCCAGGTTTCGAATGCGGCATTGAGCAGCGGCCACTCGCTGTCGATCATCGAGAACCAGGCCGTGTCGCGGTTGCCGCCCTTGGAAATCATGTGCTGCCGGAAAATGCCCTCGAAGGTGAAACCGAGGCGCGCCGCCGTCTGACGGCTGGCCATGTTCTCGCTGTTGCACTTCCATTCGTAACGACGGTAGCCCAGATCCTCAAAGACATGTTTTGCCATCAGGTAGTGGACCTCGGTCGAAAGCGGCGAACGCGCCATCGCGGCGCCGTGCGCCACGGAGCCGACCTCGACGACGCCATTGGCCGGATCGGGGCGCATGTAGTTGGCCATACCGACGACGATGCCGGTTGCCTGGTCGCGGAAGACCTCGGTGACCCAGCTCGACTTCTGTTGCGCCGCCGTCAGCCAGGCGTCGAAGTCCTCGATGCCTGAAAAGTCCGGCTGCGCGAAATACTTCAGCAGCGGATTGATCGCCATACCCCCGAGGCCGTCCCAGAGGTCCTGCAGATGCCGCTCGCGCTCATAGGGCTCGAGCTTGACGAACCGCCCTTCGAGCGCGACGCCCTTCGGCGCCGGGCATCCCTTCCAGTCGTTCAGATCACGCATTGGCCGCTCCCCTCTTCACATGTTTTGCCCTTAACCCGACAGGTCCAGGGAAACATGCAGGAGACGAGCGGCCGACACAAATTCAAACTGGTGATGAACCCATGAGCGCCCTGAGGGCTGTCAGGCCGTGGCCGGCACCTTGGCCGCCGAAACCGTCGCCTCGATATGGTCGACCAGTGCGTCCGGGAGGCCGAGGCGGCCGGCGAGCAGGTCGAGATAACCGCGCTCCGCCCGCGTTTCCGGCTCGATCGTCAGGCGCGACGCGGTGTAGACCTCCACCCGCTCCTCCTCCGTCTTCGCCGCACCGACGATCGCATCGATATCGACAGGGTTGGCAAGCTCGCCTTCCAGGAACGCGGCAGCATCGGCCGAGAGGCCAGAGACGGACAGCTTGTCCATGATGTGCTGGCGTTCGGCGTCGTCGATGTGGCCGTCGGCGCGGGACGCGGCGATCATCGCCCGGACCAGCGTCAGCGCGAAGTCGTGGCTGACGGCCTCGGGTGCCGAGGCAAAGCCGGAATCGGCCGGCGGCGGCAGAAGCTCCGGTTCGCCCTTGGCAACCGTCGCGCCGCCCGGCGTCGTGCCGGCCTGGTAATTCTTGTAGGCCTGGTAGCCAAGACCCGCGATCGCGGCAAGCCCGCCGAGAACGGCCGCATTGCCCGTCAGCTGGCGTCCGGATTTCGTGCCGAGCAGAACCGCGGCAATGGCGCCGGTCGCGAGCGGATTGTCCTTGGCAAGCTGCGTCACCTGGCCCGCGCGATCGCGCACCGACCCGCCGGCGCCGGGCACCTGCGATCCCAGAAACTGGTCCAGCAATTTCTTCGCGTCGAACATCGGGTTTCGCTCCTTGTCGGTTTGGATAGTCGGTTCCAGGCGGAGGAAGGCAAACGAAAGGGTGCGCCGCCCGCGCGCCCGCCGTCGAATGGAGTGAGACATAGGAACGTTGCAGGGAAAATACAAATTCGCGCCAAAGCAGCAGGACCAACGCAAAAAGGCCGGACTTGCGTCCGGCCTCTGATTTCGTCTGTCGAAAGAGATGTCTCAGCCCTTGAGCGTGAAGGCTTCCGCCGCAAGCTTGGTGATGCCGGCCCAGTCGCCCTTGGCGACCAGTTCCTTCGGCGCGACCCAGGAGCCGCCGACGCAGACGACGTTGGGCAGCGACAGATAGTCGCGTGCATTGGAAAGCGAGATGCCGCCGGTCGGGCAGAACAGCGTGCCGGCAAGCGGCGAGGACAGCGACTTCAGGTAGGCGGCGCCGCCGGCCTGCTCGGCCGGGAAGAACTTCATGACGTCATAGCCCTCTTCGCGCAGGCCCATGACTTCGCTGGCCGTTGCCGCACCCGGCAGAAGGGGCACGTCGTGGTCGTTGGCGACATCGATCAGTTCCTGGGTCGTGCCGGGGCTGACGATGAACTTCGAGCCGGCCTCGATCGCCGCCTCGAACTGGGCGGCGTTGAGGATCGTGCCGGCGCCGGCGACGGCACCTTCGACTTCGTTGGCAACGGCGCGGATCGCTTCGAGTGCCGCCGGCGTGCGCAGCGTGATCTCGATCGCCTTCAAGCCGCCCGCAACGAGCGCGCGCGCCAGAGGCACGGCCGTCGCCACGTCGTCGATCACCAGCACCGGAACGACCGGCGCCAGTTTGAGGGTTGAAAGAAGCTTGTCGGATTTCGCACTCATGCCGATCGTCCTTTTTAAAACGATTGAATATGCCTCCGCATACCCCGCTCGACGGCACTTGTCGAGACCGACGGCTGCAAGACAGTCGCGCCGAATATAAGATAAGTATAAAATAACATCGGCAACAGACAGATGGCTTGAGCCTTCGCGGGAAAGCTATAGGTTGATCGCGGTCGAGCCTCTCGAAATGGCGGGTATTCCATGGCGAAGGAAATAGAGCGCAAGTTCCTGGTCGCCTCCGACGGCTGGAAGGAACAGGCGGACCGGGGCATAGACCTCAGGCAAGCCTATGTCGTCACCATGGACGACCGCTCGCTGCGCGTGCGCATCCACGGCAACAAATGGGCGCGCCTCACCATCAAGATCGGCAAGTCGGCACTCGTCAGAAACGAATATGAGTACGACCTGCCGATGGACGACGCCCGCGAAATGCTGACGCAGGCGGTCGGCATCGTCATCGAGAAGCGACGGTATCGCGTTCCCTACAAGGGCTTCACCTGGGAGGTGGATGTCTACGACGGGGCGTTGAAAGGGCTTGTCGTTGCCGAAGTGGAGATGAAGCGGGAGACGGACCTGCCGGCGCTGCCCCACTGGATCGGCCGCGAGATCACCGGCGACCGGCGCTATTCCAACCAGTCTCTCGCCATCGAAGGACTGATGGAACCGCAATCATGACCTACGCCTTCCAGCCCGGACGGCCTTTCTCAGAGGACTTCCGTGCGATCGCCGCCGAACAGCTCAGCCAGGCGGTCACGACGCTTGAGGAGCAGCGCGACGGCGTGCACGAGGCGATCCACGACGCCCGCAAGAATTTCAAGCGCCTGCGCGCGCTCTACCAGCTCGTTGCGGCCGATGCACCGCTGTTTCAGAAACAGGAAAACGGACGCATTCGCGACATGGCCCGCAGTCTTTCGACCATGCGCGACGCCGCGGCGCTCGTCGAAAACGCCCATTACCTCAAGGCGGCCGCGTGCAACGAGGACGAAGAAAGGGCGCTCACCCATGTCTGCGAGCGGCTGACGACACGGCGCGACCGTATCGCGGAAAGCGCGACCGACATCGAGGATCGCGTGGCCGGCACCATCGTGCGCTGCGAGCAGGCGCTGCAGGCCCTGAGCCACGTGACATTCGACGACCGACGCCGCAGGACCGCAGACCGGCTGACGAAGGGATGGCGGCGCACGCTGAAGCGTGCCAAGCGCGCCAGGCAGGCGTGCGACGCGACCGCAGAGGCGGCAGCTTTCCATGAACTGCGCAAGCGGTCGCAGGACTACCGCATGCATCTCGGCCTGATGCGCGCGGTCTGGCCCTCGGCCATGCAGGCCAAGCGCACGGAAGCAAAGGCCCTGGTCGACACGCTTGGCCATCTCAACGACCTCGCGGTCATGACCCAGCTGATCAACGAGGACCCGGGCCTTGCCGGCAACAGCCAGGACCAGGCGCACCTGATCGCCGCCGTCATCGACCGCCAGGGAAGCCTGCGCAAGGACGCGCTCGATCTGGCCGCCCTCGTCTTCCAGGAAGAGCCCGACGATGAAAGCAGGACGATCCGCTTGCTCTGGCTCGACGCCGCGCGCTGAGGCAAAGCCCGGCCCTGCCGGCCGTCAAGCGCGACAGATCCGCACTCGCGTTGCCGCTGAGATTGCGCTTGCGGCGCGAAAGCTGTATTTGCAGCGGCCATGACCGACATTTCCTCGACCTCGCGCCCTGAGACCCATGGTGAGACCCACGGCCAGTTTCTGGTCGCCGCGCTCTATCATTTCGCACGCTTTCAGCGCTTCGCCGATTTCCGCGAACCGCTGCAGGCCGTCTGCGACGAAAACGGCGTCAAGGGCACGCTGCTTCTGGCCCATGAAGGCATCAACGGCACGATCGCCGGAACAGACGCCGGCATCGCGGCCGTGCTTGCGTTTCTGCGGGCACAGCCGGAGCTTGGCGCGCTCGAGCACAAGGAAAGCCGCGCCTCCTCCATGCCCTTCCTGCGCATGAAGGTCCGGCTGAAAAAGGAAATCGTCACCATGGGCGTCGAGAACATCGACCCCAACCGGATCGTCGGCACCTATGTCGAGGCGAAGGACTGGAACACGCTGATTTCCGATCCCGATACGATCGTCATCGATACGCGCAACGACTATGAAACGGCGATCGGCATCTTCAAGGGCGCGGTCGATCCGCAGACCAAGACCTTCCGCGAGTTCCCGGACTGGGTGCGCAATCATACCGGCCTGCACAACAAGCCGAAGATCGCCATGTACTGCACCGGCGGCATCCGCTGCGAGAAGGCGACCGCCTTCATGAAGGAGCAGGGTTTCGACGAAGTGTTCCACCTCAAGGGCGGCATCCTGAAATACCTCGAGGAAGTTCCGCAGGAAGAGAGCCTGTGGGAAGGCGCCTGCTTCGTCTTCGACGATCGCGTCTCGGTCACCCATGGCCTCGAAGAAGGCGAGCACACCCTCTGCCACGCCTGCCGCCAGCCGCTGACAACGGCCGACCTCGCCTCGCCGCACCACGAGGACGGCGTCTCCTGCATCCACTGCCACGAGGTCCGCACCGACGAGGACCGCGAGCGCTACCGCCAGCGCCAGAAGCAGATCGACCTTGCCAAAAAGCGCGGCGAACGCCACCTCGGAAGCTAATGCGGCTTCCGAAGAATTTGCCCCTCATCCGCCTGCCGGCAGGGACTTGCGGCACCCGCCCCTGCCCACAAAGCTAACTCCAGCTTTCGGCTGCGACTTGCAGGCGGTCCCCGGGCACAGAGAGCACCGCAGCGTGGCACGTCCCCTCGCCCCGCTTGCGGGGAGAGGGTTAGGGTGAGGGGCGGTTTCACTCGCGAACGCAGTCAGCCCGGCAACGCCTCGCATTCGTCAAGCGCCAGCGCGCTGCGGTCCCATTCATGGCGGCTGCGGGTGAAGATCGCGTCAGTCGGCTGGAACACCGAGGGGTCGTCGAGCGTGCCGGCATAGATCGACACACGCGGATCATCAGGCGGACCGGAGCCATAGACCTGGCTGCCGCAGGTCTCGCAAAAGTACCGGATCGAGGGATTGCCGTTTTCGGCGCGCGTCTCGTAACCGCGGCCGGTGCCCGACAACGTCACATCCGCCCGCTCGAAGATCATATAGCAGCAATGGCCGGTTCCGGTCGTGCGCTGGCAATCGCGGCAATGGCAGAAACCGGAAAAGAGAGGCTCACTGTTCAGCTCATACCGGATTGCACCGCAGAGACATCCGCCTTTCAAGACCATGGTTCGTCCTCCTCGAAGCGTCAGGAGGATAGCCAAGCGCGCCTTGCGGTCAAAGAAAAACCGCGCGCCGCAATTGCAGCGCGCGGTCCGTGTTTCTCTTCGACAGAGACGCTTACCAGCTCGGGATCAGCGCGCCCTTGAAGGTGTCGTTGATGAACGCCTTCACCTTTTCGTCGTGGTAGGATTCGACCAGCGTCTTCACCCACGGCGCGTCCTTGTCGGCCTTGCGCACGGCAATGACGTTGGCATAGGGCGACTTCTCGCCTTCGATGGCGATCGCGTCCTTCTTCGGATGCAGGCCGGCTTCCATCGCGTAGTTGGTGTTGATGACGGCGGCATCAACGTCCTGCAGCGAGCGCGGCAGCTGGGCGGCGTCAAGCTCGGCAAAGGTGATGTTCTTCGGGTTTTCGGTGATGTCGGACGGGGTCACCTTCAGGCCCGCTTCTTCCTTGACCTTGATCAGGCCCTTGGAAGCGAGAACGAGCAGCGCGCGGCCGCCATTGGTCGGGTCGTTCGGGATGGCGATCGTCGCGCCGTCCTTGATTTCGTCGAGGCTCTTCACCTTCTGCGAATAGACACCCATCGGCGTGGTGATGGTGGTGCCGACGCTGACGATCTCGAAGCCGCGATCGGCGATCTGGTTGTCGAGATAGGGCTGGTGCTGGAACGAGTTGGCGTTGAGGTCGCCATCGGCGAGCGCCTGGTTCGGAACGACGTAGTCGGAGAATTCGAGGATCTCGATGTCGAGGCCCTTGGGCGCTGCGACTTCCTTCACCTTCTCCATGATCTGGGCGTGTTCGCCCGGGGTCACGCCCACCTTGATGGTCTCGGCGAGCGCCGTTCCGGCGGTAAGAGCGGCAATCGCCGCTGCGATGATGAGCTTCTTCACGGGTGTCTCCTTGTTCACGTTCAAGTCTTGGGAGGAAATCAAGTCTTGCGGTTTTTCTTGTCGAACCGCCGCGCGAGGCCATCGCCGGCGCTCTGGACGAGTTGCACCAGCACGATCAGCACGATGACGACGACGAGCATCACGTCGGGCATGAAGCGCTGGTAGCCGTAGCGGATGCCGAGGTCGCCGAGCCCGCCGCCGCCGACGGCGCCGACCATCGCCGAATAGCCGATGAGGCTGACGGCGGTCATGGTGAGCGCCAGGGTCAGCGCAGGTCGCGCTTCGGCGAGCAGCACCTTGAAGACGATCTGCATCGGGGTCGCGCCCATGGCGCGTGCCGCCTCGATCAGGCCCTTGTCGATCTCGCGGATCGCCGCTTCCACCAGCCGGGCGACGAAGGGAATGGTCGCGATCGTCAAGGGCACGATCGCCGCCTTCGTGCCGATCGAGGTGCCGGTCAGGAGCCGGGTAAAGGGAATGATGGCGACGACGAGGATGATGAACGGCGTCGAGCGCGTGGCGTTGACGATCAGCCCGACGATGCGGTTGATGGTCGGCGCCGGGAACAGTTCGCCCTTGCCGCTGGTTGCGAGAAAGATGCCGATCGGAAGCCCGATCAGCGAGCCGATCAGACCGGCGATCGCAACCATGTAGATGGTGTCGACGGTGGCGCCGGCAATGCGCAGGAGAATATCAGGCGACATAACCGAGCACCTCCGTGACCAGACCGTTTTCGACAAAGAAGCGTTCGGCGCGACCCGACGTTTCGGCATCCGCGCCATAGGCGACGACCAGCGAGCCATAGGGCGCGCCGCCGATCTCATCGATCGTGCCGGCGATGATGTTGACCTCGGCGCCCACAGACTTGATCAGCTGCGAGATCAGCGGCTTTTCGGCCGCCGCACCGAAAAAGGTGAGCCGCACCACGGCACGGTCGCCGGTGGCAGGCTGCGGTTTCAGCGCCCGCGCCACCGCGTCGGGAAGTTTCGAGCCCGGCAGGCCGGACAGCAGCGCCCGCGTCGTCTCGTGCTTGGGATGGGTGAAGACGTCGAAGGTATGGCCGCGCTCGACGATGCGGCCATGGTCGATCACCGCCACATCGGATGTGACCGCCTTCACCACTTCCATCTCGTGGGTGATGAGCAGCACGGTCAGGCCGAGATCGGCATTGATGCGCTTCAACAGTTCCAGGATCGATTGCGTGGTTTCCGGGTCGAGCGCCGAGGTCGCCTCGTCGGAAAGCAGGAGCTTCGGCTCGGTCGCCAGCGCCCGCGCGATGCCGATGCGCTGCTTCTGGCCGCCGGACAATTCCGATGGATAGCGCCCGTGTTTGTCGGCGAGGCCGACGAGATCGAGCAGCGGCCGCACGCGCTGTTCGATGGCACGCTTGTCCATGCCCGATATTTCGAGCGGCAGCGCAACGTTGCCGAACACGGTGCGTGACGACAGCAGGTTGAAGTGCTGGAAGATCATACCGACGGAGCGACGCAGGCTGCGCAGCGCCGCCTCGTCGAGCGCGCCAACGTCGACGCCGTCGACGAGTACCTTGCCGCCGCTCGGTTTTTCCAACCCGTTGACCAGCCGGATCAGCGTCGACTTGCCGGCGCCGGAACGGCCGATGATGCCGGTGATCGAGCCTCGGCCCACCGTCAAGGAGACGTTGTCGAGCGCGGTAAAGGCGCCGCTCTGGCCGGAGGCGGGGAAATGTTTGGAAACGCCGTCGAAAACGACAGCCGCGTCAACGGATGGCGCGACGCTCTTTGCGGAGACGCTCATCGTTCGGAGCCCCCCGAAAGAGGTGCGGTCGAAATGTGCGGGTACATAGGTGCTCTCGGATGTTCAAATTTCATGATCCCGGGCGAGGCCGGGATGGAAGGCGCGTCTGGTCAGGCCGACATTCGACAACGCATTCGGAACAGGGAGCACTTCTCTAGCATCAAGCAACCAGTCAGTTCAACTTTGGCGCCGCATGGCCCGCATGCGACATAATCTACGGCTCTTATGGAGAATTGCCGCTTCTTTTCACAGGCATGATTTTCCCGAATCTGACGAAGAGCGGCAAAACCATGCTCTTTTGCTGGGCGCCACCCCATCATCCCGCAAATCGCCATCTTGGAAATCCTTGTTCGGGCGGACTGTGCCCGATCGCATTTCATGCTAACGGGCAGCAACAGGATCACGAGGTAAGAAATGCGTATCGTCTTGACCGGAAGTTCCGGCCGCGTCGGCCGGGCCATCTACAACGCTCTTGCCGCCGCCGATTACGACGTCGTCGGCATCGACCGCGCGCCCTTCCGCACGACGGCCATCGTCGGCGATCTCGTCGACGGAGAGCTGCTGGAACGCGCCATGGAGGGTGCCGACGCGGTCATCCATACGGCCGCACTGCACGCGCCGCATGTCGACGCCGTCGCCGACCAGGAATTCGAGCGCGTCAACGTCATGGGCACCCATCTGGTGATCGCCGCGGCCCAGGCGACCGGCGTCGGCCGCATCGTCTTTACCAGCACGACAGCGCTCTATGGCCATGCCGTCGTCGACGGCGGCTGCGCCTGGATCACCGAGGAAACGCCGCCGAAGCCGCACACGATCTACCACCACACCAAGCTCGCGGCGGAAGCCCTGCTCGAAAATGCCGCGGACCGCGCGCTGCATGTGCGGGTGCTGCGCATGTCGCGCTCCTTCCCGGAGGCGGCCGACCGCGTCGCGGGCTACCGGCTGCATCGCGGCATCGATGTGCGCGATGTGGCTTCAGCCCATGTGGCGGCGCTCGACAATGGCGGCCCCGTCTTCCAGCGCTACATCATCTCGGGCGAAACGCCGTTCCTTCCGACCGATTGCCGCCGTCTGGCCGAGGATGCCGCCGGGCTGCTGCGCGAACGCGCGCCAAAGATGAGCCAGGCCTTTGCCGAGCGCGATTGGGCACTACCGGAAACGATCGACAGGGTGTACGACCCGAGTGCTGCGATCGAAAAGCTCGACTGGAAGCCGCGCTACGGCTTCAAGGAAGTACTGGCCCAGCTCGACCGGCAGAGCCTGGAAGTCCTGCCGGTCCGTTGATCAACTCCAGATCCCTACGGGCGGTTTAAACCGCCCGGTCGATCGTCAGCCGTGGTTGCCCTTCGGGAACTGTTCAGCGAGCGCCTGGTACCACTGACCGCTCTTCTTGATGGTGCGAACCTGCGTGTCGTAATCGACATGCACGATGCCGAAGCGCATCTTGTAGCCTTCGGCCCACTCGAAATTGTCCATCAGGCTCCAGGCGAAGTAGCCGCGCATCGGATAGCCCTCGGAGATCAAGTCTGCCGTGACAGACAGATGATCGGCGATGTAGTCGAGCCGCGGCTGGTCGTCGACGATACCGTCCTCGACGCCCATGTTGTAGCAGGCACCGTTCTCGGTGATGTAGCAGTCGGGCAGCTGGTAGGTCGCGTTCAGCGTGCGAACCAGACTGCCGAGCGCCGGCGCGTAGACTTCCCAGCCGATATCGGTCTTCGTCTCGCTGACCGGCTTGGCATTGACCGTCGCCGGGTACTCGGCGCCCTCGGTCGCATCGTCGCTGACACGCATCGGCGTGTAGTAGTTGAGCCCCCACCAGTCGAGCGGCCGCGAGATGGTCTCCATGTCGCCGTCTTCGATCGCCGGCATGCGATGCCCGAGCGCGCTCATGAAGCTCTCGGGGTATTCTCCCTTGAAGATAGGGCCGAAGAAGACGCCGTTGTGGAAATCGAAGGCACGGTCAGCGGCCGCCTTGTCGGCTGCACTGTCGCTGCCGGGATAGACCGAATGGGCATTGATGACGATGCCCGAGGGCAGGTTCGGCCGCTCTGAACGGATGGCGTCGACGCCGAGCCCGTGCGCCAGATTGGTGAAGTGCAAGGCGTGAAGCGCCGCGTCCATGTTGCGCTCGCCGGGCGCATGGATGCCGTAGAGGTGGCTGAGCCAGACCGAGCACCAGGGCTCGTTGAAGGTCGCAACCGCATCGAGCCGGTCGCCGAGGCGGGCAATCACCGTCTTGGCGTATCGCTGGAAAGCGTAGGCCGTCGTGCGCGCCGTCCAGCCACCATCGCCCATCAGCGCCAGCGGCAAGTCCCAATGATAGAGCGTGGCATAGGCCTTGATGTCGCGGGCCTTGAGGCCGTCGACCAGGCGATCGTAGAAGTCGAGCCCCTTCTCGTTGATCGGACCAGTGCCTTCAGGGATGATGCGCGGCCAGGCGATCGAGAAGCGGTAGGCATCGACGCCGAGGCTCTTGATCAGGTCCAGATCCTCGTCCAGCCGGTTGTAGTGGTCGCAGGCGACATCGCCGTTGTGCCGGACGAAGACGCGGCCCGGCATGTTGGAAAACGCGTCCCAGATCGACGGCTTGCGGCCGTCGGCCTTGGTGGCGCCTTCGATCTGGAAGGAGGCGGTCGCCACCCCGAATACGAAATCGCCCGGAAAGCGCTCTGCCAGGATCTTGGGATCGGTCATCTCGTTGTCTCGTCTGTTTCAAGCCCCGCCGGAAGCGGGGCCTCGTTGTTTTCTCGTGTTCGCAGCCCGACCTAAAGCCGTACCCGCAGATGTCAACTCGCGAAAAAGGGCGGGAATGCCCGCCCTTCCGCTCGGTTGAAGCGTCTCGTCACACCTTTACCCAGGCACCATTTCGTTTGGATGACTGGACACAGGCGTCGACGAAAACCATGCCCTTCATGCCATCGTCGATGGTCGGATAGGTGACGGCCGGATCGACTTTTTCGCCCTTGCGTTTGGCGAAGATGGCACGCGCCGCCTCGCTGTAGATGTTGGCGAAGCCTTCGAGATAGCCTTCAGGATGGCCCGACGGAATGCGGCTGACACGGTTGGCGGCCGCACCGGCACCCGCCCCGGCGCGGGTCAGCAGCCGCTTCGGCTCGCCGAATGGCGTGTACCAGAGGTAGTTCGGATCCTTTTGCGTCCATTCGAGCCCGCCCTTGGTGCCGTAGACGCGCACCATCAGGCCGTTTTCGTGACCCGGCGCCACCTGGCTGCACCAGAGCAGCCCCTTGGCTCGCTCGCCGTCCTTCTTTTTGAACCGCATCATCACATGGGCGTTGTCGTCGAGCTGGCGCCCCGGCACGAAGCTGTCGAGATCGGCCGAAAGCTCCTCGAGTTCCAGACCGGAGACGAAGGCCCCGAGGTTATAGGCATGGGTGCCGATGTCGCCGGTCGAGCCGCCTGCGCCGGAGCGGGCCGGATCGGTGCGCCAGGCCGCCTGCTTCTGGCCGGATTGCTCGATGTTCTCGGTCAGCCAGTCCTGCGGATACTCCATCTGCACCAGCCTGACAGCACCGAGCTCGCCGTTTGCGACCATCTCGCGCGCCTGGCGGACCATCGGGTAGCCGGTATAATTGTGGGTCAGCACGAACAGCGCATCGCTCTCGTCGGCCGCCTTCTTCAGCTTCCTGGCGTCGCCAAGCGTCGAGGTCAGCGGCTTGTCGCAGATCACGTGGATGCCGCGCTTCAGGAACTCCTTGGCCGCGGCATAATGCACGTGGTTCGGCGTCACGATCGCCACGGCCTCGATGCCGTCCTTCAGTTTCGCCTCACGGATCGCCATCTGCTTGAAGTCGGAATAGACGCGCGACGGGTCGAGCCCGAGTTCGCGACCGGAGCTTTCCGCCTTTTCCGGCGTCGACGACAGGGCGCCGGCCACCAGCTCGAAATGATCGTCCAGTCTTGCAGCAATGCGGTGCACCGCGCCGATGAAGGCGCCCGATCCTCCGCCCACCATGCCGAGACGGATGCGGCGCTCGCGCTTCTCGCTCGTACCTTCGATCGCCATAGTCTTCTCCCTCGTGTTGTCCTGTTTGTTAAAATTGCCGCCCCTTGTCCGCGCGGCAAGGATGCCCCTCATCCGCCTGCCGGCACCTTCTCCCCGCACGCGGGGAGAAGGACGGGATGCACCCTCTCGGCGCGCAAACTTGGCTGCATTCAAGATGGAAGAAGCGGCCAGTCGTCGTGCATGTCCCCTCTCCCCGCCTGCGGGGAGAGGGTTAGTCCTCGGGTTAAACCCGAGGAGAGAGGCTATGGTGTCCCCTTGAGGGCATCGCGGGTGCCAACCGTCTCAGATCCCGAGCATGCGCCGGTTGGCCGCCTCGTCGGTGCCTGCGTCGGCAAAGTCGTCGAAGGCTTTCTCGGTGACCCGGATGATATGATGCTTGACGAAATCGGCGCCTTCGCGCGCGCCGTCCTCGGGATGCTTCAGCGCGCATTCCCATTCGACCACCGCCCAGCCCGAAAAGTCATTGGCCGCCATCTTCGAGAACACCGCGCCGAAATCCACCTGGCCGTCACCGAGCGAGCGGAAGCGCCCAGCCCGGTTGACCCAGCCCTGGTAGCCGCCATAGACGCCCTGGCGTCCCGTCGGGTTGAACTCCGCGTCCTTGACGTGGAACATCCGGATGCGGTCCTTGTAGATGTCGATGTTGTCGAGATAGTCCAGGCACTGCAGCACGTAGTGCGACGGGTCGTAGAGCATGCAGGCGCGGGCGTGGTTGCCGGTGCGCTCCAGGAACATCTCGTAGGTGATGCCGTCGTGCAGGTCCTCGCCCGGATGGATCTCGTAGCAGACGTCGACGCCGTTCTCCTCGGCATGGTCGAGGATCGGCTTCCAGCGTTTCGCCAGTTCGTCGAAGGCGGCCTCGACGAGGCCAGCCGGCCGCTGCGGCCACGGGTAGACGAAGGGCCAGGCAAGCGCGCCCGAAAAGCTCGCCATCGCGTTCAGCCCGAGGTTCCTCGAGGCCGTCAGCGCCAGCTTCACCTGCTCCACCGCCCAGGCCTGCCTTGCCTTCGGATTGCCGCGCACCTCCGGCGCTGCAAACCCGTCGAAGGCCTCGTCATAGGCCGGGTGCACGGCCACGAGCTGGCCCTGCAGATGGGTCGAAAGTTCCGTGACCTCGACGCCGTTTTCGCGCGCCGTTCCGGCGAACTCGTCGCAATAGGTCTTCGATGTCGCGGCCTTTTTCAGGTCGATCAGCCGCGCATCCCAGCTTGGAACCTGCACACCCTTGTAGCCGCAGTCGGCCGCCCATTTGGTGATGTCGCCCCAGGAATTGAACGGCGCCGCATCGCCGGCAAACTGCGCAAGAAAGAGCCCTGGCCCCTTGATGGTCTTCATCCCGATTGTCCTCCCGATGAAACGGCCGAAGATATCTCGATCCGTCCGATCAGTTGCCGGATGACGGCACGGGATCGTCCCGTTTCCGCCGCAACTGATATTCCTGAAACGTTGCAGGTGCTGCACGCTATCAGATTTTTTCGGGCGAGCAACCGGCGAAAGGGCAGATTTCCCGAAGATTTGTAATCGATTTCATTTTTCTGTTCAAATGGCCTCCGCACCACGTTTCGAATTGGAGCCCTGCGCTTCGCAAGGTTGTCCCCGACTGCGGACACCAAAGAGAAAGGGCGCCATCATGGCGCCCCCTCCCCTTCGTCCGCCGCTCTCCTCAGACGATCATCCGTACCGCCGGTTGGCAGAGGCCGGATTGGACCTGCCCTGCCGTCCGGACGTTACGGTGAATTGATCGACCAGCCCTTTGAGCGTGGTACTCACCTGCATCAACGTGTGGGTCGCAGCACTGGTCTCTTCCACCATCGCCGCATTCTGCTGCGTCATCTGATCCATGTTGGTAACGGCCGTATTGATCTCGGCAATGCCGGCCGATTGCTCGCGGGCCGAGCCTGCGATCGCATCGATGTGACCGTTGATATGGATGACCTGATCGCCGATGTGGTGCAGCGCCTCGCCTGTCTTGTTGACCAGCGACACCCCCATCAGCACGGCCTCGGCCGACTTGTCGATCAGATCCTTGATCTCGCGTGCGGCTTCGGCCGATTTCTGCGCCAGCTCGCGCACCTCCTGCGCGACAACCGCAAAGCCCTTGCCGGCCTCGCCTGCGCGCGCTGCCTCCACACCGGCATTGAGCGCCAGAAGGTTGGTCTGGAACGAGATCTGGTCGATGACGCCGATGATCTGGGTGATCTTGCGCGAGGATTCCTCGATCGCGCTCATCGCCGCCACCGCCTGTTCGACGATCGCGCCGGATTTGCGCGCCTCCTCTGTCGCATTTCCGACCACCCGCCGCGCCTCCTCGGCGCGCGATGCAGCCTCCTTGGAAATGGTGGTGATCTCCTCGAGCGCAGCCGCCGTCTCCTCGAGCGAAGCCGCCTGCTGTTCCGTGCGCCGGGCCATGTCGTCGGTTGCCGTCACCAGTTCGCCGGCATTGTTGGCCGTTTCCTCCGATGCCCCGACGATCGCGCCGAAGGTCTGGTCGAGCTTGCCGAGTGCTGCGTTGAAGTTGGAGCGCAGGCTTGCAAACTGCGGCGCCAGTTCCGCGGCGATGACGGCCGTCAGGTCGCCGTCGGCCAGGCGCTTCAAACAGTTTTCAAGCGCCGACAGTGCTTCCTCCTGCTGTCCGTTCAAAACCTGCCGCTCGGCCTCGGACCGCTCCCGCTCTTCCTGCAGGGCTTCGAGATAGACGGAGATCGCATAGTCCATGTCGACCATGGCAGCCTTGACGACGGCAGCCACGTCGGTGCCGATCTCCTTGGCCTTGTTGCGATGCAGGAAGCCGGTCAGGTGGCTTTCGATGACGCTCTTCAGAATGGCTTCGATGATCAGCGCATAGCCGCCGATGTACCAGCGTGGCTCAAGCCCGAGGCGGGCATGGGTCTTGCCGATCGTCGTGACGGCATCGACATATTGCGCGTCGAACCTCGCCGATGCGATCAGCTCCCAGTGCTTGGCCTGCCTCGCCTTCGCGCCTTGCACATGCGCGTCGCTTGCAAAGAAGCGCGCCGTCTCCGGATTGGCGCGCGCCTTGGAATAGAATTTGTTCAACGCCGTATCGAGCGAGGCGGAAATGACAGGCAACGCGCGTGCGAGCGCTCCCCGCTGCGTGTCGTCAAGATCGACGAACTGCAGGCGCTCATTGAGCAGTCTTGTTTTTGAATCGAAGCTGGTCATGCGGAAAGTTCCCCCGGTGCCGCGACAGGACGCATGACAAGTCGCCGCTGCAGCTCAAGGTTCGGCGTACCCTGCACGAGCGTTTTATCACATTGTAATGTAGAAATAACTGCAAATTGTAGATGATTAGTTATGCTATCATCGATTGCGAATCGAGAGCGCAAATACAACCGTCGTCAGGGACACGTATGTGTCGACGGTCGCGCACCAATTTCATCATTGGCTGACAATAGATTCCATGGAATCCACGCCTCAGCAACAACCAATAAGTGCCATCGATTTCCTGCTGTGGATAAATACACATCCAGGGTGGCAAAATATGACAAAAATCAAGAGCGGCCGGAAAAATCCCGGCCGCCCGTCTGCCTGCCATCCGCCGCTCAGACGTAGCGGTTCACCACGTTTTCCAGCAACTCCTGCTTGCCGGACTTCGGCTGCGGGTTGAGGTCGGACTTCAGCACCCAGGCCTCGATCTCCTCCAGCGAGAAGCCACCGTCGAGCATCTTCCTGGCTTCCGGCACCTGCCAGCCAGCATAACGCTGGTCGAGCGGCTTGGAGAGCGCCTTGTCCTCGATCATCTTCGCCGCTGCCTTGAGGCCGCGGGCGCAGCAGTCCATGCCGCCGATGTGGCCGATCAGGAGGTCCTCCGGATCGATCGACTGGCGGCGCAGCTTGGCATCGAAGTTGGTGCCGCCGGTCGCAAAGCCGCCACCTGAAAGGACCTGGTAATAGGCAAGCGCCATTTCCGGCACATTGTTCGGGAACTGGTCGGTGTCCCAGCCGGACTGGTAGTCGTTGCGGTTCATGTCGATCGAGCCGAAGATGCCGAGTGCATTGGCAAGCGCCAGCTCGTGCTCGAAGGAATGGCCCGCAAGGATCGCATGGCCCTGCTCGATATTGACCTTGACCTCGTTTTCCAGGCCGTAGCTCTTCAGGAAGCCGTAGACGGTCGCAACGTCGTAGTCGTACTGGTGCTTGGTCGGCTCCTGCGGCTTCGGCTCGATCAGGATCGCCCCCTTGAAGCCGATCTTGTGCTTGTACTCGACGACGAGATTGACGAAGCGGCCGAGCTGGTCGAGCTCGCGCTTCATGTCGGTGTTGAGCAGTGTCTCATAGCCTTCGCGCCCGCCCCAGAGCACGTAGTTCTGGCCGCCGAGACGCTTGGTGGCATCAAGGCACGTCTTCACCGTTGCTGCGGCAAAAGCAAAGACGTCCGGATCCGGATTGGTCGCCGCACCCGACATGTAGCGCCGGTTGGAGAAGAGGTTGGCCGTGCCCCAGAGCAGGTTGACGCCGGTCTCGGCCTGCTTCTTCTCGAAGTGATCGACGATTGCGTTGAGGTTCTTCGTGTTCTCCGCAAAGCTCTTGCCTTCCGGGCGCACGTCGGCGTCGTGGAAGCAATAGAAGGGAACGCCAAGCAGGTCGAAGAATTCGAAGGCGACGTCGGCCTTCAGCTTTGCCGCGTCCATCGTGTCGTGGAACCAGGGGCGCTCGAAGGTCTGGCCGCCGAAGGGGTCGCCGCCCGGCCAGACGAAGGTGTGCCAATAGGCGACCGCAAAACGCAGATGATCTTCCATGCGCTTGCCGAGAACCACCTCGTCCTTGTTGTAATGGCGGAAGGCGAGCGGGTTGGTGCTCTCCGGGCCTTCATATTTGATCTTGGCGATATCGCCGAAAAATCCTGTGCTCACGGGTCTAGCTCCTCTTTCAAGAGTGATGTCGGCCGACGTCGCCCGTTCGATAGGCGCGGCCATTACGTGGAAGGTAATTGGTTTCATTCCCTCGACCGGCGATACCGGAAGCATCGAAACGCCAAACGAAAGGAACATTTCGATGCACGACTTCAACGCCATCGCCAGAGCCTACATCGCCGCCTGGAACGCCACCGATGTTGCAAGCCGCGCGGCCCTGATCGAGAAGGCCTTCACCGCCAATGTCAGCTACCGCGACCCGATCATGCAGGGCGACGGCCACGCCGGCGTCGATGCGCTGGTCGCTGGCGTCCAGAGCCAGTTTCCGGGCTTCCGCTTCACGCTGAAAGGCGAAGCAGACGGTTTCGCCGATACGATCCGCTTTTCCTGGGCGCTCGGCCCCGAGGGCGTCCCCTCGGTTATCGAGGGCACGGATGTCGGTGAAATCGAAAACGGCCGGCTGACGTCGGTCACCGGCTTCCTCGACAAGGTGCCGGTCCGCTGAGGAGCGGTTGCCGAAGCGTGGCGCAAGGCGCGGCGTCGTCACGACGCCGCACCCTTGATCGCCGGATAGAGCCGGCGATAGCGCTGGTAGCTTTCCTCATAGGCCGAGACCAGCGACGCCTCGGGCGCGATGGTCTCGGCCGTGCGCGGCGCGTAGCAGGTGGCGACGGGATCGGCGCCCGTTGCAGCGATCAGGCCGAGGCGGGCGGCCCCGAAGGCGGCGCCGAAGTCGCCATCGGCGGGCAGGTCGACCGGCAGGTCGAGTGCCGTTGCGATCGACTTCAGCCAGTAGCGTGAGCGCGAGCCGCCGCCGATCGCCGTCACCCGCGTCAGCGTCGTGCCGGCGGCGCGCAGCGCCTCCAGGCTGTCGCGTATGGCGAAGGACACCCCTTCCATCACGGCCTGGGTCAACACCACGCGGCTGCTCTCATGGCCGAGCCCGACGAAGGCGCCGCGGATCGCCGCATCGTTGTGCGGGGTGCGCTCGCCGGACAGATAGGGAAGGAAGGTGACGCCCGAGGGGGCCTTGATGGTGTCGCCGAGTTCGGCGCTCAAGTCGGCGGCACTGCGCCCGGCAATGCCCGAGTACCAGTTGAGCGCGTCGGTGGCCGACAGGATGACGCCCATCTGGTGCCAGGTGTTCGGCAGCGCATGGCAGAACGCATGTACCGCGCTTTCCGGGTTGGGCAGGTAGCTGGCGTTGGCGGCAAAGAGCACGCCGGAGGTGCCGAGCGACACGAAGGCGTGCCCTTCGCCAACGGTGCCCATGCCGCAGGCCGATGCTGCATTGTCGCCGGCGCCGCCGGCAACGACGGCGTCACCGGAAATCCCCCAGCGAGCGGCAAGTTCCGGCCGCAATCTGCCCGCCTGCTCGGTTCCCTCGACCAGACCCGGCATCTGTTTCTCGTCCAGGCCGGTCGCCGAGAGAAGACCCTCCGACCAGCGCCGCTTGCCGGTGTCGAGCCAGGCGGTGCCGGCCGCGTCAGACATTTCCGACAGGTGCTCGCCGGTCAGCCACAGGCGCAGATAGTCCTTCGGCAACAAGACCCAGCGCACCCTGGCGAAGATTTCGGGCTCGTTGGCCCACACCCAGGCAAGCTTCGGCGCGGTGAACCCGGGAAAGACGATGTTGCCGGTGATCGCGCGGAACTGCGGATCGGCATCGAGCGCCGCCGCCTCGCGAAAACTGCGGGTGTCGTTCCACAAAATGCAGGGTCTGAGCACCCGGTCGTCGGCATCGAGCAGCGTCGCGCCATGCATCTGTCCGGAAAGGCCGATGCCCTCGACGGCAGCAAGCTCCCTGGGATGCGCCGCTTTCAGGCCTGATATCGCCTCCTCGGTGGCGCGTACCCAATCGGCCGGGTCCTGCTCCGACCAGCCGGGATGCGGCCGCGACACGTCAAGCGCGCCAGAGGCCGAACCGATGATGCGCTGATCGCCGTCGATCAGCGTCGCCTTGACGCCCGAGGTACCGAGATCCAGTCCGAGATACATGCTTGCCTCCCTTGAGCGATCCCGACGAGGAACCGCATAAATTCGATGCGCTACGCCGGATCGACCGGCAGGTTGTCCTTGAGAAAAATCTCGATGCGGATGCGCTCCTGAGCCGAAATCACCGCCAGGCCGTCGGCGCGGGCCTTCAGCACGCGGATGGCGCTGCGCACCTCATGGCCGGCATCCTGATTGAGCAACGCGTCGATCGTTCCGGACGTGAGTGCGGCGCGGCTGTGCGGCGTCAGTTCGTGCGCGACGGCGCAGACGTCCTTGCCGCGTCCCGACGCCTCCAGCGCGGCGATCAGGCCGCGATTGCCAGCCCCGAGATTGTAGATGCCGGCAAGATCGGCATGATCGGCCATGAGGCCCCCGACGAGGCGCTCGACTTCGGCAGGATCGTCATGCCCTTCGACGATGGGCAGCAGCTGGCGCCCCGCCGCACTTTCGGCCATCGCGGCGCTGAAGCCTTCGACCCGGTCGCGGTGGTCGCGCACCAGCATCGAGCCGGCGACAATCGCCACGGGGCCATCCCTCCCACCGAGGAACCGCCCCATGAGCGCGCCGGCGGTCCGGCCCGCCGCGACGTTGTCGACGCCGGCGAAATGGTCGCGCGTCGATCCCGGCAAATCAGAAACCAGCGTCACGACCGCGATCCCGTCACTGCGCAGGGCGTCGACGGCTGCAACCACCTCGGGCGCATCGATCGCCACAACCGCGACGCCGGCCGGGCCAAGCGCCCGCGCCTCGCCAAGGGCCCGGGCGAGCGCTACACGATCGAAGGCTGGCACGGAGAGAATGGTGATCGCGGTGCGTTCGATTGCCGAGCGCGCCTTTGCCGCCTCCACTTCGGCCGCTAGGCCGCGCATGAACGTGTTGTCGCCCTCCGGCAGGATGAAGACGAGGGGATAGCTGCGGCTTTTGGCAAGGTTGGCGGCGGCGACGTCGCGCACGTAGCCGAGCGTCTCGATGGCGCGCTCCACCTTGTCGCGGGTGACGCCGCGCACGCCCGGCCGGTTGTTCAAGACCCGGTCGACGGTGGCGAGACTGACACCTGCCTTGGCAGCGATGTCGTGAACGGTTGGGCGCATGTTTTCCTCCGGGCACTGCCTTTAGAGGAATTTTTGATGTACGTAAATCAAAAATGCGCAGCCGCGACAATTGAGGACACGCCACGGCCGACAGACGCTCTGGCAATGGCACGGCAACTATATGATATAGCTATGTTTTTATCACTATCACGTGCGACGGCTGTTAACCGAGCCGCTTGCTGAAGGCCTCGGTAAAGACGACGTCTCCATGCGTCGCCCCTGCCTCCGCCAAGACCACATCCATGAAATGATCGGTCACACGCACGATCGCGAAACCGCCCATATAGGCCGCCTTCGGCTTGACGAGGTCGAGACCGTTCTGTCGGTAGATCATCGCGGTGTCGTGCTGGTGCCCGTGGAAGAGGCCGACGACGTTGTATCCTCTGACGACATCGAGCAACGCCTGGCGCTGGGCGGTGCTCCACCAGTGCGGCGCGCCGTCACCCTGGTCGTCGAAGGTTTTCGCCTGCGGATCCCAGGCCTCGGTCGAAAACGCGTCCCAGCCGTAATGCTGGAACAGGACCACCGGTCGGCCGTCGCCGGCGTAGGACGCGAGATCCTGCTTCAGCCACGGCAGCGCGTCGACGGCATCCTTGCTCACGTCGCCGCCGAAGCGCTGCAGTTGCACCAGATGCAGGCCGCCCCAGTCCCAGGAATAGCAATCGGAAAGCGGGTCGTAGTTGGAGACCGGCACCGGCGGCTTGTAGAACACGGTCTGGCGATGGTTGAGCTCGACATAGTCGCGCAATTCGCGGCGATACCAGTCGACATGCGGCGGTGGACCGTCCTGGTCGAGGTCGTGGTTGCCAAGCCCCACATAGACCGGCATGTGCACGTGGTCGGGTCCCGCCCCTTCCTGATAGCGGCTGGAAAACTGCTGCAGCTGCCGGCCCTCGCGTGGCTGGCGCACCTGGCCGCCGCCATCGTCGGTGATGTCACCGCCAAGCACCAGGCCGAGCGGCTTGCCGATTTCGCGCCCGGCGCCGGCAAGGCCGCTCGGCTTGCCGGCTACCGTCTCCGGCCAGCGCATGGAATGCACCGCGTTCAGCGCCGCGACGTGCCGCAGCAGATTGGCGTCGGTCTTGCCCTCGGCAGCACAGTTCGGCGCAAGGCCCTCGATCGAGACGAGGCAGGCATGGATGTCGTTGGAAAACAGGAACGTCGCGTCGATGGCGGGAATGGCGGCACGCGTGCGCAGGGCGACAAGTGCGGCCCCGAGGCCTGCAAGGCCGGCAACGAACGATCGCCTGGAGATACCCTTAGAAACCCATCGCCGCATACTGCCGCCCCTCAAACCGACTGGAGCGGGAGTGTGCAGCAAGGCGCAGCTCACGTAAACCGCGAGCCGCGCCCTGCCTGGGGGGACTAGTGTCCGCCGCCGCTCGGGCCGACGCCCTGCGGCTTCTTGATCATCATCACGCCAAGGACCAGCGACAGGAACAACACGGTCAGGAGCACGAAGATATCGCCGAAGGAGAGGATCATCGCCTGCTTCTGCGCCATGCCAGCCAGTTGCTTGATCGCGATCGTCGTGCCGTCGAGGCCATGGGCGTTGAAGTTGGCGGCCATGTTGTTGAACCGCTCCATCGCCTCCGGGTTGCCCCACTGGATATGCTCGGCAAGCCGCGCATAGTGGAAGTCCTGGCGCTGGGTCAGGATGGTGTTGATGACCGCGAGCCCGACGGCGCCGCCGAGGTTACGGGTCAGGTTGAAGAGGCCCGAGGCGCCGCGCATACGCGCCGGCGGCATGGTGCCGAGCGCGATGTTGTTGATCGGCACCATGCACAGCATCAGCCCGACGCCGCGCAGGATCTGCGGGATGAACAGTTCGTAGAAGTCCCAGTCGGCGGTCAGGTGGCCCATGATCCAGGTGCCGGCGGCAAAGCTGGTAAAGCCGATCGTCATCAGCACGCGCGGATCAAGCTTGCCCGAGAGAATGCCGGCGACCGGTGCCGTGAAGAACATCGCAAGGCCCGAGACGAACATCGTCTCGCCGATCATCAGCGAATCGTAGCCGCGGATCCGCCCGAGATAGAGCGGGTAGAGATAGGTCAGGCCATAGAGGCCGATGCCCATCACGAAGGAGAACATCGAACCGAAGGCGAAGTTGCGGTTGGCAAACGCCCTGAGATCGACGACCGGGAATTCCACCTTGAAGGCCCGATAGAAGAATATGATCGCCGCAACGGCCGAGGCGACCGCGCCGATGACGATATGCTCGTCGTTGAACCAGTCGTTGGCGTTGCCCTCTTCCAGCACGTATTCGAGCGCGCCGAGGAAGATCGCCATCGAGGCCAGGCCCCACCAGTCGAACTTCTTGAAGAGGCCAAGTTCCGGCTTGTCGAAGTCGATGAAGGTCCAGGTGAGCGTGGCGACGATGATGCCGGGGATGACGTTGACGAGGAACAGCCAGTGCCAGGAGAAGGCATGGCTGAGATAGCCGCCGACCGTCGGGCCGATCGTCGGCGCCAGCGTCGCGATCAGGCCGATGATCGGCGAGACGATGTTGCGCTTCGACGGCGGGAAGATGGTGAAGGCGGCCGCAAAGACCGACGGGATCATGCCGCCGCCGATAAAGCCCTGGATGGCGCGATAGACGATCATCTGGTCGATGTTCGTCGCCGTTGCGGCAAGCGCGCTTGCCGCCGTGAAGCCTGCTGCCGAAACCGAAAACAGCACGCGCGTCGACACGATGCGCGCCAGCGTTCCCGAGAGCGGGATCATGATGACTTCGGCGATGAGGTAGGAGGTCTGCACCCAGCCGATCTCGTCGGAACCCGCCGAAAGGCCTGCCTGGATCTCGGCGAGCGACGCCGAGACGATCTGGATGTCGAGGATGGCCATGAACATGCCGACGACCATGGCGAAGAAGGCGATCAGCCTTCTCGGATCCATGTGTTCCCCGACCTTCGGTGCGGCGGCCGCCACCGAACCTGCTGTTGCCGTTGCGGCCATCTCAGCCACTCCTTGCGAGAAGGCGCGCCCGTCAGGCGCGCCGGCGTCTGGGCCCGGTTACTTGGTGGCAGCGACCTTGGTCTGATCCGGCGCCGTGCGCGTGTCGACATCGACGACGACGCTCAAGCCCGCGCGCAGGTGCCCTTCGGCCAGGATGTCCGCCGGGATCGTGATGCGAACCGGAACGCGCTGGATCACCTTGGTGAAGTTGCCGGTCGCGTTTTCAGCCGGCAGCAGCGAGAAGACCGAGCCGGAGGCCGGCGAGATCGAGGCGACGGTCGCTTCGATCGGGTGGTCCTCATAGGCGTCCACATGAACCTTCACCTTGGAGCCCGGCACCAGATGGGCGATCTGGGTCTCCTTGAAGTTGGCGTCGATATAGAGCTGGTTGACCGGAACAAGGGCTGCAAGCCGCTGGCCTGCGGAAACGAGGTCGCCGACCTGGACCGAGACGTTGCCGACGATGCCGTCATAGGGCGCCTTCAGCACGGTGAAGCCGAGGTCGCGGTTGGCCTTGTCGCGTGCAAGCTCCAGCGAACGGATTTCGCTTTCGGCTTCGGTGCGCTGGGCCTCGAGCACGGTGATGCTGGCATTGGCGGCGGCGATGTTGGCATCGGCGCCTGCAAGGTTTGCCCGTGCCTGGTCGAGCGCGACGTCGGCATTGTCGAGCGAAGCGACGGTGCCGACCGCCTTGGACTGGAGGTCGCTTGCGCGCTTCTGCGCGAGTTCGGCTCCACGCACCGTGGCTTCGAGAGCCTTCTTCTGCGCTTCCGTCTGGGCAAGGCTCGCCTTGGCGCCTGCGATCTGCGCATCGAAACGGCTGAGCGCCAGCTTCTGGGTGGCAATCTTTGCCTCGGCCTGTTCGGCGGCGATGCGATAGTCGCCGTCATCAAGCGTGACCAGCGGGTCGCCGGCCTTTACCTTCTGGTTGGCGACGGCGTCGACCTTGGCGACGTAGCCGGAAACCTTCGGCGAGATCGTCGCGATATCGCCTTCGATATAGGCGTCGTCGGTCGAGATCATGAAGCGGCCGTTGGTCCACCAGTCGTAGCCGAACCAGCCGCCTGCGGCGAGAAGCGCGAGACCGATGATCGGAACAATGGGCTTGCGCGCCTTCTTCTGCGGCGCCGCGGCTTCCTTGACCTCGGCTGGAACGGCAGCAGCCTGTTCTGCGGCAGGGGTCTTTGCCTCGAGTGCAGTTTCCTGAACCGGCTGCGCGTCGAAATTCTCATCGACGGGGCGGACGCGGGCAGCACTGGACGTTTTGGATGCGGACATTTGGCACCGGCCTGGTTAAAGATTGCTGAACGAACTGAACCGTTCGGTTCGATTGGAACTTGACATAGGCTCTTTCTGGTCGCATATCAAGAGGAAATCGAACCGCGTGGTTCGATGACTAATATTTAATGCAAGCAGGACGGAAACAAGCGACCATCATGAGCACGGTGAAGACCGGAACCCAGGACGTGATCCAGCCGCATGCCGGCCCGGACGAAGATCTCACTTCGGGCGGCCGCCGTGCCGCGGGCGAGGACCCGGCCAAGCGCGAGCAAATTCTCGAAGGTGCACGCCGCGCGTTCCTCAGCCAGGGTTTCGACGCCGCCAGCATGAACGACATCACCCGCGAGGCCGGTGTCTCCAAGGGTACGCTCTACGTCTATTTCGAGAACAAGGAAGACCTGTTCAAGGCGCTGATCATCAAGGGCAAGACCCGGGTGGTCCAGACCGCCAAGCATGCGCTCAACGATCACGACGACGTCGAGGAGTCGCTCTACGATTTCGGCGTGACGCTGACGACCAGCATGACCTCCGAGGAGACGATCCGCTCGATGCGCATGGTGATCGGCGTCATCGACCGCATGCCGCACCTGGCCGAGCGCTTCTTCAGCGAGGCGCCGGAAAACGGCTACACCGTGCTCAAGGCCTATCTGGACCGCCAGGTCCCGACCGGCGTGCTCGACATCGACAACACCGAGATCGCCGCCCGCCAGTTCATCGAGATGGCGCAGGCCGGGCTCTTCAAGCACCGCCTGTTCGGCGGCATGTGTTCCGCCCCGCCGCGCGAGCAGATCGAGGCGACGGTGACGGCGGCCGTGCGCGTCTTCATGTCCGCCTACGGACCGAAGAAATAGGCCGACTGAGGCCGAACCTCCTTCCGCCCTCCTGCATTACAATCGAGCAATTGCGATCAAGCGCGCCTTGAGGCAACACCCTATCAAAAGGGCGCTGCCAGGGGAGTGAAGATGAGTGCCATCGGACGGGCGGTCTGGTTCATCGAGAGCCATTTCGCCAAGGACATATCGCTGGATGAAATCGCCGAGGCCGCAGGCCTTTCGCGCTTCCATCTCTCACGCGTCTTCGGGCTGGTCACCGGCCGCTCGATCAGTGCCTATATTCGCGCCCGGCGGCTCAGCGATGCCGCCCACGCGCTTGCCGATGGCCCCGCCAACATTCTTTCGGTGGCCCTCGAAGCGGGCTACGGCTCGCACGAGGCTTTCACCCGTGCCTTTCGCGACCAGTTCGGCGTGACGCCGGAGACAGTGCGCAAACAGGGGCATGTTCGAAACATCGAACTGATGGAGCCTTTAAGGATGGACGACACGCGCCAAATCAAGATCGAACCGCCACGCTTCGAAGACAGCCCGCCGCTGCTCTTGGCGGGCCTTTCGGAAACCTACGCCTACGGCCGCACCGAGGGCATCCCCTCGCTCTGGCAACGTTTCAACCGCCACTTCGGCAACATACCGAGCCAGAAGGGCAACGTCGCCTACGGTGTCTGCAACGACAGCGACGCGGATGCCGGGACGTTTCGCTACATGGCCGCGGCCGAAGTCAGCGCCATCGATGACTTGCCAGGAGGCTTTTCGACATTGAAGCTGCCGAGGCAGCGCTACGCCGTCTTCCTGCATCGCGGTCACATCTCGGCGATCGCCAAGGTCGCACACTACGTCTTCGGCACCTGGCTGCCCGAATCCGGGCTTCAGCACGCCGAAACGCCTGATCTCATCGAGCGATACGATGAGCGCTTCGACCCGAATTCGGGCACTGGCGTCGTCGAAATGTGGGTTCCCGTCAAATCGTAAACGGTAAAGCGCTGCCGCAAACGGGCGGCAGCGCTTGTCACGTCCGCAATGTTTCTTAAATACTGTCGGCGATTCTTGCGCGACGACGCGCCACCTTCAGCGCCCAGGCGTCTTTCAGATGCACGCATGTCGCTGGGGGACTTTGAACTGAAAGAGAAAGATCGCCGATGCAGGACCTCCTGTTGCTTGCCCAAGACCCCGCCGCCTGGGTCGCCCTCGTCACCCTCGTCGTCATGGAGGTGGTTCTCGGCATCGACAACCTGATCTTCATCTCGATCCTCACCAACAAGTTGCCGGTCGAGCATCGCGAAAAAGCGCGGCGCATCGGCATTGCCCTGGCGCTCATCATGCGGCTGGCGCTGCTCGGCACCGTCGCCTGGATCGTCAAGCTGACGACGCCGGTTTTCGAGGCCTTCGGCCACGGCTTCTCCTGGAAGGACATGATCCTGATCGCTGGCGGCCTCTTCCTCGTCTGGAAGGCGACCAAGGAAATCCACCACAATGTCGACCCGAGCGATCATGGCGAGGACTTCATCGCCTCCTCGACGATCAACAGCTTCGGCGCCGCCATCGCCCAGATCCTGCTGCTCGACCTCGTCTTCTCCGTCGACAGCATCATCACCGCCGTCGGCATGACGCCGCATCTGCCGATCATGGTCATTGCCGTCATTGCCGCCGTCACGGTCATGCTTGTCGCCGCCAACCCGCTCGCCAACTTCATCGAGAAGAACCCGACGATCGTCATGCTGGCGCTCGCCTTCCTCCTGATGATCGGCACGACGCTGATTGCCGAAGGCATGGGCCTGCATGTGCCGAAGGGCTACATCTACGCCGCCATGGCGTTCTCGGCGCTGGTCGAGATCCTCAACATGGTCGCCCGCAACGCGCGCCTGAGGAAGGCCGGCAAGCTCAAATAGCGCCGCATCGCCGGATCATTGCGAAAAGAGGCCCGCATCACCGATGCGGGCCTCTTTTTTTCCGGGGGGACATCCGTGAAGACACGGGGCCGAGCCGGCGGCCGTCAACCGCGAGCCATCGACGACGACGAGAGAGGGATCATTCCTCGTGCCTGTCGCCGATGCGCGCCGGCGGCCCGGTCCCGCGTCTTCTGCCTCACAACGCACCTGCTGAGGAAACGTTCCCTCTGCCGGGATCAGGCGTCCGGTCGATGACCGACCTCCACCAGGATGTTGCCCGGTATCACTGCGTAGAAAACGTAGGCGCCGTGCCGATCGGCAGGCGGGATCACCTGGACGCCGGATTGGCGCACCAGCTGATAGGCGTCATCCACCTCGGCCCGCTCCGGCAGCAGGAAGCCGACATGATAGGTCTGCGCGTTGAGGCTCACCTGGTCGCCGCCGCCGAGCGCCGTGATCGGCGGGCTGATGACGAGCACCAGGCCGGAACCGTCCGTCAGGCGATAGAAGGCGTCCTTGCCGCGCTTCTCGACAAGCGTCAGGCCGAAGTGGTCGATCAGGAACGACGCCGTCTCGGCGACGACGGGGCTATGGAGGTCGATATGGTTCAGTCGCATGTTCACAGTCTCCGTGTTTGAGAAACGCGGCGGACTGCGTCGATTTTGCATAGCCCGCCGCGGACCGATGCGGGATCGCATCGGAACCACGTCGCGGGTTCGAACGGGACGTTCGAGCAGAGCTTCGCGGGCCATGAACGGCTGCAAAGGGACCGGGCTTACCTTATCCGGTCCTGCCTTTTTCGACCGGACCTCAATAACGGATTATCGGCGGCGGCGAAAGATGCGGCCGGGCTTAGTTCTTGCTGGCGTCCGGATCGATCTTCTGAAGTTCCTGAAGATAGGCATCGAGACGGTCGAACTTCTGCTCCCAGAAGCGACGGTAGCTGTCGAGCCAGCTGTTGACGTCCTGAAGCGGTGCCGCTTCGAGCCGGCAGGGGCGCCACTGCGCTTCGCGGCCACGGCTGATCAGCCCGGCGCGTTCGAGCACCTTGAGATGCTTGGAAACCGCCGGCAGGCTCATCTCGAACGGTTCCGCCAGTTCGCCGACCGACGCCTCCCCGAGGGCGAGACGGGCAAGGATCGCCCTTCGCGTGGGATCGGCAAGGGCTGAGAGCGTCGTCGACAGGCGATCTTCCGGCATTTTCTAAAAAACCTTTCAGTTAAATAACCTTCCGGTTCATTACCGCCCATAGCAGGCGGTGTCAACAAAAAGTGGCGTGATCCACTTTCCGTTGACATGACCGGCGTTCTATGGTCTCACCCGAGCCATTGGAATAGCCTGCCGATACCGCTGAGGCGGCACCCTTGCGGGCCTTTCCTTCCCATAAAATGCGCGCCCGACGGTCGGAATTCGTCTCCGGCAAGGGGCGAGAAGCACGTCAGACGGGCAAAGACCATGGCAAATTCAGCAGTCCGGGTACGCATCGCACCCTCCCCCACCGGCGAGCCGCATGTCGGCACCGCCTACATCGCTCTGTTCAACTACCTGTTCGCGAAAAAACATGGCGGCGAGTTCATCCTGCGCATCGAAGACACCGATGCGACCCGCTCGACGCCGGAGTTCGAACAGAAGGTGCTGGACGCGCTGAAATGGTGCGGGCTTGAATGGTCGGAAGGTCCTGACGTCGGCGGCCCCTACGGCCCCTATCGCCAGAGCGACCGCAAGGACATGTACCGCCCTTACGTCGAGAAGATCGTCGAGAACGGCCACGGCTTCCGTTGCTTCTGCACGCCCGCGCGGCTGGAGCAGATGCGTGAGAGCCAGCGCGCCGCCGGCAAGCCTTCGAAGTATGACGGCCTGTGTCTCAACATTTCGGCTGAAGAAGTCACCTCGCGCGTCGCCGCCGGCGAACCGCATGTCGTGCGCATGAAGATCCCGACCGAGGGCTCGTGCAAGTTCCACGACGGCGTCTATGGCGACGTCGAAATTCCGTGGGAAGCCGTCGACATGCAGGTGCTGCTCAAGGCCGACGGCATGCCGACCTACCACATGGCCAACGTCGTCGACGACCACCTGATGAAGATCACCCACGTCGCCCGCGGCGAGGAGTGGCTGGCCTCGGTGCCGAAGCACATCCTGATCTACCAGTATCTCGGCCTCGAGCCGCCGGTGTTCATGCACCTGTCGCTGATGCGCAATGCCGACAAGTCGAAGCTGTCGAAGCGCAAGAACCCGACATCGATCTCCTACTACACCGCTCTCGGCTACCTGCCGGAAGCGCTGATGAACTTCCTCGGCCTGTTCTTCATCCAGATCGCCGAAGGCGAGGAACTGCTGACGATCGAGGAACTGGCTGCCAAGTTCGATTCCGAAAACCTGTCCAAGGCCGGCGCGATCTTCGACATCCAGAAGCTCGACTGGCTGAACGCCCGCTGGATCCGCGAGAAGCTGTCGGAAGACGAGTTCGCCGCCCGCGTCCTTGCCTGGGCCATGGAAAACGATCGGCTGAAGCAGGGCCTCAAGCTCAGCCAGTCGCGCATCTCCAAGCTCGGCGAGCTGCCCGATCTCGCAGGCTTCCTGTTGAAGTCCGACCTCGGCCTCAAGCCCGAAGCCTTCGCCGGCGTCAAGTCGACGCCCGAAGAACTGCTCGAGATCCTCAACACCGTTCAGCCGGATCTTGAAAAGATCCTGGAATGGAACAAGGAGTCGATCGAAGCCGAACTGCGCGCGATCGCCGAGCGCATGGGCAAGAAACTGAAGGTGATCCTGGCGCCGCTGTTCGTGTCCGTGTCCGGCTCGCAGCGCTCGCTGCCACTGTTCGACAGCATGGAGATCCTCGGCCGCGCCGTGGTTCGCCAGCGCCTCAAGGTCGCCGCCCAGGTGGTCGCCTCCATGGTCGGCAGCGGAAAGTAAGGAGAGCACGAGATGAACGACAAGACCGAAACCACAGGCCTCTCCTCCGACGTCACGGAAGTGCGTGCACAGAAGCTGAAGTTGCTGCGCGAGCAGATCGGCGACGTCTACCCGGCGCATTTCCACCGGACGATGACCAATGCCGAGCTCACCGCCAAGTACGAGGGTCTGGAGCCCGATACCGAGACGCAGGATGTCGTGACCGTTGCCGGCCGCGTCTATTCCTCGCGCAACTCGGGCATGTTCATGGATATCCATGACGCCTCCGGCAAGATCCAGATCTTCAGCCACAAGGACACCACGCCGGAAGACGCCCGCGCGCTGCTGCCGATGATCGACATCGGCGACATCATCGGCGTCACCGGGCTCGTCCGCCGCACCAAGCGCGGCGAGCTGACGATCAATGCCCAGGCGATCACCATGCTGACGAAGTCGCTGCTGCCGATGCCCGAGAAGTGGCACGGCCTCTCCGACATCGAGCTGCGCTACCGCAAGCGCCACCTCGACATCATGACCAACGAGGAATCGAAGCTGCGCTTCCAGCAACGCAGCCGCATCGTTTCCGGCATCCGCCGCTTCATGGAAAACGACGGCTTCATGGAAGTCGAGACGCCGATGCTGCACTCGGTCTATGGCGGCGCCACCGCCGAGCCGTTCAAGACCCATCACAACACGCTGAAGCTCGACATGTACCTGCGCATTGCGCCGGAACTGTACCTGAAGCGCACGCTGGTTTCGGGCCTGACCGACAAGGTCTTCGAAATCAACCGCAACTTCCGCAACGAAGGCGTCTCCACCCGGCACAATCCGGAATTCACCATGATGGAGTGCTACTGGGCCTATGCCGACTACGAGGACATCATGGACCTCGTCGAGCGGATGTTCGGTGAGCTCGCCATGGCGATCCACGGCTCGACCGAATTTGCCTATGGCGACAAGGAAATCTCCTTCAAGGGTCCGTTCCGCCGCGTGCCGATGCCCGACGCCGTCAAGGAAGCGACCGGCATCGACTTCCTGGCGATGAAGACCGACGAAGAGGCCCGCACCGCCGCCAAGGCTGCCGGCTTCGAGGTCGAGAAGGACTGGACCTGGGGCGAGTGCCTGGCATTCGTCTTCGAAGAGAAGGTCGAGCCGACGCTGATCCAGCCGTCGCACGTCACGCATTTCCCGAAGGACATCTCGCCCTTCGCCAAGGAAGTGCCAGGCGAGCCGCGCCTCGTCGAGCGCTTCGAGACCTATTGCAACGCCTGGGAACTCGGCAATGCCTTCTCGGAACTCAACGATCCGGAAGAGCAGCGCGCCCGCATGGTCGAGCAGCTGGAACAGGCGCATGCGCGCGGCGAAAAGGCCAAGCAGCTTGACGACGAGTTCCTCGACGCCATCGACCAGGGCATGCCGCCGGCCGGTGGCCTCGGCATCGGCGTCGACCGCCTGATCATGCTTCTGACCAACGCACCGTCGATCCGCGACGTCATCCTCTTCCCGGCCCGTCGCCAGAAGGCCGACTGACCGGCGGTAGAATTTCTGTCAAACGAAAAAGCCCGGCGTTTGCGCCGGGCTTTTTTGCTTTTCGGATCGATTAAGGTTTGGCGCCGGCCGTAGCGCAGTCTTAGTGACCTGCCGGTGCCTCGGCAGTTTCCTCGGGCTTGGCCTCATGCTCGCCGCCGCCTGCTTTCGCATGCTCGCCACCGCCGGCCTCGGCGGCTGCACCCTCTGCCGGCTCCGCCGAGGGATCGATGCACGGTGAATGATCGTCCATGGAGGCCATCAGGTTGCGCACATCGTCGAGCGAAAGGTCGACGGTCTTGCCGTGAAAGGCGCCGACCGAATTTGCCGTGCCTTCGTTGTAGGACGCGCGGAATGTCTCGCTCATGCCTGGCACGCTCTGTGGGCCCGGCGCAAAGAGTACCTGCGCCCCAACCGCAGCACCGCGCACCTGGGCCCGTTCCTCGGGCCCGGCGGAATCGAGAACGACCACCTGATAGAGATCGGCCTTCTCGGCCTTGGCCAATGCCCCCACGACGCGCAGCGCCGTGCGGATGCGCGCCTGGCCGTCTGCGCGATCGGTCTTGACGTGCATGCGGATCCACCGTTGACCGTTGTGGCTGAGCTTCAGCGTTCGGATCAGCGTGCATTCGAGCCCGGAGGCTTTCGGCTCGTTCATCCGCGTCATCAGCGCGTCGCGGCTGACATAGACCGCAGCGCCACCGGAGGCGGCAGAAACGCCGAAGGCGGCCGTAAGAATGACCAGCAGCCGTTTCGATGGCCGGATCTTGCCGAGGATAGCCTTCACGCGCGTCACTCCGCCGTCATGTCCAGAATTAAGGGAAGCCCAAAGGCTGAACCTCAAGACTAGGCCGACGACCTTTCGGAAAGTTTAAATTGTGACGGCGAAAGTTCGGCAGCTTCGCCGCGTGGTTCCGCGCAAAGCCAAGCGACAGCGACCCGACATGGGCAAGACCATGCGCCACAAGAGTCCGGGGACGCTTCGCCGCGAGGTGATTGACTTTCACGGCCATCTTGCCTCCATTGCGGGCCGTCAAACACAAGAACAAGAAAAGAAGAACGAAATGCACAAAGTCATCTTTGATACGGACCCGGGCATCGACGATGCGATGGCGCTGCTGTTCCTGCACCGCCACCCGGCCATCGACCTGATCGGCATCACCACCGTCTTCGGCAATGCCTCGGTCGAGACCACGACCCGCAACGCGCTGTTTCTGAAGCGTGAGTGGGGCATCGACGCACCGGTCGCCAAGGGCCTCGACAAGACCTTCAATCCCGACCGTCCGCATGTCGGCTGGCCGACCTTCATCCACGGCGATGACGGCCTCGGCAACATCGACGTGCCCGAGACGGTCGACCTGCCGGTTGATCCGCGCCCGGCCCATCGCTTCATCATCGACACCGTGCGCGCCCATCCGGGCGAAGTGACGCTGATCGCGGTCGGCCGCATGACCAACCTGGCGCTGGCGCTGCGCGAGGACCCGGACTTCGCAGCCCTCGTGCGCGAAGTCGTCATCATGGGTGGCGCCTTCGACGTCAACGGCAACATCACGCCCGCTGCCGAAGCCAACATCCATGGCGACCCGGAAGCCGCCGACGTGGTGATGGCCGCCCAATGGCCGGTCACCGTCGTCGGCCTCGACGTCACCACCAAGACCGTCATGACCAAGGCGATGATCGCCGACATCGCCGAGCGCGGCGGCGAAGCCGGTAAGCTGCTCGCCGACATCTCGAAGTTCTACGTGACCTTCTATGAGCAGCACGTGCCCGATGGCATGGTCGTTCACGACAGCTGCGCCTGCGCCTATGTCGTTGCGCCCGAGCTCTTCACCGTCAGAAGCGGCGCGATCCGCGTCGTCTGCGGTGGCATTGCCGACGGCCAGACGATCCAGAGCCCCGACAACAGGCTGTTCCCGCCAAGCCCCTGGGACGACCTGCCGAGCCAGAAGGCCTGCATCGACATCGATGCGGCCCGCACGCTGAAGCTGATCGGCGACACGCTGGTTCTGGGCGGCTGAACCTCCTCGAGGCGCGCCCGACGCCGCGCCTCGAAAAAGGTCGATACGATGGCTGGCGGACGCGCGTTCGCCGGCTATCTTTATGTCCATGAAACCGGACGCCCTGCTCTATCCTGCCCCCAAAGGCCTCTACTGCCCGATCGGCGACTTCTACATCGACCCGGTGCAACCGGTCGAAAGAGCGCTGATCACCCATGGCCATTCCGACCACGCCCGCTCCGGCCACGGCCAGGTGCTCGCCACCCGCGAGACCCTCGACATCATGGGCATCCGCTACGGCGACGGCTTCTGCGGAACGAGCCAGCCGATCGCGCTTGGCGAAACGCTCACCGTCGACGGCGTCGACGTGAGCTTCCATCCGGCCGGCCACGTGCTCGGCTCGGCGCAGATATCGGTCCGCACGCAAGGCACCCGGATCGTCGTCTCCGGTGACTACAAACGCAGGCGGGACCCGACCTGCGCCGGCTTCGAGCCGGTTTCCTGCGATGTCTTCATCACCGAGGCGACCTTCGGCCTTCCCGTTTTCCATCATCCGGACGACCGGGCCGAGACACGCAAGCTTTTGACATCGCTCACGCAATTTCCCGAGCGCACTCACGTCGTCGGCGCCTATGCGCTCGGCAAGGCGCAGCGGGTGATCGCGCTCCTGCGCGAAGCGGGCTATGACGAGCCGATCTTCATCCACGGCGCCCTGCAGCGGCTTTGCGACTACTACCAGACCCAGGCTATCGAGCTTGGCGATCTTCGCCCGGCGACACTTGCGGCCGACGAGAAGCAGGATTTCAGGGGCACGATCGTGATCGGCCCCCCGGCTGCGTTTGCCGACCGCTGGTCGCGTCGCTTCGCCGACCCGATCGCGAGCTTCGCCTCGGGCTGGATGCTGATCCGGCAGCGGGCGAAACAGCGTGGCGTCGAACTGCCGCTCGTCATCTCCGACCATTGCGACTGGGCCGAGCTCACCCAAACGATCACCGAGATCGCGCCGGCGGAAGTGTGGGTGACGCACGGCCGCGAGGAGGCGCTGGTGCGCTGGTGCGAGCTTCAGGGCATCGCCGCGCGTCCGCTGCATCTCGTCGGCTACGACGACGAGGGGGAGTGACCGATGCACGCCTTCGCCGAACTGCTCGACCGCCTGGTCTTGAGCCCTCAGCGCAACTCCAAGATCCGCCTTCTCGTCGACTATTTCCGCACCGCGCCCGATCCCGATCGGGGCTACGCGCTGGCAGCGATCGCCGGTACGCTGTCCCTGAGCACGGTTAAGCCGGCGATGATCCGCGACCTCCTGCTTGAACGCATGGACCCCGTGCTCTTCCAGTACTCCTACGATTATGTCGGCGACCTCGCCGAAACCGTGTCGCTGGTGTGGGAGCCGCCGGCCGGCACAGTGCAGGCGGATATCCCGCTCGGGGAAGCGGTGGAGCGGCTGCAACGCACGGGCCGCGCCGATGTGCGCAGCGTCGTGCGCGACATGCTCGACCGCCTCGACACACCGGCGCGTTTCGCCTTTCTCAAACTCGTGACGGGCGGCCTGCGCATCGGCGTCTCGGCCAGGCTCGCCAAGCAGGCGCTGGCCGAGATGGGCGACAAGGACGCTTCGGAGATCGAGACCCTCTGGCACGGCCTGTCGCCGCCCTATCTGCCGCTGTTTTTATGGCTCTCGGGAGAGGGCGAAAAGCCGGCGCTTTCGACGCCCGCCGTCTTCCATTCGGTCATGCTCGCCAATCCCGTCGGCGAAGGTGATCTCGACGGGCTTGACCCGAACGATTTCGCTGCCGAATGGAAGTGGGACGGCATCCGCGTGCAGCTCGCCAATATCGGTGGCACAAGGCGGCTCTATTCGCGCAGCGGCGACGAGATTTCGAGCGCCTTTCCCGACGTACTGGAGGCAGCCGATTTCACCGGCGTCATCGACGGCGAACTGCTCGTCGGTGGCACCGCGCGCACCAACCGGCAAACAAGAAGCTTTTCCGACCTTCAGCAACGGCTCAACCGCAAGACGGTCGGCCAGAAGCTGATCGATAGCCATCCCGCCTTCATCCGGGCCTATGACGTCCTCTTTGCCGGAGAAAGGGACGTTCGCCCGGAAAGTTTCGTTGAACGACGGGCCCTGCTTACGGATCTGGTCGAGCAAGCGTCGCCGCAGCATTTCGACCTGTCGCCGCTGGTGCCGTTTTCGTCCTGGGACGAACTCGACCGGCTGCGCGCCGACCCGCCCGATCCGGTGATCGAGGGCATCATGCTGAAGCGGCTCGATTCCCCCTATACACCGGGCCGCATCAAGGGGCCGTGGTTCAAGTGGAAACGGGCGCCCTACAACATCGACGCGGTGCTCCTCTACGCCCAACGCGGCCACGGCAAGCGTTCGAGCTACTATTCCGACTTCACCTTCGGCGCCTGGACCGTCGTCGACGGCAAGGAGACGCTGGTGCCGGTCGGCAAGGCCTATTTCGGCTTCACCGACGCTGAGCTCGAAATCCTTGACCGCTTCGTCCGGGACAACACCACCGAACGGTTCGGGCCGGTGCGGGCGTTGCGCGCCGAGCCGGACTTCGGATTCGTCGTCGAGGTCGCTTTCGAGGGTATCAACCGCTCGACCCGGCACAAATCCGGTGTGGCCATGCGTTTTCCGCGTATTGCCCGCCTGAGACAGGACAAGCTGCCACGCGATGCCGACCGGCTGGAGACGCTATTGGCCATGATCGAAACGCGCGAAAGCACCTAAATTCGGGAACATCCCTCGCCGCTTTCGCGTTGGCCAGAGCAACCAACCGAAAGGCGGTGTCCCATGCCAGCCAAGTCGAAAGCCCAGCAGCGCGCCGCCGGAGCGGCGCTGGCCGCCAAGCGCGGCGAGGTCAAGAAATCGAGCCTGAAGGGTGCTTCGCGCGAGATGGAAAAATCCATGACCGAGGGCGAACTCGAAGATCTTGCCGAAACCAAGCACAAGAACCTGCCTGAGCACAAAACTGACAAAGGCTGAGCGGAACAAAAGCGGCGGCTAAAACAAGGTTTATTAAGACCCTTTTGGGATTATCCGGCTCAAGACTTAGCCATTCGCGTGCCGCCGGGGTGTTTTGTGCCTGCCAGACATGCTTTCAACCTCGGAATGAAAAGGCTCTCCAGAGTTCTGACCCCGAGTTACATTCCGGCGCTGATCGCGGCTTTCGTCGTTTGTGTCGCAGGTATTCTCGCAGACAATCAGAACCAGGTCGTCTCGGAGGCGCGCATCCGCGCCCGGGTTGCCGACGAGTTGAACCCGATCCGCTCCAAGCTCGAAGCCAACGTCAACGGCAACATCCAGCTGGTGCGCGGGCTGATCGGCACGCTCGCCACCGAGCCGGGCATGGACCAGCAGCGATTTGCAGCGCTTTCCCGCGGCATCTTCACCGAGCGCTCGCAACTGCGCAGCATTGCGGCCGCCCCCGATCTCATCGTCTCGATGGTCTATCCGGTCGAAGGAAACCAGAAGGCACTCGGCCTTGACTACCGCAGGAACGAAGCACAGCGCACCGCCGTGATGCGCGTCAGGGACACCGGCCAGATGGTGCTTGCCGGCCCGGTTGACCTCGTCCAGGGCGGGCGCGGGCTTATCGGGCGCTTTCCCGTCTCGATCGACGCCGGCGGCGGCAGCAATCATTTCTGGGGCATCGTTTCGGCCATCATCGACCTCGACCGCCTTTACGCCGACAGCGGCCTCTTGGCCGACGGATTGGGCATCGACGTCGCCATCGCGGGACGTGACGGAACCGGTGCGAAGGGCGCGGTGTTCTTCGGCGCGCCTGAAATTTTCCAACATGCGCCGGTCGAAATGACGGTGCTCCTGCCCGGCGGTTCATGGCACATCGCCGCCGTTCCGCGAGGTGGCTGGCCGACAACCGCGGGCAACGCCTGGTTCATCCGCGGCCTGATCATTCTCGGCGGCCTGATGATCATCCTGCCGATGGTCTTGACCGGGCGGCTGATGAGCGAGCGCCAGAGCAACATACGCGCGCTCAGGCACAGCAAAGGGCAGCTGCAGGAACTCTCCCACCGCCTGAAGATCGCGCTCGACTCCTCGCAGATCGGCATCTGGGAACTCGACATCGCCAGCGGCAAGCTGCTCTGGGACGAGCGGACGAAGGAACTCTATGGCCGCAAGGGATCGATGCGTCAGGCCTATGACGACTGGAAGGAGACCCTGCATCCGGACGACCTTGGTCGCGCCGAACGGGAGTTTGACGAGGCTCTCGAAAGCGGTCTGTCCTACAACTCCGATTTCCGCATCCGGCTTCCCGACGGCAGTGCCCGTCACGTCCGCGCGATCGGCTCAAGCTATGTCGGCGCCGATGGGCGACGAAAGATCGTCGGGGTCAACTGGGACGTGACCAACGACATCGAGACGCGCGAAACGCTTTTCGAAGCCAAGCGGCTTGCCGAAGCGCACAGCGCCGAGCTCGAAGCGGCACGCCACCGCATGGAATTCAATGCGCTGCACGATCCGCTGACGGGGCTGCCCAACCGCCGGTTCCTCGATCAGGTTCTGGCCGATCGCAGCAAGCATTTCGATCCGGACGCCCGGCTCAGCATCTTTCACATGGACCTCGACCGGTTCAAGCAGATCAACGACACGCTCGGCCATGCCGCAGGCGACGAAATCCTGCGCCATGCCGCAGCTCTCCTCAGCGGCAATGCCAACGAGACGGATTTCGTGGCCCGGATCGGCGGCGACGAATTCGTCATCGTCAGGCAGAACGGCGGGGCGGAACCGGACGCGCGGCTGGCCGCCCGCATCATCGAAGCGATGAGCGTGCCGGTGCGCTACAAGGATCAGGAGTGCCGCATCGGTGTCAGCATCGGCATCGCCGCCCAGAACCATGCAGCCGATGATCTGTCGCAGGTGCTGGTCAACGCCGATATCGCGCTCTACGAAGCCAAGCGCCGCGGCCGCAACCGGCACGAGACGTTCACCGGCGAATTGAAGACCGCAGTCTTCAAGACCAAGCAGACCGCCGACGAAATTCTTCGCGGGCTCGAACACAACGAGTTCATCGCCCATTTCCAGCCGCAGTTCTGCCCGCGTTCGCTCGATATCATCGGCGTCGAGGCGCTGGCGCGCTGGGATCACCCGACGAAGGGACTGCTTGGGCCCCATACCTTCCTCAAGACCGCCGAAGACATCAATGTCGTCGCCGCGATCGACCAGGCGATCCTGGAACAGGCGCTGTTCCAGATCTACCGATGGGAGGCCGCGGGCATCCATATCCCGAAGGTCTCGGTCAATCTTTCCTATGCGCGGCTGCACGACGAAAACCTGATCGATCGTCTCGAACAGCTGCAGATCCCGGCCGGGCGCCTCTCGTTCGAACTGCTGGAATCGATCTCCTTCGACGAAAGCGACATGACGGTGCTGTCGAACATTCGCCGGATCAAGGAACTGGGCATCGACATCGAGATCGACGACTTCGGCACCGGCTACGCCTCGATCGTCAGCCTGTTGAAGCTGACGCCGCGGCGGTTGAAGATCGACCGTCAGCTGGTCCTGCCGATCCTCAAGTCCCCGGCCGAAAAACGCCTGGTCGAATCGATCATCGATATTGGCATCTCCCTCGGCATTGACGTGATCGCCGAAGGCGTCGAGACCTTGGAACACGCCCACATGTTGAAGGAGCTTGGATGCTACGGGCTGCAGGGCTACGCCTTCGCCCGCCCGATGAACGCCAACGATCTTGCAACCTTCGCCTTCGAGCGCCGCTGGCTCGCAGCCTGAGGCGCGCTTTCCCCTTGAGCTAAAAAGCACGGGTGCGTGCATTTTTCGCACACTCAAGGCTTGGCAGTCCCGCCGCGAATCGCCATAAAAACAATTGCCTGCCTCCGCAAAAGCGGACCTGGCGGCATCATTTGCGACAGTCGCTGGCGCGACCGTCCTCCAGGGCCTCTAGGGCGTCCCGCTTCAAGTGACATCACCGAAAGCGGACAAGATGCTCTAGAATCAAAATCCTAGGGTATCCTTCGCGCGTTTGTCTGAACGCGCAGCGCCCTGGTGCCCGCCCTCCATGAGAACCGAACGAAGGGAACGGTACGATCGAATACGCGGGAAAATTGCTTTCTGTCTTCATCCTCGCCCCATTTGCGGGAAGCCTCCTTGCAATCTTCTTTCCGCCCGAACAGCGCGGCGCGACAGCCTGGTTCGCCGGCGCGATCGCGCTCCTGTGTTTCCTCGTCGCGGCCGGTCTCTATCCCTTCGTCACCTCTGGTGGCGTGCTGCGCTACGATATCGCCTGGTTGCCCGAGTTCGGCCTCAACTTCACGCTCCGCATGGACGGGTTCGCCTGGCTCTTCACGGTGCTCGTCACCGCGATCGGCGTGCTCGTGGTGCTCTATGCGCGCTACTACATGGCCGCCGAGGATCCGGTGCCGCGCTTCCTGTCGCTGTTTCTCGCCTTCATGGGCTCGATGCTCGGCGTGGTGCTTTCGGGCAATCTGATCCTGCTCGCCGTCTTCTGGGAACTGACGAGCATCGTCTCGTTCCTGCTGATCGGCTACTGGCACCACAATGCGCACGCCCGCGACGGCGCCCGCATGGCGCTGACCGTCACCGGCACCGGCGGCCTTTGCATGCTCGTCGGTTTTCTGATCATCGGCCGCATCATCGGCAGCTATGATCTCGACGTCGTTCTGGCCTCGGGCGACGCGATCCGCAACTCGCCGCTCTATATCCCGGTTCTGATCCTGGTCCTGCTCGGGGCGCTGACGAAGAGCGCGCAGTTTCCGTTCCATTTCTGGCTGCCACACGCCATGGCCGCGCCGACGCCGGTCTCGGCCTATCTGCATTCGGCGACCATGGTGAAGGCCGGCGTCTTCCTGCTTGTGCGCCTGTGGCCGGTCCTGGCCGGCACCGAGGCCTGGTTCTGGATCGTCGGTCTCGCCGGCCTGTCGACGCTGCTGCTCGGAGCCTATTTCGCGATCTTCCAGCAGGACCTCAAAGGCCTGCTTGCCTATTCCACCATCAGCCATCTCGGCCTGATCACCGTGCTCTTGAGCCTCGGCAGCCCGCTTGCCGCCGTCGCCGCCGTGTTCCACATCGTCAACCACGCCACCTTCAAGGCATCGCTGTTCATGGCGGCCGGCATCATCGACCACGAGACCGGGACGCGCGACATGCGCAAGCTCGGCGGGCTGATCCGCTACATGCCCGGAACCGCCGTTCTCGCCATGGTCGCAAGCGCCGCCATGGCCGGCGTGCCGCTCTTGAACGGTTTCATCTCCAAGGAAATGTTCTTCGCCGAAGCAATCGAGACCCATCAGGCCAACATTCTCGACACGATGACGCCTTATGTCGCGACGCTCGCCGGCATGTTTGCGGTGACCTATTCGCTGCGCTTCATCCACAGCGTCTTCTTCGGCAAGACGCCTGAGGACATGCCGAAGATACCGCACGAGCCGCCGCGCTGGATGCGCGCGCCGATCGAGTTCCTGGTGCTCGCCTGCCTCGTGGTCGGGATCATTCCGGCGATCACCATCGGCCCCTTCCTGCACACGGCAATCGTGTCGATCCTCGGCGCCAGCGCGCCCTATTACAGCCTGTCCGTCTGGCATGGCTGGAACCTGCCGCTGATCATGAGCTTCGTGGCGCTCGCCGGCGGCATCGGCCTCTATTTCCTGATGCGCAACTATCTCGCCACCAGCGTCGAGGGGCCGCCGATCTTCCGGCTTTTGCACGGCCAGCGCATCTTCGAGCGCGTTCTGGTGACGCTGTCATGGAAGTGGGCGCGCGCGCTCGAGCAGAATCTCGGCACCCGACGGCTGCAGCCGCAGATGCGCTTCCTCGTCTTCATCGCCGTTGCCGCCGGCGCGTTGCCCTTGCTTATCACCCATTTCGAGCTGCCGCCGCTTCTCGTGCGCAGCATCGACCCGGCTTTCGCGCTCATCTGGGCCGTCGGCACCGCCTGCGCCATCGGCGCGGCAATCCTTGCAAAGTTCCATCGGCTGGCCGCACTCGTGCTGCTTGGCGGCGCCGGTCTTTCGACCTGCCTCACCTTCGTCTGGCTCTCGGCCCCGGACCTTGCGGTGACGCAGCTGCTCGTCGAGATCGTCACCACGGTGCTCATCCTGCTCGGCCTGCGCTGGCTGCCGAAACGCATCGAGGACACGCAGGAGAACGAACTCCTGTCTCTGAGAGTTCGCTTCCGCCGCCTGCGCGACTTCCTGCTCGCCGTCACCGCCGGTGGCGGCGTGGCGCTGATCGCCTATACGATGATGACCCGTCCCCTGCCCGAGACCATCTCCAGCTATTTCCTCGAGCGCGCCTACAAGGAAGGCGGCGGCACCAACGTCGTCAACGTCATCCTCGTCGACTTCCGCGGCTTCGACACCCTTGGAGAAATCGCGGTGCTGGCGATCGTAGCACTCACGGTCTTCGCCCTGCTCCTGCGGTTCCGCCCCCAGGCCGACAGCCTGGAAGCGCCAGAACAGCAGCGCGTCCAGAACGCCTTCGACGACGACCACCCGGATCGCAGCAAGGGCGACAGCGTCGCCGAATACCTCTTCGTTCCCTCTGTCATCATGCGCTGGATGTTCCCGGTCATCGGCATGCTCGCCGCCTATCTGTTCCTGCGCGGCCATGACCTGCCCGGCGGCGGCTTTGCCGCGGGGATCGCGATGTCGATCGGCTTCATCCTGCAATACATGTCCGGCGGAACGCGCTGGGTCGAGGAGCGGCTGCGCATCCATCCGCTGCGCTGGATGAGCATCGGGCTCCTGGTCGCCACCGCGACCGGGGTCGGCTCGTGGCTGTTCGGCTACCCGTTCCTGACCTCGCACGCGCAGTACGTCACGTTGCCGATCGTCGGCAAGTTCCCGCTGGCGAGCGCCCTGTTCTTCGATCTCGGCGTCTTCTCGCTGGTGCTCGGCGCCACCGTGCTGATCTTGATCGCGCTTGCCCACCAATCGATCCGCGCACCGCGTGCGCATCAACGGGCCATGCGCGCCGGCAAGGAGGCACGCTGATGGAGCTCATCTTGTCCGTTGCGATCGGCGTACTGACCGCCTCCGGCGTCTACCTGCTGCTTCGCCCGCGCACCTATCAGGTGATCATCGGGCTCTCGCTGCTCTCCTATGCGGTGAACCTCTTCATCTTCGGCATGGGTCGTCTTCGCGTCAACGCGCCTCCGGTTCTGGAACCCGGCGGTGTCGGCGACCTCAGCCGCTACACCGATCCGGTGCCGCAGGCTCTCGTCCTCACCGCCATCGTCATCGGCTTTGCCATGACGGCGCTCTTCCTCGTCGTGCTGCTCGCCTCGCGCGGCTTCACCGGCACGGACCACGTCGACGGCCGGGAGCAGCGCCATGACTGAATGGACGCACCACCTCTTGATCCTGCCGATCCTTTTGCCGCTGGTCGTCGGCGCGGCGATGATCCCGATCGACGAGCGCAACCGCTCGCTCAAGGGCATCATGGGCTTCGTCTCGACGCTTGCGCTCTTCATCCTCTCAATCGTGCTGATGCGCATGGCCTCGTCGGGCGAAGCGTCCAACGTCTATCAGCTCGGCAACTGGCCGGCCCCCTTCGGCATCGTGCTGGTGCTCGATCGCCTGTCGGCTCTGATGCTGTGCCTGACCAGCGGTCTGGCGCTGGCGGCCCAGACCTACTCGATCGCCCGCTGGCACACAGCCGGCCATCACTTCCATTCGCTGTTCCAGCTGCTGATCGCCGGCCTTAACGGTTCGTTCCTGACCGGCGACCTCTTCAATCTCTTCGTCTTCTTCGAGATGATGCTGGCCGCGTCCTATGGCCTGTTGCTGCACGGCTCCGGACCGCTCCGCGTCAAGGCGGGGCTGCACTACGTGGCGATCAACCTTGCGGCATCGTCGCTGTTCCTGATCGGCGTCAGCCTGATCTACGGCGCGACCGGCACGCTCAACATGGCCGACCTCTCGGTGAAACTGGCGACGCTTTCGCCAAACGACCGCCAGATGGTCGAAGTCGGCGCCGGGGTACTCGGCGTCGCCTTCCTGGTGAAGGCCGGCATGTGGCCCTTGAGTTTCTGGCTGCCGACCGCCTATTCGGCGGCAACGCCGCCCGTCGCCGCGGTCTTTGCGATCCTGACCAAGGTCGGCATCTACGTCATCCTGCGGCTGTCGCTGCTGGTGTTCGGCGCAGGTGCCGGAGCCTCGGCGGGCTTCGGGCAGCCGGTGCTTCTTGCCGGCGGATTGCTCACCATCGCCTTCGGCGCGATCGGCGTGCTCGCCTCCCAGGCGATGGGCCGTCTTGCTGCCTATTCGGTGCTCGTCTCGTCAGGCACCCTGCTTGCCGCCATCGGCCTCGGCCACGCGAGCATGATCGCCGGTGCGCTGTTTTATCTGGTCAGCTCGACGCTGACGATCTCGGCCTTCTTCCTCCTGATCGAGCTGGTCGAGCGTGGCCGTGACGCCGGCGCCGACGTTCTCGCGGTGACGATGGAAGCCTATGGCGATGCCGACGAGGACGAAGAGGAAGAAGAGGCGGGCTCCGCCATCCCCGGCACCATGGCCATCCTTGGGCTTTGCTTCTGCCTGTGCGCGCTGCTCCTTGCCGGCCTGCCGCCGCTCTCGGGCTTCGTCGCCAAGTTTGCGATCCTTGGCGGGCTCTTCGGCCTGTCGGGCGGAGATGCCGCTCCGGCAATTTCTGCCGCCGACTGGACCTATGTGACGCTGCTGATCGTCTCCGGTCTCGCCGCGATGATCGCCATGAACCGCGTCGGCATCCGCACCTTCTGGGCGTCGATCGAAAACACGGTTCCGCGCGTCGTCGTCATCGAAATAACACCGGTGGCGGTGCTGCTGGCCGCCTGCATCTTCCTGAGCCTCCAGGCCGGGCCGATCATGGGCTACATGCAGGCGACCGCGGATTCACTGATGAACCCGGCAGGCTATGCCGAACGCGTGCTCAACGCACCCAGGGCGGGAGGCTGATCGCCGATGCGCACCTGGTTCCCCTATCCGCTCCTGACCGTCGCCCTGCTCTTCGTCTGGCTGCTGCTCAATCAATCCATCGCCCCCGGCACCGTCGTCATGGGTACGCTGCTTGCGACCGGCCTTGGCTGGGTGACGCTGAAGCTCAGCCCCTTGCGCTCGCATCCGCGCCGGATCCTCTTTGCCGTGCGCTTCGGCTTCACGGTGGCGCTTGATGTCATCCGGTCCAACCTCGCGGTTGCCGGCGTCATCCTGCGCGCGCGGCGCCGGCCGCCGAGTTCCGGCTTCCTGACCGTCGACCTCGACCTAGAGGACGAAAATGCCTTGGCGCTGCTTGCCTGCGTCATGACGGCGACACCCGGAACCGCCTGGCTCGAATACGACCGTCTGCGAAAATCCCTGCTTTTCCACGTGCTCGACATGGAGAACGAGGACGTCTGGATCCAGACGGTCAAGCGCTACGAAGCCGCCCTGAAGGAGATTTTCGGATGATGGAACTCTCGATCATCTGGTCGCTGCTGATCGCCCAGATCATGATCGGCCTGGCGATGGCCTTGGCCTTCTACCGCATGGTCAGGGGGCCGCGCGCCCAGGACCGCATCCTCGGCCTCGACACGCTCTACATCAACGCCATGCTGATGCTTCTGACCTTTGGTATCCGTACCGCCAATTCGCTCTATTTCGAGTCGGCGTTGATCGTCGCGCTCATCGGCTTCGTCTCGTCGATCGCCTTTGGCAAGTTCCTGATGCGCGGGGAGATCATCGAATGAGCCACCTCACCGACCTTCCCGTCTGGGCGGGCGTACTCGTCTGCGGTCTGACGCTTGTCGGAGCCGCCATCGCGCTCATCGGCGCGACAGGCCTGCTCCGTCTTTCCAACTTCTACGAACGCCTGCACGCGCCGACGCTGGCAACCAGTGGCGGCGTGCTTTTGATCAGCATCGCCTCGATCATCTGTTTCGCCGTGCTCCAGAGCCGCTGGGTGTTCCACGAGATCCTGATCATCGTTTTCGTCGTCGTCACGACGCCGGTGACGCTGATGCTGCTCGGGCAGGCCGCCCTTTATCGCGACCGCGTCGAAGAACAGCGCGGCGTCCCGCTCAAGCAGCGCCCGCCGCGCGAAGACCCGGCCGAGCAAGAATAAGCCACTGGCAGCGCCGACGCCTTACTCGCCGCGTCCGCGGAACCGCCTTTGATAGGCCGGATCGTAGAGCGAGCTTTCCCGGAAATCCGTGGCCGCGAGACCGGGGCCGACAAAGATCAGCGCCGTTCGCTCGATCGGCTCTTCCGCCACCTTCGCGGCGATGTCGGAAAGCGTTCCGCGCACCACGCGCTCATCCGGCCAGGACGCCTTGACGACGATCGCGACCGGACAATCCGCGCCATAGAGTGGCGTCAGTTCCTCGACCACCTGCTTAAGCGCATGGATGGCGAGATGGATCGCCAGCGTCGATCCGGTCGCGCCAAAGGCTGCGAGCGTTTCCGCGTTCGGCATCGGCGAGGCACGACCCGAAACGCGGGTCAGCACCAGGCTCTGGGCGACCGCCGGAATGGTCAGTTCGCGGCCAAGCGCCGAGGCGGCCGCGGCAAAGGACGGCACGCCCGGTGTCATCGTATAGGAAATGCCGTGCTTCTCGAGCCTTCGGATCTGCTCGGCAACGGCGCTCCAGACCGACAGATCGCCGGAATGAAGGCGCGCCACATCCAAGCCGTCGGCCTCTGCCTTGAGATATTCAGCCTCGATCTCGTCAAGCGACATCGGCGCGGTGTCGACGATGCGGGCGCCGGGCGGGCAATATTGCAGGAGTTCCGGCGAAACGATCGAGCCGGCATAGAGGCAGACCGGGCAGCGCCCGATCAGGTCGCGTCCTCGCACCGTGATCAGATCTGCGGCCCCCGGGCCCGCGCCGATGAAATGTACCGTCATTTGCCACTCTCACTTTTCGCTTTGGCACCGTTGCCGACGCAAATTTCTTCAGTCTTCTGCTGGTCCTGCTCTCTTGCCCCCTAGGCAATGCCGGACCCAAAACCGCTTCACACTTTTGCCGGTATCGCTCTCTCGTTCCGACGCAATCCCGAACGCAAAACCGCTTCGCACTTTTGCTGGTATTGCTTCAGCTCTTCGTCCACGACCACTGCGTCACCGGCATGGCCGGTCGCCAGCCGGTCATCGCGCCGACCGGTCCGGCTCTCGCGATATCGATGCGGATCAGCGAACCGCCGAGCCGCGCATGATGATCGAGCAGCACCGCTTCCATGTCCGTCGTCACCGCATTGGCGACCAGTCGGCCGCCGGGCTTCAGCGCTGCGACTGCCGCGCCCATCACGCCTGCTTCGCTGCCCCCGCCGCCGATGAAGATTGCGTCCGGCTCAGGCAGGCCGGCGAGCGCCGCCGGCGCCTCGCCCTCCACCACCGTCAGCCCCGGCACGCCGAACATCGTGGCGTTGCGTCCGATGCGCGCCGCACGCTCCGGCTCGACCTCAATGGTGATCGCCTGCATCGTCGGATCGGCGAGCATCCACTCAATGCCGATCGAGCCCGAGCCGCCGCCGATATCCCAGAGCAGCTCGCCCTTGCGCGGCGCAAGTGCTGACAGCGTCAGCGCCCGCACTTCGCGCTTGGTGATCTGCCCGTCATGCTCGAACAGCGCATCGTCGCGGCCGGCCGCAAGTGGCAGGATGCGCGCACCCTCGTCGGCCGTCACCTCGATGGCGCAGACGTTCAAGGGGTGGACGAGGCCGAGCATGAAGCGCGAGGCGATCTGCGTCGTCACCCGTTCGCCGGCGCCGCCAAGCGCTTCGAGCACCGTCAGCCGCGACTGGCCGAAGCCGCTTGAAACCAAGAGCTCGGCGAGATCCCTCGGACCCGCGCCATCGGACGTCAGAGTCAGCACGCGCGCCCCTGGATGCAAGTGCGGCCGGACCAGATCGAGCGGGCGGCCGTGCACCGAGACCAGTGTCGCCTCCTGCAGCGCCCAGCCGAGCCGTGAGGCCGCAAGGCTGATCGAGGACGGGGCTGGAAGTGTGCGGATTTCGGCGGACGCGATGCGCCGTGCGAGCGTAACGCCGACGCCGAAGAAGAACGGATCGCCCGAGGCCAGCACCACCACGGGGCTGCCGCGGCGGTCGACGATTTCCACCACCGAGCGCTCGAGCGGGCTCTGCCAATTGTGGGCCTCCCCCGTGATGAGGGGGGCAGCCAGCTCCAGATGGCGATGGCCGCCATAGACCACCGGCGCCTCGGCAATCAGACGCTTGGCCTCGTCGCCCAGACCCGCTACACCGTCCTCACCGATACCGATAACGGTCAGCCAAGGGGAAACGATGGCGGATTCGCTGTTCGACACGTCAGCCATGGAAAAACCTCGCATTCTGATATTGGGCGGTACCACCGAAGCGCGCGAACTGGCGCGTCGCCTGGCCGAAGACAGCCGATTTGACACCGTAATTTCGCTCGCCGGTCGCACCGCCGATCCGAAGCCGCAGCCGGCCAAGACCCGCATCGGCGGCTTCGGCGGCGCCGAGGGTCTGGCGCACTTCCTCAGCGACGAAGAGATCGCGCTGCTGGTCGATGCGACCCATCCCTTCGCCGCGCGCATATCCCACAATGCTACTGAGGCGGCGCAGCGAACCGGCACCAGGCTGCTCGCGCTTCGCCGCCCGGAATGGCAACCGGAACCCGGCGATCGCTGGACGTCTGTCGAGAGCGTTGCCGAGGCCGTCCATGCGCTGGGCACGGCCCCGCGCCGCGTGTTTCTCGCCATCGGCCGGCAGGAGGCATTCCACTTCGAGGCGGCCCCCCAGCACAGCTACATCATCCGCAGCGTCGATCCGGTGACGCCGCCGCTCAATCTTCCCGACCAGCAGGCGATCCTGGCAACCGGCCCCTTTGCGGAGGCCGATGAAGCCGCGCTGCTCGAGGCGCAAAAAATCGACGTCATCGTCGCCAAGAACAGCGGCGGCAGCGCCACTTACGGCAAGATCGAGGCCGCCCGTCGGCTTGGCATCGAGGTGATCATGGTCGAGCGGCGCAAACCCGCCAACGTGCCTGCAGTCGACACTTGCGACGAGGCGCTCGACCGGATCGCTCACTGGCTTGCCCCGGCATAAAAGCGCGGCGTGTAGACGAGATCAGGCTGACCATCACGCCCAATGATGCGCGTTTCGGCCGAGCCGATGATGACGCAGGTCGCCATATCGGCGCGATTGGCATCGGCCTCGCCAAGCGGCATCACCGTCATGCGTTCGTCTGGCCGTCCGGCGGCCCTGCCGAAGATCACCGGCACCGTCGCCGGCAAAACGCCGCGCAGCACCTCGAAGGCCTCGCCGAGTTGCCAGGGCCGCGCCTTGCTGATCGGATTGTAAAGCGCAATCACCAGTCCCGCTTCCGCCGCCAGCCTCAGCCGCCGGGTGATGACCTCCCAGGGCTTCAGGTTGTCGGACAGCGAGATCGCGCAGAAATCATGGCCGAGCGGCGCGCCGATACGGGCGGCAACGGCGAGCATGGCCGTAACGCCAGGCGTGATGACAAGCTCCACCGACTTCCATTCCTCAGGGCCCTTGTCGATCGCCTCGCAGACGGCCGCCGCCATGGCAAAGACGCCGGGATCGCCGCCCGAGACCATGCAGACCTTCACCCCGGCAGCTGCGCGCGTCAGCGCCACTTGCGCCCGGTCGAGCTCCTCGCGGTTGTCCGAGGCGATGCGCACCTGGTCGGGTCTGAGGTTCAGCCGGTCGAGATAGGGAAAATAGCCGTAGAACTCTTGCGCCGCCGCGACGGCTTCCGCCGTTTCCGGCGTCATCTGCTTGGCGCTGCCCGGGCCGGTGCCGACGACATAGAGCGTGCCGGTCATGGCCTGTCCTTCCACCCGGGTACGAGCACAAGCGAGAAATAGGGCGCGTCGTCGTCGGCCTTCTCGGCAAGCGCGGTCATCGCTCCGTTCTTCATCGTCCCGCGCTCGACATAGACGGCCTGATCGAGGCGGCCGGACGCGGCAAGCGCCCGGCGGATCTTCGGCAGGTTGCGGCCGACCTTCATGATGACGGCGGCTTCGGTGTCCTGAAGGCGGCGGCCAAGCTCGGCCTCGGCCATCGTGCCCGGAAGCACGGACAGCACGTCATCGCCCTGCACCAGCGGCAGGCCGGCGAGCGACCAGCACCCGGACATGGCGGTGATGCCGGGGATCACTTCGACTGGGAAACGGTTGGCGAGCCGCACATGCAGGTGCATGTAGGAGCCATAAAACAGCGGGTCGCCTTCGCTGAGCACAGCCACGGTACGGCCGGCGAGCAGATGCGCCGCCACGGCTTCCGCCGACGCGTTGTAGAAGTCGGTGATCTGGCTCTTGTAGGCGCCGTCGTCCTTGTCGATCTCGGTCGTCACCGGATAATAGAGCGGCAGCTCGACCATATCCGGCTTCAAGAGCCCCTCGACCACGGCGCGGCCATTGCCGCTGCGCCCGGCCTTGGCGAAATAGGCAAGCACGTCGGCTTGCCCAAGCGCCTTCACCGCCTTGACGGTCAAAAGCTCCGGATCGCCCGGGCCGGTTCCAACGCCGATCAGGCGTCCGACACCAGCGCCGCTCACAGGCCTGGCCTCGCGAGCGAATTGAGCGCTGCCGCAGTCATGGCGCTGCCGCCGAGGCGGCCGCGGACGATGGCGAAGGGAACGCCATAGGAATTTTCGGCGAGCGCATCCTTCGATTCCGCCGCACCGACGAAACCGACGGGCATGCCGATGATCGCCGCAGGTTTCGGCGCGCCGTCGCGCAGCATCTCCAGCAGGAAGAACAGCGCCGTCGGCGCGTTGCCGATGGCGACCACCGATCCGGCCAGACGCTCGCTCCAGAGCTTCAGTGCCGCCGCCGACCGGGTGTTGCCGATCTCGGCGGCAAGCCCGGGCGTGCGCGGGTCGCGCAACGTGCAGATCACCTCGTTGCCGGCAGGAAGGCGGGCGCGGGTAACCCCGTGCACGACCATTTCGGCATCACAGAGGATCGGCGCGCCGGCCTTGAGCGCTGCGCGGGCCGAGCTCACGAAATCGGGAGAAAAGACGAACTGCCTGGTTGCCTCGACCGAGCCGCAGGCATGCACCATGCGCACGGCGAGATCCGCTTCCTCTTCGGAAAAACCCGAGAGATCGGCCTCGGCGCGGATGATGGCGAAGGAACGCTCGTAGATGGCGTTGCCATCGCGAATGTAATCATACTCAGGCATGTCTATCCCTGTTCGAACGCTGCCGAGACGCGCGCAGCTCCGAGCCGTGTAAGACAGGACTGCGCCGATTCGCCAGCGTCTTTGTTTTGCCGCACCAGCCGACCGAGCCGGGCCAGCGCAGTTATCATTCCATTGTCATCGGTGTAGGCGCTTGGCAAGTCGTTGGCAGCCCCATTTACGACAAGCCCGTATCCTGATGGCGCACCAATCAGCGTCAGTTCCGACGGCTTCGGCCGGGCGCAGCCCTTGGCGCAGCCCGAGAGATGCACGGTCAGCGACCCATCGAGCAGTTCGGGCGCCAGTTCGACAAGGCGCTCAGCCATGCCCTTGGTCTCCATTCCGGCGGAAGCACAACCCTTGCTGCCGGCGCAGGTGGCGATCGCATTGCGCGGGTCGTCTTCAGCGATGCGAAAGCCGTGGGCTGCCGCCAGACTCTGGGCGATGGCCGCCGCTTCGTGGGCGAGGCCGAGCACAAACAAGGCGTGCCCCGGCGCAAGCCGGATCGACGTGGCGCCAAGCTCCTCAATTTGATGGAGAAAGGGCGCAAGCGCGGAGGCTTCCACCTGGGCGAAGGCAAGGCCGAGGCCGAGAACGACGCCCCCATCGCCCAAGGTGTGAATGCCCGGGATCGATACTTCTGGAACACGACGGGCCAACTGGGGCTCGATCGCGGCAACGCAGCGACAAAGTTCACGGATTTCAACGGGGTCCAGATCGCGTCCGCGCGCCGCCGGTCCGAGCGTCGAGAGCTTCTGGAGAACCACCATCAGTGCCGGCACCAGCGCGTCAGCCGCGAGCTTCCCTACGATGACTGCCCTCGACGCCGTTCCGCCGAGCGACAGCAGCCATTCGCCGCCCGCCGAGGTCGTTAGTGCCTGAAGGCGAATGTCGGCGACAACACCGCCAAGGCCGAAGCGGCCGCCGCCGTCGATCACGACCGATAGCTTGGGTGCTAGTTTCAACGCGGGCCGTTGCGCCCGCAAAGCCTCGCCAAGGGCTGTCGCGATCGGTCGTGGATCGGCGATCTCCGACGGATCGATCCCGGCAAGAGGCGGCACTTCGATGGCAAGGCCCTCGGCAATGATGATGTCGGCATCGCCGATCGCCTGCGCCAGTCCGGGCACCGTTGCGACAGTCAAGCCGCGAAGCTGCAGGTTTCCGCGTGCGGTGATCTCGATAATGCCGTTGCCGAAAGTTTCGGCGGCAGCCGCCAGCGCAATGACCTTGGGAATGGTCAGGCTGTCGTCGTCGGGCCTGAGCCGCACCAGCAACCCGTCGCCGGTCTGCATGGGCGCAGCGAGCGACGGACAGGCGCCGCGCCGCATCGCGGCGCTGGTACCGGGTTCCCCGGTCGATGGAAGGGCGCAGTTGGTCATCAGATCCGTCATCGCTTCGGCTCTCTTCAGGGAAGACGCCTCAGCAAAGGCTATAACACAGTGGCAAACCTTGAGTGAGATCAAACACGACGCGGGTCGCCACCGTCCTATTCGTCGAAATCAACGCCCTTGCGCAGCAGGTAGATGTCCATGATCCAGCCCATCCGTTCGCGCGCTGCCGCCCGGGTTTCAAGGATGCGGTCCTTGACATCGGCAAGACGGCCGGAAATGACGATTTCATCCGGCGTGCCGAGATAGGCACCCCAGTAGATCCAGGCATCCGGGTCGTCGATGCGCTGGAACGCCTGCTCGCCGTCGAGCATGACGACGGACGTCTGGCTCTTTTCGGGAAAACTCTCGTGCAGCCGGCGTCCGGTGGTGATCTCGACCGGCTTGCCGACCAGGTTCAAGGGAATGCGATGGCTGGCGCAGAGCGTCTGCAGGCTGGTGATGCCGGGCAGGACATCATACTCGAAGGCGACCTGACCGCGCGCCCTGACGCGCTCGATGATGCGGATGGTGCTGTCATAGAGCATCGGATCGCCCCAGACGAGAAACGCGCCGACCCCTTCCTCGCCCAGTTCCTCCGACAGAAGCCCTTCGTAGATTGTGGCGATCCGGGCGTGCCAGTCGTCAACGCTGCCGTCATAGCTGACGCCCTCCGTGCGGCGCACCGGCACGGCAAATTCGACGGTGCGGCTGTCGCTTCGCGTGACATAGCGAGCGCAGATCTCGCGGCGCACCTCGGCAAGCTCGGTCTTGTTCGCACCCTTGGTCGGAATGAACAGAACGTCGGCGCGGTTGAGCGCATTGATCGCCTGCACGGTCATATGTTCAGGATTGCCCGAACCGATGCCGATGATCAGAATTTTGCGCATGCCCTCGCCTCCGCCTTCGTTGGTCTGGCGTCTTAGGCGCTTCGCTGTCGAGCGCGCAAGCTCTTCGCGCGACAGCGGCTCCGCCACGAGCGTCAAGCAGACCTCAGTCGGTCTCCGTCAGAGCCGGATTTTCAGGCAGACGCCAGTCGATCGGGTCAAAGCCCTTGCCTTCGAGGAAGGCATTGGCCTGGGAAAAATGCCGGCAACCGAGAAAACCGGCGTGAGCCGACAGCGGCGACGGGTGCGGAGCGCGCAACACCAGATGGCGCGCCCGGTCGACGAAGGCGGCCTTCTTCTGCGCATAGGAACCCCAGAGCATGAAGACAACGGGATGATCCGCCTCGTTCACGGCGCGGATGATCGCATCGGTGAACTTCTCCCAGCCGCGCCCCTGATGCGAAGCGGCGTTGCCGCGCTCGACCGTCAGCACGCTGTTGAGCAGCAACACGCCCTGCTTCGCCCAGCTCTCGAGGAAGCCGTGCCTGGCCGGCGGAATGCCGAGATCACTGTTCAGTTCCTTGTAGATGTTGACGAGCGACGGTGGCGTGCGCACGCCCGGGCGCACGCTGAAGCAGAGCCCATGCGCCTGGCCGTCGCCGTGATAGGGGTCCTGCCCGAGGATGACGACGCGCACCCCATCAAGCGGTGTCAGGTCGAGCGCACGGAAATACTCAGTGCCCCGCGGAAAGATCTGCCGGCCTTCGTTTTTCTGGGCAACGAGGAACTGCTTGAGATCGGCCATGTAGGCGCTCGCAAATTCCAGCGCGAGCGCTGCCTTCCAGCTCTCTTCGAGCTTGATCGCCGTGTCCATCATCCCTCCGGTCGGTCACTATTCTTCAAGGCCCGCAATTTAGGCCGACCGATCGTTATCACAAGCCCTATCGGCGCCAGCTCCCGTCTGGTGCACTGCTTTTCACGGAGCGTATCGACGCGCCTGCCGCGCGCCGGCAATAGCCATCGGCAAGAGCATTGTATTTCAACGAATACAGCGGTAATCAGGAGGCGATAACGTTGTATCCTAAGAGATATCACGCTTCGTTGGAGGGAAATCGATGATCAAGAGAAGAGACTGGCTGAAGGGCCTGGTGCTGGCGCTCGGCCTCGCATGGGCCGGCAGCACCGTTCTGCCGGCGTCCGCGCAGGCCGAAGAGAAGGTAACCGTGTTTGCGGCCGCGAGCCTCAAGAACGCGCTCGATGCGATCAACGCCGAGTGGCAGAAGGAAAGCGGCAAGGAAACGACCGTTTCCTATGCGGCCAGCTCGGCTCTCGCCAAGCAGGTCGAGCAGGGCGCGCCGGCCGACGTCTTCATCTCCGCTGACCTTGCCTGGATGGATTATCTCGCTGAAAAGAAGCTGATCAAGGACGACACCCGCGCGAACCTGCTCGGCAACCGCATCGTGCTCGTCTCCGGCAAGCAGGACGCCGCCCCGGTCGAGATCAAGCAGGGCTTCGATCTCGCTACCGTTCTCGGTGACGGTCGTCTCGCGATGGGCGCTGTCGATTCCGTTCCGGCCGGCAAATACGGCAAGGCGGCGCTTGAAAAGCTCGGCGCCTGGAAGGCTGTGGAGCCCAAGGTCGCGGGCGCTGAAAGCGTGCGCGCCGCCCTCCTCCTCGTATCGCGCGGCGAAGCACCCTATGGCATCGTCTACCAGACCGACGCGGCCGCCGATCCGGGTGTGAAGGTTGTCGGTACCTTCCCGGAAGACAGCCACCCGCCGATCATCTACCCGATCGCGATCACGGCCGAGAGCAAGAGCCCGGATGCCGCCGCCTATGTCGAGTTTGTCAAGTCGGCGAAGGCCGCTGCCGTTTTCGAAAAGCAGGGCTTCACAGTCCTGAAGTAAATGGCCTGAAATCACGTCGGATCTCGGCTGTCCAGAGACAGGCGAAGCATCTATCGTGACGCGTCGCCCGTGCCCAAACACGGGCGACGCGAATATTTGGCGGAGGCAGCCCTCGGGCCGGCCTCGCATCGAGGGAGCACCATCTGTTGGACTGGCTTGCAGTGAGCGACGCGGAATGGACGGCGATCCTTCTGAGCCTGCGCGTTGCAACCGTCGCGATGATCTGCAGCCTGCCCTTTGCCCTTGCCGTCGCCATGCTGCTCGCCCGCGGGCGCTTCTGGGGCAAGACGCTACTCAATGGCCTCGTGCACCTGCCGCTGATCCTGCCGCCCGTCGTCACCGGCTTCCTGCTGCTCTTGCTCTTCGGCCGCCGCGGTCCGCTCGGCGCCTTCTTTGCCGACTATTTCGGCCTGGTCTTTTCCTTCCGCTGGACGGGTGCCGCCCTTGCCTGCGCCGTCATGGCCTTCCCGCTGATGGTGCGCAGCATCCGCCTGTCGATCGAGGCGGTCGACCGCAAGCTCGAGGATGCAGCGACCACGCTTGGCGCCAGTCCGCTCTGGGTGTTCGCCACCGTCACCCTGCCGCTGATCATTCCCGGTATCATTGCCGGCATGATCATTGCCTTCGCCAAGGCCATGGGCGAATTCGGCGCGACCATCACCTTCGTCTCCAACATCCCCGGCGAGACACAGACACTTTCGGCCGCCATCTACACCTTCACCCAGGTACCGGGCGGGGACGCCGGCGCCATGCGGCTGACGATCATTTCGGTCGTCATTTCCATGGCCGCGCTGATCTTTTCCGAACTGCTCGCGACCTTTGCCGCACGCCGGGTGGCGGCCCAATGAGCCTCACCGTCGAAGCCCGCCACCAGCTCGGCGATTTCTCGCTCGATGCCGCCTTCACCTCGGACGGCGGCGTGACGGCGCTTTTCGGACGATCCGGCTCCGGCAAGACCTCGTTGATCAACATCATCGCCGGCCTGATGAAGCCGCAAAGCGGCCGCGTCCTGCTCGACGGCGACGTCATCGCCGACAGCGAGCGAAAGATCTTCACGCCCGTGCATCGCCGCCGCTTCGGCTATGTGTTCCAGGAGGCGCGGCTCTTTCCGCACTTGAGTGTGCACCGCAACCTTGCCTATGGCCGCTGGTTTGCCGGCAAGAGCGGTTCGGGCGGCGACTTTGCCCGCATCGTCGACATGCTTGGTATCGGCCATCTGCTGGAGCGCAGCCCTTCGGCCCTTTCCGGCGGCGAAAAGCAGCGTGTCGCCATCGGCCGTGCGCTCCTGGCAGCGCCCCGCCTGCTTCTGATGGACGAGCCGCTCGCGGCACTCGACGAGGCACGCAAGGCCGAGATCCTACCCTATCTCGAACGGCTGCGCGACGATGCCGGCATCCCGATCGTCTATGTCAGCCACTCCGTCGGCGAAGTGGCGCGGCTGGCAAAACGCGTTGTGGTTCTTGAAAATGGGCAGGTGACCGCATCGGGCGCCGCGGCCGAGGTGCTGAGCGCACCGGCCGCCTCGATTGCCACCGGCCGGCGGGAGGCAGGCGTGGTGCTCGAAGGCATTGTTCAGGCAACGGACGCGGATCACGACCTGACGACCGTCCGGATCGGTGGCGAGACGCTGCGCATCGCCAATGTCGAAGCGCCATCGGGTCGAACGCTCCGACTGCACATCGCCGCACGCGACGTGATGCTCGCGACCAGCCGGCCGCAGGGCATCAGCGCCCTCAACGTGCTTGAAGGAAACATCCTCTCGCTCACCAACGAAGACGATGGCAGTGTCGATGTGCGCATCGACTGCGGCGGCGCGACGATAGCCGCCCGCATCACCCGCTTTTCACGCGACGCGCTTGCCCTTATGCCTGGCAAGACCGTCTACGCCATCATCAAGTCGGTGGCGATCGATCACTAGATCATTGAAGGCGCGCAGTTCCGGACGGAAAGCCGTTTCACACCATTCCTGGAATTGCTTTAATCGTCGTGTGAACCGGCTTCGTCCGTAACCGACGCCGCGTCGCTGCCGCGAACGGTTTCGAGCCAGGCGAGGTCCTCGGCGATCGCGGTCAGCACCCTTTCCTCCATCTCCCGGTAGCGACGGATCAGCGTCTCGCCAAACGGTGTCAGCGCCGCGCCGCCACCCTGCTTGCCGCCGCGCTGCGACTCGACCGAGGGCTCGGTGAACATCCGGTTCAGGGCATCGACCAGCAGCCAGGCACGTCGATAGGACATGTCCATCGCCCGGCCGGCAGCCGAAATCGATCCGGTCTCGCGGATCAGCTCCAAAAGCATGATCTTGCCGCGGCCGAGCCGGTCGGCGGGCGGGAAATCGATGCGAAGAACGGGGCGAAGATCGGGACGGCTTTCACTCATGCGGCGACCATAAAAGCTTGCGTCCAAAACGGGAAGTGCGTCGCATGGAACAAGACCAAGTTTCGCTCGGGGAAGGCAGCCGACAATTGTGCACGGTGGGCGCTCGATGAGTGGCGGCCAGATTGAGGGTCTTGATCTCGTGGCCCTGCCATGCACCGATGGCGCGACACGCCTTCTGAAAGCCCTTCCCATGCCCGGCCCGACACTCGATCCCATAACACCCGACACCACGCTGCCTGCCAAAGCCGACGTCGTCATCGTCGGTGGCGGCATCATCGGCGTCAGCACGGCCCTCTTCCTCGCCGAGCGCGGCATCGATGTCGTGCTCTGCGAAAAGGGCCTGCCGGGTGCCGAGCAGTCGAGCCGCAACTGGGGCTGGGTGCGGGTCATGGGACGCGACGAGCGCGAGATCCCGCTGGCAATCGAAGCGCTGAAGATCTGGGACACGCTCGACGCCCGCGTCAGTGGCGAGACCGGCTTTCGCCGCAGCGGCATCCTCTACATTTCCGAGAACGAACGCGACATCGTCAACCGCGACGCCTGGCTCGCCATGGCCAGGCCCTATGGCGTCGACAGCCGGCAGCTTGGCCCGGACAAAACGGCGGAGGCAATGCCGGGTGCGGCCCTTCGTTATGAAGGCGCGCTCTTCACGCCGAGCGACGGCCGGGCCGAGCCGCAGAAGGCCGTTCCTGCGATCGTCGCCGGTGCCCGTCGCGCCGGCGCCCGCATTCTGACCGGTTGTGCCGTGCGCGGCGTTGAGCGTTCGGGCGGGCGGGTTTCCGCCGTTATTACGGAGAAAGGCCGCATCGAAACGTCGGCCGTGGTCGTGGCCGGCGGTGCCTGGTCCAGGCTTTTCCTGAAAGGTCTCGGCGTAAGGCTGCCGCAACTGAAAGTCCGCAACACGGTGCTCAGGACCGGGCCGGTGTCCGGCGGCCCTGAAGGCGCAGGCGCGACCGCGACCTACGCCTATCGCAAGCGGCTCGACGGCGGCTACACGATTGCCGACGGCGCCGCCAACCTGCATGCAGTCGTGCCCGACAGCTTCGCCTTTTTCCGCGATTTCCAGCCGGCACGAAAGGCCGAGGGCGAGGCTGTGCAGGTCGGCTTCAGCGCCCAGAGCTGGAACGAACTGTTCGAGATCGGGTCCGTCCCGCTCGACCGTCCCGGCGCCTTCGAGCGCCACCGGGTGCTCGATCCCAACCCGGACTCGCGCCGCGCCCTGCACGCGCTTGACGCCGCGGCAAAGGCCTTGCCGTTTCTGCGCGAGACCAAAGTGCAGCAGATCTGGGCCGGCCTGATCGACGTGACACCGGACGCCGTGCCGGTGATTTCGGCGGTCGAGAACGTCCCGGGCCTGATCATCGCCACCGGGTTTTCCGGCCATGGCTTCGGCATCGGACCGGGTGCCGGACACCTCGTCGCCGACCTCGTCACCGGCGTAAGCCCGATCGTCGATCCTGCTCCGTTCCGCCTCTCCCGCTTCCTCGACGGCACGCCGATCACCATCGCACCACCGGTCTGACCGCCTCGCCCGAGAAACCGTCGCGCAAGAAAATTACCGGCAACGACCGGCGGGAAGGCGTGCAACACAACGCTTGGGCGCACTCCCGGCAGGATTCTATCTTTCTTCACGCGCACCGGCTCCCGGACGCCGAAAGACCTTCATAAGCCCCGGAACTCGTGGCAGTCTGTTGGCATCCCGTCGGGAGAGCGGGGCTTTGGAGGAGTGTGCGCAGACCTTGGCAGAGGAGCCATGAGGGTCTCATTGCACGCCTTGGCATAGATCGGTCCAGGTTCTCCCGCTTCACGATTTGGTGCACTGCGCACTCCGGAGGAGGCCGGAAACCGCATGAGCGATCTCGATCGACTTAGCCTGCATGTCCCCGAACCTGCCGTTCGGCCCGGTGGTCAGCCGGATTTCTCCACCGTCAAGATCCCGAAGGCCGGCTCGGTGCCGCGGCCGGAGGTGGATGTCGCGTCCGAAGACATTCGCGACCTCGCCTATTCGATCATCCGCGTCTTGAACCGCGACGGCGAGGCGGTCGGCCCTTGGGCCGGGCTTCTTTCGGACGACGAATTGCTCGCCGGCCTCAAGCACATGATGACGCTGCGCGCCTTCGACGCCCGCATGGTCATGGCCCAGCGCCAGGGCAAGACCTCGTTCTACATGCAGCACCTGGGCGAGGAAGCCGTCAGCTGCGCCTTCCGCAAGGCGCTGACGAAGGGCGACATGAACTTCCCGACCTATCGGCAGGCCGGTCTGCTCATCGCCGACGAATACCCGATGGTCGAGATGATGAACCAGATCTTCTCGAACGAGAGCGATCCGTTGCGCGGACGCCAGCTGCCGATCATGTACTCCTCCAAGGAGCACGGCTTCTTCACCATCTCCGGCAACCTCGCCACCCAATATGTGCAGGCGGTCGGCTGGGCGATGGCCTCAGCCATCAAGAACGACACCAAGATCGCGGCCGCCTGGATCGGCGACGGCTCGACGGCGGAATCGGACTTCCATTCGGCGCTGGTCTTCGCCTCCACCTACAAGGCGCCGGTCATCCTCAACATCGTCAACAATCAGTGGGCGATCTCGACCTTCCAGGGCATTGCCCGGGGCGGTTCCGGCACCTTTGCCGCCCGCGGCCTCGGCTTCGGCATCCCGGCGCTGCGCGTCGACGGCAACGACTATCTCGCCGTCTATGCGGTCGCCAAATGGGCAGCCGAGCGTGCGCGCCGCAACCTCGGCCCGACGCTGATCGAATACGTCACCTACCGCGTCGGCGCCCATTCGACCTCCGACGATCCGAGCGCCTACCGCCCGAAGACGGAATCCGAGGCCTGGCCGCTTGGCGATCCGGTCCTCAGATTGAAGAAGCACCTGATCCTGCGCGGCGCCTGGTCGGAAGAGCGCCATGCGCAGGCGGAAGCCGAGATCACGGACGAGGTCATCCAGGCCCAGAAACAGGCCGAGGGTCATGGCACGCTCCATGCCGGCGGCAAGCCGTCGGTGCGCGACATCTTCGAGGGCGTCTATGCCGAGATGCCGCCGCACATTCGCCGCCAGCGGCAGAAGGCAGGATACTGATATGGCCAGAATGACAATGATCGAAGCCGTGCGCAGCGCCATGGACGTGTCCATGGAGCGCGACGACAATGTCGTCGTCTTCGGCGAGGACGTCGGCTATTTCGGCGGCGTCTTCCGCTGCACGCAAGGCCTCCAGGCGAAGTACGGTAAGACCCGCTGTTTCGACGCGCCGATCAGCGAGAGCGGCATCGTCGGCACGGCGATCGGCATGGCGGCCTACGGGCTGAAACCCTGCGTCGAGATCCAGTTCGCCGACTACATGTACCCCGCCTACGACCAGATCACCCAGGAAGCCGCCCGCATCCGCTACCGCTCGAACGGCGACTTTACCTGCCCGATCGTGCTGCGCATGCCGACCGGCGGCGGCATCTTCGGCGGCCAGACCCACAGCCAGAGCCCGGAAGCGCTCTTCACCCATGTCTGCGGCCTGAAGGTCGTCGTGCCCTCCAACCCCTATGACGCCAAGGGCCTGTTGATCGCCTCGATAGAGGATCCCGACCCGGTGATGTTCCTGGAACCGAAGCGGCTCTACAACGGTCCCTTCGACGGCCATCACGACCGGCCGGTCATCCCCTGGTCGAAACACGATCTCGGCGAAGTGCCGGAGGGCCACTACACGGTTCCGATCGGCAAGGCGGAAGTCCGCCGCCAGGGTTCCGCCGTCACCGTCGTCGCCTATGGCACCATGGTGCATGTGGCGCTGGCCGCAGCCGAGGAAACCGGCATCGACGCCGAGGTGATCGATCTGCGCAGCCTCCTGCCGCTCGATCTCGACACCATCGTCAAGTCGGTCGAAAAGACCGGCCGCTGCGTCGTCGTGCATGAGGCAACTTTGACGTCGGGTTTCGGTGGCGAAATCGCCTCGCTCGTGCAGGAGCACTGCTTCTACCATCTCGAAGCGCCCGTCGTGCGCGTCGCCGGCTGGGACACACCCTACCCGCACGCCCAGGAATGGGACTATTTCCCCGGCCCCGCGCGCGTCGGACGTGCGCTCGTCGAAGTGATGGAGGCCTGAGATGGGCGAATTCGTAATCAAGATGCCCGATGTCGGCGAAGGCGTAGCCGAGGCCGAACTCGTCGAATGGCATGTGAAGCCGGGCGATCCCGTGCGCGAGGACATGGTGCTCGCCGCCGTCATGACCGACAAGGCGACCGTCGAAATCCCTTCGCCCGTCACCGGCACCGTGCTCTGGCTCGGCGCCGAAGTGGGCGACACGGTGGCGGTGAAGGCACCGCTGGTGCGGATCGAAATTTCAGGTGAAGGCGCAACAACGGCCCCCGCCGCCGACGAGCCGGCCGCCAAGGCGGAAGAAAAGCCAGCCGCCAAGGTCGAGGCGCCTGCGCCCGTCGCCAAACCGGCTCAACCGGTCAAGGTCGAGGCCAAGGCCCCGGTCGTAAACGGCGCCCACGCCAACGGCGCGCACCAGCCGGCCGAACGGCTTGAAAAGGCGCTGGCGTCACCCGCCGTGCGCCTGCGCGCCAAGGAGAGCGGTGTCGATCTTCGCCAGGTGACCGGCACCGGTCCTGCCGGCCGCATCACCCATGATGATCTAGACCAGTTCATCGCCCGTGGCGCCCAACCGGTGCTGGCGCCGGCAGGGCTACAGCGAAAAACGGCGGTCGATGAGATCAAGGTCACCGGTCTTCGCCGCCGCATCGCCGAGAAGATGTCGCTTTCGACCTCGCGCATTCCCCACATCACCTATGTGGAAGAGGTCGACATGACCGCGCTTGAGGACCTGCGGACGACCATGAACCGCGACCGCAAGCCCGATCAGCCGAAGCTGACGATCCTGCCCTATCTGATGCGCGCACTGGTGCGTACCATTGCCGACCAGCCGGCCGTCAATGCCACGTTCGACGATGGCCCCGGCATCATCAGCCGTCATCACGCGGTCCATATCGGCATCGCCACCCAGACGCCGGCGGGCCTTACCGTTCCGGTCGTGCGCCACGCCGAAGCGCGCGGGATCTGGGATTGCGCCACCGAACTCAACCGCCTGGCGGAAGCCGCCCGCACCGGTACGGCCACCCGAGACGAACTCACGGGGTCGACGATCACGATCTCGTCGCTCGGAGCACTCGGCGGCATCGTTTCGACGCCCGTGATCAACCACCCGGAAGTGGCGATCGTCGGCGTCAACAAGCTCGCGGTCCGGCCGGTCTGGGACGGCACGCAGTTCGTGCCGCGCAAGATCATGAATCTGTCCTCGAGCTTCGATCATCGCGTCATCGACGGCTGGGACGCGGCGGTGTTCGTACAGCGGCTGAAGACCCTGCTCGAAACGCCGGCGCTGATTTTCGTGGAGGCCTGAGGCGATCATGAAGGAAATTTCCTGCAAGCTGCTCGTCATCGGCGCCGGCCCCGGCGGCTACATCGCAGCGATCCGTGCCGGCCAACTCGGTGTCGACACGGTGATCGTCGAAAAGGCCAAGGCCGGCGGCACCTGCCTCAATGTCGGCTGCATACCTTCGAAGGCGCTGATCCACGCGGCCGAAGAGTTCCACAAACTGCGCAGCGCCGCCTCGGGTCGCAGCCCGCTCGGCCTGTCGCTCGCCAACCCGACCATCGACCTTGCCCGCACCATCGCCTGGAAGGACGGCATCGTCGGCCGGCTGAACGGCGGCGTGATCGGGCTTTTGAAGAAGGCCGGCGTCAAGGCGGTGGTCGGCACAGCCCGCTTCGTCGACGGCAAGACTGTCGATGTCGAGACCGAAACCGGGCTGCAGCGCATCCGCGCCGAAGCGATCGTCATTGCCACCGGCTCCGCACCGGTCGAGCTGCCGGACTTGCCCTTCGGCGGGCCGATCATCTCGTCGACCGAGGCCCTGTCGCTGAAGAGCGTGCCGAAGAGCCTCGCCGTCATCGGCGGCGGCTATATCGGTCTCGAACTCGGCACCGCGTTTGCCAAGCTCGGCAGCCATGTGACGGTGCTCGAAGCGCAGCAGCGCATCCTGCCGCTCTATGACGCCGACCTGACGAAACCGATCGCCAAGCGCCTCGGCGAGCTCGGCATCGAGGTCTTCACTCAGACCGTGGCCAAGAGCTATTCGGCGGAAACAGGCAGTCTTCAGGCCGAGCACAATGGCCGCGCCATCGACGTCGCAGCCGAAAAGGTGCTGGTCACCGTCGGTCGCAAGCCGGTCACCGAAGGCTTCGGCCTCGAAGAGATCGACCTCGACCGTACCGGCCGTTTCATCCGCGTCGACGACCAGTGCCGCACATCGATGCGCGGTATCTATGCGATCGGCGACGTCACCGGCGAACCGATGCTGGCGCACCGCGCCATGGCACAAGGGGAGATGGTGGCGGAGATCGTCGCCGGCCATAAGCGCAGTTGGGACAAACGCTGCATTCCAGCGGTCTGCTTCACCGACCCGGAAATCGTCACCGCGGGCTTGTCGCCCGACGAGGCGCGCGGGAGCGGCATCGAGATCAAGATCGGCCAGTTCCCCTTCCAGGCGAACGGCCGGGCGATGACGACGCTTGCCGAAGACGGTTTCGTGCGCATCGTTGCGCGTGCCGACAACCACCTGGTGCTCGGCATCCAGGCGGTCGGCCACGGCGTGTCGGAACTGTCGGCAAGCTTCAGCCTTGCGATCGAAATGGGCGCGCGGCTGGAAGATATCGCCGGCACGATCCATGCGCATCCGACGCAGTCCGAGGCCTTCCAGGAGTCGGCGCTGAAGGCGCTGAGACACGCGCTGCATATTTGAGGCTGAGGGACGGTTGCGCGCGGAACCGCCCTTCATCCGACCTGCCGACCACCTTCTCCCCGCACGCGGGGAGAAGGACACACGCGGCACCTGCCCGCGCAACATTGCCTCTTGCCGTTTGGGAGAATGACATGAGCAGAACGGATCCGATCGTCATCGTTTCGGCGGCACGCACCCCGATGGGTGCTTTTCAGGGCAGCCTCAAGGATCTGGCCGCCCCGGAAATCGGCGCCATCGCGCTCAAGGCCGCGCTCGAACGCGCCGGTCTTGATGCGGTGGATGAAGTGTTGATGGGCAATGTGCTGCCGGCCGGCATCGGCCAGAACCCGGCACGCCAGGCAGCCCTTGGCGCAGGCCTTGGCAAGGAAACCCCGTCGACGACCGTCTCCAAGGTCTGCGGTTCCGGCATGAAGGCGCTGATGCTCGGCCACGACGCGATCCTTTCGGGCAGCGCCTCGGTGCTTGCTGTCGGTGGCATGGAGTCGATGACCAACGCCCCCTATCTGCTGCCGAAGGCGCGCGGCGGCTTCCGTCTGGGCCATGGCGAGGTGAAGGACCACATGTTCCTCGACGGCCTCGAAGACGCTTATTCCGGCCGGTTGATGGGCACCTATGCGGAGGACACAGCCGAGCACTACCAGTTCTCGCGCACGGACCAGGATGCCTTTGCGCTGCGCTCGCTGGAGCGCGCAACCCGCGCGGCCGAGGATGGCTCCTTTGCCGAGGAAGTCGTGGCAGTCGCTGGGGCCGGCAAACGCCAGACCGCCACTCTCGACCGCGACGAACAGCCGACCAAATCCGATCCGTCAAAGATCCCGAAGCTGAAACCCGCCTTCCGCGACGGCGGCAGCGTGACGGCCGCCAATTCATCGTCGATATCGGACGGGGCAGCGGCGCTGATCCTGATGCGCGCCAGCGAAGCGGAAAAACGCGGGCTGACACCGCTTGCGATCGTCGCCGGTCATGCCGGCCATGCGCAGGAGCCGGCCTGGTTCACGACCGCGCCGATCGGAGCGATCGACAAGCTGCTGGCAAGACTTGCCTGGGAAAAGAGCAGCGTCGGCCTCTATGAGATCAACGAAGCCTTCGCCGTGGTGGCGATGGCCGCGATCCGCGATCTCGGCCTGTCGGACGATATCGTCAACATCAACGGCGGCGCCTGCGCGCTCGGCCACCCGATCGGCGCATCCGGCGCCCGCATTATCGTGACGCTGCTGCACGCCATGCGCGCCAAGGGCGTCAAGCGCGGCATCGCCTCGCTCTGCATCGGCGGCGGCGAAGCGACGGCGGTCGGGCTGGAGTTGTTGCAGTAGCTCACATTTGGATGAGGGAACCTGCGCACGGTTTTCTGTCCGCATACTGCTCGCACTGACGAAAAACGCCGCCGGAGGACCCCGGCGGCGTTTACATCTTCGGCGGGCGATAGGCCCTCGTTCCTCAGCCCATGCGCTCGGAGGCGTAGGAGCCCGGGCTCGGCGGGAAGACCACGACGCGGTTGCCGTTGATGAAGCAGCGGTTGTGGATATGGGCGTGCACGGCGCGCGCCAGCACCTGGCTTTCCACGTCACGGCCGATCGAAACGTAATCTTCCGCACTCTGGGCGTGGGTGATGCGGGCGATGTCCTGCTCGATGATCGGACCTTCGTCGAGGTCGGCGGTGACGTAGTGTGCGGTCGCGCCGATCAGCTTCACGCCACGCTCATAGGCCTGCTTGTAGGGGTTGGCGCCCTTGAACGACGGCAGGAAGGAGTGGTGGATATTGATGATGCGGCCGGACATCTTCTTGCAGAGTGCGTCGGACAGCACCTGCATGTAGCGTGCAAGCACGATCAGCTCCGCGCCGGTCTGGTCGACCAGTTCCAACAGCTGGGCTTCCGCCTTCGGCTTGTTCTCCTTGGTCACCTTGATGCAGTAGAAGGGGATGTCGTGGTTGACGACCACCTTCTGGTAATCGAAGTGGTTGGAGACGACGCCGACGATATCGATCGGCAGCGCGCCGATCTTCCAGCGGTAGAGCAGGTCGTTGAGGCAATGGCCGAAACGCGACACCATGAGCAGCACCTTCATGCGCTCTTCGCTGTCGCGGATCTCGGCGTTCATGTCGAAACGCTTGACGACCGCTTCGAAGCCGGCCTTCAGCTCGTCGAGCGGGGCACCCTCCTGGCTGATGAAGGTGAGCCGCATGAAGAACAGCCCGGTTTCGAGATCGTCGAACTGCGAACTGTCGGAGATGTAACAGCCCTTTTCGGCGAGATAGCCGGTGATCGCGGCGACGATGCCACGGGTGGTCTTGCAGCTGACGTTCAGCACATAGCTTTTCATCGGTAGGTCTCTCGCTCCAGAGGTTTTTCCGGCCCCCCTTATACGGCCAGTCGCACAAAAACTAGCGCGGCCTTCCGGCCGCTGTCGATCCATTCGCGACATCCGTTTGACGGAACCGGCCAGAGGTGACCGGCATCGACCAGCAGAGCGGATAGCTGAGCAGGCAGCGAGCGAGGCGGGGCTCGGTCAACGGGGCGTGCGGTCCGGATGGACGCGGGCAAAGACCTCGATCTCGGCGCAACGCTGATCGATCGCGACGAGCCGCGGACAGGCCGAGAGATCAACCTCCCAGCGCCGGGCGTTGTAGACCTGCGGCACGAGGCAGATATCCGCCATGCTTGGCTGATCGCCATGGCAGAAACGGCCGGTGGCGGGATGATCGAGCAGGCTTTCAAACGCCAGAAGCCCCTCGCCGATGAACTTGCGCATCCAGTTGCGCCGCGCCGCCTCGCCGTCCTCGGCATTGGCCATGAGGTAGGACACGACGCCGAGATTGCAGGTCGGATGGATGTCCATGGCAATCGCGTAGGAGAGTGCGCGCACGCGCTGACGACCAATCGCATCCGCTGGCAGGAAGCCGGTACCGGCGCGCGTTTCGGCGAGATACTCGATGATGGCGAGCGATTGGGTAAACCGCTCGCCATCGATCTCAAGAACGGGCACGAGCCCTTGCGGGTTCAGCGCCAGGTGCTCCGGAGCCTTGTGCGCCTTGGCGAGCAGATCGACCGGCACCGAACGATAGGTTTCGCCAAGGCAATTGAGCGCGATGCGCACCCGATAGCTCGCCGACGATCGCCAGTAGTCGTAAAGGACGGTCTCGCTCATGCTTTCACCCGCATCTGTCTTCGGTCGGTTCAGGCCCGGTCGTAGGCTTCGACGGTCTGCTCGATCGCGCCGAAGATGGAGTGACCGGTCTTGTCCTTCATCTCGATGCGCACGACGTCGCCGGCCCTGAGAAAATGCGTCTTCGGGGCGCCGCCGATGATCGTCTCGATCATCCGGAGTTCGGCGATGCAGGAATAGCCGGCGCCACCCTCTGCGACCGGCTTGCCGGGGCCGCCGTCGAGCTTGTTGGAAACGGTGCCCGAACCGATGATCGTGCCGGTGGAAAGCGGCCGGGTCTTGGCGGCATGCGCGACCAGCTGCGCGAAATCGAAGGTCATGTCGATGCCGGCATTGGCGCGGCCGAAGGGCTTGCCGTTGAGATCGACATGAAGCGGCAGGTGCAGCTTGCCGCCGTCCCAGGCATCGCCCAGTTCGTCCGGAGAAACGGCAACCGGGGAGAAGGCCGACGACGGCTTCGACTGGAAGAAGCCGAAACCCTTGGCAAGCTCGGCCGGGATCAACCCGCGCAGCGACACGTCGTTGACCAGCATGACGAGCTGGATCGCCGCCCGCGCCTCGTCGATCGTGGCACCCATCGGCACGTCGTCGACGATGACGGCAACCTCGCCTTCCATGTCGACGCCGAAGCTTTCGCCGGCAAGCGGGATCGGATCGCGCGGCGCGATGAAGCTGTCGGAACCACCCTGGTACATCAGCGGATCGGTCCAGAAGCTTGAGGGCATCTCGGCGTTTCGGGCCTTGCGGACCAGCTCGACGTGATTGACGTAAGCCGAGCCGTCGGCCCATTGGTAAGCGCGCGGCAACGGCGACAGCGCGTCGTGTTCATGGAACCGGATCGTCGGCTGCGAGCCAGTCTCGATCCCCTCGGCCACGCGCGCAAGCCGCGGGCCCGCATGCGCCCAGTCGTCGAGCGCTGCCTGCAGGGTGCGAGCAATGTGCCCAACCTCGGAGCAGCGGGTGAGATCGCGAGAGACGACCACGAGTTTTCCGTCGCGTGTACTGTCCTTGAGCGTCGCCAGTTTCATGCAGTCCTCCCTCTCAATCTTCTCATTGATCCAGACCGAAGACCGCTTCGCGACCTTCGCGGAATTGTCTTACGCGGACGAATCGTCCGCGATCTTCACAACACGGCCGTCGGCCGCGATCGTCAAGGCGCCCGCCCAGCTTTTGCGGGTCGCCGCAATCCAGTGGGCTTCCGATATCTCTGAGTCATCGGCCGGGATGAGATGATGCAAAACCAGTCGCCCGACATCAGCTGCCGCCGCAATTGCACCCGCCTGTTCGGCAAACGTGTGGCTGGCGAGCAGGTGCTCCTTCAGCCGCGCACCATTGCCGGTGCGCGCCACCAGCCGGTCGACGCCTTCTGCCAGCATCGCCTCGTGAACGAGGATGTCCGCACCCCCCGCGAAACCAGCAAGCGGCGGGAAGTAGGCCGTGTCGGCGGAGAACACGACAGAGCCCTCGGCATGATCGAAACGGAGCGCGAAACAGTCGGTGACCGGCGGATGATCGACCCGCAGCGCCGACAATGTCAGACCGTTCTCCGAAAAGACCTTTCCTTCCGAAAACTCGATCACCTCGACCAGCGCGCGCAGATCGGGCCGGCCCTCGTCGACGATACGGATGTCGATGTCGAAGGCCATCGCCTCAAGGAATCCCCGCCAATAGGCGCCGGTACCGGTGGGGCCGAAGACGCGCACGGGATGGGCAAGCCCTGCCGTCCAGGCCGTGTGGATCAGCGGCCCGAGTTCAAGAACGTGGTCCGAATGCAGGTGGGTGATGATGATGAGATCGAGCGCCTTCAGCGGCACGCCGGCGTCTGTCACCCCGCGGGTGACGCCGAGGCCGCAATCGACGACAACAGTCCGTCCACCGATTTCAAGCAGCGACGAGGTCGGCCACGGGCCGCCCGGCCGGATCGCCGGACCGCCCTTGCTGCCGAGCAAAACGAGGCGTGAACTCAAGACCAATCGCCTTCCGGCGTCCCGTTGAACCGCTTCTTGAGATCGCTCCAGCAGTCGATGTAGTTGTCCTGCAACGTCTCCAGTTCGGCGGCGTAGCGGGTCAGCTGCTGCGGGAAGCGGGTCTCGAACATGAAGGCCATCGTATGGTCGAGCTTCACCGGTTTCAACTCACTGTTCGTCGCTTTGTCGTAGCCCGATGCATCGGGCCCATGCGCCAGCATCATGTTGTGCAGGCTCATGCCACCGGGCACAAAGCCCTCTTCCTTGGCGTCGTAGCGGCCGTAGATCAGCCCCATGAACTCGCTCATGATGTTGCGGTGATACCAGGGCGGGCGGAAGGTGTGCTCGGCCACCATCCAGCGCGGCGGGAAGATGACGAAATCGATGTTCGCCGTGCCCTCTTCGCCCGAAGGCGCGGTCAGCACCGTGAAGATCGACGGATCCGGATGGTCGAAGAGGATCGCGCCAACAGGCGAATAGGTCTTCAGGTCGTATTTGTAGGGCGCGTAGTTGCCGTGCCAAGCGACGACGTCGAGCGGCGAATGGCCAATCTCGGTCACGTGGAAGCCGCCGCACCACTTCACATGCACGCGGCAGGGCGTTTCCTTTTCCTCGAACGCGGCGACAGGCGTCTTGAAGTCGCGCGGATTGGCCAAGCAATTGGCGCCGATCGGGCCGCGGTCGGGCAGCGTGAACTTGGCGCCATAGTTCTCGCAGACGTAACCGCGCCAGACCTTTTCATCGCCGAGCCGCGTCACCTTGAACATGGTGCCGCGCGGCACCAGGCAGATCTCCGAGGGCTCGACGTCCATCCTGCCGAGCTCGGTGAACACCTGGATCGCGCCCATCTCCGGCACGATCAGAAGCTCGCCGTCGGCATTGAAGAAATAGTCGTCGACCATGTCGTCATTGAAGGCATAGGCATGCGCCGCCATGCCCGAATGCGTCGGCGCGTCGCCGGCGGTCGTCATCGTGCGGATGCCCTGAAGGAAGTTCAGCTTTTCCGTCGGCGCCGGCAGCGGGTTCCAGCGCAACTGCCCGAGCGCCAGCGAATGTTCGGCCACATGCGGCGCGGTTTTCCAGTGCGGATAGTCTGTCTTGCTGAAGCGGCCGGTGTGGCGAACGCTCGGGCGGATACGGTAGAGCCAGGAGCGCTCGTTGGTGCCGCGCGGCGCGGTGAAGGGCGAGCCGGACAGCTGTTCGGCATAAAGCCCGTAGGCGCATTTCTGCGGGCTGTTCTGGCCCTGCGGCAGCGCGCCGGGCAGGCTCTCGGTTTCGAAGTCGTTGCCGAAGCCGGGCATGTAATTGAGCGCGTCGGCCCTCTTTGCTTGCGCATCGGCCTCTTTTTCTGCCTTGTCCAGCATCCTCGATCCTCCTCCCATGAGCATCTGGCTTGGCCTCTTGCGGCCGGGCCAATGCCAATCCAACAACCGCCGCAACGCCTCACTCGTGCTGGACGAAATCGTCGCTTTCGGCATATTAGTTACAATCGTAACTATCGATTTTGTAACTATCAAGGAAACACCGATGGCTTCCGGCAACTTCGAGCTCAGTGCCTTCCTGCCCTATCGCCTCAACCGTGCGGCCGAGTTCGTCGCGCTGCGTTTTGCCGCGCAGTACAAGGCGCGCTACCAGCTCACCCGCCCGGAATGGCGCACGCTCGCAGCGCTTGGCAGCACCGGTCGTCCAATGTCGGCGACCGAGGTCGGCGCGCACTCGGCCATGCACAAGACCAAGGTGAGCCGCGCCGTCGCGGCACTTGAAGAGCGGCGCTGGCTGACCCGCAGCGAAAACGAGGGCGATCGCCGTCTTGAGCATCTGCAGCTGACGAAGGCCGGCGCCGGGGCCTATGGCGAACTGACCGCGCTTGCCGCCAGCTACCAGGCCGAGCTGGATGCGCTGATCGGCCCGACCGGCATGCAGGCGCTGGCGGTCGGCCTCGACGCGGTGGAACGCGCCATCGGCAAGCTGGAGAGACGCGACACGGAGCGTTAGATCGTTTCCTTGTTTCCCTGAAACAGTGAAACGATCCAACTCTTTGAAAGAACGCAATTCCGGACGGAAAACCGTTTCACACTTTTCCTGGAATGGCGTTAGCCCTTCATCCGCTCCGGGATCGGCACGCCTTCAAAACTCTTGAGCGTCTCGAGCACGATCGACGTCTTGACGTGCTGCACACTGTCATGCGGCAAGAGCACGTCGTTGACGAAGCGCGAGAGGCCGGCGAGATCCGGGGTGACGACGCGCAGGTGGTAGTCCATCTCGCCCGTCAGCGCGTAGGCCTCCAGAACCTCCGGCAGGCTGGAGACAAGCTTGCCGAAGCGTTTGGCGTTGTCGCGGTTGTGGGTGGCGAGCGTCACCGAGATCACCACCATCAGGTCGAGCCCGAGCTTCTGCCGGTCGATCTGGGCCTGGTATCCGGTGATGTAGCCTTCCGCTTCGAGCCGCGTGCGCCGGCGTGAGCATTGTGACGGCGAAAGCGCGATGCGTTCGGACAGTTCATTGTTGGTCAAATGCCCGTCGCGCTGCAGTTCGCTGAGGATCTTGAGGTCGAAGCCGTCGAGTTGCTCCATTCATGCATCCTTATAAAGTATTTCGCACGTTTCGTGCGGCATCCTGCTCAAATCGCGCAAGAATACAAGCATCATGCATAGGATTTGCGTCATACTCCAGCAAAGTTTGGAAGAACAAGAGGAGACTTCCGATGGGCCCTTTCCCGCATGACGCCCCGCCGGCGACGATTACCGCTGAAAACCCTGCTGGTACCGACGGCTTCGAGTTCGTCGAATTCGCCCATCCGGAACCGGAAAAGCTTGCCGAGCTTTTTGCGCGCATGGGCTATAGCCCCGTCGCCAGGCACAAGAGCAAGAACATCACCGTCTGGCGCCAGGGCGACATCAACTATATCCTGAACGCCGAGCCCGGCTCGCACGCCATGCGCTTCGTCGATGAGCACGGCCCCTGCGCCCCGTCGATGGCCTGGCGCGTCGTCGATGCCAAGCACGCCTTCAACCATGCGGTTTCCAAGGGCGCGATCCCCTACGAAGGCAAGGACAAGTGTCTCGATGTTCCGGCCATCGTCGGCATCGGCGGGTCGCTGCTCTACTTCGTCGAAACCTATGGTGCCAAGGGCTCGGCTTACGAGGCCGAGTTCGAATGGACGGGCGAGCGCAACCCGAAGCCTGAAGGCGTCGGTTTCTACTACTTGGATCACCTGACCCACAACGTCTATCGCGGCAACATGGACAAGTGGTGGGCCTTCTACCGCGAACTGTTCAACTTCACCCAGATCCACTTCTTCGACATCGACGGCCGCATCACCGGCCTCGTCAGCCGGGCAATTACCTCGCCCTGCGGCAAGATCCGCATCCCCTTGAACGAATCCAAGGACGATACGAGCCAGATCGAGGAGTATCTGCGCAAGTACAAGGGCGAAGGCATCCAGCATATCGCCGTCGGCAGCGACGGCATTTATGATGCCACCGACAAGCTGTCGGACAACGGCCTCAAGTTCATGCCGGGCCCGCCGGAAACCTACTACGCCATGTCGCACGACCGGGTGCACGGCCATGACGAACCGATCGAGCGGATGAAGAAGCACGGCATCCTGATCGACGGCGAAGGCGTGGTAAACGGCGGCATGACGAAGATCCTGTTGCAGATCTTCTCGAAAACCGTGATCGGCCCGATCTTCTTCGAGTTTATTCAGCGCAAGGGCGACGAGGGCTTCGGCGAAGGCAACTTCCGCGCCTTGTTCGAATCGATCGAAGCCGACCAGATCCGTCGCGGCGAACTTGGTCCGCAGGCGGCCGAATAGGTCGGGCATCGCACCCGCGACAGACGGCCAGCCATTTCAGCCTTTAGCCTCTCGCCTTCCGGTGAGGGGCTTTTTTTTTACCAGCGGAGGGACTTGCGCACGCCTTTGCGGGCGCGCGCCAAGCAATCGGGGCCTGTTCAGTTCGTCGCCTCGTTGACGACCCGCCAGTTCGGCCGGCCGAGATTGTGCGGCCAGTCGATCACGTCGCGATCGTTGAAGTAGACGACTTCGGCAAGGTTCGGAAACTGCGGATCAGGTGCCGTCGCCGTCTCCATCCACGGCTGCATGTAGGCGGGGCTACCTTCCCAACCAAGTTCGGCGACCCAGATCGGCTTGTTGAACTTCGCGACCAGATCGTAACCAGGCTTCAGCGCTTCGGTGAAGGTCCGGGGCGCCCCATACTCGATCTTGTCGTAAGCCTCGAAACCGAAGACCGAAAGCCCGACGAGATCAACGTAGTCGTCGCCGGGATAATAGGCCTCGAGATTGGGCAGCCCCTTCGGCGACCACATGATCTGCGTTTTCGGTGCCGTCTTGCGCACGATGTCCATGGCGTGCCTGTAGGCCCTGATCCAGTCTTGGGGCTGCCATCCGGCCCAGGAAAACCGGCCGGAGGTATCCTCCATTTCCTGACCCCAGCGCACGATCACCGGGCTCTTCAACTGGGCGATCGTGTCGGCGATCGCCTGCATGTTGGCGTCATATTCCCCCCTCAGCATCCGGTCGCGCAGTTGCTCCGGCGTCAGCTTCCAGCCGAGCGACCAGGACCAGGGCTCGATCGTGATCAGAAGTTTGCGGCCACGCTGAAGCGCGTATTCGTCCGCAATCTGCAGGGAGGCGAGATCAACGTCTTCCCAGGGCAGGAACAACGCCTCCGTCGTGAGGTCGCCCTGCGCGCCGAAATCGCCGTGCGGGTCGTAGGCGCCGAATTTCGTCCCGCCGGGGTGACTGACGGGACGTTTGTCGGCGAGCGTCTGGGGCTGACCGGCGGTGACCGCAGGATTGGCTTGGTCCTGCGCCAACACCGATACAAAGCTACCGCCGAGCTCCAGTTGCAGAGCCAGGACAGTGCATAGGGCGAGTGCCAATTTGCGTTTCATGTCATCCTCCTGCGGCGGCGTGGCTACTTCTTGGCGAGGAACTCTTCCTTGAGGCGCAACGCTTTTGCCGTGATCGCATCGTTGGAAACGAACTTCTTGTATTCGTCGTACTTCTTCATCTTCGGATGCTTGAAGACGTACCACTTCCCATCCGGCACCCGCCGCTGGTAGATCGTGTCGCCGATCCGGCTGTGGCCGAAGCAGGTGCGTGCGGGGCCGCTGCCTTGAGAGCTCGTCCAGCGGGCCTGCATGCACATCATGCCGAGATCGCTGACGTACCAGTTGCCTTCGGCGTAGGACCGGTCACCCTTGCCCTTGTTGACATAGGCGACGAGCTTGCGGTCGTGCGCGGTAAAGCGGGCGCCGCCGGTTGGCCAGTTCCAGGTCTTGTTGCGATAAAGCGAGTACACCTCGTAAGCGCTGAGCGGCGTCGGCTTGATCTCGATCTTGGCCTTGACCGGCTGGGCGCCGAGATAGAACGCAGCAGCTGCAAGCGGCAGCAGCAGCGGAAGAACAATGACTTTCAAGGACCCTTTCATAGCGTTACTCCTCGCTTTGAGACCTACGAACTCGACTGCTCGCCGTCGTCACGACGGCACGTGAAGGCGACCAACCTTCTTGGTCGTCATGACGTCCCTGATATCCGGCTGGCCGGCGCTTTCGGCATTCGCCTCCACGCGCGGGCTTTCACTGTCGGATGGTTGTGAAAATCCATTCCACTTCAGGCGGAAGCGGACGATCTTCAGATTGGTGCCCTGCCCGGCGCCGGCGACGGTGAACTTCGTTTCGGTGAACGTCACGAAGCCGAGGCCATGTGACAGCGCTTCGGTCGCTTCGGCGCCGTGGCGCACCGCCGATTGGGCGGAAAGCACCGAGACCATGACCAGGCCGCCGGCCGTCACGGCCGTCATCGTCGAGCGCGGCACCAGCGCCAGCCCGTTCTCTCGAGCGTGGCAGGTGTGGATCACGATGACGATCAGCGCATAGATCAGCGCGTTGATACCGGCAAAGATGTAGAAGCCGCTCGCCGAGCCCGCATCGGACACGAACCAGATGACGAGCGCTGAGGCGAGCGACAGAGCCAGGTATGGCATCAGCACGCGCAGCGGCAGCGGCGACGCCGCACCGCGACCTTTCGGCGTGATGCGAAAATCGACGAAGGAGCCGGTGAGATGATCGCGCACCGCCGCAAGGCAGCCGAGCAATGACCACGGCCAGCGGGCAAAGAGAAACACGACGCTTTCCCAGTTCATGATCCGCGCGTCATGCGGCCTGAACGTCCCGGTCGATCGCCAGAAATACGCAAGCGCCGTCAGGATGATGGTGAGCGGAGCGAAATGCAGCAGAAACTCCGGATAGCTGACCGCGACGAAGGGCCGTCCCGTCAGCAGCGCGAATACCGGCATCAGGAACATCAGCGCCATGAAGGCCGAAAACAGCGGGTACCAGAGCTGCGAGAAGACGAACTGGAAGCGCAGCCGCGGCGACAGACGTGGCCCGTAGATCGGCGAGTACTTCAACAGGATCATCACGAGGCTGCGCGCCCATTGAAACTCCTGGATGGCCAGGTCGGCAAAATTGACCGGTCCGTCACCATGGGCAATAGCGTTGAGGGCGTGCACGCCGCGCCAGCCATGGGCGTTCATCATCAGGGTGGTCGAGTGGTCTTCGGCCAGTTCCGGCCCAAGCCCGCCGATCTCTTTCAACGCCTTTGTGCGGACCGCGTAGTGTGACCCGATGCACAGCGGCGCCCAGCCGTTGTTGTGCCCGACCTGAAGGCAACCGTGCATGAACGCTTCGGTGTTGAGCCGGCCGCGCGCCGCCCAACTGCCGGCGGCATTGGCATCGCAGATGCTCGGCGCCGACACATAGCCGACCGTCGGATCGTTGAACGGGCGCAGGATTTCGACGAGATAGGTGGTTTCCGGCACATGGTCGGCATCGAACTGCGCCACGAAATCATAGCGCTCGTAGCCGTAATGATCGTAGAAGAAGGCAAGGTTTCCCTCCTTGCAGCGCGTCCGCCGCGGCCAGGCGGTGCGATGATATTCGGCAACGCCCCTGCGGGTGGATATCTGGACGCCGTGCGCGGCACACCAGGCGAGCGTATCTTCGGACGGATCCTCGTCGGCGAGCCAGACATCATAGTCGCAACCGGTCTGGTCGAGCATCGCAAGCAGGGTCTTGCGCACCACGGCGAAGGGTTCGGACGGAGCCTTGGTCACGACCATGGCGACGCGGCCTTCGGGCACCGGACCTGTTTTTTCGGTCGCCACCTTCGCCCCGTAGAAGATCATCATGAAATGGATCGGCAACAGCGTGACCCACCCGACGACAACCGTCGCCAGGATGTAGGATGGCCAGTCCAGCACGTGGGCCGGATCGATCCACCACATCCAGAAATACACAAGCGCTGCGACCCACGCCGCCGTCCCCAAACAATTGAGCACCAGCAGGCGGCCGGAAAAGACTGCGCTCAGGGGCGCCACACCCTGCCGTCGATCAGCCCTGATCCGCGATCGGCCGGAGTTGGTCGCGTCGGTCATGAGTGCACCTCCAGGCCGAAACTCGGCGCCGCCGTCGCGATGATGGTGTCGATGGTGGAGTACGCGGGACGAAATCCCAGCGTCTGCCGCGCGCGGGCGGTGTCGGCATAAAGCACCGGCGGATCGCCGGGCCGGCGTGGCAGCATCCTGACCGGGACCTTGAGGCCGGTGATGCGGTCGATGGCTGAGAGCACCTGGCGGATCGACGTCCCCTCGCCCGAACCCAGATTGGCGCGCAGAACCTCGCCGCCGTCCCGCAGATAGTTCACCGCCGCGACGTGGGCGTCGGCAAGGTCGGTCACGTGAATGTAGTCGCGGATGCAGGTGCCGTCGGGCGTCGCATAGTCGTCGCCGAAGACGTCGAGCCTTTCGATGCGGCCGGCCGCCGCCATCAGTGCCCGCGGGATGAGATGGGTTTCCGGATCATGGCGCTCGACAAGCTGCCCTTCGGGATCGGCGCCTGCGGCGTTGAAGTAGCGCAGCGCAACCGAGCGCAGCCCGTAGGCCCGGGCATAGTCGGCAAGCATCAGCTCGATCATCAGCTTCGTACGGCCGTAGGGATTGATCGGGAGCTGCGCCGTATCTTCTGTGATCGGCAGGACCGGCGGCACGCCATAGGTGGCGCAGGAACTGGAAAAGACGATACGGTCGATTCCACCCTCACGGCAGGCCTCCAGTAGGGCGATGCTGCCCGCAACGTTGTTGCGATAGTATTTCGCGGGATCTTCGACCGATTCCCCGACATAGGCGGAGGCGGCGAAATGGATTACGCCTTCGGGCGTGAAGGTCCGGATCGCATCTGTCAGGCGCGCCTGATCCTCGATGTCTCCCGTAACGAGCGGTCCCCACTTGACGTTTCCCCGGTGTCCGGTCGACAGGTTATCGTAGACCACGGGAACGATGCCCTGCTGCGCCAGGCGCTTGCAGGTATGGCTGCCTATGAAGCCGGCTCCGCCGGTGACGAGTACGGTGCGTGACATGTCATACCGCCTCTCCCGCCATGACGCGGCTGTCCGCGCTCAGGCGTTCGTCGAAATAGGCGATGGTGCGTTCAAGGCCCTGGCTCAACTTGATCTTCGGCTCCCATGCAAGCTCGGCATGGGCCTGGGCGATATCCGGCCGCCGCTGGCGAGGGTCGTCGACGGCCGCCGCCTGGTGCACGATGCGCGAGCGCGAACCGGTGAGCGCTAGAACCATCTGCGCAAGCTCCAGAACCGTGAACTCGCCCGGGTTGCCGAGATTGATCGGCCCCGTGCAGGTCTCGGGCGAAACCGAAAGCCGCAGAAATCCGTCGATCAGATCATCGGCATAGCAGAACGACCGCGTCTGCTGTCCGTCGCCGTAGATGGTCAACTCCTTGCCAAGCAGGGCCTGGACCACGAAATTGGAAATCACCCGACCGTCATCCGGACGCATCCGTGGGCCGTAGGTATTGAAGATGCGCGCCACCTTGATCTTCACGCCGTGGGTGCGGTGGTAGTCGAAGAACAGGGTTTCGGCCGATCTCTTGCCCTCGTCGTAGCACGCCCGCGGGCCGATCGTGTTGACGTTGCCAAAATAGCTCTCGCGCTGCGGGCTCAAAAGCGGATCGCCGTAGACTTCCGATGTCGAGGACTGGACGACTGTGGCGCCGGTGGCGCGTGCGTTTTCCAGCGCATGCAGCGCGCCAAGCACGTTGGTCATCAACGTTCCGACCGGATCGGCCTGATAGTCGGGCGGAGACGCCGGCGAGGCAAAATTGAAGATGACGTCGGCATCGATCAGATAGGGCTTGCGGACGTCGTGATCGATGATGTGGAGATGAGGGTTGTGCGTGAGATGCGCGAGATTTTCACGCCGGCCAGTCGAAAAGTTGTCGATGCAGACAACTGTGTGGCCAAGGGAAAGGAGTCTTTCGCAAAGATGCGATCCGAGAAATCCACTGCCACCCGTTACAAGAACTCTTCTCGGTATTCCTGAAATCTTCTTAAGAAACTCACGTTGACCAACGACAGACAACGGCCCGGAAACGACCTTTCGCATGCGCACCTCCAATTATTTTACACACCATTTCTTCTGGTGCTTTGGAGACGGACTGCGAATGAAAAATATAATAAGGAAAATTCTCTTTATTACACAGTCACGCACAACCCGCTGTAAAACGAAATATACAACCTGATATAATTGTTTACATTATTTCAAATTCAATATTAGATAACTATCAAATAACAGGTATTGCGTCAAACGCAAAGGATGGTTAACAGTAATATCTAGCCCGATTTTACAAGAATTGGCGCTTTACATACTCCGATGGGATTACTGAATTTGCCGACAACAACCTCGGCATGTAACACTTCGTTTACCAATGTAATCTTTCGTGCCCCCACCAGAATTCGAACGGCCACCTCAACCCTGAGACGAACCGTGTCGTGACCATGCCGACATAGCGACGCAACGGCATGCAGCGGTCGGCAAGCTTCAGCGGCGGATAGGGGAAGATGGGGCGCGCCGATGGGCACGGGTCGGGGCCTCCTTGAAAACACTTGCTTGAAAACACTTGCGCCCCGCGAAGGTTCGCGGGGCGCAAGATTGATTTCAACGGAGATAGAACTCAGTTCTTCCAGCGTGACAGAAGCACATCACCGTTCCGGTCTGTCGCCGCATCGTGAGTGAAGTAGCGGGACGCCGCTTCCGTTCGGTTGCGGACGTTCATCTTCTTGTAGATGTTGCGGACATGCACCTTCACGGTGTTTTCCGACAGGCCGAGCCGGTCAGCAATGATCTTGTTCTGCGTGCCCTTGCAGATGAGGTCGAGGATCTGGACCTCACGTGTCGTCAGGCCGTCAGGGCCAGCATCACGCTTGCGCCGGCCCGTTCCCGAGACGGCACCCGGACCGGACAGGTCCACGCGCCGGCCGTAGAGACCGGTCGCCGCAAAAGGCTCGGGCGATAGCCGCCTGAGCAAGGCGGCAGGAAAATGCTCGCCACCCTTCATCAGCAAATCGATGGCGGCGAGGCAGACGTCGAGATTGAGGTTCAGCGGCAGAACGCCGTGGATCAGTCGTTCTTCGACGAAACCCGCGATCGACGGGTCAAGCTCGTCCGCATTGTCCACCACCAGGCCGATCGAAGCGCGGGGGTGAAACTCGTGAATGGTTCTCAGAATTGCTGGAAAGGACTTGGGAGGCATCCGATACAGCATGATCAACGTCACATCGACGAGATTGCCGTCCAGCAGGTTGTCGGGGTCAGAAAAACTGACCATGTCGTGCCCTTGAAACCTGGAACCGACTGCCTGCATCAGGCACTCGGCAAACAGGTCGATCTTGGCGAGCATGACGATCTTTTTCTTTTGTGACAAAGCCTTGTTGTTATCTTCAAAATCACCCACGTTGGAGCTTCCAGGATACATTACGCCCTCCTAGGATTTTTCCATTTATTTTTATGGGTACTCGGAATTGCCCGCAGAGCACCCGCAATTTCAGAAAATTTATTCGGAACCACTAAATGTCGCGATCTTCCTGCGCGGGAAAATTCGCGATAGCTAATGTAACGTAAAGATCTGCGCAACGAAAGCGCCCAAAAGGATTAGAGATGCATCATATGGGCTTTTAAATCGTTATAAATCGAACCATCTTTGGGTTATATCGCAAAGGTTTTGTTTACCTCGGTGCGGAAAGCCACCGAAAACAACGGTATAGAGTGTCCCCGCCACCTCCGGCATTTGTTCATTTTCCCCGCGTGCGGGCCCTCCCAAGCGACTAAATGGGTTAGTCGCGCGGGCCCTCAGCGTCGGATTTAACCCTGCCTTCAGCCTCGTTATACGCAGCAATACTTCCTCCGGGTTAACCAGCCAGCCCTTCGGAACGGCGAAACACCACCATCTCGCGCAAACGAACGGCGTCGCTTGTCGCCCGAGGGCGTGGCGGCTCACAGCAAAGAGTTGAATTCGCTTTCCGCAACAAGGGCTTGCGATCGTTGGGTAGATGGGAAAGAGTGAGTAATTACAAACCACTAACCAGAATTGGTATCTTCCGCCCCGCCAGTTTTGGAGTCACATTGGACGTTCGTTCCGCATGTTGAAGGGCAACAAGGCCGGCTTCGCGCAGGGCCCCGACAAAAAAATCGTCACTCAACTCGGAAGTGTTGCGTCAGCGTAACCCTGAGTAAGCGTAAGAAAAGGATATATTTCCTGCGGTACACAATCCGCGCGTGCACATTTTGCAAAATATAGAAGCGAAGAATCTATTTTAAGAAAGCGATAGATCAGACAGTAGAATATTGAACATCGCTCACACCGAAGCCAACGCCAGTAGATACCGTTAAAATTAAAGGTATTTGGTGTTGGCTTCTTTTTTTTGCGCGCCAATAAATCGGCTCGCCGAAGCTCCCGGCGGTTCATTTTCGGACGCCCCACGATGTGGCGCGCACGCTCCTTCAAACCAACACGCAACACATACCCACCAAAACGATGGTATCAGGCCGCGCTCGCCGTGCAGTCGAGCGACTGCAGCTCCTCGCGAAAGGCAAAGCGGATGATGTGGCTTTCGACGATCCCCTTGCCCTCTTCGAGCCCTTCGGCATCGGCCGCCTCGACGACGAAGGACAGCCGATCGCCACGCGCCGCCATCCGCGCCGTGATGCCGCCGGAAAACACGATGACGGAATCCGTTTCGCTATATTCGACCGTCACCTTGTGCGCGAAATGCTTCGACATCTGCTGAAGATATCGTGACGCGCGTTCCGTGGTGAAACCGCTTTCGGCTTTTCCCATGTCTTGTTCCTTGTGCTGACAGGCGTGCTCTCGCGTATGCGCGCTGCATGGATTCCCTGGTCGGCAATGACCGGGGAATCCATGCAGAAACTGCGATCATTTCTTGCTGAGCGCCTGGGTGATCTGGTCGACGATGTCCTGCTGCGATTTCAATCCGGAAGCCGTCAGGTACAGCTTGGCGGAATCGAGATAGACCACCTGTCCCTCCTTCCACGCCTTCGTCTGGCGAACCAGTTCGTTGTCGAGAAGGGCCGCGGCCGGCTGTGCCTGCTGGCCGATCGCAGCATCGCGGTCGACGACAAAGATCCAGTCCGGGTTGGTCTCCAGAATGTACTCGTAGGACACGGCCTGCCCGTGCGTCGCGACCTCAAGGTTCGGGTCCGCCGGCTTGATGCCGAAGCGGTCGTGCAGTTCGCCGAAGCGCGATCCCTTGCCGTAGGCGCTGATCTTGCCGCCGGTCGTCAAAAGGATAAGACCGGTGCCCTTGTCGGCCGAAAGAGCGCGCAAGGCTTCAATCGACGCGTCGAGCTTGGCGATGCTCGCCGTGATTTCGGCATCCTTGCCGAAGATCTGGCCGAGGATGGCCGCGTTCTTCTTGACGCTGCCGATCTGGTCCTTGTCGTCGGAGGTCAGGTCGATCGTCGGCGCGAGCTTGGCGACGTCGGCATATTTGGACTGCGACCGGCCGCCGACGATGACAAGGTTCGGCTCGGCCGCGTTGATGGCTTCATAGTCCGGCTCAAATAGCGTTCCGATCTTCGGATAGCTGTCGGCCTTGTACTTTTCGAGCGACGGCGGAATGGCCGAACCCGGGACACCGGCGACCGGAACCCCGAGCATTTCCAGCGTCTCCAGCATACCGAAGTCGTAGACCAGCACCGTCTTCGGATTCTTCTCCACCTCGGTCACGCCGCTGCTGTGTTCGATCTTCAGCGTTTCGGCCGTGGCTGCCGAAGCACCGCCAACGGCCACCGCAGCCGCGAGAACGAGACCACGCAGAGCATTAGACAATGGAGATATATTCATGACTTTTTTCCTCATGTTTACCCAATCCTCGTAGCGCGATTTTGGCGGAAGGGCAATGTGCGCAATCCGTGCATCTTCTGCGCGCACAAAACTTGACGAGAGCGATCATATATATGACTAAGGCGAGCCTTGGATCGGGCACCCTGCCCGCGACGGCAACGAGGGCGCTGCGGCTGTCGATCGTCAAACTCAGGCACGGGATACAAAAGAGCGATGGTCAAAGCAGAGAACGTGCGGAGCGCGGCTTTACGATGAGGCCAACCGTCATCGCCATCCTTCTCGTTCTGCTGCTTGCCGCAGCCAGCGTCTTTACCGGCGTCGGCAGCCTTGCCGCCACAGGCGGGGAGCGTGGCTGGCTGCTGGTGGTGGAAAGCCGCGTGCCGCGCACGCTGGCGCTGATGCTTGCGGGCGCTGGTCTCGCCGTTTCCGGCACGATCATGCAGATGCTGGCGCGCAACCGCTTCGTCGAGCCATCGACCGCCGGCACCGCGGAATCGGCCGCCCTCGGCATGCTCGTCGCCATGCTGGTCGCGCCGAGCCTGCCGGTCGCCGGAAAGATGGTGTTTGCGGCGCTGACGGCACTGATGGGAACCGCCCTGTTCCTACAGATTCTGCGACGGGTTCCCTTGCGCTCGCAGTTGATGGTGCCACTCGTCGGCATCATGCTCGGCGGTGTCTTCAACGCCATTACCACCTTCGTCGCCTATCGCTACGACCTGATGCAATCGATGGGCGCCTGGATGTCGGGCGACTTCTCTGGCGTGCTTCGAGGGCGCTATGAACTGCTGTGGATCGGCTTCGCGCTCACGCTCGTTGCCTACGCAACCGCGGCACGCTTTACCGTCATCGGCATGGGCGAGGCAATCGCCCGCAACGTCGGGCTCGACTACGACAAGGTCGTCACGCTCGGGCTCGTCATCGTCTCCATGGTCACGGCAACGGTCGTCGCCACGGTCGGCATGATCCCGTTTCTCGGGCTGGTGGTTCCCAATGTCATCAGCCTCATCGCCGGCGACAATTTGCGGCGTACGCTGCCGGCCATTGCCTTGACCGGCGCGGGGCTGGTGCTGGCCTGCGACATCGTCGGCCGGGTGGTGATCGCGCCCTACGAGGTTCCGGTCGGCACCGTCATGGGCGTGATCGGCAGCCTGGTCTTCCTCTACCTGCTGATTTCGAGGCGCGCGCATGCAGGCTGACGCCAACCGGATCTCACCGTCCGTCGTGCTCATCGTGTCGGCCGCACTGGCGCTCGCCTCGATGATCGCCTTCATGACCGTCGGCGCGAAGGGCAGCTGGTCCTTCCTCCTCTCCTTCCGCGGCACGAAACTTCTCGGCCTGGTGCTAGTCGCATATGCGATCGCCGTCTCCACCGTGCTTTTCCAGACGATCTCCGGCAATCGCATCCTGACACCCTCCATCATCGGCTTTGACGCCATGTATGCGCTGCTGCAGACGATCATGGTGTTTTTCCTCGGGGCGGCCGGTGCTACGGCCGCTGACGCGCGGCTGCAGTTCACGATAGAAACGGCCACCATGGTCGGCTTCTCGCTGCTCCTGTTTCGCGCGCTGTTTTCCGGCGCCAGCCGCAGCCTGCACTTGCTGATGCTGGTCGGCATCATCCTTGGCGGTCTTTTCCGCAGCCTCTCGTCCTTTCTCCAGCGCATTCTCGACCCCAACGATTTCATCGTGCTTCAGGACCGGCTGTTTGCGAGCTTCAACAGCATCAACGCCGACCTTCTCGGGATCGCAACGGTTGCAACCCTCGCCGTGACCTTCGCGCTCTGGCGTCTGTCTCCGACGTTCGACGTTCTTTCCCTCGGGCGCGAAGCGGCAATCGGCCTCGGCGTCGATCACCAGCGCGTCGTCACGCTGCTTCTGGTGCTGATCGCCGTGCTCGTATCGGTTTCGACCGCGCTCGTCGGACCGGTGACGTTCTTCGGCCTTTTGGTCGCGAGCCTAGCCTGGCAGCTGACGCCGACCGCCAGCCATCGTTTCGTGCTGCCGGTTGCCGTCGCGATCGCGATCACCACCCTGGTCGGCGGCCAGGTCGTTCTCGAGCGGTTGTTTGCCTTCAACACGGCGCTCAGCATCGTCATCGAATTCTTCGGTGGCCTTGTCTTCATCTTCCTGCTTGTCCGAGGATCTCAGCGATGATCGAAATCCAAGAGGTGTCGAAAGCCTATGGCGGCAACAGGGTCGTCGACCGGGTGTCGCTCACGCTGCCGGCCGGCGGTCTGACCTCGATCATCGGCCCCAACGGCGCCGGCAAGTCGACGCTTCTGTCGATCGTCAGCCGATTGATGCCGATGGACGACGGCAAGGTGCTGGTCGATGGCCTCGATGTCAGCCGCGCCCCTGGCGACGTGCTCGCGCGCCGGCTCTCTATCATGCGGCAGGACAACCACATCACCGCCCGGCTCAGCGTGCGCGACCTCGTGGCCTTCGGTCGCTACCCCTATTCCAAGGGCCGGCTGACGGCGGATGATGCCGAGCACATCGATCGCTCGATCGCCTATCTCGGGCTTGAACCCTTTGCCGGCCGATTTCTCGACGAGCTCTCTGGCGGCCAGCGACAGCGCGCCTTCATCGCCATGGTGCTGTGCCAGGACACCGACTACATGCTGTTCGATGAACCGCTGAACAATCTCGACATCAAGCATGCGGTCGAGACGATGAAGCTGTTGCGCCGGCTCGCCGACGATTTCGCCAAGACCGTGGTGGTCGTCCTCCACGACATCAACTTTGCCTCGGCCTATTCCGACCGCATCGTGGCGATGCAGGGCGGGCGGCTGGCGTTCGAGGGAAGGCCCGAGGACATGATCGTGCCGGCCCGGCTGCAGACGATTTTCGATGTTGATTGCCGTGTGCACGCCATCGGCCAGACGCGCCTCGTCAGCTACTTCGAATAGGCCGGAAACGACGAAGGGCGCGCCAGTTCACGCGGCGCGCCCTGCCAATCTGATAAAGCCCGAAACGGCTACCTCACGGCACCCCTTGCGATCCGTCGCGATGGTCAGCCGCGCTGAGCCTCGCGCCCGACCCGGGCGGCGTCGGCAGCATGATCCTCGTCGGTCACGGACGAGAACCGCTTCAGGCATCGCCCGGCTCTCCTGTTGATGTCGTCCATGACGGTGAACATCACCGGCACGAAGACGAGGCTGAGTGCCGTCGAGGTGATGAGGCCGCCGATCACCGCAGCCGCCATCGGCGCGCGGAATGCGGCGCCGGCGCCGACGCCGATGACGGCCGGAACCATGCCGGCCACCATGGCGATGGTGGTCATGATGATCGGCCGGGCACGGGTGGCGCCCGCCTCAAGCAGGGCGCTCCGCCGGTCCGCACCTTCGTTGCGGCATTCGATCGCGTAGTCGACGAGCAGGATCGAGTTCTTGCAGACGATGCCCATCAGCATGAGGATGCCGATCATCGACGAAACGTCGAGGGCGGCGCCAAACAGGATCAGGGCCAAGGCCGCGCCGCCGATCGACAGAGGCAGCGCCACCAGGATGGTGAGAGGCTGCAGGAAATCCTTGAACAGCAGCACCAGCACAGCGGCCACCATCAGGATGCCGGCAAGCAGCGCGATGGCGAAGTTCCGGAACATCTCCGCCATGTACTCGGCGTTGCCGTAGTTGGCCTGCGACACCCCCGCCGGCAGTTCGGACATGGCCGGCAGGGCTTCGATCCGTTCGAACGCGGTGCCAAGCGTGATGCCGTCAAGATTGGCTTCGACCGCGATCAGCCGCTTGCGATCAAGCCGCTCCACGCTGCTTCCCTCGGCGCCGAACGAAATGTCGGCGACCGAGGTCAACGGCACGACCGCGCCGGCATTGGTGCCGACCCGCAGGTTGCGCAGGATATCGAGGTCGCCCCGCGTCGCTTGATCGAGCATCACCCGGATCGGCACCTGCCGGTTTCCAAGATTGAAGCGCGCCGAATTGCTTTCACTGTCGCCCATGGTCGCGATGCGGGCGACGGTTCCGATCGACGTCACGGAAACACCAAGCCTTGCAGCCTCTTCAAGGCGCGGCTTGACCAGGAGTTCCGGCGACAGCAGCGGTTCCGTCGACCGGACGCCGACCAGTCCCGGAAGCGCCTGCATTTCCGTTTCAAGCCGGCGCACCGACGCCGTCAGCGCCTCCGGATCGTCGCCCGTCAGATAGATCGAGAGATCCTTTGAACCCTCCGCCGAGGCGAAGGTCGCCTGGATATCCGGGATTTCCGAAAGCAACGGCCGCAGCGACAGCTCGAAGGACTTGCGGTCGAGTTCGCGCTGCTCGCGCGGCGTGAGCTTGATGCGCAGCGACACCTCGTTGAGACTGTCGGCGGTCGCAAAGATGCTCTCGACCTCCGGCCTTTGCTTGATCCTGTCGGCGAGTTCGTCGGAGACGCGGGCGGTTTCCGCGAGCCGCGTGCCGGGGGGAAGCGTCACCTTGAGCTGCGAGACGTTGCTTTCGCGCTCCGGCGTGAAGCCGGTCGGCAGCATGGTCAAAAGTGCGATCGACCCGACGAAGATCAGGGCGACCAGGGACAAGGCGGTCTTGCGGTGGTCGAGCGTCCAGCCGAGCAGCCGGCAATAGGCATCCGCAAGCCGCGAGGGTTTGGCGGAATGTCCGTGCCCGGCCCTCGGTCGCAGCAGATAGGCCGCCATCAGCGGCGTCAGCAGGCGTGCGACAAGGAGCGAGAACAGGACGGCGAACGCGACGGTCAGACCAAACTGCTTGAAATACTGTCCGACCGCACCGCCAATGAAACTGACCGGAGCAAAAACCGCGACGATGGTCAGGGTCGTCGCGACGATCGCCAGCCCGATCGCGTCCGCAGCGTCAATCGCCGCGATGAACGGTCGCTTGCCCATGTCGACGTGGCGCTCGATGTTTTCAATCTCAACGATCGCGTCATCGACGAGAATGCCGATGACGAGCGTCAGCGCGAGAAGGCTGATGCTGTTCAGCGTGAAGCCGAGCAGATCCATCACCGCGAATGTCGGCAGGATGGAAAGCGGCATTGCCACCGCCGAGATCAGGGTGGCGCGCCAGTTGCGCAGAAACGCGAAGACCACGACGATCGTCAAAAGCGCGCCTTCGATCAGCGCGGTCACGGCCGCGTCGTAACTTTCCTGCGTGTATTCGACATAGGAGATTTCTTCCTTGAACTCGACGCCGGGCATGCGCGCGCGGATCTCGTCCAGCCGCTGAACGACGGCGTTGGCGACAACGGTGTCGCTCGCCCCCTTGCTGCGCGAGACCGCAAAGCTGACGACGGGTGCGCCGTCGACCCGGGCAAAATTGCGCGGCTCCGAGGACGTGTCTTCGATCGTCGCGATGTCGGAGAGCTTGACCCACCGGCCACCCGGAAGCGGGATCGAGAGCTGCGACAGTTCGTCGATAGACGCTGCGCTGCCGACGGTGCGGATCGACTGTTCGCGACCGCCGATTTCGCCGCGGCCGCTCGGCACGTTGGTGTTGATCTCTCTCAGCGCCGTGTTCACCTGATCGGCGGTGACACCGAGCGCCAGCAGCCGTTCGGCGTTGAGCGAGACGCGGACTTCGCGATTGACGCCGCCGAGCCGCTGCACCTTCTGCACGCCCGGCAAGGTCAGCAGCTCGCTATTGACCGTGTCGTCGACGAACCACGACAACTCGACCTCCGACATCGCAGGCGCGCGGACGGCGTAATAAATGATGGGCAGGCCATCGACATCGAGGCGCGAGACGGTCGGCTCCTGGATCGATTGCGGAAGGTCGGAGCGGATCTGCGCCACCGCCTCGCGGACATCGTTGGCGGCGCGATCCGGATCGGTGCCGATCTTGAACTCGACCGTGGTCGTCGAAAGGCCGTTGCCGATGGTCGAGCGGATGTGACTGACGCCGACAAGGCCGGCAACAACCCCTTCGACCCGGCGTGTCACCTGGGTCTCCATCTCGGTCGGCTGAGCGCTCGGTTGGCCGACGGTTACGGTAACGATCGGAAAGGAGACGCTCGGATCGGCATTGACGGGCAGCCTGAAGAAGGAGGCGAGGCCGACAAGCGTCAGCACCACGAACAGGACGATCGTCGGAACGGGCTTTCGGATCGCCCAGGCGGAAATGTTGCTGGTCATGGCTTCTTGTCCGTCTGCGCCGGCTGAACGTCCTTGACCACCACAGCCTCGCCGCTGCGAAGCGAGACACCGGCCTTGAGCACGACACGTTCGCCGTCAGTGAGACCGGAGACGATCTCGACCTTGCCATCCTGGCGCATGCCGGGCTTGACCACCTTGCGCACCACATGGCCGCTTTCGACCACGAACAGCGAGACCGCTCCATCAGGTGCGTCGTAAAGCAGTGCGGAATCGTCGACCATGATCGCATTGCGTTCGGAGATGACGATCTGAGCGCGGCCGAAGGTTCCGGCAAAGGGCTGCTTTTCGGTGTTGAGCGTGATCTGAGCGGTTCCAAGGCGGGTTTCGCGGTCGATCTTCGGATTGATCACCCGCACCCGGCCGTCGATCCAGTCGCTTCGGCCGGAAAGCTTGACCCGGACCGTCTGGCCAACGGCAAGCAGCGGCAGCTCGGTCTCCGGCACTTCTGCGGCAAACTCGATCTCGCCGTCGCGGATCAGCTTGACCAGCGGATCGGAACCCGCAAGGGCCCCGGCCCGGGCGAGCCGCTCGGAGACGATGCCGGCGGCCGGCGCCACGATCACCGCACGCTCGAGCTTGCGCCGCGCCTCGGCTTCGAGCGCCTGGGCCTGCTCGTAATCGGCGCGTGCGACCTTGACCGCCTGTTCGGCAATGGCGAGCGCCGAAACGCGCTCCTCGAGCGTGGTCGCGGCCTGGAGATGGCTGAGCTGACGGGCGCGGGCCAGCTTGCGTTGCTCCTGCGTGACCGTTTCCTCCTCCCGCGCCATGGTGGCGCCGGCGCGCGCAACGCGTCCTTCGGCCTCGCGCAAAAGGTTTTCCAGCATTTCGGTTTCAAGCCGTGCAATGACCTGCCCGGCCGCCACCCGGTCACCGATCTCGACCTTGACGTCGGCGATGCGCTGGTCGGTCAGCGTGGTTCCGACCGCGATCTCCTCACGGGCGACGAAGATGCCGGCAAAGGATCTGGTCCATTGCTGCGGGCGGCTGTCGGCCACAAGCGTCGACACCATGCGGGTGATCGGAGCGGGATCCTTGGGAACGGACGCCGCAGCCTCCCCGGATGCCCTCGCCGCACCACCGGTGATGGCAAACACAAGCCATGCCGCAAGCACGACGTTCAACTCATTAGTGCATCTCATTTCATTGGCTTTCCATGGCGGGTCTGTGGATCGCAACGTCTCGATGCGACCGGACCTCGAGGTCGTACAAAGCGCGCTTAATAATTATTAGATTAGTCGATCTAATCAAATGACTTAGCAAACGCGCCAATTGCAAGGCAGATCACACACTAGCATTGCGGGAAGATGGCGATTCCCCCTGCGGCCTGCGACCTGGATAGCGCTCGACCGTCGAACGAAATTCGAGTACTCGGTCTAATAATTAGGCGGCCGCGCAAGGAGAAGCAGGGATGCGCAAGATCGACCCCGAAAAGCACGCCGCCAGACGTCGGCTGATCCTCGATGCCGCAATCGCCTGCTTTTCGCGCAAGGGTTTCCACGGAACGTCGACGGCCGAAATCTGCGCCGAGGCACGCATGAGCCCAGGCAATCTTTTCCATTACTTTCCGACCAAGCACACCATCATCGCTGCGATCGTGGAGGAGGAGCGTCAAGAAACGGCGGAGATTTTTCGAAAGCTGGGTGAAGAGAAGGACCTGTTGGCCGCTTTGCTGGGCTTTATGGACACTGTTCTCGACCTTGCCGGGGACCCGGCCTATTCCAGCCTGGCGCTTGAAATCGCCGCCGAGGCCATGCGCGACGAACGTATCGGCGCGCTTGCCGCGACGAACGATGCCGAACTGCAGGCAGCGCTTGCGGCCCTGATCAGCGGTGCGGCCAGTCGAAACCAGGTCGATTCGGCCATCGATGCGCCCGGCGCTGCCCGCTGGATCGCCGCGATCATCGACGGCATTTTCAGCCGGATTGCTGTCGATCCCGGTTTCAGCCCGAAGGACGAAGGCGCAATGATGCGGCGTCTGCTGACCCGCTTTCTCTGTTCCTGAGGCCGATGACCTTAAAACTGCGCAGCGCACATGAAGCGCGCTGCGCAAATCTGTTGCTGGCCTCGTCCTTCAGGCTCTCCCGGCACGACCTGAGAGAGCCTGGAAACCGCCGACCTCAGCCACGCTTCTGGATGACGCCGTAGACGATGTTCTTGTTGGCGCCGAAGAAGACGCGGGCGTCGATCGCAGATTTTCCGGCGCTCTTGTGGATGATGTTCCACATGTCGGCCTCGGAGCGAAGCAACAGCGCCCAGTTCATGAACGTTTCCATGTAACCATCGACGCCGATATCGGTAGCGAAGTTGGCAAACAGGAAGACGCCGTTCGGCTTCAGCATCTGCAGGCAGCGATGCGTCAGCTTGATGGCCACCTTGTCGGCAAGGTAATCGTAGAGGCCGGCGGCGTAGACGAAATCGAACGTGCCGAGCTTCTGGTCGCGGCCGAGCAGGCTGCGGACGGAACCGTCCACCGCCTCGATCGCGGTGCCCGAGAAATCGCGGCTGATCGATCCGACGCTGAGCGGGTCCTGATCGAGCGCCACCCAGCGCTTGATGCGTCCCTCGTTCAATGCCACCGAGCGGTTGGCTTCGCGCAGATGGCCGGCGGCAATCGTCAGGATTTCCGCCTGTCCCCCACGGCTCGCGGCAATGTCATCGACGTGCCGGGTGAGGATATCGCGACGCTCGCGCACCGCCACCGAAGAGGATGCGTCCTTGGTGTAGTCGTAAAGCGCATGCCCGACGGTCGACGACCGCTCGATTTCCGCAGCGACGCTTGGGTGGCCGTAGATGAAGTCGAGCAATTGCGCATCACCCGAATAGCCCCGCGGCTTTTCGAACGACCAGCGCGTGAACGGATCCTGCAGGAAATACTCCGAAACCGGATGATCCTGCGCAATAGGGATTAGCTCTTGCCACACGGTGGGGTGGTACTTGGCACGAACCTGATGAAGTGAACCGGCAAGGCGGTCGATGATTTTTGCCGGCTCCGTGCCTTGAAGAAATTGTTCCTGAGCAACCCTGAGTATCAATGCAAGCTCGGCCTTGCCGGTCGAGAGCTGTTCGTCATGCCGTTCGCCCCTGGGCGAAACGAACTCATCGGCCATTGCCTTGGGAGTAATGAGGCTTTGACCGTCGAAAACAGTCTGAAATTGGCGCACGCGAGACCATCCGTTAAAGGTTTGTTAACAATGGTTGCGAAGATGTGCGCATTCCAGCTCGGATTGCAAGTTTTTGTATATAATAAGGTAAATTCCTGTGTCTCATCCCTTTGGGTGATGCCGAATCACAGGCGTCCCCGCCCATTAATTTAACAAAACTTAATGGACACTCCCTATCATGCCTCGCAGCGTTTCCCGCCCTTGTTGCATCTTGCGCGCGGAGAGCACGCAGGGAGTGTTCGAAACAGCGTCTATCGATGGAAATATGACGAGGAATTTCCGTTGACCGTGACGCACCGCGATGGATCAGTGCATGAAGCACACGTTGGCCGACGTAGTTGACATCGACCTACACAAGCAGCCGCACAGGCCGCACCTGGCTGAGCTTCAGACCCTCTATCGCATGGAGGGTGAGGCCGGTCGGCGCGCGGCGACGCGGCAAGGGCTGTGGGTGGCCGTCGTCGTCTACCTGCTCTTCTTCATCCCCGACATCTTGCTGATCCCCGACGTCGCCTTCTACACGATCCTTGCCCGCCTCGTCGTCGGCATCGGCTCGCTTCTGACCCTTGAGATCCTGTTCCGGCTGAAGGCGCGAACCAAGTGGCTCGACGGCACCTGTGCCGCAGCACTCGTTTTCGGCTACATCGGCTGGCTCGTTCCGGCGATGATGACGGCCGATACGGACAGCATGTCCTACTACATGATCTTCGGCGCCATCTTCATGATGGGTGCCAACCTCTTCTTCAGCTTCCGCTTTCGCCTCTCCGTCGTCGCATCCAGCATCGTGCTCGTGACGTTCTTCATCGCGCTGTCGTTCTTCTCCGAACACAACCCGTCCTATCTGATTGCGTTTGGAACCTTCTACCTCTCCTGCTTCGTTTTCACCTCCTATGTGAACTGGAAGCTCAACCGGGAGCGTTACAAGGTTTTCCTCAACGCCTTCGAAGCGAAGATCCAGCAGAACGAGGCATCGGAACGCGGCATGGCCCTGCTGCGCCTGTCCAACACCGACCCCCTGACCGGCCTCGACAACCGCCGCGCCATCGACCAGCAGCTGCGCGACTACTGGAACGATTGGCAAAGGCTCGGCAAGAGCTTCACCGCCATGCTGATCGACGTCGATTTCTTCAAGAAGTACAATGACTGCTACGGCCACCAGGAAGGCGATCGCTGCCTGATACTGGTGGCCAATGCGCTGGGTGAGGCCATCAAGGACTACCAGGGCTCGATCGGCCGCTACGGTGGCGAGGAATTCATCGTTCTTGTCCGGCTGGACACACGGGAACAGGCGGCCGAGCTTGCGGAGACGATCTGCCGTACGGTGGAACGCATGCGCCTCGTGCACGAGCAGCGACGCGACGGCATATCGATCGTGACGGTCAGCGTCGGCGCGGCGTTCACCCGCAACCAGACCGGCGCCAAGCTTGAGAAAATCATCCACGAAGCCGATCGCGCGCTCTACGCCGCCAAGGCGAATGGCCGCAATTGCGCCAAGCTGTTCGATCCGAACGACCCGCAAAGCAGCGACGAGAGCGAGAACATTGCGGCGCTCCTGAAAATCGCCATCGATCAGAACCTCGTCTCTCTCGTCTACCAGCCGATCCGCAACGTCGTGACCGGCGAGGTCGAGGCGGTCGAGGCGCTGATGCGCCTGACGATGCTGGACGGCACCTCGGTCCCCCCCAGCCTCTTCATCCCGGTTGCCGAGCGAACCGGCGCCATTCTCGATCTCGGTCGCTGGGCGATCAAGACCGTCTGCCGCGAACTGCTGGTCGACAACCATGTGCCGCTCGTCAGCGTCAATGTCTCGCCGATCCAGCTGAAGACCCCTGGATTTGCAACCTCGGTCGCCGCGATCCTCGGGGAGACCGGCGTTGCCGGCAGCCGTCTCGCGTTCGAGATCACCGAAGGGCTCGAGATGGAGATGCATTCGGGCATCCTGCGGTGTATCAGCGACCTAGAGACGCTCGGAATCCGCATCTGGCTCGACGACTTCGGAACCGGCTTTGCCGGCCTCTCCTGGCTGCGACTGATCGATTTCGACACGGTCAAGATCGACCGCTCCTTCCTGCATGATTGCGCCACGCCCAAGGGACGCGCGATGCTGCAGGACATCATCGGGCTGGTGCGCAACCGCGGACACAAGATCCTGATCGAAGGCGTGGAGACAGACGAGCAGCTGGCCCTGATGCGACGCTTCGGGATCGACCACGTCCAGGGCTTCCATGTCGGCCGGCCGGCGCCTGCCGAGACGCTGCGCGCACAGCCCGAGGACACGCCGCGCGCGCCGGTGCGAAGCATCGCCCGCTCATAACCCGGTCCGCCCCCGCCTTGTCGAGACCATGCGGCGCCTTGGTCCCTGCAACTTAAGCCCGTGCTTCGTCTCCTCCCTGAAACGGGAGCCCGAGCAGGCTTGACTAATATGAGTTGCGCATCAGCTGGTTGGGGACGTAGAATACGGGAACTTACAGTGCCGCCGGTTACAATCTCACATTGTGCCCATGGAGGCGCGCGATGGCAGTCGAACAAGAGAAGGACGTCGGATGCGAACGGGCCTCTCAGCCCCCAAGCAATGCTGAAATCCTGGTGCAACTCGACCGGATCCGCCGCAGCGCCGAGTTCGACGCACCGGATCGCGATCGCAAGTTCCTGGCCTATGTCATCGAGGAGACGCTGGCCGGCCGGGGCGACCGCATAAAGGCCTATTCGATCGCAACCGAAGTCTTCGGCCGCGACAGCTCCTTCGATCCGCAAACCGACCCTGCGGTCAGGATCGAGGCCGGTCGTATTCGCCGCGCGCTCGAACGTTATTATCTCGTTGCCGGACGCACCGACCCGATCGTGATCAGCATCCCCAAGGGCGCCTATGTGCCAACCTTCACGCGGCGCCCCGCACTGCCGCTGCAGGCGGACGCCACCGGAATGACCGGGCATCTGCGCGTCCGGCGCGTGACCTGGCTTGGCGCCGCAGCTGCCCTTTGCCTTGCCGGCGGCCTGGCCGCAAGCACGGTTTTCCACGCCGGGCGGGACGACACCGTCACCCGCCACGCGCTGCCGAAAGTTCCGCGGCTGCTCGTCAAGCCGTTCGAGGACCTGACCGGTACCGCGCAGTCGGCGATGATGGTGCGCGGCCTCACCGGCGAGGTCGCCGATGCGATCGCCAGGTTCAAGGAGGTCGTCGTCGTCACGCCTGAAGACCCGCACGGCCCGCAGCGAGTGCAAGACGATCCGACCTTCACGCTCGCAGGCCGCGTCCAGATGGATGGCGACAGGCTTCGGCTGGGCGTCAGGCTGATCCAGCGATCGGACGGGGCGGTGGTCTGGGCAGACACCTACGAGCAGGCGCTGAAGGGGCGCGCCATCATCGATCTGCAGGCACAGACCGGCCAGGCGGTTGCAAGCGATGTCGCTCAGCCGCATGGCGCCCTGTTTCAGGCCAGCGCCAGGGCGTTCAGTCACGCGGTCGCGGGGGAATGGCAGGCCTATGCCTGCACGCTGGCCTATTACGACCACCGCGACGACGTCAGCCCAGAGGGCCGTGCCATTGCCACGGATTGCCTCGAGCGCACGGTCAGCCGGTTCCCGACCTACGCGAGCGGCTGGGCCCTGCTGTCGATGACCTATGTCGATGCGTTCCGTTTCCATCCGGATCCTGCGCCGTCGGCAGGTTTGGAACGGGCTGCGGAGGCAGCGGCCCGGGCGGTGAAGCTGGATCCACGAGACCCCCGTGCGCTTGAGGCGCAGATGCTGGCCCTGTTTTTCCAGGGCGAAGTCGATGCCGCGCTGAAGGCCGGCGCCAGGGCCCATGCGATCAATCCTGCCGATGCCGAGCTTGCCGGCGAATATGGCTTGCGGCTCGCTTTGTCCGGCCAATGGGATCCCGGCTGCGCGCTGGTCGTCGCAGTCGCTGAACGCGATTTCGGCTCGCGCGGATCCGTCGAGGCGGCGCGCGCGGTCTGCTCGTATTTCGGCGGAGATTATCGTGCGGCCGAGCAGTGGGCACATGTCGCCGGCCCTCGCCCGGCACCAATGGATCACCTGATGCTCTTGGCGACCCTTGGCAAACTCGGAAAGACCGCGCAGGCGCAGAAGCAGCGCGACTGGCTGGAGGCGAACGCCCCGGGCTTTCTCGAGACTGTCCGCCGGGGGACCGTTCCCGGTCTTCGCCGTTCCGAAGACCAGGAACAGTTGTTCGACGGCTTGCGCAAGGCGGGCCTTGCCATAGCCGAAACGGCCTACGAGCAGGCGCGCGGTGGCGGCTCCGTGCGCTGACCGCTGACCGTGTCTGCACTCAGTCCGGCCGCGCAGGTTGCGACGGGTCGGGTTCGCTGCCGTCGCTTCGCATCCAGACCATCAAGAGGTCGTGCACGACGCTCAAGACGATCGGCCCGAGGAAGAGGCCGATCAAGCCGTAGGACAGCGTGCCACCGATGACCCCGAGCAGGATCACCATTGTCGGTGTCGAGAGCCCGCGCGCGACGAGAATGGGCTTCATGACATTGTCGATGACAAAGAGCGGAACCAGGAGAAGCGTCAACAGCAGCGCCGGCGCGAAATCCATCGTCGCCCAGGCCCAGATGATCACGGGCAGGAGGATGAGCGCCGGTCCGATCTGGATAAGGCACAGGATAAGCACGACGAAGGCGATCGCCCCGGGGGCAGGAACCTTGAACAGACTGAGGACCAGGGCGGAAAGAAAGGCCTGGAGCAACGCAACGCCGATGACGCCACGGGCCACATTGCGGATCGTCGCCGTCGATAGCCTGAGGAAGCCGACGCCCCTGTCGCCGCCGATCCTGGCGGCGAACCGTCGCGCAAGCGTTGCGAGGCGCTCGCCGGAGCCGAACAGAAAACCGGCGATCAGGACCGAGACCACGAAGCTCAGGACTTCCGCGCCGACGCTCGCAATCTTGCCGAGCGCCATCGTGCCGGCCTGCATCAGCGACGGCTCGAATTTTCGCAGCAGGCTTGCGAAATTGTCTGACGCCATGCTCCAGGCCATATAGATCCGCTCGCCGATGACCGGCCAGCCGCGCACGCCCTCCGGCGGCGCCGGGACCTTGAGGGCCCCTTCTCCCATCTTCGCCAGCAGCGCCTGAACGCCTTCGGCAAAGCTGAACGCGATCGCCGTCAACGGCGCGACGATGACGGCAAGGCAACCGAGCGTGATCAGAAACGCAGACAACCGCCGCGATCGAAGGACCCCGCCAAGGCCGGAATAGGCCGGGTAGAGCGCCACGGTCAGGATCGCCGCCCAGACGAGCACGATGGCAAAGGGGGCAATCAGCGTCAGGGCCCAATAGGCGAAGAGCCCGACGATGCCGATTCTCGCAAGATCTGTGATCTTCGCTTCGATGGTGGACGGCCTGGTGGATGCGTCACGGGCAACACCGGTCCGGAAAGGATCTTCGACCACGCTTGTCCCTCTCTCACGCACCGTTGGCGATGCGGCGATAACGCTGGCCGGCGACGCCAAGGCTGAAGCTTTCGACCCGCGTTGCAAACGCCCCTTGACCCAACCCTCGTGCGAATGCGTGGCCGCGGGCAATCCTGCGGCAGTAACATACAGTAGCATACGTCACGCGGCCTTCCCGATTGACCGGCGTCCTCTAGAGATTCAGGTGGCAGATGGCAGCAAAGGCACGGGCTGCGGCCAGACGGACTGGACCAGATCAAACTGAAGTTGCAGCAAAGAAGCGTCGACAGGGGGCTGTCACGCGCGCTTGTTGAAGCGCCCGCGCACCCGCCCGACACACGAGGGAGGCTGGATAGATGATCAGAAAAACGATCATCGCGCTCGGGAGCGCAATAGGATTTCTGGTAACGACACCGGTCTGGGCGCAACAGACGGCCGCCGCCCCCGCTGCTCAGGAGCAGACGGCGCCCGAACCGCTCAGCGACGACGAACTCGAGGTCCTCGTTGCCCGCATCGCGCTCTATCCCGACGAACTGGTGGCTCTCATTTCCGCCGCCGCCCTCTACCCCCTGCAGATCGTCGAGGCGGAGCGCTTCCTCGAGGCGCGCCAGAAAAAGCCGGACATGAAGCCGAAGGACGACTGGGACGGCAGCATCGTTTCGCTGCTGAACTACCCGCAGATCGTCAAGATGATGAGCGAGGATCTCGAATGGACCCAGTCCTTCGGGGACGCGATCGCCAACCAGCAGAAAGACGTGCTGATCGCCATCCAGCAACTGCGTGACGAGGCGGTTGCCAAGAACATCATCAAGACCGACGACAAGGTGAAGGTGGTTCAGGAGGGCGATAACGTCATCATCCAGGCTGCCAATCCCGAAACCATCTACGTACCGCAATACCCACCGGAGATGCTCTACGAGCCGAATTACGCGCCCGCGCCGATCGGTTATTACGACGAGCCCTATCCGGCCTACTGGTATCCGGGGGCTGCCTTCTTCGCCGGCGCGGTCACGGGGGCTGCCTTCGCCGCGATCGTCGATTGGGACGACTGGGGTGTCTGGGGTGGTCGCTGGAACGGCGGCGACATCGATGTCGACTGCAACAACTGCTTCAACAACATCAACGGCAAGGTCAAGTGGAACGACATCGACTGGAAGAACGTCGATCGCAGCAAGATCAACTTCGACCGCAACCAGTTGCAGAAGTTCGACCGAAACAGCATCAAGAACAACATCAAGGCGAACGGCAACAACAACCTGCGCAACCGTGCCGCCGAGATCAATCGCGACCGGCCGAACGCGCGGCCTGGAGGCGGTGGCGGCGGGCAGATCCGGGATGTGCGCAAGAGCACGCTCGACGGGTTGAAGGCGCAGCAGAGGCCGGCGGCCCGTCCCGGCGGCGCCGGTGGCGGACAGGCGCTCGCGAAAGCGCGCGCCGGCGATGGAAAGCCTGGCATCAACCGCCCGAGCGGTGGCAACAAGCCCGCCCAGCTCAACCGCTCCGGCGGCAAAAAGAAGATGGCAGCCCGGGCGGAGAACCGGCCGAGGAAGCCTTCCGGCCTTGGCAACGTCAATCCCGGTCGCCGTGAGATGGCCTCGTCGCGCCGTGGTGGGCACAGCATGGGCGGCGGCCAGCGCGGTGGCGGACGGCCGCAGATGAGCCGCGGTGGCGGCAGGCCGCAAATGCATCGCGGCGGCGGTGGTGGGCGCGGCGGCGGCCGCAGACGTTGACCGGCTGACAGGAGAACGACCATGACAAAACTCTTCAATTCGCTTCTCCTGGGATCGGCGATTGCGCTGGTTCTGGTAGCAACGCCAATCGGCTCCACCTATGCGCAGGACAAGCCGCCAGCAGACAAGCCTGCGGGTGATCAATCTCAAGGAGATCGGCCACCGGCCGATCAGCCGCCAGCGGACCAGATGGTGGGTGACCTGGATATCTATGCCGCAGACGAGGACCCGCCGGAATTCGACGACCCGGCCAAGGCCGTCGAGGAATTCAAGGCGAAACTGGCGGCCGACGATTTCGACGGCCTGGCGAAACTGCTGGGGCTGAAAGCCGAGAAGCTGAAGGACAGCGAGGGCGTCAAGGATACGTTTGCGCTTATTCGCGAGGGGGCGGCCCGCAATGTCGTCGTTCGGGACCTCGAAGGCCGCAAGATCCTCCAGATCGGCGACCGGCTCTGGCCGCTGCCCTTCCCGCTCGCCAAGGGCGATGACGGAAAATGGGCGTTCGACACCTATGTCGGCCTCGAAGAGATCGTCAACCGACGGGTCGGCGAAAACGAGCTTCAGGCGATCGACACGGTGCGTGCCTATGTCGATGCGCAGAAGGAATACGCGTCCGAGGATCGGGATTCGGATGGCGTGCTTGAATATGCGCAGAAACTGATCAGCACGCCGGGCCAGACGGACGGCCTCTATTGGCCTGCCGACCAGGGCGACGGCGAAAGCCCGGTCGGAGACCAGATCAGCGAGGCGGCTCTGGAAAAGGCGAAGGCAGGCCAAGGCTACTTCGGCTACCGCTTCCGCATCCTGACGTCCCAGGGCGACAACATCGCCGGCGGTCGCTATGACTACGTCATCAACGACAACATGATCGGCGGCTTCGCGCTCATCGCCTGGCCGGTCACCTATGCCGAGACGGGCGTGAAGACTTTCGTCGTCAACCAGCAGGGCATCGTCTACGAGCGGGACCTCGGGCCGAGCACAGAAGCGATCGTACCATTCATCGACCGCTTCGACCCGGATGACAGCTGGGCCGTCGTGGACGATTGAGAGGCAGATCCGCACAAAGGTCGGATGACGGCGAGCACCTGAACCGGTATCGCCGTCTGCCTTGAAGATCCCCTGTCGCCCGCAACTCCTGCCGCGTCTAGCGTTCCGGCAGTCCTGCGTGCCGCAAGCCTTCGACCATTCGGTCTTCCCAGCCTGGGATGTTCTTGAACCAGGGCAGCGCGCGGTAGCGCTCGATGGTAAAACCCGGTTCGGCCGCCAGCAGCTTTTGTGCCGCCCACCGGGCGGTTTTGAGATCGCCGCACATTGCCGACCAGGCCGCGAGGTGACGATAGGACCAGCTCACGTCAGGGTAGGTCGTGACGACCTCCTGGGCAATTGCGATCGCTGCTGGAAGCGATCCCTCCATAGCCAGCGAGAATGCCATCCCCAGCCGCATGTTGAATGCGAGCGGATCTCTCGGGCTGAGCGCCATTCCGCGCTGGAAGCGTTCCGGCGCCAGGGCCGCTTCGTCCCTGAAGATCGCAAGCCAGCCGAGGCGCGCCCACGCCCAGGCATTGTTTGGATCGAGCGCCAGCGCCTTTTCGATCAGGCTTTGGGCACGATCCTGCTCGCCGCAGATGCTCATGGCCGCGCCGGCTGCAGTCAGCGCCGTCGGATCGTCGCCAACCGCTCCGGCAGCTTCGACCGACGCCCGCGCATTCTCCAACGCCCGCTGCGGCTGCTCGGTCCAAAGGTAAGACGCGTCCGAAGCGTAGCACCACGCCAGAAGAGCGTGCGCGCGACCGTAGTCAGGATCGACGGCGACCGCCTGGCACAGCAGCTCGATCGCCTCGTGGTTCGTCTCCTTGCGGCGGCCCCAAAGGTTCGGATAGGCGCGCATGACGAGATCATAGGCCCTGAGACTGGTCGGCGGCTTGCGTTTCGCCAATGCGATCTCGGCATCGCGGATCGCCGGATGAATCGCGCCTGCCACCTGTGCCGCGATGCGATCCTGGAAGTCGAAGATATCTTCGGCTGCCCCCTCGTAGCGCTCGGACCAGGACTGCGTCCTTGTCTCCGCGTCGATGAGTTGCACCGAAATGCGCAGCCGGTTGCCGCCCCGGCGCACGGTGCCCTCGACGACGTAGTTGACGCCAAGTTCCCGGCCGACGTCGCGCACGTCGGCAAAGCGCCCCTTGTAGGTGAATGCGGACTGCCGGGCGATCACGAAGAAATTGCGGACGCGAGAGAGCGCCGCGGTGATTTCCTCCACGACACCATCGACGAAGTATTCATCGCCCGGACCGCTCAAGTTGTCGAAAGGCATCACCACGATCGACGGCTGGTCTGCGTTGCGCCCGGTTGCAAAGGATAGCTGCGGCGCGATCGTGGATTCGATACGCGTCTCCTCCTGCCAATCGACCCGAAAGACGGAAATCGGCCGGGGAATGTTTTTCACGGTCCGCACGCCAAGGCTCGTCATTGCGAACGATACCTTGCCATCGAGATGGTCGCGCACCGCGGCCGAAATGCAGATCCCCGTCGGTGCGGCGATCTCCTGCATGCGCGCAGCGATGTTCACGCCGTCGCCGAGCAGATCGTTGCCCGACACCACGACATCGCCGAGATTGATGCCAATTCGGAACTGCAGACGGCGATCGGGCGGAAGATCCTGCACGAGACTGCAGAGGTCCCGCTGGATCTGGACCGAGCACCGCACCGCCTGGACAGCACTTGGAAACTCGACGACGAGCCCGTCGCCTGCGCTGCCGAAGATGCGGCCGCCATGGTCGTCGACCAGTTCGGCAATCCGGCCGCGGCAAACGTCAAGGGCGCGAAGCGTCGCTTCCTCGTCCAGCGCGGCAAGGCGGCTGAAGCCGGCAACATCGGCCGAAAGGATGGCTGCAAGCTTGCGATCCACGGCAGTGATGGCTCCTTCAGGCGCGACATCTGTTGCTGCACTGAGATCCACTGTCCCACATCCGCGGATGTTTGTCGTCAGGGAGGTGGAAGAGCATTCTTGACGTCGGCGGAAGTGCGGAAGGGCCGACCCCGGCGCATGCGCCCGGCTCTCTCACCATCCGAAGTTTGAGTTGACCGTGGCCGACGGCAAGGCGACACTTCGAGCTTGAACCGAGGCAGGAGAAAAAATGATGGCCGAAGCAGACCCCTGGCGCCACATGGCAAGCGCACCGAAAAACGGAAACCGGATCCTCGTCACGATCCGCCCGTCGGAACAGGGAGTGGCGGAAGTCGACCTCGCATACTGGTCGAAAGGCGATCAGTTCGGAGCCGAAGGCTGGCGGGCCTCCGATTCCTCGCCCGGCCGCATCGTGCAGTACGCCGATACGGAACTGAAGTGCTGGATGCCGATGCCGTCTGCCAATCTCGGCCGCAGCTCGATGCCACCACCATGGGAAGGCGATGACGAAGAGCAACTTGACGGCTCCGGGATCTAGCGCCGCGCAGACCAGTAGGAAAAATGGGGGCGGACTTCGGGATCCGGTTGCACGCGCCGATCCGCCGCGCCCGCCGCCAATGGCGTGGCATTGACGTGGATGTGGCACGGATACCGACGTTCGACGCGGGAGGGCGCTTCCTTGACATCCGACGGACATACGCCGCGTCGCCTTCCTCCTCCCCGCTGTCCTCCGCCTTGTTCCGTGCTTGTCGGTGCGGTCTGGCAGCCGTCTGTCTGTTGGGTCCCCAGAAACGCCAAAAGCCCGCCGGATATGTCCAGGCGGGCTTTTTTTGATTTGGTTGCGGGGGCAGGATTTGCGGATATCTGTCCCGCTTCGTCGGCTGCGCCTCCT